>Ga0302348_1000129_pt1 | contig 68567 bp, 69 predicted proteins | sample PhySR1_FD_202177 | JGI IMG/M metagenome (GOLD analysis project Ga0302348, IMG submission 202177) | Leaf surface microbial communities from sunflower plants in UC Gill Tract Community Farm, Albany, California, United States - DLSL S.R1... | ecosystem: Host-associated > Plants > Phyllosphere >...
ATCGCGTTCCGTCGCTCGTGCCGTGAAGGCGTGTGCGGCTCCGACGCCATGAACATCAACGGCAAGAATGGTCTGGCCTGCCTGACCAACATGCGTGAGCTGCCCGAGAAGATCGTGCTGCGCCCGCTGCCGGGGCTGCCCGTGGTCCGCGATCTGATCGTCGACATGACGCAGTTCTTCAACCAGTACCACTCGATCAAGCCGTATCTGATCAACGACGAGCCGCCGCCCGAGAAGGAGCGCCTGCAATCGCCGGAAGAGCGCGAAGAGCTCGACGGTCTGTACGAGTGCATCCTGTGCGCGAGCTGCTCGACGTCGTGCCCGTCGTTCTGGTGGAACCCGGACAAGTTCGTCGGCCCGGCCGGTCTGCTGCAGGCGTATCGCTTCATCGCCGACAGCCGCGACCAGGCCACCAGCGAACGTCTGGACAATCTGGAAGATCCGTACCGCCTGTTCCGTTGCCACACCATCATGAATTGCGTTGATGTGTGCCCGAAGGGTCTGAACCCGACCAAGGCCATCGGCAAGATCAAGGAATTGATGGTGCGTCGCGCGGTGTAAGCCGCGCAGTGGTTCAGATTCTCCTGAGCCACTCACAAACACCAGTGCTCGCGCACAAGGACGGCCACGGCAACCGTAAAGAGGGTGGTCAGCGCTGCTGCCAGAATCTCTGGCTCTCGAAGGCTGCACTCTTTCCGGTCGTCACGTCTCAGTCATGTCGTGCTGACTTGGGGGCCGCTGCGAATAATCGACTGCGAATACTCGGTCATTAAGAGCCACGGCGCTCAAATTGCCTTCAGCCTTTTTCCGGCGCGCCGTTCAGCCGCCTTCCCCGGGGCAGCTAGCGGAGAACTATCACGCCGCCCATAGGCGGAGATAAGACCCATCGGGATCGTATTCAGCGGCCTGCTTGCGGGCATTGAACCGCCTGCCGCCACGTGGGTCTGTGCCGCGCCCCGCGATATACAACCAATTGCCCTGATTGCTGTAGACGTCGTAGTCTACGAGTTGCGATTCGAACCACGCGGCACCCGCGCGCCAGTCGCCTTTCAGATCATGCACGAGGTAGCTGGCGACCACCTGCCTGAGCCTGTTGCTAAGGTACCCGGTGGCCTCCAGTTCGCGCATCGCGGCATCGACAAGCGGTTCTCCGGTCGATGCACGACGCCAGCGCTCGAAGCCCTGGGCATCGGGGCGCTCGGCGTGCTGCGGTTGATCGGCGAGACCACGTGCGCGGTACAGTCGTGCCCCATGCTGAAGATGCAGGAAGCGGAAGTAGTCTCGCCACAGCAACTCGAACCACAACCAATAGCCGCCGTCACTCTTGCCGTGCAACTGTTCGAACCGCTGCAGCTCCGCCACCACGCGTCGGGGCGACAACGCACCACTGGCCAGCCACGCAGACCATTTGCTGGAGAAGTCCAGCCCAGCCAAGGCGTTGCGCGTGCGCTTGTACGTATGAGGCAGCTTGCGCTGCAGGTAATTGGCCAGATGCTGAAGGCCTGCCGTCTCACCTCCATCAAACTCCGGCCTGCCATACGGAAACGACGAGCGCGAATCCGCCGACGCGATTTCAGCTGCATCGGGAGCGGGCGCACGCGCCAGGCCCGGCGGAATGACGAGGCCAAATGGCCGTGGCGGAAGATAAGCCGGCGGCGGCAGCGGCTGCGAAGGTTGGATCTGCGCTTGTTCGATCGCTTGCCTGAACGTTGTGAACACACGCGGCAGCGATTGAACGGGCCAAGGCAGGCCAAGCGGATCCATCAGACTGCTCTGCCAGACGGTCTGCACGTGCAGCCCCGCACTTCGCAGTTCGGCCACGTCTGCTTGCTCGTATGGTGCGGCGATGTCTTCGCAAAACACAGCGGCGGCGCCCATAGCGTGCGCCAATGCGGGCAGGACCTTTCCAGGCGGGCCGCAGCACTCGACCAGCGGGTTGCCGAGATCGGCCAACTGGCGCCTCAAGTCTCGGACAGCTGCAGCAAGCACGGCCCGGCGGTGCACACCCACGCGTGCAAAACCCCAGGGCGTCAGGTCGTCGTAATCTGCATGGCAGTACACCGGTACGAGGTGCCTGGCCCCGCTCTCGCACGCTGCACGCAGTGCCGGCTGATCATGCAGCCGTAGATCGTTGCGGAACCAGAACAGGACGGTACTCAACGCGCTTCTCCAACGCGTGCCTTGCCTTGCGCGGCTTCCCTGCGGCAACGCTCGGAGCAATACTTGACCGCATCCCAGTCCCTTGCCCACTTCTTGCGCCAGGTGAATGGCAAGCCGCAGTGCACGCAGTGCTTGCTCGGCAGATTCAGCTTCTTGTGCATCGACGGATTTACAAGTCGAGACTGAGCTGCGAATACGTAGCCCCATTCCCACGGGGGGCGTCAACACGATCGCGGCGCAAGCGGGAGGCATGCCTCTTCACGATCGCGTCATTGGCGGCGCGAACCTCCGGCCGGGCGCGCAACGCATGAATGCGCATCTTGGCGTGCCGCGTTGCCGCCTCAAGATCGACCAGCGGAACAGGGATGTCTTCGCCAACCCGCACACCACAGCGGGTCTGAACATCGGGCGGCATGCGCCACGGCTGCAAGAGCCACGCATCGGGCACGCGGCGCAGGGCTGGCAGCCAGCGCCGGACAAACCGGCCGTGGGGGTCCTGGTCTTGCGCCTGCTTGATCGGGTTGTAGACCCGCGTGGTGTTGATGCCGGTGGTGCCGGCTTGCATCTGCATCTGGCTCCAGTGGATTCCCGGCTCGTAGTCGATGAACTGCCGGGCCAGCCAAAGGCCCACCGGCCGCCAGTGCAGCCATAACGGGTAGGAAGCAACCGAGACGAGCATGGCCCGCATGCGAAAGTTGATCCAACCGGTTTCCCCCAGCATGGCCACACAGGCATCCACCATCGGCCAGCCGGTACGCCCCGCTACAAGGGCGGCAAAGTGGCCCGCGTTCCATCCTGCTTCGCGCAGGCCGTCGTAGCCGCGGTGCACATTGCGGAACTCGATGGCGGGTTCAGATTCCAGTTTCTGGATGAAGTGGCAATGCCAATGCAGGCGACTGACAAACGCGGACAGCCCTTTACGCTGCCACACCGCATCGTCGTCTGTGTTGCCCTTGAGTTGGAGCAGGCGTTGCTCTGTGCCCTGCACCACTTCACGCAGGCTCAGGCATCCGTATGCCAAGTAAGGGGAAAGACGCGAGCATGCGCTTGGCGCCGTCAAAGGTGAGGAGATGCCGCCTCGATAGTGGCGGCTTCGCTCAGCCAGGAATTCGCGCAGCACCTCAGCGCCGCGTGCTCGTCCGCCGCGCTGACGGCGCGGTGCCGAAGATGCATCCAGGCCAAGTGCCTCGCACCCAGGCCAATCCATCGTCTTCCATGGCAAAGCGACATCACTCAGGCTGCCCGCTTCGGGCGCAGCCACGCGCGGCGCGTACATGTGTTCGGCCCAGCGGTCGTGCCAGACGTCCCGGGTGGGCAAGCGCCGCACCACCCCATGCTGCGGCCACTCGCGCCAAGTGACGCCCTGATCGACACACCAACGGGCGACGGCCTTGTCGCGCGCGAATGTGTGGCCGTTGCCCGTCTCTTCGTGAGACACCAAGTGCTTGAAGGGCGCTGCCGCATGCAGCCGCGCAAGCACTTCCGTGACTTCACCCACGGCGATCTGCAACCGTACACCGCATGCACGCAGCTGCTGCGCGAGATCCTGCAAGCATTCCTGAATAAAGAGATAGTGCTGCGATGCGGCGTCGGGCTGAGCCCAGAGGCTTGGCTCGATGACGTACAGACACAGAACCTTTCCCTGGCGGGCGGCATGGACAAGCGGAGCATGGTCGTGCACCCGCAGGTCACGCTTGAACCAGACGACGGTGTAGCTCATTGGACTTCGGTGGCTTACAGCACAACTTGATCACGTCGCCCGAGTATAAGAACCACGGGCCCGCTATGGATGACTGACCGGGCCAGCAGAGCCCGAATTTCCAACACATTCCCGATTCAGCCAGCCTGGCACGCCGTAGAAAATCCGTTTCACGGCCCTGTATTGCACAGCTGCATGGCGCGCTCAGGCGCTGGCCACGAAGCGCGCCACATCGGAAAGCACAGGCCCCAGAAACTGCAGCGGCGAAGCCAGCGCGGCCACGATCGTTTTGTGGTCCAGCCGTGGATAGACCTTGAGTTCCACCGGGTGCCGATACTCCATCAGGCGTTCGGCGAGTGACAGCGTATTTCGCCGGACATCCACGTATGCATCGTGCTCCCCCGTTAGCAGCAACGCTGGAGGCAGCCACCCCTGGCTTACGTGGAACACCGGCTGGCTATCCGGTGTTTCGTTCGGGTGGTTGAACACGGGCAACACATCGGCCGCTTGAATCGGCAGGAAGTTGTAGGGGCCGGCCATACCGATCCAGCCCGACAGCGTTTCGATGCGCAGACCCTGCGCTTCGAGCCAGCGGCTATCGGTTGCCACCATCGCAGCGTTGTAGGCGCCCGCGCTATGCCCCGCAACGAACAAGCGCGAGCCGGCATGGCCCTGCCGATCCAGCCAACGCCGTGCGAAAGCCGTGGCGGCTGCGCAGTCCAGCAGGAAGTCTGGGTAGCGCACCTCCGGATACAGCCTGTAGTCGGCAACCATCGCAATCGCCCCGGTTGCGGCCAATGCTTCACCCACGAATGCGTAATCCTTGCGGTCCCCCTCGCGCCACGACCCGCCGTAGAAGAACACAACCGCACGGGGCGGCCCTTCCATCGGCCGGACGGGTCGATAAATGTCCAATCTCTGGCGCGGGTGTGGACCGTAGGCCAGCCCCAGCGTCGGCACGCTTGCGTCGGACTTGGTCACTGCGTTGAGCACATCCAGGGCAGAACACCCTGCGAGGCTCGCCAACGCGGCTGCCATCCATGCTCGGCGGGTCACACCAGGCATCGACAACCTCCTTGCAGCCAAAAAAATGCCGGGCAAACGCACGGGTAGCGGTCAACGCCGCCCATGCTCGATGAGATAGGAATCAAGTGCAGGCACATACAGGTTGATGTCAAGACAGAGCGCTCGAAGATATACGCACACCCGTGCGCGTTGGATGCAGTGCCCAGGATGGTTCGCAAAAACGTGGTCGCACAGCTGGCCAACCCGCGCACGCGCCTATCTGTGGCGCTAGCGCTCGAGCAGGGCCGCATGAATCTGCACGGCTGGGTCTATGACATAGAAACGGGCAGCATCGATGCGCTGGATGGCGCAACACGCCGCTTTGTGGCATTGGCTGAATCCCCCACCACGGTGGCGGTCACGTCGCGCAACCTGCGGCAGGTCTGACGAAGATGACCGAGAGCCTTCGGGCACCGGTCACTACCCGGCTATGCGCAGCGGGCGCGATGCCCGCCGCTGGAGTCATGCTGCGGGGCGCCGGGTAGCGGGATGTCTCTCGCGCCCCAACAGGCAACCCAATGCCGCTTCCAGATGCGGAAAGCGAAACAGATAGCCGGCCTCCATGGCCCGCCTGGGCTGCAGGTGTTGGCTGCCCAGCAGCAACACTGACATTTCGCCCAGCGCCATCCGCAATGTCCAAGCGGGAACAGGCAAGAACATCGGCCGGCGCAGCGTAGCCGCCAGCGTGCCGGCAAAGTCCGCGTTGCTGACAAGATGCGGCGCACATGCATTGAAGGCGCCCTTGCAATCGGTGCGGTGCAAGAGAAAATCGATCAGGCCCACCACGTCGTCAAGATGGATCCACGGCATCCACTGCTGGCCGCTGCCGAGTCGCCCACCCAGTCCCATGCTGAACGGCAGACGCAGCCTGGGCAACATGCCGCCATCACTCGCCAGCACGGGCGCCGTGCGCAGCAAGACGACGCGCATGCCCAGCCCTTCCGCACGGCGGGCTTCCTCCTCCCATGCGACGCACAGCTGACTGCCGAAGTCGTGCTCGCCAGGGGGGCTGTCTTCATCCAGCGGCTCCTGCCCTCGATCTCCGTACCAGCCGGCGGCAGATCCGGAAACAAGCACGCGAGGGCGCTTCTCGCAGCGGCCCAGCCAATCCACGAGTTCCCGCGTCAGGTCGACCCGGCTGCGCCATAGCACCTTCCGCCGCTGAGCCGTCCATGGGCGATCGGCAATCGGCGCGCCCGCCAGATTGATCACCGCATCAAATGGCGCGGCACCATCCAGCTCACGCAGCGTTGCGACACCGCGTGCACCCGCACACAGCCGAGCCACCCGTTCAGGCGAGCGGCTCCAGACAACCAGATCGTGGCCCTGCGCACGCCACTGGCGGCAAAGCGCGCGCCCGATCAATCCGGTGCCGCCAGTCAACAAGATGCGCATGATGGGTTGATCTCCTGATTGCAGTTGAGCCGTGCGGGGCCGCCGCATCCGTCATAGCGCTTCAAGCCGCGCGCGCACCTGGGCTGCACGCATGCGTAGTGCATCGCGCTCCTCGGTGTCCATCTTGGCGAGCTGCCGATACACCAGGGCCAGGCGCGGGTTGCGGCCGAACACATCACTATGGCGTGCGAAGAAATCCCAGTACAACGCGTTGTAAGGGCATGCGCGCTCTCCGACACGCTGCTTGCTGTCGTAGTGGCAGCCCTTGCAGTAATCGCTCATGCGCGAAAGGTAAGCGGCACTGCTGACATACGGCTTGGTGGCAATGCGTCCGCCGTCTGCCCACTGGCTCATGCCCACCGTGTTCGGCAGCTCCACCCATTCGAATGCGTCGATATACACACCGAGATACCAGCGGTGCACCTCGTCGGGTGAGAGTCCTGCCAGCAAGGCGAAGTTGCCGATCACCATGAGGCGTTGAATGTGATGGGCGTGAGCGGTTTGCAGCGACTGGCCAATCGCCAATTGCAGGCAGCGCATCTGGGTCTTTCCATTCCAGAACCACGATGGCAGCGGCGCATCATGGTTCAGCACGTTGCACGACGCGTATCCGGGCATCTGCGCCCAATAGATGCCGCGTACATATTCCCTCCAGCCTAGAATCTGACGGATGAACCCCTCCACTGCTGGCAACGGCGCCCTGCCATGCCGATACGCTGCCTCTGCCCGGTCGACCACCTCGCGCGGATTCAGCATCTTCACGTTGAGGGAAAAAGACAGCAGCGAGTGGAATAGCCGCTGGTGGCTGCTGCTCATGGCGTCTTCAAAATCGCCAAAGTGCGGCAGCGTCTGTTCGATAAATGCGTCAAGGCAAGCCAGCGCTTCCGTGCGGTTCACAGGCCACCGAAACTCACTGGCCAGCGGGTCGCCGAACGATTTCACGCCGCTGCGTTCCACGGTACGCCACAACGCTTGGTGGTCATGCACGGGGCGCGCGTCGGCAGGTTCGGGGGGCGTGCCGCGCCACGGCTTGCGGTTGTCATGATCGAAATTCCATTGCCCGCTCTCCGGCCCACCCGTGTCGTCGAGCAGCACGTTAAAGCGGCGGCGCATCTCGCGATAGAACCGCTCCATCAGCCACTGCTTGCGGCCTGCAAACATGGTGGCCAGGTCATGCCTGCCCGTGAGGAAGTGTTCGGTGTCGACTTCGCACGTGGATAGCGACTGCGCTTCGGCCCATTCGCGCAACTGTGCATCCACGCGCCACTCGTCCGGGGATTGCCACTCCACCCGCTCGGCGCCGTAGTGTCCGGCCAGCGCGGCGAGATTCTCGGTCAGGGACTGGCGGTTGCTTTTATCGTCGATCGCCACATAGCGCACGCGGTGGCCGCCGGCTCTCAGCCCCTGTGCAAAGTCGCGCATGGCTGCAAAGATGGCGAGGATCTTTTGTGCATGGTGCAGCACGTAGTCGGTTTCTTGCCGCACCTCCATCAGCACGTAAACCACGTCGTGGTCCACATGCGCAAACCAGGAATGCTGCGGGTTGAGCTGATCGCCCAGCACCAGCCGGAGCGTCTTCGCACGCTGGTTCATGTCATTGCTCTCGGGAACATGGCGCCACGGTCTTGCGCCTCGTACTCGCCCTTGGTGTGGTGCATGCGCCCTCGCTGCTACTGAGACGGGTCCTGCCGCTCATGGGGCACGGAAATCAGCGCGGACGTATCAATGCCGAGCGCACGCGCACGCGCAAAGATCGCCTCACGCTGTGCGGGATCGAGATGCTTGTCTCGTGTCAGCACCCAGCAGTAGCTGCGGTCAGGCCCGACAACCAGGGCCCAGCGATAAGCTGGATCAAGCGCTGCCACGTGATAGCCGCCGTAGAACGGGCCAAAGAATGACACCTTCAGCGAACCGGTATCGTGCTCGCCCACGAACAGCGCTTTGCCCACGGCCTCGCGCCATTCGCCCTTGGCAAGATCAAAGCCACGGTTGACCACGCGAACGCTGCCATCGGGTTGGGGCTGATACGTGGCCGACACATCGGTCAGGCCCCGCTCGAACGAATGATCGAGCCTGGCCTGCTCGTACCAGCGCCCCTGATAGCGTTGAAGATCGAACGGCGAGACCGCCGTGATGCCTTCAGGCGGACTTGTTGGCGCACAGCCCGCCAGGAATGCCCCTGCAAGCAACGGTGCCAACCAGTGCAGGCGCGCGCGCACCGCGCGCAATGAAGCGGCCCGCAGAACAACGCCGCTCCGCTTGAACACGCCCCCACCATGCAGCCTTACGCGCTTCGCGAATTGAAATGCAGTTGTCAACACATCTGCCATCCAAGTCCCCTTAGAGTGAATGCCGCTCCTTGCGACATGAAACGCTGTACAACGCAGCGCGTCAACGGAATGCAGCAGAACAAGCGGCTCATTTCCGCCAATGAACATGGTTTGAGTTGGCATATCCGCTTACGCCGCCTCAACTTCAGTGTTGCTCAGCGGTGTCAATCGTGAGCAGGTTTTGCATCAAGAAAACTTTGTGCCAGCGTTTCCGCGTCACGCGCTCCGTCAGTAGACTTTGGAAGCGGACACTTCACCGCTTGACCTACATGTACGCACGCCCTAGCGATATGCCTGCCCAACGCATTCACGCCGTCCGAGCCCTGATCCTCACGCTTTGTACGCTTATGAGCGTTGGAGCGTGGGCGGACTGCCGCGACACGGTGCCCTCCCCGCAACTCTCCGGCAAGGGTGCCCTGTGCCTTTTCGGGTTCTGCCTCTACGATGCGCAGCTATGGAGCGCAGAACTCCCACCCAGCTATGACGCGCCCTTTGCCTTGGAGGTGACGTATCGGCGTGCGATCGAACGGAGCCGGCTCATCGAGACCGCCATCGACGAAATTCGCAGGCTCCAGGCGCCCGTTCCGTCCGACAACACCCTCGCGCAATGGCAGCGTGCAATGACCCCCGCTTTCCCTGACGTCAGGCCGGGCGACACCTTGTGCGGTGTGTATCTGCCCGGACGCGGTGCACGCTTCTACGCCAATGGACAACTGACGACCGAGGTGGACGATCCCGCCTTTGCGCGTGCCTTCTTCGATATCTGGCTGGCACCCGGCACGCGCGCCCCGTCCCTGCGTCGTCACCTCCTGGGCAAGTCACGTTGATGCGCGCACGGCTAGTTGGCATCTCCCGGCGACTGGAAGCCCGGTTGCCCGATCTGGCTCGGCACTTGCGGCACCCCCCGGAAACGCGAAATGTCATAACCCATCGCGTCGAAACGGCTCAATGCTGCGCGATAGTCGGCATCGCTCATGTTGGGGTCGCGCGAGAACACCCAGCCGAGGCTTTTGTCTGGATAGCCGAGCAGCGTCACCCGGTATTCCGGGTCGACATACAGCGTCAGCTGCGAGACGTAGATGGGCCAGAACAACCGCACGCGCCACTCGCCGCCACCGCTCCCGTCCACCACCGAATCAACGAACTGCATGCGTTTGAACGGTGCATCGAAACTGCCTGGCCGGTAGACATAGGCATCGTCAATACGGCCATCGGGCCGCAGGGACCATTCGGCATAGCTGCCGACATTGCCGCGCTCACCAAAGTACGGAATGTTGGCGATGACATACCAGCGCCCCATGTAGCGCGGCAGATCAACCGGTACCGTCTTCAGCGGCACGGCAGCCCTCGGGTTGGGATTCGGGGGTGGGCTGGAGCAGGCAGCGCTGGCGATGGCCAGCGTGAACACCGCCAAACGACGTGCCCAACCTGACACGGTGAGCCAACGGTGGCCTCTTTGATGCGTTCTCATCGTGCTCTCCTCTATACGGTAGCCGGACAAGCCGGCTGGTTTGTCTGTGTGTTGAGTGCCGCGCGCGATGCCGCGTGGGTCGGCATCGTTTTTGTCGCCGTATTGCTCGCGCTTCATCTGCGGCAGGCCCGCCAGCCGTACCAGGAATGGCGGCTGGTGGTGTGGGTGGTGGTGCTCGCGGCGCCGTGGGAGACGCTCCTGATGCGCTCCGGGCTCATCGCCTATCCGCACGGGGCCGTGTGGGCCGGGTTCGTACCGCCCTGGCTGCTGGCGCTGTGGGTACTGTTCGCGATCCAAGTGAATGTCCTCTTTCGTTGGCTGCGCGGCAGGTGGTGGCTGGCGATGGTGCTGGGGGCCATTGCCGGCCCCCTGTCGTTTCGTGCAGGAGCGGCGCTTGGGGCGGCCCACATTTCGCAGTTGGCCCCCACGCTGGGCGCGTTGGCCGTCGGCTGGGCGCTATGGATGCCGCTGCTGGTATGGATGGGTGAGCGCAGCGACGGAACGGGCATCCCGCGCTGACTGCTGCCGCCCTTCCTAGCGCTTGACGAACCGGTAATGCGCCACGCCCCACTCGTTGCCGCCGGCATAGCCGAACAAGCTCGACACCGCCAGATAGAACATGCGCCACCGCTGAAACCACACGGCGGCCTGGCGCTCGCCATACGTCTGCACGAACACCGGCATCAACCGGTCACGGGCCGCATCAAGATTGGTCAGCCAATGGTCCGCCGTGCGCGCGTAGTGCACGCCGCTGACCCACCAGTGACGCGCCACACGCAGGTCTTCCTGGAAATGCAGCAGCAGCGCTTCCGATGGCATGGTGCCGCCGGTGAAGAAGTACTTCGACATCCAGTCGGTGCCGTCCTGCACCTGAAAGTGATACGCCAGCGTGCGATGCGCAAAGATGTGCACGAACAGCACCGCATCCGGGCGCATCCACCGCGCGATCTTGCCCAGCAACAGGCCGTAGTTCTTCATGTGCTCGAACATTTCGATCGACACCACACGGTCAAAGCGGCCGCCCTCGGGCATCTCTGCAAATTCGAAATCGACGATGTTTCCCGTGTGCACGCTGAGGTTCGTCAGCCCGCGCTCGGCCGCCCGGGCCTCGATCCAGCTACGCTGACCGCGCGAATTCGACAACGCCACAATGCGTGCGTTGGGATAGCGCTTGGCCATCCATAGCGACAGCGATCCCCACCCGCAGCCCAGGTCGAGAATGCACTGGCCGTCGGCCAGTCCGGCGCGTTCGGCATAGCAGGCAAACATGGCCTCTTCTGCCTCGGCCAGCGTTTCATTACCGCTCGGATACAGGGCGCAGGAGTACTTCAACTGCGGGCCCAGATGGGCCTCGAAGAATGCGGGCGGCAATTCATAGTGCTGCGTATTGGCCGCGTCGGTCTCGATTGCAATGGGGCTGGCGCGCAACTCATCCAGCAGCGCGTTGAAGCGTCGCGAACGCAGTTCGCCGTCGTGAAGGCCTTCGTCTTGCAAACGCTGGCGCATGAGGGCGCGCATGCCAGCACGCACCAGCGAATCCGGCAGCCATCCTCGCTCACAGCACTGGATGAGCCAGCCTTCGCGTGCATCGGCCGCGGCCTGCGGCGGTAGGGTCGGCGTGGACAGCGCAGTCATGTCGGGGCTCCTTGGGTCTGTATGTCGTCTGTACATCAGTGGCGCGGCGGCCAGGGGATCAACACGCTCGTTGTGCGGGCGTATTCGGCATAGTCGTCACGCGTGGCACGCATATGGGCTTCGAGCATGGGAACGCCCGAGACCTTCACGAGCAGCCACGCCATGGCCACAGGTGGCAACAGCGTGAGCCATGCCCACGGCGTGCCGATCGCCAACGGTACGTAGGCCAGCCAGTGCACGCATTCAAAGAAATAGTTCGGGTGCCGCGAATAGCGCCACAGGCCCACTCGGCAGGTCTTGCCCCGGTTGACCGGGTCCGCCGCAAAACTGCGCAGTTGCCTGTCGGCCAGGGCTTCGCCCGTCACCGCAATCAGCCACAGGGCCACAGCGGCCGCCATGGCAAGGGCACTCGGTGAATCCGGCCGGTAGCTCGGCACGGCAAACGCGATCGACAGAAACATCGATACCGCCGCCTGCAACTGGAAGAAGCCAAACATGTTTCGCGGTGCGGCGCTGCCCCACTCCTCGCGCAACTTGCGGTAGCGCGCGTCCTCCGGCTTGCCGGCATTGCGCCGCCACAGGTGCCAGCCAAGGCGCGCTCCCCACACTGCGCCTCCTACGCCGACCAGCACACGTGCGGGCAACGACCCCGCACCCAGCCACGCGTAAAGCAATGCCACCATGCCCAGCGAGAACGCCCAGACCGGATCGACCATGCCGGCGTTCCCACTGCGAAGCTGCCACGCCCATACGGCGCTGAACACCGCCACCAGAAACACCAGCGCAACGAGCGCGACGCCAATCGCCGACATGCTCAGCCCCGCTCGAGCAGAAACTGCGACACGCCGATCCTGCCCTCGTCAAAGCCGGCCTCGCAGTAAGCGAAGTAGAGCCGCCAGATGCGGATGAAGGGCTCGTCGAATCCGAGTGCACGCGCAGATTCCAACCGGGCTTCGAAACGCTGGCTCCAGCGGCGCAGTGTCTCTGCGTAGTCGCGGCCGAAGTCGAGGCGGTCGACCACACGCAAGCCGTACTGTTCCGCCAGCTTGATAAAGCGCTCCCGGCTGGGCAACATGCCGCCCGGGAAGATGAACTGCTGGATGAAATCGGTGCCGGCGCGGTAGCGCTCGAAGTGGGCCTCGTCGATGGTGATGCTCTGCACCAGGGCCCGCCCGCCATGGCGCAGGCAGCGCACCAGCGTCTGAAAGTAGGTCGACCAATAAGACTCGCCCACCGCCTCAAACATCTCGATGGAGGCGATGGCGTCGTAAGCACCATCCAGGTCCCGGTAGTCGCGCAGTTCAACGTGGGCCCGTGGCTCGTCGGCCAGGCGCTCAGCCGTGTAGCGGCGCTGTTCTTCCGAGAGCGTGATGCCGTGCACATGCGCACCGCGCGCGCAGGCCATCTCCATCAGGCCGCCCCATCCGCAGCCGATCTCCAGCACTTCCATGCCGGGCCCCACCCTGAGCAGATCGCACACGCGCCGGTACTTGGCGGCCTGCGCGTCTGCCAACCCCTGGCGCAGGTTGCCGTTGAACCATGCAGACGAATACGCCATGCCCTCGTCCAGCCACAGCCGATAGAAATCGTTACCGAGGTCGTAATGCAAGTGGATATTGCGGCGGCTGCCGCGGCGGCTGTTCCGGCGCAGCAGGTGGCGCAAGCGAAGGACGGAACGCGCCAGCGCATTACCGAAGATCGCCTGATCGAGCGTGGCGGCGTTGACGATGGCCAGGCGCAGCAGGTTTGGCAGGTTGCCCGTGTCGATCCATCCGTCGCGATAGGCCTCGGCAAAACCCACATCGCCGCTGCGCAGGATGCGCCCGCAGGCGCGCCAGTCGGTGATGCGCAGATCCGCTGCCAGCGACGACGCGGCATCGCCGATCTGCACATCGCCATCGGGCGTGACAAGATGAAGGAAGCCGTGCCGCAGCCGACCGGCCAGCGCCAAGAACAGCCGGCCGGCCGCAGGAACATGAGGCGGCACCCAGGCCAGGGAGCGCGAGGCTGTCATCGGGAATTCTCCGGAGAAGTTCTGTCGTGGGCATCACGGCCAAGGAACGGCACGCCCTTGAGCCACAAGCGCAGAGCCTGCCAGTGGATGCGGCCGATGACCTGCAGCGCAAGCAACGGCTGCTTCAGCAATGCACGGCGCAGATGAGCCGCATCGAACGGCTGCAGCCGTCCGCCGATGGCGGTGTGCAGCAAGAGGCCGTCTTGGTCGTGATAATCGATGCGCACCAGCGCTGTTGCCGCCGTCTCGGTAAAGCGGAACCGGTAACCACCCTCGACCCTGCAAAAGGGCGAGACATGCAACTGCTTAAGGCACGTCAGCACGGTTTGTGCGCCGATGGCTCCGCCGTCCTGTGCGCACAGCAGGTAACTGTGGTGCTGCCCAAAGGTGTTGTTGACCTCGGCCAGCACCGCGCGCAGCGTGCCGGCCGCGTCGTGGCAATACCAAAACGAGACGGGGTTGAACATCCAGCCGGCAATGCGCGGAAAGGTCTGCAACCAGACCTCGCCATCGGCGGGCAAACCCGCGCTGCTCAGCACGCCGCGTATCCAGGCGAGCAAATCCGTGCCGTCTCGCGGGCCATAGTCACGCACGCGCAAAGACAGCGGCCGCAGGCAGTCCACCCCAAACCATGCGCCCGTCAGGCGCCCCAGCGCCGAGAGCTTCACGCGCACGGCAAACACCGGGTAGACAAAGCGGTTGGCCACCGGCCGCAGGCGGCGGTGCATAACCTGGCCGACAAGAAGTTGCGCGTCGCCATTCATGACGCCACCTTTGCCCATGCGGGGGCGCAGCCGAAGTCCGCCACCACGCGCAGGGCAGACTTCAGCCCGTCTTCGTGGAACCCGTATCCCGTCCAGGCGCCCGCGAACCAGGTGTGGCCGCGACCTTGCAGCGCCGGCAAACGAGCCTGCGCGTCGATGGCAGGCTGATCGAACACCGGGTGCTCGTATGTGAAGCGCTGATACTCCAGCTCGGGCGCCGGCGGGTCGGACGGATTCAAGGTCACGACCACCGGCGACGACACCGGCAGCGGCTGCAGCTGGTTCAGCAGATAACTGACGCACGGCGCCCCCCCGGTTGTGCCAGCCTGCGAGGCATCGAGATAATTCCACGCCGACCACACGCGCCGCCGACGCGGCAGCAGACGCGTATCGCGGTGCAGGAAGGCCGTGTTTGGCTGATAGCGGAATGCGCCCAACACGGCGCGCTCGTCGCCCGTGGCATCGTCGAGCAATTGCAGCGTCTGCGGTGCATGTGTGGCGAGCACCACGGCGTCATAGCGCTCGCTGCCGGAGTCGGTCCGCACGTCGACATGGTCCGCCGCACGGCGGATGCCGCGTACCGGCGTGCCGACTCGCACGTCTGCCAGCCCGCGCGCAATCGCGTGGACGTAGCTGCGTGCCCCGCCTTTGACGGTGCGCCAACGCGGCCGGTTGAAGACCTGCAGCAAGCCGTGGTTCAGACAAAACCGCAGGAAGGTTTCCGCGGGGAACGCCAGGATGTCGCGGCTGGGCGTGGACCAGATTGCCGCCGCCATCGGCAACAGATAGTGCGCACAGAACGGCTCGCCATAGCGGCCGGCGGCGAGCAGCGCGCCCAGGCTATGGCGCTCATTGCGCGCCACCGCCAGGTTGGCGTGCGCTTGCCGGTTGAAGCGCAGGATGTCGCTCAGCATCGACAGGAACCGCGCCGACACCAGGTTGCGCGGCTGCGCAAAGACCGTGCTCAGGCTGGTGCCGGCCCACTCCAGCGCACCGCCGTCTACCGATACGCTGAACGACATGTCGCTCTCACAATGGGCGACGCCAAGCTCGTCAAACAGCGCGATCAGGTTCGGATACGTGCGCGCGTTGAATACGAGAAAGCCGGTGTCGACGCCGAAGACCTGACCGCCCTCCTCGATGTCGACCGTATTCGTATGTCCGCCAAGCCGTGGTGCGGCCTCGAACAGCGTCACGGCGTGCCGCTTCGCAAGAAAATGCGCTGCCGCCAGCCCGGAAATGCCGGAGCCAATCACGGCAATGCGCTTCGCAGGAAACTGAAGAATCTTCAAGGCGATGTCTCTTCGGGTGGCTGGGCGCTCATCCGCCGTGGCGGCCGGGCAGCAGCGCAAGAAACTCGCGCCGCAGGCTGGGATCGGTCAGGAACACGCCGCGCATCACGCTGCTCACCATGCGCGACCCGTCGTCCTTCGTGCCGCGCCAGTGCATGCAGTAGTGTTCCGCCTCCAGCACGACCGCCAGGCCGTCGGGCGCCATGCGGTCTTCCAGCAAGTCGGCAATCTGCTTGATGGCTTCTTCCTGGATCTGGGGGCGGCTCATGACCCAATCGATCAGCCGGGCATATTTGGACAGCCCGATCAGTTGGGAGTCTTTGCGTGGCATGACGCCGACCCACGCACGCCCCATCACAGGGCAAAGGTGGTGCGAGCAGGCGCTGCGCACGCGCAACGGGCCCACCACCATGAGTTCGTTGAGCCGCTCCGCATTCGGAAATGCCGTCACCTCGGGCGCTTCGACATAGCGCCCGGCAAACACCTCGCGGACAAACATCTTGGCCACGCGGCGAGCCGTCTCCCGACTGTTATGGTCTTGCTCGACATCGATGACCAGCGCGCGCAGCACAGCCTGCAGGCGCTCCTCGACCTCGGCCTGGAGCAGATCGAGCTCGCCGTCGCGCAGGTAGGCGGCGATGTTGTCATTGGCGTGAAAGCGGTGGCCGGCACTCATCAGCCGCTCCCGAATCCGGACAGAAAGCGGCACGCTGCCAGCCGCCCCGGCAAATCCGGGCGGATCTAAAGTCAGTTTCATTGAAGTTGCCTCCGAAAATCGGCGGTGCGCTCACCGCCCATGCCGCCTCAGGCGAGTTGACGAGCGAGGACGATAGGACGCATACGCTACCTATACGCAGCTAACTCGCAGGTGGATTCAGCGTCTCGGCCCGAATGGCGAATTCCATCGCGTCTTCGAGCATCAACCGCGCGCGGTTGGCGACATCCCCAAGATGGCGGTGCAGTTGTTCGTCGAGCGCCGACCGCACCGCGCAGCCGTCGCTGAAACGCTCGAACGCGTCGAGCTGGCGGATCAGCCCGACAAGATGCCGGGGGCACTCGCAGGCAATCGTCTGGGATGCGTTGGCGAAGATTTCCAGCTGGCGGTCCGAAAACCGGCGCGCATTGCGCCGCAACGGTTCGAGCTTTCCGTAGACCGCGTCGACGCGCACGAGCTGCGCCAGCTCTTGCAGGACCTGATCGAGTTCGCCGTGTGCGTTGGGCTCCCGATACAGCCGCACGCCGGCCGCGCGCAGCATGTCGGTGGCGCGAACCGTGCCAAAGCTGTAGATCACGCCCACGGCACTGGCACCCGAACGCCGCGCTGCCGCCAATACAGCTTCCGCCGTCTCCGGATGCAGGGACGCGGCCTCCACGATCAATGCGTCTGCGTGCGGCAACTGCTCAAGCGGGGTCTCACCGTCGAGTGCGGGCAGCGCAATGACAGGCTCGATCCCCAGCGACGCGAGCGTGCTCTTTCTGCGCCGGACACGCTCCGCCAGCAACGCACCACAGACCGCAAGCGAAATTGCCGCGGTGGATGGCACCGGCGCCGACGTTTCAGCGGCCTGGGAGGTTTCCAGCAACTGCTGGAGTTCGGCACTGTCGGCATGCGCAATGGCACCGATCGCGTGCCCCTGATTGACGAGCGAGCGCAGCAGGATCAGGCGCTTGACGTCTTCGCTCGAATACAACCGCTGGCCCGATACCGATTTGGCGGGCGAAATCACGCCATAGCGCTGTTCCCACACGCGGAGCGTGGATACAGGCATCTTGGCCATGCGGGCGGCCGTTCCGCTTCGGTACATCGGGGCCGCGTTGTCTTCGTGTGGCACGTGCGTCTCCATGCAAGAGCTGCTTTGCTGACATGAAACGCTGTGCCGCCAACATCGTCAATGAAATGAAGCGCAAAACGCGCTTCTTGCGCGTGCATGAGTCGGAATTGAGTCGAAATTCCAGGGCGGGCCAACACGTTGCAAAGGCCGCCACATCGGCATGCTCCCGCCGTACCGCTCCGGCGGGAGTCGTTTTCTCGTTACGAAGCGCGAGCCGTCAGCCACTGGTTCGGTTGCAGCGGCGCGCCGACAATCCGCATCTCCCCAAGGCTGCCGAAGAACCCATTGCCCATGCTGCCGCCGTATTGCGCGCAGCCGATCGCCATCTGCTGGGTGCTCGCCACATAGCGGATGCCGTCCATCCCGCTGTTGTTGCGCAGGATGGGGGCGCCTTCCACATACATCGTCGTGCTGCCCTTCCCATCATTGACGATGGCCACGTGCAGCCACTGCCCCGCAGAGACACCGCCCGACCAGCACGCCAGGTTCTCGGTGTTGTCGGTCGGGATGACCTCCCACTGGAACTCCATCAGGTTGGAAAACGCGAACATCGCCATCGTGTCGCCCTGGTCGACATCGCCCGGCCACGACACGCCAGTGGCTGCGCTGCGTGCGCCAAGCCGATAGAGAATGCCCATCCACGCGTTGTTCTGCGCCGTCCAGGCCGAGTCGATCTTCACGAAGGCCTCGATGGTGTAGCCATTGGCAAACGTTTGCACATTCAGCGCCGAAGTGGGGTCTGTCGTGAAATACGAAGACCTCGTCTGGTTGGCGTTCTTGAACTGCAGGCTGCCCGGCGCGGAAGACAGCGGGTGATGGTCTTTCGACCAGACCAGGTCGCCGGGTTGCCCGCCCATCCATGTGTTCAGCGAGATGGGATTCGTGCCCACCGTGGTATCGCCCGGCACGGACACATCCCTGATCTGGAAGCCCGGCTGATACGGAGACAGCGCCTCGCCTTCGGCAGCGGCTGTGTTGTAGAAGCGCCAGTGCGCCAGCGTGTTTGGCACCACCGGGTAGTCGTTCGGCCCGGACGCCGGCTTGCCCGCGTCCTGCGGCGGGTTGTGATAGTTCGCGAGAATCAGCCCCTTAGCGACGTCGGTCAGGCTGCCCGACACCGAGCCGGCTGCGGCCTTGAAGGTGGGATTGAAACCGGCAAAGCGCTTGGCAAAATCGATGTCGATCGAGAAGTGCTGGTTATCTGCCGTCAGCCATGCTGAATCGAACTGATTCAGGCTCGCTTCCGGCTTGACCGGCACCCACGGCGAGAACGAACTGGCGATGATCTTGTTGTTCGTCAGGTCGAATTCGTACAAGCGCATCAGGCCATTGCCGCCCATATACGCCATCTGATAATCGACGACCATGAAGATGACGTCGTTGCCGGCGGCGTTTTTCTTCGTCATCTTGCACGAGCCGTGATAGTGACCGGAAACGGCCATGAAAATCTGATCGTTATTCTTGATCAGCTTGTCCCACAGGTAGTTCGAATACGCCGTATCGGCTGCCGTAACAGCGTCCGGGCCAATGCCCGCAAGCTGGTGGCAAATCAGGATGACCGGAATGCCGGGGTTCTTTGCGATGACCCAGTTGGCCCATGCAATCGCATCGTCCGAAGCGCGCCAAGACATCGACAGCACCAGGAACTGATTCCCTTCCGCCTGGAAGACGTGGTACTCGTGAAAGCCCGAGCCATGGCGGCCGCCGAAGGTTGCCTGCCGTTGTGCACGCGCGGTTGGGAACACCTTCAGATAGGGTTCCACCAGCCCTTGCCGGTGGCTGCCGCCGTCCTGGTATCCGTCGGTGTTATCGAAGCCGGAGACGCCAACGCCCCAGTCAGGCCCCCATTGCATCGACGAGCCGATAGCGCCGACATCGTGGTTGCCCGCGCAAATCGAATAGTTGCAGTTGGCCTTTTCCAGCACCTGCATTGCCTGGCTGGCCAATTCCCACTCTTTGGTCACCGTGCCGTTGCTGAGTTGGCTGTTGCTGAGCAGATCGGTACTCGTGCTCCACGGCGCCGAACCTTCAGAAGTGTAATACCAGGACTGGTCGACAATATCGCCAAGGTGTGTGGTAAATGCCAGTTTCAGCGCCTTTGCATTTTGGGCAATCCATTGCGTTTGCGCCTTGAATGGATTATCGAATTGCGGATTGATGGCTGGATAATTCTTTTGATACAACCCACCCATTTTTGCGGATGCATAGCGCGGATAAAATTGCGTATCCGGCAAGGCCGCCAGCGTAAATGACGACCCCAGCTTCGGCGTCGTCGTTCCGGTGCCCGGATCGCCCGCCCCTGGCGAGGTGCCCGTTGAGCTGGAACCCGTTGAGGCGTCCGGCGAATCCCCGCCACCGCACCCGCTCAGCACGCCCGACAGGCCGACCGCCGTCGAAGCCAGCATCATGCGCAGCAATCGCCGGCGCTTCAGTTCAGGAACCGCAGCCAGATCATCCAGCGTCAGCTGCTGTTGATCGGCCCCACTTTTCATTGACATGGTTCTCTCCGTTACGTTTTAGGCTACCCAGAAGACAAAGCGATTGCCGTCGCAATTCGCAGGGTTGGTCCAACGTTCGAAGGGAAATGAAAGTGACGCCCGAAAAATCGCAATTCTCATCGACACAGATCAACCGTACTGAGCCTCCGAGACAAAACATTCTCAAAAAGACTCAGATAGCGAATGCGTTCGATGCTCTTTTTATTGGCTGCGATTCATGAAATGAATCGGTCACATCGATTGGCACTCGCATGGTAGGAATGATGTGTGACAGGGGCGTTTCTTTAAGTCATGCAGATTCGATCGCGTTTGGATCAAATCGCAATTCAGTGCATAGGAATACCGCGCCTATTTGAATGCGGTGCGCGACGGCCCGATGCCGCACTGCCATGGGCTGCGCCGGCTCGCAGCAGCATCCACAGCGGGCGATAAACGGGCGATCCTTGGTTGCCTCAGCCGTGTTTGCAGGCGATGTCAGCGAGCCCGACGCGACGCTCCGCCGAGCGGGTACATGGCTGCTGCAGCCCCGTGTACCCCGCGGGTGGGGATCGGGAAAACCCGCCCTTGACCACTAATATATCAATCCATAAATTCTGATATATCAAAAGACGTGCCCGGATTCCGCAGCCTCCTGCCGGGTCGACACGTCAAACAAAACTAGACGAGGAGACCCAATGACAGCGCCCTTCCGTAACCGGCGGCGGCAGGCATCTGATGCACGCGCCCCGCACAATCCGTCGCGACGTGCCTTTTTGAGTTACGGCGGTGCCGTCGTAGGCGGGGCGCTGGTGAGCGCCTGTGGCGGCAGCTCCGACGACGCCGCAGCACCAGTTGCCACCACGCCCACGGCGCCCGTGCAGGCAGACCCGATCTGGGGCACGAACGGCCTGGCTACCACCATCATCTCGTCGCTGAAAGGCGTGGCACAGAGTGCATTCCCGGCAGTCGATTTCCAGGTCGAGGCGTACGGCGCACAGCCATGCAGCGTTGTCGCACAAACCAGCCCCTACACCGACCCGACCAAGTCGCCCGTCAGTTCAGGCGCGGGCGCAACACAAGCGCCCGGCGCGTTCGATTCGCGCCCGGCGTTCCTGGCAGCCATTGCGGCATGCAACGCAGCCGGCGGCGGGCGCGTGGTGGTGCCGTCGGGCACGTGGTATTGCGCCGGGCCGATCGTGCTGCAGAGCAACGTCAACTTTCACCTCAGCGCTAACTGCACGATCTACTTCAGCGCCAATCCGGCGGACTATGCCAAGGATGGCCCGATCGACTGCGGCACCAACGGCAAGCTCTACTACAGCCGCTGGCAGGCCGACGATTGCCTGAATTACGGCTCGCCCATCTACGCACGCAACGCCAGCAACATCGCGCTCACGGGCGAAGGCGCGACCTCGGTGCTCAACGGCCAGGCCATGACGCCATTTGCCGGCACGGGCAACACCAGCACGTGCTGGTGGACCTTCAAGGGCACCAACGGCGCCTATGGCTGCGCCAGCTCAAGCACGCCATCGCAGGCTTACAGCAACCCGAACAACGTCGACTTGCAGACCGCGGTGCCGGGCATTCCGAGCGCGCTTTACACGCTGCTCACCAATCCGGCGACGCCCTGGCAGCAAGACCAGAACTACCTGCCCGCGCTGTCCGAAGCCGGCGTTCCGGTCGAGAAGCGCATCTTCGGGCTCGGCCACTACCTGCGTCCGTGCATGGTGGAGTTCATCGGCTGCACCAACGTGCTGATGGAGAACTACCGTACGGTCAACACGCCGTTCTGGCAGCACCATCCGGTGCACTGCACGAACGTGGTCATCCGTGGCGTAACAGTCGACAGCATTGGCCCCAACAACGACGGCTTCGACCCCGACGCCTGCAGCAATGTGCTGTGCGAAAACGTCACGTTCAACACGGGCGACGACTGCATCGCCATCAAGTCGGGCAAGAACCTCGACACCGGCTACGGCCCGGCGCAAGACCACGTCATCCAGAACTGCACGATGAACAGCGGCCACGGCGGCATCACGCTGGGCAGCGAAATGGGCGGCGGCGTACAGAACATCTATGCGCGCAACCTGGCGATGCTCAATCAGTTCTGGGCAACGAACTCGCTGAACATCGCCATCCGCATCAAGACGAACATGAACCGCGGCGGGTTCGTAAAGAACTTCTATGTCACCAACGTCAGCCTGCCCAATGGCGTGAACCTCACGGGTGCCGGCTACGGCAGCAAGATGCTGGCGGGCAGCCCGATCAACAGCACGGTGCCGCTGGGCGTGGTGACGGCGGCCGCAGCCAACCCGTCAGCTTCGCAAGGCGGCCTGATCACGTTCGACTGCGACTACCAGCCTGCAGCCGATGCCATCCGCACGCGGCCAGCCCTGGTGCAGAACGTGAACATCTCCAACGTAACCGCCGGCAACGTCACCACTGTCAGCCTGACGGGCTCATGCTTCCAGGCCATCGTTGCGCAGGGCCCCGTGGCGTTCGACTACAACGGCGCGCTGCCTGTGCCCACCGTTCCGCCCATCACTGGCGTGACGATCTCGAACTGCAACTTCGGCACGCCCACGGCGGCGGGCCCCGCAAGCGCCACCACGCCTGGGCCGATCTACGCCTACAACGTGCACGACATCACGCTGCAGAACGTCGTGATCGGAGGACAGACCTTCAACACCACCGTGACCGACGCCCGCTGAGCAACCCGCCTCCTTCGCGCTCGGCTGGTTCCGCTGGCCGGCGCCTTTTTATTCCGACCCTGCTGCCCATACATCCATCATGAAACGCCCTACCGCAATCGCTCGTACCTCCCTGCTGTTCGCCGCGCTGCTGGCCGCCTTCGCAAGCGGCGCTGCGCACGCGCGCACCTTCCGTGTAGCCGACGTGCACGGCGACACCTACCCCACCAACATGGCCGTCAAGTTCATGGGCGAGGAGATCAAAAAGGCCACCGACGGCAAGGACTCCGTCAAGGTGTTCGGCAACAGCGCACTCGGCTCGGAGAAAGACACCATCGACCAGGTGCGCATTGGCGCGATCGACATGGTGCGTGCCAACGGCGCGGCATTCAACGAGATCGTTCCCGAATCGGTCATTCCTTCGCTGCCCTTCCTGTTCCGCGACATCGACCACTTCCGCAAGGTGATGTACGGCCCGGTCGGCCAGAAGATCCTCGATTCGTTTGCCGCCAAGGGCTTCGTTGCGCTGACGTTCTACGAGAGCGGCGCACGCTCGATCTACGCCAAGAAGGCCATCCACACCCCGGCCGACATGAAGGGCGTGAAGATCCGCGTGCAGCCGTCGGACCTGATGGTCGACGAGATCAAGGCCATGGGCGGCACGCCCACGCCGATGCCGTTCAGCGAGGTCTACACCGGCCTGAAGACGGGCCTGGTGGATGCGGCGGAAAACAACATCCCGTCGTATGAAGAAACCAAGCACTTTGAAGTCGCGCAGATCTACTCCGAAACGCAGCATGCGATGACGCCGGAAGTGCTCGTCTTCTCCAAGAAGATCTGGGACACGCTCACGCCGCAGGAGCAAGCCGCAATCCGCAAGGCAGCTGCCGACTCCGTGCCGTACTACGTCAAGCTCTGGACCGCGCGCGAGCAGGCCGCCACGGCAACCGTGACCAAGGGCAACGCCACCATCGTGCCGGCTTCGCAGGTTGACCGCGCCGCCTTCGTCAAGGCCATGCAGCCGATCTGGACAAAGTACGAGACCACGCCGCAGATGAAGGACATCGTCAACGCGATCGTGGCCACCAAGTAAGCCTGCATCACCGCTCAAGCGCGGGGCCTGCGACTTTCCCGCAGGCCCCGCGCCGGGCAGGCTCCCGATGTACGTCGTTGGTACACCGGCCCCGCCTGCCCACCTCCGATACCGCGTTCCCTCCAGGTTCAGCATGCAATCGATGTCTTTACTCAAGCGCATCAACGATGCGTTTGCGCTCGTGCTCACGCTTGTGGCGGCGTCATGCCTGGCCACGCTGACCGTGCTTGTCTTCTACGGCGTGATCATGCGCTACGTCTTCAACAACGCGCCGGATTTTGTTGAACCCATCGCCCTGCTCATGGTGGTGGTCATTGCCATGTTCGGCGCTGCGCTGAAGGTGCGCGAAGGCGGCCATATCGGCCTGGATTCCTTTGTGGAACGCCTGCCCGCAGGCGGCAAGCGCGCTGCACACGTGCTGCAGAAGCTGTGCCTGATCGCCTTTGCCGTGGTGATCTTCATCGGCTGCTTCGATATGGCCGAAACCACGTTCGGTGACCGTATTCCCATTCTCGGGCTGCCTGAAGCCGTTCGCTATTGGATTCCTATCGTGGCGAGTGTCGCCATCGCCCTGTTCGCTCTCGAACGCCTGGTCGGGCTGTTCGCGCAAGACGCAAGTTAAGTCACCATGGATCTCGCCATTCTCTCCGTCAGTTTTCTGGCGTTTCTCTTGCTGGGCGTACCGGTTTCATTCGCGCTCGGCCTGTCATGCGTGCTGACGTATCTGCACGAAGGCCTGCCGGCGGCCACCGCCATGCAATCGATGATCTCGGGCATGAACGCGTTCTCGTTCCTGGCCGTGCCGTTCTTCATCCTGTCGGGCGAGCTGATGCTGCACGGCGGCATTGCAGACCGCATCCTGCGCTTCGCGCAATCACTGGTGGGGCACTTCCGCGGTGGCCTGGGCATGGCCAACGTGGTGGCCTGCACGCTGTTCGGCGGCGTCTCGGGCTCGCCCACCGCCGACACGTCCGCCATGGGCGGCGTGGTGATTCCGTTGATGAAACGCGAAGGCTACAGCGCGGCCTACGCCGTGAACGTGACCACGCATGCCTCGCTGGCCGGCGCGCTCATGCCGACCTCCACCAACATGATCATCTACGCCTTTGCGGCGCAAGGCATCGTGGGCTCGCTCAACGGCCAGCAGGTGAGCGGCGTGTCGATTGGCGACCTGCTGTTCTCGGGGCTGCTGCCGGTGCTGTGGGTCATGGGCTTCGTGCTAATCGCCGCCTACTGGCAAGCCAAGCGCTACGGTTTCCCGCGCCGCGCCGATGGCTCGACCGAGCTGCCGCCCTTCCCCGGCTGGTTTGCCGTGGCACGTGCCTTTGTGGGCGCAGTACCGGGCCTGATGGTGATCGCGCTGATCCTGGTGTGCGTGGCCATGGGCATTGCCACCGCCACCGAAGCCGCGGCCATCGCAGTCGCCTATTCGCTGTGCCTGACGGTGCTCGTCTATCGCTCCATGACGTGGACCAAGTTCCGCCGTGCGCTGGCCCACGCCGCCAAGACCACGGGCGTGGTGCTGCTGCTGATTGCCGTGTCGAACATGCTGCGCTTCCAGATGGCCTACCTGGAGATTCCGGACGCCATCGAGCAGATGCTCACGCAGACCAGCGCCGCACCGTGGCTGATGCTGCTCTACATCAACGTCCTGCAGGTGTTCCTGGGCACGTTCGTCGACATGGCCGCGCACATCCTGATCACCACGCCGCTGTTCCTGCCCATGGCCATGCATTGCGGCGTCGGCCCGGTGCAGTTCGGGATCATGCTGCTGCTCAACTGCTCGCTGGGTCTGGTGCATCCGCCCATCGGTTCAGTGCAGTTTGTCGGTTGCGCCATCGGCGAAGTCTCCATTGGCGAGACCACCAAGATCGCCTGGCCTTACTACCTCGCCATCTTCACCGCCATCAACGTGGTGACGTACATGCCGTTCTTCTCGACCTGGCTGCCGAGCGTGATCAACGGGCACCCGGTGTACTGAGGCAACCCAACGAATAACCAACATGCAGCCACGGCTGCGACATCAAGGAAGGAGTCATCATGAAGAGCCAAGTAGCAATCGCGGCAGCGATCGCGCTCACAGGAGGCATCGCCGGATCAGCGTACGCGCAGAGCAGCGTCACGCTGTACGGCAACATCGACGTGTCGGTCGGGTATCAGAGCAACCAGACCTCGGTCGGGTCCACGTCGAACGGCCATTCGGTCGTCAAGCAGAACAGCGGCATCTGGTCGGGTAGCCGCTTCGGCTTCAAGGGCAACGAAGACCTGGGCGGCGGCAACAGCGCGCAGTTCGTGCTTGAAGAAGGCTTTAACGGCGACACGGGCTCGCAATCGGTCTCGGGGCTGATGTTCAACCGCCAGGCCTTCGTGGGTCTGGCCAACCGCGAGCTGGGCACCGTCACGCTGGGCCGCCAGTACACGGCGTACTTCTCGATCCTGGCCCCGTACAGCCCGATCAACTGGCTGACCGGCTTCTACGGAGCGCACCCGGGCGATATCGACTCGCTCGACACCAACTACCGCGTCAACAACTCCGTGGTCTATACCTCGCCCACGCTGGGCGGCGTGACCTTCAGCGGCTCCTACGGCATGGGCGAAACGCCTGGCAGCGTGGGCAACGGTTCCACCTGGAGCTTTGCCGCGCGCTATGCCAATGGCCCGGTCGGCGTGGGCGCCGGCTTCATGCGCGTGAACAACTCGACGGTGGGCGGCGGTGCCTGGGGCGCGAACTCAGCGCTGTCCAACAACGGCAGCCAGCCGGCCGTGTCCGCCATCAACGCCGGCTACCAACTGGCGGCGGCGCAACAGCGCTTTGCCGTGCTCGGTTCGTACACGTTCTCGCCGGCATGGGACGTGTCGGTGTCGTACTCCAACGTGCAGTACATCCCGGGTGTGAACTCCAAGTTCGCCAGCGAGGCGATCTTCAATACCGGCGGTGCCGTCCTGCACTACAAGGCCACCCCGACGCTTGACCTGGCCGCCGGCTATTCGTACACGCGCGCCACCAAGGCCAACGGCATTGCGGACGCGGCGACATATCACCAGTTCAACCTGTCGCAGTACTACAGCTTCTCCAAGCGCACGGGCCTGTACCTGCTGGAGGCGTATCAGAAAGCAAAGGGTAAGACGATCTCGCCCACGGGGGGCATCATCGATGCCACGGCGTCCATCGGCGATGGCCAGAACGGCGCGCCTTCGGCAACCGGGTCGCAACTTACCGTGGCTGTCGGCATGATTCACCGGTTCTGACCGGTTTGAGCGCCGGTCACGGCGTCCGCCCGGACGCTGTGACCGGGTTCACCTCAGTTCAAGTGCGCGGAGTTTGCCGCTATCATGGTGCCCGCGCTGCCCTTGGTCTCTGACCGCATCGACACCTCAGGCCGCGCCGTTGCGATCCCTTCCACTTCCCCCCGAACTCGTTGCGAGCTGTATGACTTCGCGCCCTTTCCCCTCGCCCCCTGAGGACGAGGCCACCATGACCGCCGCCCGACGCGTGTATCTGAAGCTGCGTGAGCGGATTGTCGAGATGGAACTGCTACCCGGAACGCGCATCGTCGAGAAGGATCTCGCAGAAGAATTCGGCACCAGCCGTACCCCCGTTCATGAGGCCGTCCAGCGGTTGGCCGAGGAAGGGCTGATCGACGTCCAGGCCCGCGTCGGGACGTTCGTGTCGCGCATTCCGCTCAATACGCTGGAAGAAGCCATGCTCGTGCGCGGCGCGCTGGAAGTCGCCATCATCGAGAAGGCTGCCGAGCGCATGACGCCCGAAGGCATCCACAAGCTGAACGTCGTGCTCGAACGGCAGGCGCAATGCGTTCGAGAGAGCAACCGGCGCGGCTTCTTCCGCACCGACGAAGCCTTTCACGCCACGCTGGCCGAGCTGTCGGGCTACCCCGGCGTCTGGCAGATCATCCTGGAAGTCAAAACGCAGATCGACCGCTACCGGCTGCTGACCCTACCGCTGGAGGGCCGCATGACCGAGGTCCTGGCCGAGCACCGCGCGGTGATCGACGCCCTCGCTTCCAACAATCCGAAACGCGCCGTGCGCGCCATGCGGGAGCACCTGGATCACGTGCTGCCCGTGTTGGAAATTACCCGCCGGCTGCGCCCGGAGTACTTCACCATCTAGCGGGTCCGGGCAAGTGGCCGCTTCAGGCTGGGGCGGCCGCTTGATGCACCGTGTCGGAGCACGGCCTTCGCCAGCCCGCACCGCCGTGACTGGCTCCGGCACAAACATCCCCTCCCCCGGGAATGCACATTCCCGAATCGCCCTGTCGCATGCACCAGTCGTTCGGCCCTGGCGCATTGTTAATCCTTGGTTCACATGCGCAGTGGATCATGTCAGATCAACCCGCTTCCCATGCACCGCCCTCCATGCCGAATTGCACTTCAGTGAACCCTTTGCCGATGACCTTGCCTGCTGCCGCATTGGTACTCAGCCTGGCACTCGCGCTGCCAGCGCTGGCACAAACGAACGCCCTGCGCGTGGCCTCCGATGTAAAGGACATCCGCATCAAGCCGTTGAACGTGCTGCCCAAGGCCACCGGCAGCAAGAGCGACCGAGCTGACTGCCCACAGGTCGTCATGAAGCCGGCATCGGCAGCAGCCAAGCAGGTGGCGGCACAAGGCTGGGCGGTCATGGCCGATGTGCCGCTTGGCTCGGCCTCTTCCGGCACGTATCGCGCCATCAGTTTTGCGGGCCGTCTGGAAGCCGGTACCAGCGCAACCTGCAGCATCACGCAAGGCAACGTGGCCGTGTTCGACAACGACAAGCTCGTCGCGCTGGCCTACGGCAAATCCGCCGAAGACACCGCCATCGGCACCCTCACCGCGCTCGAAGGCGGCGCCGTGCGCGTGTGGGACGGCGACATGGTTGCGTCGCCGGTCGGTGACTTGCGTGTCGACGCTGACGGCACGGTGCGCCTGAGCAAAATTGCCGACGAAGATGCCGTCTGCCATGGCCGCGCCAAGGTACCGGCCATCTACGGCATGCCGATCGACAAGGCCCGCAAGGCACTCGCCTCCAGGGGCTGGAAGCCTGTACGAGGCGGCCCCAACGGCGAGCCGCGCCAGAGCGCCCTGGTCAAGCAGGGTCTGGTAGAAACCGAAAACTGTGCAGGCACGGGCCTCGCCTACTGCGACTTCAGCTACACCGGCCCCGCCGGCAAGCTGACCGTGACCACCGCAGGGGAGGACGACCCGCCGCACGTTGCCGACTACGAGGTCAAATGCCGTTGATCGGCAGCAGCGCGCTCTTCAGGCACCCTCCCGTTACATGTTGTTACACTTTCGTTTGCCAGGTCTGTCGATTCCGCCCACCCTTCATTCGACGTGCAAGTAGAGGCGCGAACATCATGCGTCGCCTCCAAACCCATCGAACTCAAGGAGAAACACCATGCGATTCATGATCCTGCGTCTGGCCGACAAAGACACCGAAGCCGCCGTCATGCCGAGCGAAGAACTGCTCACCGCCATGGGCAAGTACATGGAAGACTTGGCCAAGGCAGGCGTGCTGCTGGGCGGCGAAGGGCTGCACCCCAGCTCGCGCGGCGCACGCGTGGAATTCAAGAATGGCAAGCCGACGGTGATCGATGGCCCGTTTGCGGAAGCCAAGGAGCTGATCGCCGGCTACACAATGTTGCAAGTCAAGTCGGAAGAAGAAGCACTGGAGTGGGTCAAGCGCTGGCCCGCACTGGATGCCGGCGGCAATGTGCGCCTGGAAATCCGCCGCGTGTTTGAAGCGGAAGATTTTGGTGCGGAGTTCACACCCGAAGCCCGCGAGCGCGAAGAACGCCTGCGCGCAGAACTGGCGGCCAAGCAGCAATAAACGGCGCCGTCATGGCCGGTTCAACGCCGGATGCGCTCGCCATTCACCGCACCATCGATGCGGTGTGGCGCATCGAATCGGCCAGGATCATTGCCGGGCTTGCACGCCTGCTGCGCGACGTGGGGCTGGCCGAAGAGCTGGCGCAGGATGCGCTGGTCGCGGCGCTGGAGCAATGGCCAGCATCCGGTATCCCCGACAATCCGGCCGCGTGGCTCACGGCCACCGCCAAACACCGCGCCATTGACCGGCTGCGCCATCACACGCTGGCGGAACACAAGCATGCGCTGCTTGCCATCGAGCTGGAGATCGAACAGGAGCTTGCCCAGGCCGATGCCGAAACAGCGCGCGACGAGGCCATCGGCGACGACCTGCTCCGCCTGGTCTTCATTTCCTGCCATCCGGTGCTGCCACACGAAGGCCGCGTGGCGCTCACACTACGACTGCTCGGCGGGCTGACCACGGACGAGATCGCCCGGGCCTTTCTGGTGCCGGAGCCCACGGTGGCGCAGCGCATCGTGCGGGCAAAGAAGACGCTTGCCGCCGCACACGTGCCGTTCGAGCTGCCCGAGCCCGATGCGTTGCCCGAGCGGCTTTCAGCCGTGCTGCAGGTGATCTATCTCGTCTTCAACGAAGGCTATGCCGCCACCGCGGGTGACGACTGGACGCGTCCCACGCTATGTGAAGAGGCGCAGCGCCTGGGCCGCATCCTGGCCGGGCTTATGCCGGGCGAGCCGGAAGTGCATGGTCTGCTTGCGCTGATGGAGCTTCAGGCCTCGCGCCTGCGTGCACGCGTGGGCCCGGGCGGCCGGCCCATCCTGCTGATGGAACAGGACCGCAGCCGTTGGGACTACCTGCTCATCCGGCGTGGCTTTGCAGCGTTGGCACAAGCGCAAGCCTGCGGGCGGGGGCTCGGCCCGTATGGACTGCAGGCGGCAATTGCGGCATGTCATGCAAGCGCACGCACCGCCGAACAAACCGACTGGACGCGCATTGCTGCGCTGTACGACGCGCTGGCGCAGCTCACGCCGTCGCCCATCGTCGAACTGAACCGCGCCGTGGCGGTGGGCATGGCGTATGGCCCGCAGGCGGGGCTCGAGATTGTCGATACGCTGCTGGCCGAACCGGCACTGCGCAGCTACCACCTGTTGCCCAGCGTGCGCGCCGATTTTCTAGCGCGCCTCAACCGCCCGGAGGAGGCTCGCGTGGAGTACGAACGCGCAGCAGTGCTTGCACACAATCGGCAAGAACGCGCGCTCTTGCTGGAACGCGCAGCCAAGTGCGGCGCACCGGAGTAACGTCGCGGCACGCCGCTTGCTACGCAGATTGGCTTGTCGATAACGCGACGGCGGCGGAACCTTGATCGCGCCGTGGTCGTCCATCCTGCGTGAACCGTTCTTCGTCTTCCCTTCTCAGCATTCAGGCACTGCGGGGCTTTGCCGCGCTGTATGTGGTGGTGTACCACTCCGGGCTCGCCTTGGCCCATGCCGATATCCCTGCCCTTGCGTGGCTGACCACGCATGTAATCAAGCGCGGGCATGTGGGTGTGGATGTGTTCTTCGTCATCAGCGGCTTCATCATTGCGTGGGCCGCCATTCTTGGCCCGAAGGGACCCGAGCCGGCCAGCGAATTTCTCGTCAAGCGTGCGTTCCGGCTTGCGCCGCCTTACTGGCTGATGTCGGTGCTGCATTCCACGTGGCTCAACCCGGTGTCGGCGGGCGTGCTGCTGACCTCGCTCGCGTTTGTGCCGCAGGCGAATGTGGATGCGCCGTACTTCGGGTATCCGGCGCTGTATGTGGGCTGGTCGCTCAACTACGAGGTGTTTTTTTATGCGCTGTGTGCGGTCGGGCTGGCGCTGTTCGGCCGGCGCGCGCTTGGGCTGGTGGCACTGGCGCTATTCACGACCACGATCATCGTGCCGTTCTGGCACAGCGGCGTCGTGCAGCGCAACCCGGAAGCGCTGTACGACTGGGCCACCCCGCTGCAGGCCATGGCAGCCAATCCGCTTGTGCTGGAGTTCCTGCTGGGCGCGGGGCTGGCGTGGCTGTATGCGGCAAATCGGCATCGTCTCACGCCGGCCTACGCGCGGGTGTTGATGGCGATAGGCGTGGCGACGTTCGTGATATCGGTCGTTGGCCCTGTTCCCAAGTTCGATCTGCTCGCCCGGGGGCTGCCCGCAGGCGCATTGTTGATCGGCATGGTGGCGATGGAGCACTGCGGCGAGCTTCGCGTGCCGCGCGTCGCTGTCTGGCTGGGTGAGCTGTCGTACGCGCTCTACCTCGTGCACCCGAGCGTGATTGAAGCCACGCACCGCCTGGTGGGCAGGCTGGCGCCCGAATGGATCGGCACCCAGTTGATGCTGTTTGCCGTCAATCTTGCATTCACGCTGGTGTTGGCCATGCTGCTGCATCGCTATGTGGAGCTACCGTCCATTGCCATGGGCCGCCGCGCCATCGGCTGGATGCGCAACCGTCGGCACGCCTCGCGTACGCGCCTGGGTCAACAGGAATCTTGAGCAGCGACGCCTCTGCGCCGCCTGCGGTGCGTGACGCGATGCCGCTGCCGATGCCGCTGCCTGCTCTCCTCAAGCTGTCACGCTGAACATCAACGCCTGGATCTTGCCGTCGACCGGGCCCGCGCCGAACTGGGCCGTCAATGCATCGGTACATACCTCGGTGGCATCGGTCAGTGCATCGGGGCCGAATGCCTCCAGTTCGCCTCGCACCGGCGTACCCTGGCAGTAGGCGATGGCCACCACGCGTGCCGTATCTGCCCGGCTGCGCGCTGGGACAACGTCGTACATGACCTCTGCGGTAAAACCGCCCGCGCGGGCATCGGCTTGAATAGGCACCGGGTCGTAATGACCATGCGGCGTACGCGCCAGAAACATCGGCGGATTTTCGGGAAAGCGTTTCGCCAGCGCCTTCGTCACCACATTTGCAAAGTCGTTGTCTTCAATCCGGCCCCACACGCTCAAGAGCAGCCTGCCGCCTGGTGTCAGCACACGCCGCGCTTCAGCAAAGGCCCTGGGCCGGTCGGGGAAGAACATCGCGCCAAACTGGCAGATCACCACATCGAAAGAGCCATCGGCAAACGGCAGTTGCTGGGCGTCGGCCTGCTGCCATGTCACGGGCCGGTCTGTGCCCACGGCGGCCGCGCGATCGAGCATCGGCGAGTTCAGGTCGGTCGCGACAATCTCGGTGGTCGCAGGCAACGCACGCGCCAGTGCGCGCGTCACGGCTCCGGTACCTGCCGCAACTTCCAGTACGCGCTGCGGCTGACATGCCGCCGCCCGTGCAGCCATGTCCACCGCATAGGGCTCGAAGATCAACGGGACCAGCAGCGTGTCATACAGCTCGGGAATGGAGCCAGAGAAGACCTGATCGGTGCCATGCGCAGCCATCGTTCACCACCTTTGCCCGAGGAAGGGTCGAGCATGAATCGTTATAGCCCGGAACCGCGCAGCGGGCACTCCGCCAAGTCGACTAGAGGACATGCCCGCCGAGGCATGAAGGGCCGTCAAGGCGCGGGATTACCCACGTTTTCTGGTGGCCGTCCCTGCCTGACGCGGCACGCGCCCCAACGCCGGCTTGAGCACCGGTGCGTGGTCGCCGAGAAATTCCCACAGCCGATTGGCGACCGGCCCGTGCGGCTGATCCCGCCGTCGCGCAACCGCCAGCTCCTGCACCATGCCAGGAAAATGCCGCCCCGCAATCGATAGCAATGTCCCTTCGCGCAATTCCGCATCGATCAGGAAACGCGGCAGATGCCCCCACGCCATGCCGTGGAGGATCAACTCTTTCTTCATCAACTGATCGGGCACGGCGCACTGCGGTGCCCCTTCGATGACGTAGTGGGATTGCTCCGGCGGGTTCCGCGCGGAATCGTTGATGACGCACTGCATGAAGCGCTGCATCTGCTGTGGCGTAATGGATGACGTGACGGGGAACGGCAGAAAGCCCGGGGCCACCACCGGCACCATGGCGATCTTGCCCAGGTCGATCCATTCCATGCGCACATCGCCCTTTGGTACGCGGTGGACGATCAGGTCGGTGTCGTCTTCCAGCAAGCGTTCCCACGGCCCGGTGACGGCTTCAAACTGCAATTGCAGGCGCGTCTGCGGGCACTGGCCGAAGAACTGGCTGAGCAGTGCCAAAACGGGCTGCAGCGGGCACAGGTCACCCAGCACCACGCGCAATTCGGCTTCCTCGCCCATCGCCAGCTGCTTTGCGTGGGTTCGCAGTTCATCGCTCTCACGCAGCACGGACTGCACCTTGCGATGAAACGATCGCCCCGCCTCCGTCAAGCGCACGCGATAGCCGCTGCGATCCAGCAGGCTCAAGCCCAGTTGCCCCTCCAGCTTGGCGACCGCCGCAAACACGGAAGGGTGCGAGCGGTGCAGCCGATCGGCGGCCGCCTGAAAGCTGCCGCCGGCGACCACCGCGTCGAAGCACTGCAGCTCGTGAAGCGTGAAGTTCTGCATTGTCGGCAAAATCTACAAAGTTCGTCGTAACTTCATAGTATCCACGAATCACCTCGGCTTCTAGGATGACGACATCCAATCGTTTCAACCGTCTTTCTCAGGAGCCCATCATGACCACCCGCAACGACCTTTCCTTCATCACCACCGGTGACGGCACGCGCATCGCCTATCGCTTCGACGGCGCGGCGGACAAGCCCGTCCTGCTGCTGTCCAACTCCATCGGCACCGATCTCCATATGTGGGACGTGACCGTGCCGCGCCTAGCCGATCACTTTCATGTGCTGCGCTACGACGCGCGCGGCCATGGCGCTTCGGATGCCCCCACTGGTGCCTACTCGATGGATCGGCTTGGGCGTGACGTCGTGGAGCTGCTCGATGCGCTGGGCATCCAGCGCGTGCACATGCTGGGGCTGTCGCTGGGCGGCATCGTGGCGCAGTGGCTGGCGATTCATGTGCCGGAGCGCATCGATCGGCTGATCCTATCCAACACCGCCGCGCACATCGGACCGACGCAGTATTTCGACCAGGCCATTGCAGAGCTTCGGCAGGCGCCCGACATGCAGGCAACGGCCGAAACGTTTCTGCGCAACTGGTTTCCGGCACGCATGCTGGAGGCACGCGACCCGGCCGTTGAACCATTCCGCCGCACGCTGCTGGCGACGCCGCGCGAGGGCATCATCGGCGGGTGGACAGCGGTGCGCGATGCCGACCTGCGCCGCACGATCACGCTGATCACGCATCCGACGCTCGTCATTGCCGGCCAGCACGACACCGTGACGTCCGCCTGCCACGGCGAGGAAATTGCCGCCGCCATTCCGGGGGCGCAACTGCACATGCTGGACACCGTGCATCTTGCCAACGTGGAGCAGCCGGATGCATTCATGAACGCTGTGCTGGATTTCCTGGCCGTGCGCGAAACGGCTTGATGCGTGGACGATGCATCGACACGGCATCGACACGCGGCAACCCAGCCGGTTAACATGGCGGCCATCCAACCGATGTGCCGCCAGCCATGTCCCGCGTCAAGAACGAAGACGAATTCGAACTGCGCCGCGAAAGCGTGCTCGACACCGCCGCCGAGGCCTTTGCGGCCGACAGCTATCCGAGCGTGTCGATGAACCAGCTTGCCGCTGCGTGCGGCGGCTCCAAATCGCGCCTGTATCACTACTACGAAGGCAAGGAAGCCATCCTGTTCGACCTGCTGGACCGCTACACGCGCCGGCTGGCCGATCTGGTTGAACGCGCCGAGAGCGACGCGCGGCACGCCAAGCTTTCGGCGCGCGCCACGCTGCATCTGCTGGTCCGTACGTTCCTGGCCGAATACGCTACGTCGCGCACCCGGCATGTTGCTTTGCTCAATGACGTGAAATACCTGGCGCCGGAGCAGCGCGACATCGTGCTCGCGCGCGAGCGGGACGTAGTGGCGGCCGTGGGCCGGCAACTTGGCGCGGCCTACCCGGACAAAGTGGATGAAGCCAACCGCACGCCCATCACGATGATGCTGTTCGGCATGATGAACTGGACGTTCACCTGGCTCAAACCTGACGGGCCACTCTCGTACGAGGGCTATGCGGAAATGGTGATCGACATGCTGGAAAACGGGCTGAGCGGCCCAGGCGGCAGAAAAGGCTGACGTTCAACGCTCGTCATAGCTGACCACCACGCGCTGCGTGAGCGGGCGCGCCTGGCAGGTCAGCACAAACCCCTGCTGGATTTCCCAGTCTTCCAGTGTGAAGTTCTTGTCCATCTCCACACGGCCTTCCAGCACCTTGGCACGGCACGTACAGCACACACCGCCCTTGCACGCATAGGGCAGATCGAGCCCCGCGTTCAACGCACTGTCGAGCACCTTGGCATCCCCCGCCATGGGCACTTCGTGCGATTTGCCGTCGAGCACCACAGTCAGCGCGACATCGCCAGCCATGGCGGCGTGTTTGCGCGGCCTGGCCGCCGCCGACGCATCGCCCACCGGCACACCAAAGCGCTCTGCATGCACGCGCTCGCGCGGTACACCGCGCTCAAGCAGCGCCGCTTCCACCGCGTCGATCATCGTCGACGGGCCACAGATGAAGGCGGCATCAATATCCTCGGGCGGGATCAGCGTATCCAGAAAAGCGCGCGCCTTCGCACCGTCCAGCCGCCCGTTGAACAGCGCGATCTCTTGCGCCTGCCGCGACAACACGTGATACAGCGCGAAGCGATCGAGGTAGCGGTCTTTCAAATCTTCGAGCGCTTCGCCAAAAATGATGCTGTCGACGCTGCGGTTGCCGTAGACAAGCGTGAAGCGGCTCTGCGGCTCGGCCGCCAGCGTCGTCTTGATCAGCGACAGGATGGGCGTGATGCCGCTGCCAGCCGCAAAGGCCACATAGTGACGCGCGCTTTCGGCTGCCAGCGGTACGTAGAAGCGGCCGTCAGGCGGCAACACATCGAGCGTCTGGCCCACGCGGATACGGTCGTGCAGGTGATTGGAGAAGACCCCCGCATCGACACGCTTGACCGCCACACGCAACTCGCCGTGCGCGTCGTAGTCCTGCACGGCGCAGCAGATGGAATACGAGCGCCGCAGTTCTTCCTGTCCGGGCAGTTGGCCAGACGGCACGCGCAGCGTCAGAAACTGGCCTTGCGTAAAGCGGTATGCGTTACGCAGATCGTTCGGCACGTCAAAGCGCACCGAAATCGTATCGGCCGTCTCGCCGCGCACTTCGGCAACACGCAAGGGGTGGAATTGCGGAGTCATGGCGATCGGGCTCGGTGGGGCTTAGTAGGGCTTAGTAAGGCTTGAAATAGTCGAACGGCTCGCGACAGGCGCGGCAGCGGTAGAGCGCCTTGCAAGCTGTCGAACCGAAGGCGGAGATGAGCACCGTATCGTGCGATCCGCATTGCGGGCAGGCGATATGCTCGGCCTGCATTGGGCGCGTGAGACGAATCGGGCGGGTGCCATCTACTTCGGCCACATGTGCCGGCGGTGCAATACCAAAGGCGCGCAGCTTGCGGCGCCCTTCGGCAGTGATCCAATCCGTTGTCCATGCCGGCGACAGCACCGAACGCACGCGATACGCACCCACGTCTGCCGCCTGCAACGCGCGGCTCACATCATCGGCAATCTGCTCCATGGCCGGGCAACCGGAATACGTGGGCGTGATCGTTGCCACCAGTGTGCCGGCTTCGTCGAGCTGCACATCGCGCAGGATGCCAAGCTCGGCGAGCGTGACCACGGGAATCTCCGGATCGGTCACGGCGTCCAGCGCGATACGGGCGCGGTCCAACCGCTCGCTTACCACGATGCCCCCGGATACTGGCGCGCCAGTCCCTGCATCTCGGCCAGCAGATAACCCATATGCTCGGAATGCACGCCGTGCTTGCCGGTGCTGACATACGGACCAGCCTCTGGCCAACGCAGCGTGGCCTCGCCCAATGCGTCGCGCACCGTGGCTTCCCATGCGCCGCGCAGGTCTGCCGGATGCACGCAGATGCCGGCCTCGGCCACGGCAGTTTCAACGTCATCCGCAGCGAAGTATTCGTTGGTGTACGGCATCAGCCAATCGAGCGCGGCTTGGGCCCGCGCATGCGATTCGTCGGTGCCATCACCGAAGCGCACGAGCCAGTCGCGCGTATGGGCGAGGTGGTAACGCATCTCCTTCACCGATTTGGCGGCAATGGCGGCCAGTTCGGTATCGGTCGAACGCGTCAGCGCCTCCCACAGCGGCACCATCAATGCGGCGTACAGGAAGTGGCGGACGATGGTGACGGCGTAGTCGCGCGCGGTTGCGGAGGTCGCCACCATTGGCCCCGCATGCGGCAGCTCGAGCAGCGTGTAATTGCGGAAAGCAGGCTCCGCACGCCAGTAGGCGTAGTCATCCTCGGTGCGCGGCGTACCGGTGAGCGTGCCTTCAATCTGCCCCGCGTGCGTGTAGAGCAACCGCGCCTGCCCGATCAGGTCAAGACTCAGGTTGGACAGCGCGATGTCTTCTTCCAGCACCGGACCATGGCCAGTCCATTCCGCGTTGCGCTGGCCGAGGATGAGCGCGTTGTCGGCCAGACGAAGGATGTATTGCAGATGCGCGTCGGAAGTCATCACCGCGGCTCACATGTGATTGACTTCATCGGGCAGCCGATAGAACGTCGGGTGCCGATAGATCTTGTCGGCCATCGGGTCGAAGAGCATCGGCTTGTCGTCAGGTTCGCTGGCGGTGATGGCGGCCGATGGCACAACCCAGATCGAGACGCCTTCCTGCCGGCGCGTATACACATCGCGCGCCATCTGCAGCGCCTGCTTGGCGTCCACCGCGTGCAGGCTGCCGCAGTGCTTGTGCTCCAGACCCTGCTTGCTGCGGATGAACACTTCCCACAGCGGCCATTCGTGTTGATGCATGGTGGGCTCCTTCCGGTTCAGGCAGCTTGTTGGTTGGCGGTGGCGCGTTCGGCCCGCTTGCGCGCGTAGGCAAGCGCGGCCTCGCGCACCCATTCGCCTTCTTCGTGTGCACGCTTGCGGGTGGCAAGGCGCTCGCGGTTGCACGGGCCGTGGCCGTCCAGCACACGCTTGAACTCAGACCAATCGAGCGGTGAGAAATCGTAGTGGCCGCGCGCTTCGTTCCACGTGAGGCCCGGGTCTGGCAGCGTCACGCCCAGCACGCGCGCCTGCTCGACGGTGGCATCGACAAAGCGTTGCCGCAGATCGTCGTTCGAGATGCGCTTGATGCCCCAGGCCATGGTCTGCGCGCTGTTGGGCGATGCAGTATCGGGCGGCCCGAACATCATCAGCACCGGAAACCACCAGCGGTTGACGGATTCCTGCACCATGTCGCGCTGCGCCTGCGTGCCGCCCATCATCGTCAGCAAAGATTCATAGCCCTGGCGCTGGTGAAATGACTCTTCCTTGCAGATGCGGATCATGGCGCGCGCATACGGGCCGTATGAGCAACGGCACAGCGGCACCTGATTCATGATCGCCGCGCCATCGACCAGCCAGCCGATCACGCCCACGTCTGCCCAGGAGAGCGTCGGGTAATTGAAGATCGACGAATACTTCGCGCGACCTTCGTGCAGCGCATCGATCATCTCGTCGCGCGAGCTACCAAGCGTTTCTGCGGCGGAATAGAGATAGAGGCCATGGCCCGCTTCATCCTGCACCTTGGCCAGGAGGATGGCCTTGCGCTTGAGCGACGGCGCGCGGCTGATCCAGTTGCCCTCGGGCAGCATACCCACCACCTCGGAATGCGCGTGCTGCGAAATCTGCCGCAGCAAAGTCTTGCGGTAAGGCGCAGGCATCCAGTCTTGCGGCTCGATCTTGTGGTCGGCGCCGATACGTGCGTCAAAGCGCGCCTGCAAATCGGCTTCGCCTTGGGAGGCAGCGGCCAGCTCCTGCTCCGTAGGCAGACCGCCGGGCTGGTCGAGGCTTTGGGTGTACATGCGATCCTCCGGCCGCTTTCTGGACATGTGCACGGCACGTCATGTGCGCCGTGTTTTGGATGGATCGATTATAAACCGTCCGACCGGTCGGTCAATAACGGGTTTCACCGCATGCCTCGTTTGAGACATGCGGTGAAACCGGCGTCCTCTTTGCCCTTCTCGGACTTAGATTGGCGCTGCAGACGACGCTTCCCCCTGCGCCGCCCCATGCGTGCGGGTGCGCACAAACACCCCTGCCAACACAGAAGCAAGCAGGGCTGCAACAGCGCCCAACAGGAACGCGAGGTGGTAGCCGCCATTGAGCGCGGTCGTGGCATCGGCGCCTGCCGCGGTCAAACCTTCGGTGCGTGCAGCGGCCAAGCTTGCCAGGATGGCCAAGCCTAACGCACCGCCCATCATGAACGACGTGTTGACCACGCCCGACGCCAGGCCCGACTCATCCGGCGCCACATCACTCATGGCCGCCAGCAGCACCGGATTGAATGCCACACCGGCGCCCAGGCCCAGCAACAGCATGCCGGGCAGCACGTCGAGCACAAAGCTGCCGCCGGCAGGCGCGCGCGCAAACAGCACCAGCCCCACAGCTGCCACCAGCAAACCCAACGACAGCGGCGCGCGAATGCCAAAGCGCATCACCAGCTTGGCCGACAAGCCCAGCGAGAACACCGCCATGATGATGTTGGCCGGCAGGAAGGCCAGCCCCACCTGCATGGCGCTGTAATCAAGCACGCGCTGCATGTACAGCGCCGAAATGAAGAACCACGCGAACATCGCCGCCGCCCACAACACGCCCACCAAGTTGGCCGTGGCCACGTTGCGCAGCGCGAACATGTGCAGCGGCATCAACGGATGCGACACGCGCGATTCAATGATCAGGAACGCGATCATCAGCGCAATGGCAATGCCCAGCTGCGTCAGCGTTTGCGTGGATGTCCAACCGGCTTCGTTGCCATGCACGACCGCATACACCGCCAGCATCAGCGACGCGGTCACGGCAATCGCGCCCGCCACGTCCAGCTTCGTGCGATCGGCCAACGGCTTGCCCGCAGGCAACAACGCCACGCACGCGGCATACACCGCCACGCCAATCGGTAGATTAACCAGGAAGATCCAGTGCCAGCTCAGCGTGCTCGTCAGCAAGCCACCGAGCAACACGCCGATGCTGCCGCCCCCCGCACACACAAAACCGTAGATCCCCATCGCCTTGGCGCGATCCGCCGGCGAGGTGAACAGGTTCATGATCAGCGACAGCGACACCGCCGACACCACTGCACCGCCCAGCCCCTGCACGGCGCGCGCCGTGATCAGCAGCCCTTGCGAATTCGCCAGCCCGCATGCAGCCGAAGCCAGCGTGAACAACGTCAGCCCCAGCAGGAACAGCTTGCGATGTCCGAACAGGTCTCCCAGCCTGCCACCCAGCAGCAGGCAGCCGCCAAAGGTCAGCATGTAGGCGTTGACGACCCACACGAGCGAGGTTTCGGTAAAGCCCAGGTCTGCCTGGATGGACGGCAGCGCAACGTTCACGATGGTCGTATCCAGCACGATCATCAGCACGCCCAGACAGAGCACGATGAGGGCAAGCCAGCGCTTGCGTTCGTCGATGCCATGCGTCATGGAATCACTCCTATGATTGGCCGCTGCGCCTGAATGTCGATCAGGATTGCGCAGCCGATTTAAGGTTGGCGAGACCGGCTTCAAAGTCCTTGCCGATCATCGCGTCCATACTGAAGAACAGGCCCATCACCTTGGAGATGAACGGGCTCGGGCCATACATGGCCCAGGTGACGTGCGTCACATCGCCGGCAGGCTTGAGCGTGAATTCCGCAGTGTTGTGCGCCGCGAAGGGCTTCAGGAAATCCAGCTGAATCTGGATGCGGCTGGGCGACGTTGAATCGACGATCTCCATGCGCCCGGCCCCCACTTCCCGCGAGCCATCCCACGCATAGTTCGCGCCTTTGCCACTCGCGGGGCTGCCATAGGTGCGCTTCATTGCGGGGTCACGCTTTTCCCACGGAGACCAAGTCGTCCAGTGGTGAAAATCGTTGATCAGGGCGAACACTTCTTCGGGCGGTGCCTTGATGTCGATCTCGCGCTGCACTTTGAAGGTATCCGGGCGTGTGGCGGCAAAACCCAGCGCAGCAGCAATCGCGACGACGATGACGATCGCAATGATCTTCAGCATGAAGAGCGCTCCAACAGATGGGGACAGCAGGTGAAGGGACGCCTTTGCGCAAGCCGTGCAAAGGGTCGCGGTCAGAACAGCCGGTCGTCGCCAAGGGGGTGGTTTCGTTGATATTAGTAAGGCGCCGATGATCGCGCAGCCTGGCACCGGACCGTGGCCCTGCGCCAAGGCAGGCGCCCTACGATTTTTCGTAGAACGGCCACCGAGCGGCGGCCGTTTTCACACGCACCACAATTACATCGGCTTGGGCGCGATCACCATCCACGTGATGCCGAAGCGGTCGGTCACCATGCCGAACGCATTGGCAAAAAACGTTTCGGACATCGGCATCGTGACGTGACCGCCATCGCCGAGTGCCTTGAATGTCCGTTCGGCAGTGGCGTTGTCGGGCACGCTCACGGACAACCCGAAACCTTTGAAATCCGTCTTGCCGCCGGCCATGCCGTCGGACGCCAGAATCTGGGTTTCGCCCACGCGGAAGGCGGCGTGCATCACCTTGTCGAGCGGGGGCGCCATGCCGCCGCATTGCTCGGCAGTGGGCTGTGCGTCCTTGGGCGCATCCTTGTAGTGCATCACCACATCGACCTTGGCACCAAGCGTCTTCTTGTAGAACTCCAGCGCTTCTTCACAACGACCTTCGAAGAACAGATACGGTTGAACTTGCATCACAACTCCTTGGGGTGGACTTGGGGGACTGCAAAGCCGCGCATTGCGCCACGCGGTCGGGGGAAAACCTCGCTCAGCCGCACGCCGGTTCAGGCACCGGCATCGGCACTGAGGCATGCTCGTGTACGACTTGCCAACGGCCATCGCGCTTGCGGAAACACACGGTAGCGCGCGTCTGCGCATCGTGCTTTGCACCGTCCCGATAGCGCGCACGCAAGCGATTCACGCTGAAGCAATAGGCCAGATCGCCACTCACCTCAAGGTGCAGCTCGGTGAATTGGAAATCGGCCTGACCCTCAAGCGCATCGAACCAGCTTTGCCAGTTGCGGCGGTATGCGTCGACGCCTTTGACGAACAACGGCGGCGTCACATCGAAGACCACCACATCGTGTGCGTAATGACGTATGACGGCGTCGACATCCTTGGCGCGGACGGCGGCAGCCCACTCGTTAATCAACGTACGTAGTTGGGCCTCGTCGTCCGCTGCGGTAGTGGCAATCGTCATGTTGGCCTCCAAACATCTGTTGCACGAAAGGCTTGGAAATTTGCGTCACAGCGCCTAGGGTTTAATTGTGAACACTGTCCACAAAAGATAGCAGACATAATGGACGGTGTCCACATAGAACTTGCGGAGTTGCATTGCATGACCCAGGAACCGCCCCGACCACCCGTGCGCACCACGTATCGCCATGGCGACTTGCGACGTGCGCTGCTTGACGCCGGCATTGAACTGGCGCGCGCCGGCGGGCCCGACGCCATCGTGCTGCGCGAAGCCACGCGCCGCGCGGGCGTGGTGCCAAATGCCGCCTACCGGCACTTCGCGGGGCGGCAGGACTTGCTACAAGCCGTGCGGGCGGAGGCATTGGCGGCGTTGGCGCGCGCCATGGAAGCGGAGTTGGATGCCATCGACCCGACGTGGCCAGAAGATGTGCGCGCACGTGCGTCGCTACGCGCCATCGGCGTGGGTTATCTACGGTTTGCGCAGACGGAGACCGGCCTCTTCCGCACAGCCTTTGCGGTGCCCGATGAAGTAGAAAACGACGCGGACCCTGCCAAGGCCGGCAATAGTGGCCTGAACCCGTTCCAGTTGCTAAGCCTGGCGCTCGACCGGATGACCGCTGCCGGCGTACTGCCGTCCGAACGCCGTCCGGGCGCCGAATACCTCGCATGGTCTGCGGTGCATGGGCTGGCCCTGCTCATCATTGATGGGCCGTTGCGCGGGCGCCCGCCTGAGCAGACCGGCGCCATTGCATTGCGTGTGGTGGAAATGGTGGAAAACGGCCTGTAGAGACTGCTGGACAGAGGGCCGATGGAATATTGTCTGCACCCGAAGTGTTTACCATCAGCACAAGCCACACACCGGAGAACCACCATGCAGATGCGACCAGGCAGATGGATCAGCGCGGCCGCGCTCGTGCTGAGCGCATGCGCGGCGCTTTCGCCGATCCAGACGGCCCAAAAGATGATCGGCCAGCCCGAAAGTGCCGTACGCGAGACGTTTGGCACGCCCACCGAGACGTATCAGTTGGCAGGCGGCACGCACCGCTGGATCTATTCCAAGCAGCCGATGGGGCACGAAGTCTATGCCGCAGACTTTGACGCGGGCGGCAAGCTCACCAACTTCCGGCAGATGCTGACTGAAAAGGAAATCTACGAAGCGCGGCCCGGCGTCTGGACCAAGCATGATGTGGCGGAGCGCTTTGGCATGCCGCGCGAACCGACGCAGTACTACCCGCTGATGAAGCGGGAGGCGTGGTCATACCGGATGTACGTCGTCGGGCATCAACAGGCGCACTTCAACGCCCTCTTCGACGACAACGGTGTGCTCGATCGCACCATGATCGTCGTCGACCCGCTTGGCGGCGATCACCAAAGCCGCAAGTGATAAAAAGCCCGGGCGGCGCATTGCACGTCGCCCGGGCTCCAGGGTTTAGCCCAGCGCAGAAGCGATGGCCTGCGCGAGTTCGTTCGCTTCAAACTTTGCAACGTAGCCGTTGGCGCCAACGCGGCGCACGTGGTCTTCGTTGGCGGAGCCCGACAGCGACGAGTGAATCACCACCGGAATCGACTGGAATGCCGGCTCGGTTTTGATCTTGCGCGTGAGCGTGAACCCGTCCATCTCGGGCATTTCCAGATCGGTCAGCACCAGCGCGATCTTGTCGCGCACAGTCTTGCCTTCGCGTGCGGCATCGCGTGCGATGTTCTGCAGCGTGTCCCACGCTTCCTGGCCGCTCTTGGTCATCACGTACGGTGTGCCCATCGCTTCCAGACCGTTGGCGATCAGCGAGCGTGCAAGGCCCGAATCATCCGCCACCAGCAGCTTGGCACCCGGGGGCAGCTTGATCGGACGCTCGCCATTGTCGGGCGCCAGATCGGTACGGCGGGTCGGGAACACATCCACCAGAATCTGCTCGACGTCGATCACCTGGGCCAGGCGTGAGTTGTCGGCGTTGCCATCCAGGCGCGCCAGGCTGGTGATATTGCTGCTGCCCACGCTCGCCTCGGCCGGAAAGATCTGGCTCCATTCCAGGCGCACGATCTCGTCCACTTCTTCCACCGCAAAGCCTTGGGTGGAGCGCGCGTATTCGGTAATCAGCAGGATGTTGGCATTGCCGTTCTTGGTGCCGATCACGCTGGCGAGGTCAATCACGGGAATGATCTGGCCGCGCACATTGACCGCGCCCAGGATATGGGCGCCGGCATCCGCCACATGCGTCACAGGCGGCATGACCATGATCTCGCGCACCTTGAACACGTTAATGCCGAACATCTCGCGCTGATTGGAGCGCGCAGATTCGCCCAGGCGGAACAGCAACAGTTCAAAACGGTTGTTGTTTGTCAGATTGGTCCGTTCATCAACTTCGTGCTGCGACATTGTCTTCCCCCGTTCAAGCACACGTTATGTGGCGGTAAACGGCACGGCGTTTGGCAACTTGAAGGGGTTTTGCGAATGTGAAGGCCGAGCCCTGCCAGCGTGGGGAAACACAAGCCTAGGCAACCTTCACATGGGCGACCAGGAAATCCAGAAACGCCCGCACGCGCGCCGGCAGATGCGCCCCGTGACCGACATAGACGGCGTGGATGTCCTCGGTCTCGCCCGGGTTGTAATCCTCCAGGACGGGGACTAGACGGCCCGCATCCAAGTCAGCGCGCACCTGAAACTCGGCCAGACGCGCCAAACCCAGACCGGCGACCGCCACGGCGCGCAGCGCCTCGCCATCGCTGATCTGCGTGTTGCCGTGTGGGGTGAATTCGGTGCGGCGCCCGCGCTTGATAAAGGGCCAGGCACTGATGGCGCGAACGTAGTTGAACGCCAGGCAGTTGTGGTTTGCCAAATCAGCCGGCGTGCGCGGCATGCCGGCGCGCGCCAGATAGGCAGGCGACGCCACCACCATCAAGCGCGTCTGCCCCAGCTTGCGCGCCACCAGCCGAGAACTCTTTAGCGGACCACTGCGCAGGGCAACATCGGTGCGATCTTCCAGCAGATCGACCACGCGATCCGTGAGCGCAATGTCGAGCGACACCTCCGGATGGCACGTCAGAAACGCCGGCACGATCGGCAGCAGTAAATGCGTGCCGACAGGCACATTGGAATTGATGCGCAAGCGCCCTGCTGGCTGCGCCCCGGCGGAAGCCTCGCGCTCGGCCTCGTCCAGATCGGCCAGTACCGTCACGCTGCGCTCATAGAACGCCATGCCCTCGGGCGTGAGCTGAAAGCGCCGCGTGGAGCGGTTCACCAGCCTCGCGCCCAGCCGGGCTTCCAACCGTGCCACCAGTTTGCTCACCGCCGACGGCGTCATGCGGCAAGCACGCGCCGCGGCGGAGAAGCCGCCCTCTTCAACGACCCGCACGAAGACTTCCATCTCGCCAAAGCGATTGACATCAAGCCGCGACATTGTGATTTCAATTCATAGATGTTGTGCTTGCCGGCAGTCTATCGCACAGATCCGACCGTTCTCATACTGGTGGCCATTGCCATTGCTGCTTCGGGCTCAACTCAACACCAACATGACTGCACAGAATAAAGTCGCGCTCGTCGTGGGCGCACAGGGCGTGATCGGCCGCAACCTGATCGAGCACCTCGCCACATTGGACGACTGGCGCATCGTCGGCCTGTCGCGCCGCGGCGGGGAATCGACGGAGCGCATCCGGCATGTGGCCGTCGACCTGCTCGACGCAGCCGACACGCGCATCAAGCTCGGCGCACTTGGCGACGTCACGCACCTCTTCTACGCCGCCTATCAGGACCGCCCGACCTGGGCTGAACTGGTGCCGCCCAACCTCGCCATGCTGACCAACGTGGTCGACGCCATGGAAGCCGCATCGCCCCAGCTCGCGCACATCAGCCTGATGCAGGGCTACAAGGTCTACGGCGGTCACCTCGGGCCGTTCAAAACCCCGGCGCGCGAAACCGATGCGCATTTCATGCCACCCGAATTCATGTTTGACCAGCAGACCTTTCTGGAAGCGCGCCAGGTGGGCAAGGCGTGGACATGGTCGGCCATCCGCCCGTCAGTGGTGGGCGGCTTTGCGCTGGGCAATCCGATGAACCTTTCCGTGGCCATCGCCGTGTACGCTTCGATATCGAAAGAACTGGGCCTGCCGCTGCGCTTTCCCGGCAAACCCGGTGTATACGACCACCTGCTGGAAATGACCGATGCTAGCCTGCTCGCCCATGCCACCGTGTGGGCCGCCACCGACCCACGCTGCGCCAACCAGGCCTTCAACATCAACAACGGAGACCTATTCCGCTGGAGCGAAATGTGGCCGAAGATCGCCGGCTACTTTGCGATGGAAGTCGCCCCGCCGCTGCCCTTGTCGCTCGACACCGTAATGGCCGACAAGGCGCCACTCTGGCAAAGCATGATCGCCAAGCATGGTTTGGCGAACACGCCCTACCGCGATGTGTCTTCGTGGCGCTTTGCCGATTTCGTCTTCTCATGGGACTACGACATGTTCGGTGACGGCTCCAAGGCGCGCCGCTTTGGTTTTCACGAATACGTGGAGACGGAAGCGATGTTCATGCGCATCTTCGACGACTTGCGCCAGCGCAGAATCATTCCGGGGTAGAGCGTCCGGATGCCTCCGCCCGAGTAGCGCACTGGCCGATCCGGCTAGGGGGATGTCCCGACTCGGGTTTCCTCAGGAAGGGTCGATATAGTGAAGGCGGGACGGTAGCTCATGGGTCGAGCGGCGACGGTTTACCGACGCAGGCAGGCAGGTTCAAATCCTGTACGTCCCACCAAATTGATGTTCGTTGTGGATCAACGAAATTGTGCCGTTAAGCATAAAGTGGCCATTTGGACAGGTTATGGTTGTTTAGTCGTTTAACGGCCGCTCCTGGCCGATAACGGTCGGTGATGACGTTACCTGCGCCAGCGACCACGCTGCGGCGCCACGACGTCAGCGCATGGAAGCAAACGCATAAACGAACACGCCCACGACGAACATGATCGCGGACCAGAAAAACCACGTCGGGACACGTGGCCTCCTAACCGGCGGAGTGTTCACGCTCTCCAGCACCTTGGCCTTGGTTGCGGAGTTCCGAGAGAAGAAGACCGCCCAAGTCACAACGACGCTCGCAAGCAGAAAAAGCGCACCGACAGCCAGATTGCTGACGACATAGGTGTAAAACGAGCCTTCGTTCGCACCCCCGCGCATGGCGACGTATGCCTCGGCGTTCTTTGGCCGGAGGAGGACTGTGCCTTCAGTCCATGTGCTCCAACCATTAAGAAGCAGACCGATGGCCACAAGGTAGAAGCCGGCTAGTTTCACGTACGTGCGAAGAGTCGGCTGCGCCGTGTTCCCGGTCTGCATAGCGTGAATAGAGGGTTCGATTGGAGTCGAAATATTGCCAGAATCGCAGAGCTACTGCGCCTCTTCGAGCACGCTTCGAAGCTGCTCCAATCTCCGCGCCGTCAGGTAGCTGATAAGAGAATCGCGATCTACGCGTGGGCTTCTATGGGTCTCGATGAACTCAACCCACGCACCCCTATATTGGATCCAGGCACGCTGCGCTTCAGCAACGTCGACCTTTGTGATCGTCGTATCTCCGATTCTGTCTGAGGAGTCGGCGCGAATCGCTTTGGACAACATGACTTCGTGCAATACTTGGTCCATCTGCAGATCGAGCTCTCTGACTCTTGTCGGGTCGGCCCTCTCTAGCGTGCCACCCGCAACCTTCCCAAGAAGGCTCACAAAAGCGTCGTACTCATCGGCACTAGCTTGAATGGCAAGGGCGGCACGGGCAGTGCCCGTCATGTCGGTCTCACGGTCGCCACGCCGCTGAGCAAACGCAGACAACGCAGTCTGCAACTGCTCGAACGCGCCACGCTCGCGCTTATTCAATTTTTGCGAAAATTTCGCAAGAACTTTGGTTCGATTTTGAGCACGCCGTCGATCTTCAATACGCGCGCAATAGCCGGCCATGAACCCGCTTGTTGCATCGTCGCAAATATCGAACTCTGCGCCGTCGCTTTTACCATCCATCATCGACAGGTGAAGAACCCGCGACTGTTCCTCGGCAGCCGCCCCACCGAGAAGACAGGCATATCGCACCGCAATCGCTGGGCTCCTTTTTACACCGTAGCCATTTGCGTAAAGCATCATCAACACGCCTACCTCGTCTTGAGCGAAGGCGCAAGCTCTGACGCGCGCCCAGTCGGCATCAGTACGATGAGGAAGGTGCTTTGTGTCGTAGTAGAGGTCGTCCGGCACGCAGATAGCGGCTGACTGCCGCTCTGCGTCGGAAGGCAGATCCTGCGCAGGCGGGACCGCATCCTTCGATGCCATGCAGGCTCGATACCATGCGGACTGCGTGTCGACCAGGTCTGCCGGCATGGATTCTGTGTTGGGGTAGCTGGGCGCGGCAGTTGCCGCTTGCCAGACATACAACAGCATTGCAAGCAGGAGCGAGGATCTCATCGATTGGGCGCGATTGCGGCTCGGATTGCACAGGCAAGCTCCAGCTCTGTGCTTTCCGCCCTCTTTAATGGTTGGATGCAAACGCCAGCCCCCTCGACCGCACGTTCGCGCGCCTGAAGATAGCCGGCATTGTGCTTACTGCAGCAGACGTTGAATGTCGCCTTGCCGTATGGGAAATTTCTTGAAGTCGCCGTAGTCTTCAAAGAACCATACACATTTGCCAGCCGTTTCATCGGTACCACGCGCAAGGCATACCTCGGCTTCGCGAGAATACCAACCCTGCTTTCCATCCTCGATCGTGATGCGCGTGACCGACGGATTACCGAAGCAACTTGACCCAAATACCACGCGCTCAAGCAACGGCTCACCGTTTCTCTGGAGACTCAGGAAGATCTCTGGTGCAGCCCCACACATTCCCCGTTCACTCCAGCCAGTTTGAGTAGCGATGATCGTGTACTTCGAGTCGGGCAATGAGCATTCGTAGGAGAGTTTGCTTGGCGAAAAAAATCCATGGCGAGCCAACACGTCGGGACGAACCGTGCCGTGTTCAGTCAACGCGGAGATCGCCGGGTTGTGTATCCCTCGATACTCGACGTCTAAGAATTGCGCATCCGGGATGCATGAAATGCGCACGAAATCAACGGTATAGTCGGCCCACACTGGACTAGCGAGCACCGAGAGCAGCAGCGCGACGAGTGGAAACCACTTGTGCATTTGAGGCTGCCGACGATCAGTGTGCTTGAGGGTCATGAAGAAAACTTGTTGCCTTGGGTTCGCAGCAGATCCATCTCCATCGCCCTCTTCGAGGGAACACCGGTCAGCATCGGACCATTGTCGGAAACGTATCACTGACTCGCGACCATTTCTAGCAGCGCGAGGAAGGGTGTCAGGTACGGGCGACCGTATTGAATCGAATCGGATGTCGACTCATGGCCGAGAGCGTTCGCTTATCGCACTACCTATGACGGGCCGTTCCCTCCTTGCGAGGGGCACAAACAACGCCCAGCCCTCGGATAGCATCGCAACATCGTATCAATAGTGCGAGGGGCTGCGTGACGCTCCGATCTCGATAACAAGAATGGACAGCAAGCCCGAGCAGAAAGAGCCTTTCGATTATTCGAAGCTCATCCTTTTGGGCACAGCCGCAGGAGTCCTAGCGCTCGCTTATATTGACCTCTACGCCGGGGTGATCCCATTTCTCGGCCCCGCGCTTGTGGTCCTTGCCCCCAACATCTTCCTTGTGGGCGTAGCCCTGATGCTTGCTGGTCTCATGTGGTTGGTCACTGACCGGTGGCTGATCATTGCGCCTTTGGCATTGGCCCTGACCCTGGTCATCGGATTGAACACGCGCATTCCAGAGGCGTGGGCCGACGCGAACCGCGCATGGTCGTCGATGCATGTGGCGCGGACGTACACCGGTACGGTCGGGCAACCTTTGATCATTGACTCGAAGCAGCCCTTAATCGAGGGCCGCCAATGGGGCTACGGCACCGTGAGGATCAACTGCGTCATCGAGCAGTGCTTCCAGTCGGAGGGTTTCCGAACGATCATTCCTGGTATCGAAAATGAGTACTGGCAGGAATCGGTCCAAGAGGTTGCGCTAAACGCAGGATTTACAGCGGCAGCTCAAAACGAAAGAGCGCCTAGGCTGGTGGTCCAATCCGAACAAAAGGATGGCTTGCTGCTGGTTCACATGAAGCTGTCGGACTCGGATGGCAGTGAGCTGGCGACCGGGACCGCCACCTACCGCAACGGCTTCAAAGCGGAGCCGCGAGACGGCAATTGGACACCTAAGCCGCCACCTAGAAACCTAGCCTTGCAGTTTCTTCTTCACGGAAACTTGGTAAGCCAGAAGGTGGGTGACTGGGTCGGACACACGGCTGCCTACCCTTTGCGCACTTTCTTGCAGCAGGCCACCGAACTGAGCGAACCCCAAAATGGCACCCCCGTTGTTGCCGAGCAGGACATTCTGCGTTCGGAGCACTTCGATCCACCAAAGGCCTTCCGAAAAGGGGCAGATCCAAGTGAATCGACGCCCCAATTTTGGGATGAGCGTAGGGAGAAGCGTTGCCGTGAGCTGCTCAAGCCCGAGTTCTTTGGCGCACGCGGTAGCGCATGGTCTGTGTTCACGACAGACCCAACGCGGCGGCACAAGATTCGGCCAGCACCACTGCTGATCTGCGACGACGCTGCCATCTGGAATTTCGACTACGGCGCAATGCCCGGCCACGTAGTTTTGTCCAAGTACGACTCAGAAGGAAACCTCAAATACAGAATAGCGATCGCGCGGCCCGCAAGCGACGCCATGGTTCGCCTGCCCTCTTTCCATGCCGAAGAGCGAACTCTGGACTTCGAATGGTGGAGTGGCAGCCATTCCGGATCAAACTACAACGTCACGTCGGTCACTCGCGTGAGAGTCAGGGAGCCGGCGTGAGAGCAAGAGAAGATGGCCGACAAATCAATATCTCTCGATGAAATCGAAGCAGAATGTTCCGTGACCTTGCTCACCGCATCGCGTCCGTCGCTACGGAAGATGTTGGGCTGACCACTCGGTGTCGGGTCGTCCGCCTCGCCCTTACCCAGCGCTTGTAGCTGCTCCTGAATGTCCTTGGGCAGCGCCGCCAAGAATCGGAACGCACCAAACAAGCTGCTCTTAGTCTCCCATCACACCAGGGCGGACCGTCTTGTCGTCAAGTTATGGGCACAAAAAAGGCCGCTCCGATTTGCCGGAGCGGCCTCTTTGCTTGTTTCTGGCTCTGCCCTTAACTGAACCGCATTCGGCTGGAGGGCCGATTTTGTGCTGCCTGTGGCAGCGTGCAACGATCAGCCTGCGGCCAGGCTGCCGTTTTCCACGTGCACGCGGTCACCCACTTGGAAGCCCGGTGCGGCCTTATAAGTGAAGCTGCGTGTCGCGCCGTTGTCCATGCGTACGCTGACGTTGTAGGACGTGTCGCGGTGGTAGTAGTTTTCAGCTTCATGGCCTGCGTAGCCGCCACCCACCGCGCCGGCGACGGTCGCCAGCGTGCGGCCATTGCCCTTGCCGACTTGATTGCCCAGAAGGCCACCCACCACTGCGCCGCCGATCATGCCCAGACCGGTTTCGTTGCCTTGCTGCGTGGCGATCGGAGTGACGGCGGTCACCTGACCGGCATATGGACTCGCCGCCGGGCGCGGTTGCGCATAGTCGGCGTTAGACGACGGGTTATGTTCCGCATACGACGGGGCCGGACGATGCACCGCATGGTGTACCGCGCCCGGCTGTGCCAGATAGGCCGGGGCCGCTTGGTTCGGCATTGCCGTCTGGCCGGGAGCCGCAAGTGCCGGCGGTGCGGAGGCCGGTTGCGCGGCGACGTTCGCCTCGGTGCTGCCATGCATAGCCTTCGAGGTGGGCAGCACGCCCGTCATGGCGGCCACCCCCGTGACGCTCGCGATGATCACAGCGACGGCAGCGGCGGCCATCAGCGGATGCATGCGGCGCGACTGTGGCATATGGCCCATCGACGTGCCGGCGTAGTGTTGACCTTGGACGTTCGGTTGCTCGTTGTTCATCTTCGTTCTCCCGTGACCAGTGCATGTGGTCTGTTGATGGAGAAAGTTTGGTCGATCGGCCGAGTGGATACCGTTTTAATTTGTAAGGATCTGTAGGGCTCTGTTCCACTTACAAATCAATGGGTTGAGCACCTTAGGTGCGAGGCGTGGCAACCTGACGATGTTACAAACGGTGGGGGAGGCTCGCGGTTTGCGTCCGCGCTGCGCACAAAAGACGGTTCATCGCTGGTTTCCCGGGAAGCCCCCAAGACCTCAGGAACGGGCCGAATTTGGCCGAAAGATGTCCCGACTGATAGTTAGAGCTCTGGCGCCGGGCGCCAACCGACTTAGCTCGGAAATGGCGCGTTGACACAGAACGCAAGAAAAATCTCGACAACCTGGTTCGCCATGAACCACTCGTCGGACCGTATCGGAAGGTTGCCGGCTCCGAAGACCAGAATGGTTCCATCTGGGCCGGCGGCGCTAGACTTGGGTCGCATCTCCGGGCCCGCCTGACAGCCGCCCTCACCATCGTCCGTTCCTGGCCGAACACAGCCGTTGGAACATGTCGCATATCCTGCTGCCTTTCTGCGATATCTGCCCTGCCTGAACATACGAAATGCTCGCGCGACACAAAGCAATTCTGGGCCTGTCCCTGCTGTTCCTTTTGTTGTTGTCTATCTACCCGGCGTTCTTGTTTGCGCGCGATTGCTACGCTCCATCCCTGTTTCCAAGGTTCTATATCGCCTTGGCCGGAGGGGTGATTGTCGCAACGCTGTTCGCCGTACTCGATTTCCCAAAGTCGGACACCTCGTCAAAACGCAGGATCGACCCAGTGGGGCAATTTATTTGCTTTGCGCTGTTCGGCGCCTTCACGACGTGGACCTGGGCGACTACAATTCCCCGCTTCACTGCAGATCGCGTTGTCACCGCCCAAGCCGCATTTGAGAAAGTCCGAGGCGCAAAAAGCTGCCATACCGCCGTCCAGTTTGTCGACCCGGGCGGCGCCGGCACGATCAAGACGTGCGCTTCCCTGTGGAACCTACCTTCTCTGCCGGAGCACGGCACGATCAGCGTTACCGAAAAGGTGAGCACGCTCGGGGTCTACCTGGTCAAAATCGACCTCGTCACTCCGCAAGTTCCAACAGAACGCCAATAAGCATGCCTCTGGAAACCGTCCGCTTCGATCGCGTCTTCGGCATTACCAAGACCTCGCAGAACCGCATGCCAGTGACGCTGTTCGGCTTCCAAAGCGGCGGCCACATTGAGTATTCCGCCGCCGCGCCCGGCGAGCCTCGCATCGAGGCCGGCATGACAGTGACCGCCTATTTGAGGGAGCCCGGAAACTGGCAGACGCTGGTAGCGTGGCGCGACCACGGCAGCGGCGACATCAACTGCGAGTCAGAAGTGGGATGGCTGCTGTGCCTGATCGGCCTTGCCGCGCTCTGCTTTTTCGTGCCGCGATTGTGGCACCAGCCAGTCACGCTGATGCTCACCGCATCGGTGCCCATTGCCCTATTCGGATCGGGCGTCCATAACATCCGATTCCTACGATCTGTGCGGCGCCATTTGGTGGCCAATGCCGACACTAGGCCGCTTCGCTAAAACGTCGACTACTTCAAGGCCCAATACCAGTTGCCCCCATAGTCTCGCTCCACGGTCTCAAGTGACTGGAAAGTGAACATGAGACGTCGGACGATGTCATCGGGACACCCGCGTGCCTGAAACACTGCCTGGAACTCGCTTAAGAGTGTTTCGGTCATTCTCAGCAGGTCACGCTCCGCGTCTGTCTTTGTTTTTACCAAGAACCATGGCGCGCTCGGCTCAAGGCGAAGCGCCTCCACAACGCAGGCAGGAACGTAACGCCGAGCGACGGATTGCATTTCGGCCTCGGCATACATTGCTGTTAGACGAAAACTGGCGGATGGCATAGATGAGTGTCACCTCATGGCCGGTACAGAATGGCTGCTCTTTGCCGGAAGCTGACATCGGGGGCATATGATTTACTTCTGTCAGCACAAGTCCCAAGCGAGCAGCACTTGCCTGCAGTGCCTACAAACGAATTTGTACAGAGCGGAGTCACCACCTGGTTGGTAACCCTCCGTAACCCGTCCCCACGCCGCCTCGTCCTGTTTGTACTCAAGCAGCCAAGCTTGTTTGGTGCTCTCGGATGCTGACTCGACGTCCTGAATACTGGCATCGCCATGGAACTCACAAGCGTCGCCGCAGTGAGAAAGCCACCACTCCTGTTGCCAAGAGATATAGCCCGGGGTCCGAAGATTCACCTCTTCTATAACCTCGGCTGGCACACCCGCACGCGCCAGAGGGTACGAGTCAGCGAAAGATGCGTCCAGCTTGCTGGCTGCAGAACCATCGGCGATGCACCACGGGCACAACGCGTCGTGCAAATCGTTGACTGAATAGACCGGTCCTACATAGATGTAGCCTCGCGCTTGCTTGCAGCACGCGCATATCGTTTCGCTGGCAGCGCCGGCGCCGGTTACAAGGGGCGCCGGATGGTAGCGAAAATATGGGAGCGGTTCTGTTACGGTCATGGCCCTGTACTTTAATGTTCGGTAACGGCCAACACGCCTGCAAGGACGATCAGCCGGCCTCTCTAGCCTTGCTCTATGGTACGCCGAGCCGCTCTTCAAGCAGATTGTGTACCTCGGTCATAAATCGAGCATAGTCGACCGGACTGGCGATCCGCGCTCACCTAGGTAGCGCGTGACGACCTCGCGGGTGGACAAGCGCTCTGCGGTGTGCGGAGTAAAGCGGGGACGAATCGGTGAGGTTGTAAGGTCGAAATAAATGATGTATTGTCAATGCATGTTATATCACTGCGGGCAAAGTTGAAAACCGCGCACCCACGGCCGACGGCAAGACAGGCCGAACAGGAAGCTGAAGGATACGAAGTGAAGCTAGATGGTCTACTAACCAAACCGGCACCCTCTTTCGACGAGCCGCTCGAAATGCTCAAGGCCTGTCACGAGCGTATTGCCGCGCAATGCGCCACGCTCGCGAAGCTGTCGGCACATCTGCCATCGCACGGTGCGGACGAACAGGCGCAGCAGGCGGCCCGAAACATCATGCGTTACTTCGACGTGGCCGGGCCTCATCATCATGCCGACGAAGAAGAAGATCTCTTTCCGTTGCTGATCGCAGAGGGCCAGCGTCGGGGTTCGCCGGTGGTCGAGGTGATCGCGTCGCTGCTCACTGAGCATCGATCTCTGGAAGCGAACTGGGCGCAGTTGCGAGCAGTCCTTGCCGATATTGCTCAGGGCCAGGTCAGGCCGATCGAGCGCGCCTGGGCAGAGAGCTTCGCTGACGCATACCGTCGTCACATCGCCGTCGAAGAAGGTCAGGTTCTGGTGTTCGCCCAAGCGTGCCTGGATCGAAAGCAGCTCGCCAGGCTGAGCACAACGATGGTTGCCCGACGCGCCGTGGCATCGCACTGAAACCCAATGAAGCCCATCACGAGGGCACCCTTTCCAGGAGAAACTTCCATGCCAACTTTGAAAGCCATCGGCACCATCTTCGCCCAGCATCATGTCTTCGATGCACGGGGCATTGCCAAGCGTTTCCGGCACGCGGCCATCTTCGGCGCGCTCGACGCCCTAGAGCCAGGCGAAGTGATGCGCTTTGTCAACGATCATGATCCGCTCCCGCTCCTTGCGCAGATTGAGCGGCACTACGGGCCACGCGTGGATGCCGGATATGTCACCCGCGATCCGGGCAACATCGTGATCGACTTTACGGTGAGAGCGGCCGGCTGAATGTCTGCCGCATCCGCAATCAATGCCGGCGAATGTGTCTTGTGGCAGGCCGCGATCGTCGATCTGGCCAGCACAACGGATGCTTGATGCGCAGATGATTCGACCATTTGCGAACGATGCGTACACGTGCCGGTGACCTTAGTACTGGTGGACAGAGGACAACATGCTGACCACAATCGAACCCGACAGCGTCCACGCGCCTGACGCCTGTTGCAAGACGCTTCTGCCGCAGGCGCGCCAAGAGATTGAGGCGACGAACGTCACCTGCAACAGTTGTGCATTGGCGCGCCTGTGCACCGCTGAGCCGGTCGACACATCGGCCGCAGAGCGGCTCAACGAGTCTATGCGCTGCATCCGTATGATCAAGCGCGGACAAGCGCTGTACCGCAGAGGCGGAAGCCTCCAAAGCATCTATGCCATCCGTGCCGGCTCCTTCAAAACCGTAATCCATCGGACGGGAGGCGCACAGGTCGTCGGCATCGCTTTGTCGGGTGATCCGCTTGGCATTGACGGTATCGCCAGCGGCAAGCATGCCTACGATGCAATCGCACTGGAAGACAGCTCGGTATGCGTGATGCCGTTTGAGCGACTCGAACGCCTGTGCCATGACCTGAAGATCGTTCAGCGGCACGTATTGAGCATGCTCAGCGCCGAGATCGTGCGCGGGTCCAAATGGATGGGGCTGCTCGGCACGATGGGAGCGGAGGATCGCGTCGCTACCTTTCTGTTCGATTTATCGGAACGCTGGAGCGCGCGCGGTTTTTCGTCGACACAGTTCACGCTGAAAATGACGCGCGCGGAAATTGGCAGCTACCTTGGGTTGAAACTCGAAACTGTTAGCAGAATGCTGACGAAACTGCAGCAACGTCGGCTACTTGAAGTGCGCGGCAAAGACATCCGGATTCTCGATATGGACCGATTCCAGGCCGTGGCGATGGATGGCTGCACGCCATTTTCAGGCTCCTGTTCAGTCTCGATATACGGCTAGGCTGAGCGCTAGCGTGACGCCTACCTCGCAAGCCCACGTGTCCAATCACACCTACTCGTCGCTGATATAGAGATAGAACAAGCGAGGCGATGGCCCATCAAACCGAAGGCTCATTTCACCTGAGTGCCTAACCGCCATCGCACCCGCTACGAGAGCGCGGTGCCTCACAGTGGAAAACAAGCGCCGAAGGAGAGACGTCATGAGCGACACACGCGTTTTCGAGGTCTACCGCTACGATCCCGATTCAGATGTCCAGCCCTACATGCAGGCCTTTGACGTCGAGTTGAAGCCAGACGAACGGATGCTGCTGGATGTTCTGATTCGCCTCAAGGCGCAGGATCAGACACTGAGCTTCCGAAGATCATGCCGGGAGGGTGTGTGCGGTTCAGACGCGATGAACATCAACGGCAAGAACGGTCTTGCCTGTACGACCAACCTCAACGAGCTGCCGCGCCATATCGTTCTACGCCCGCTTCCGGGCCTGCCCGTCATACGCGACCTGATCGTGGATATGACGGATTTCTTCAAGCAATACCACTCGATCAAGCCGTACCTGATCAACGACACCGCACCGCCGGAGCGTGAGCGCCTTCAATCACCTCAGGAACGCGACCAATTGGACGGCCTCTATGAGTGCATCCTGTGCGCATGCTGCTCAAGCGCATGTCCGTCGTACTGGTGGAATCCCGACAAGTATGTCGGCCCAGCTGGCCTGCTGCAGGCGTATCGCTTTCTCTTGGATTCGCGCGACGAGGCCACTGCCGCGCGCCTGGACAACCTCAACGATCCCTACCGCCTGTTCCGCTGCCGAACGATCATGAACTGTACGAACGTGTGCCCCAAGGGTCTGAACCCAGCCAAGGCGATCAGCGAGATCCGAAACATGCTCACCCGCAGGGCAATTTGACCGACGCAGCTTTAACGACCAGGAGAGAACATGGCAACACCACACGCCGCGCCCGGAGAGCTGATCGACGTCCGCCCACTGGGCGCTGCACTCCAGCAAGCAAAATCCGTCGCCTTGATCCGCTCGACGCACCTTGAAGTCATGCGACTCGTGCTGCCTACAGGCGGCCGTATTCCTGTCCATCAGGCGCCGGGAGACATTACGGTACAGTGCCTAGAGGGCGTGCTGAAGCTCGGTATGAACTCGGGCACACACACCATGCGCGCAGGAGATCTTCTGCTGCTTCCACCGGAAGAACCGCATTGGCTAGAGGCAATAGAAAGTGCGTCTGTGCTTGTTACCCTCTATCTTCCGCAGCGTCCATAGGCAAGTTGGGGAAGCGGAAGACGGCTTTCGCTGCCCTCTTGCGAACGCCGCACCTTATTGGACAGCCCCCCCCCGCTCAACGTGCCCGGTCAACGGAGCCTGTCGCACTTCCGATAGGAAGAGAAGGGGCGGCAGAGACTGCGTTGCTCAATCATCTCGCTCATATGCGCCTCTCCGACATTGCCGAGTGCGTGCGGGTGCAAGATGTTTGAGACTCCCCCGTCCATCATCGAGCAGGCACCCACGCCGCATAAACGGCGACTTTTCTTTTCAGCCCGCTTCACGTCGGCTTTGCAAGAGCGAACCGCTCAGCCAGGAAGTCGATGAGTACACGCACCCTGTGCGATAAATGGCGCCCAGGCGGATAAATCGCATACAGGCTGCCTGCCGCCAGGCGGTAATCGGAAAGAACCGGTAGGTAGCGCGCAAAGACATAGAGCGCACAGTACGTACAGCAATCGAAGTGCACGTGCGCGGGCACGTTGCACCCTCGAAAGCATCTGAGCAGTGGAAGAAGATTCTTCAACAACTGCCGGCAGACGTGGTGGCCGACATTCTTGCCTTGGAACTCTCCACAGGCAAATACCAGTCAGTACCAATGTGTGAGCACTGCGGCAGATACGGCATGGTTCACTTGCGCGCCTGCGGTCTAATAGAGAACGTCATTGTCTATTAGAGAACGCCAAAGTGGACTACGCTCCACTTGCCCACAATTCCCGAGCTGAATACAGGGTCGGGCGCACTTGGATTAGGGCCCAAGATTCAGTCGTACGCACGTAACCCCATCCGCCCGTCCAACGCGGCCGAGCAGCCGGATGCATCGTCATGATCTGTGCGCAGACGGTCCAGTGGCGAACGAGGAGCTCGGAGGGCTCCATGGCGACCACTTCCCGAGACCCGCATTGCGCGCGCCTCCACGGGAAGAAATCCGTTTGGACAGGTTATGCCTTATTCGGTCCCGTTGGGCCAAGTTATGCTTTAACGCTTAGCGCCAAGCCAGACTAAGCCCTGTGTTCCGGCCACGTTATGCTTTATTCGTCGGCCACGTTATGCCTAACGGCACAGAAATTGTGCCGTTAGGCATAACGTGGCCATCTGGACAGGTTATCCATGATGTTAACGTTTGTGGTTGTGCAATTTCCCAGTACCTAGAGTACCGACGAGGGTTGGTGCCTGCTCAATGTGGGCGCCTGTAAACGACGTCTCGCTGGAGACCGAGACGAGGAATTCGTAATTCTTGTCGACGCAGACTACTGACGTTCTGCCAATCGGACATCTCATTCAGGCGTCTCCTTTTGGCTGGTAGAGGACGTTCGCTCTATCCCGGCGTTGGGACTCAGCTCAGCATAGAAAAACGAAAGACCCCGTGCTCTGCCGGAATGGTGGAGTGCGCAAGCGGCGCGGCCAATGGCATTCCATGTTCGCTATTGGTAAAGAGGACGAATCCGTTCCGGGACGACAGCGACACCATGGCAAATGCTCGGTACCCCGGGTTATTTCCCCAATGCCAGAGGTAGGTGTCGCTGTTCGCAGTCTCGATGCCCCATCCGTATCCGACTTTCACTCATTGCGCGATGGCGATGGTTGGAACTGCAAGAGCAGATATTTCCACAGTCTTGATGTTCTAGCATGGTGCTCCTCGCCTGCGGGTTGAGCGCTACACCATGCGGCGCCGCAAGCATTGCGAGCAGTGTCCCTCGTACTCCTTCAAAGCAGCGTGCGTGACCGCCCAAACGGATCGGAAATTATTTCCACGAGAGCCTGGGATACTGCTCCTGCTGTCGCCGCCGACCGTTTCGAGACAAATGACGGCGTGCCCGACGACAGAACTTGCCGCTTCGAGTTGGCTGGGATTTGAATCGTCGGAAAGCACTTCGAGCACATAGTCAGCACTTTCTCGCATCTCCTTGGCGCGCTCGCGATCAGACGAAATCGCTGACGAACTCGCACTTCAGATGAGTCGCACGCGCGACTGGATCCCGGGTAAACAGCGCGCGTCTGCACGCGTGCGCAACCCCACCAACTAACTACATCGGCAGATGAACTTCAGCGCTTGTGCATCAACTACACTCGACTAAAACCAGAAAGGTTGTGGCTTGCGAGTTGATATGCGATTGGCAGACTTACTTGGCGTTAGCGGAGCCCGGCGTTTGAGCACCGTTGAAAGGCTGCCGGAATATGAGCAAGCGCTGTTGCGGATCTACCTGGGCCCGCTACCCCTCCTGGCCTATGCAGTCGTTGCATTCATCCAACCAACGCCTGAGGCATACCGAACGCTACTGGCATGTCTTTTTTATGTCGTATTCAGCGTCGGTACGTATTGGGCTGTCAACACACTGCCCGTCCCATCGCGTACGCGCTTAGTGACGACCACGGTCATGGACCAGGCTTCAGTGGTGATGATTCTTGCCGCAGGAGGACGGATTGCATTGCCCATGCTCTGGGCTTTCTTCTGGTTTTTGGTAGGCGCAGGGTGCCGCCATGGCAAACGCATGTTGGCACTCTCCTGCACTGTCGCGCTTGCTGGCATTGTCGCGCTCATGCGATGGGCACCGTGGTGGCAGGAGAATTTTTCCGCCGGGCTGGGCATCGCCTTTGGCGTTACCGCAACCTCCATATATTTGTCAGTGTTGGTCAACAGGCTCGAGAAGCGAGCCGCTACTGATCCTTTGACGGGTCTGAGCAATCGCAAAAGCCTTGAGAAGACCATCGCGCGCGTCCTTTGTGGTCAAGATGGCGAGGCGGAACGAACGGCTCTGTTGCTCATTGATTTGGACGGGTTCAAACAGGTCAACGACGCGTATGGGCACGGAGTAGGAGACTTGCTGCTGCAACGCTTTGCCCAAGCCTTGCAAGCTCGCATGCGCCGCGGCGATACGCTCTCCCGCCTGGGAGGCGACGAGTTTGTGATTCTGGCGCGCGACCTTTATCGCAAGACAGACGCGCAAGCCATTGCAGATGATGTCCAATCGGTACTGAATGCGATTCAAACCGTTGATGGGCATCCTGTTTCTGTGTCGGCCAGCATCGGCATCTATCTGTTTTCAACTGACGCACGAGGCGAACCCCTCGACATTCCTGCCATCTTGCGTCGCGCAGATAGTGCGATGTATCGCGCGAAGACCTCCGGGAAGAACCAGACCGCGTTCACCGACGAGCGTTTCCTCTGAAATGATGGGTGACCGGAAAACGCGCTCGCTCCCAAATGCGATCCGCTGCCGCTGCCGCTGCCGCTGCCGCTGCCGCTGCCGCTGCCGCTGCCAGATATTTAACCTCGCTGCCATCCCCAAGGCGTTGCATACACGCACCTAGTCTGGCAGCGGTCTTGGCAACATGTGCGCCACGCGCCGCATCCAGGCTGTTTGAATAAGAGCCACGACTCTACTCCGCGATCCTGTCACATGAGGGACCGAGCGCCACTGCTACTGTCCGCGCGTTCTAAGGATGCCTTCAGGGCGATACATAAGCGGGAGAAGTTGCGTGACTCAGGAGATTTCAACGGTGCGTTTCCAGACGCGCCGCCGATTGCTCGGTGCGGCGGCCGCGACGCTCGCCGGTGCCGGCTTGTCTGCATGTGGCGGGGGCGGCGATGGCAGCCTCGCGGGGGATCCGGGTGGCGCCTCATCTACGGGGAGCGCACCCGTGCCAACACAGTTAGTGCCACCGGTCTTGCCCGGTCCTGCGCAGTCGGGCATCGACCACGTCGTGCTGGTGGTGATGGAAAACCGATCGTTCGACCACTATCTGGGCTGGCTGCCGGGTGCCAACGGAAAGCAGGCTGGGCTCCAGTTCATCGACGCGTTTGGCAATCCGCAGAACTCGTTCCGCCTCGCGACCGATCCCAAGTATGGTTTTCAGGGTTGTGGCTTCGCCGATCCGGATCACAGCTACGAAGGGGCACGCATCCAACTCGACGGCGGGAAGATGGATGGATGGTTGCTGACGCCGGACACAAACAAGACGCCCGGCGACCTCTTCCCCATCGGTTACTACCAAGCCGAAGATCTATCTTTCTTTGGGTCAGCCGCCCGGGATTGGACAGTCTGTGACAGCTACCACTGCGGAATTCTGGCGGAAACCTATCCGAACCGGTTTTACCTGATGTGCGGCGAAACCGATCGACTGCACAACTCCAATGCAACCTGCTCGCTGCCGACAATCTTCGATCGCTTTGCCGAGAAGGGTGTGTCCGCCAACTATTACTTCAGCGACGTGCCTTTTACGGCGCTGTTCGGCGCGAAGTATCTCAACACATCCAAACCGTTCGCGACGTTTTTGACGGACGCTGCAGCCGGCACCCTACCTGCATTCTCATACGTCGATCCGCGCTTTACCGGGGAGAACCCGCAAGGCATATCTGCCGATGATCACCCGAACTCAGATATCCGAAACGGGCAGGTGTTTCTTAATCAGATCTATGACGCCGTGCGTAACGGCCCCGGATGGCAGAAGACACTGCTGATCATCACGTACGACGAATGGGGCGGCTTTTTCGACCACGTGCCGCCATTCAAACGCCCCGTCTCTGCTGCCGAGACGCAGTTAGGTAACGATGGCTACCTCGGCTTCCGTGTGCCGATGGTGCTGATTGGTCCACGCGTCAAGCGCGGGCATGTCAGCCATTGGCCGCTTGACCCGAGTTCGATCCACCAGTTACTGGCTTGGCGCTTCGGACTCAATCCCCTCGGTGCGCGTGGAGGCCTGCCGGACACCAATTCGATCGCCTACGCGCTCGACTTCATCTCACAGCCGAATTTAACGGCACCGGCTTACTCGGTTCCGCAAGGTCCGTTCGGAGGCGTGTGCCCGGGCTCCATCACAGGCAGCGCCCCCGGAATCAGCGGGGTTCCTGGCATCAGTTCCCTTCGCACGATCGCCACCTCGTTGGGCTTTCCTCTTCCTTGAATCATGGCAACCATGCGACTTTCCAAATTGAACTGGCTGACCGGCGGCATCGCCGCAACCTTCTTTGCATGCCTGCTGGCGGGCTGCGGCGGGGCAAGCGATGCAATCACCCCAACTGGCGGGGCGTCGTCGGCAGCAGCTCCAGTCTCGCCACCCGCGCAGTCCCCAGTGACACCCACAGCAAACAGGATCGGCCACGTTTTTGTGATCGTGTTGGAAAACAAGGGCTACACCCAAACCTTCAGCTCCGGCAGTCAGGCACCTTATCTCGCCAACACGCTAACAAGCCAAGGGGCGCTGCTGACTCAGTACTACGGTACCGGCCACAACAGCAACGATAACTACCTGACCATGATCAGCGGGCAGGCACCCAACGCGCAAACACAGACTGACTGCCAGTACTACACCGACTGGCTGGGCACCATGAGCCCCGATGCCAATGGCCAGGTGACCGGTACCGGTTGCGTCTATCCTGCCGCCATCGGCACGATTGCCAGCCAGTTGGATGCCAAAGGCTTGGCTTGGCGCGGCTACATGGAAGACATGGGCAACGATCTAACGCGCGATGGCAGCCCAACCTGCTCTCACCCCGCGCTCAATGGCAAGGACGGCACCCAGACCGCCACCGCGACTGACGGCTACGCAACACGCCACAACCCGTTCATGTATTTCCACTCGGTGATCGATCACCAGTCGTACTGCGATAGTCATGTCGTGCGGCTCGATTCTCTGGCCACCGATCTGAATAGCATTGCGACCACACCCGCGTTCTCGTTCATCGTGCCGAACCTTTGCAACGATGGACATGACGAGCCAACCTGCGCCGACGGCAAGAGCGCGGGCGGCTTGCCGGCGGTCAACCACTTCCTGCAGACCTGGGTACCGCAGATCACCAACTCGCCGGCCTTCCAGTCCGATGGCTTACTGATCATCACTTTCGACGAATCGGATACGAGTGACACCTCCGCCTGCTGCGGTGAGCCCACTGGTCCGAATTCGGTAGCACCGGGCCTCACTGGTCCTGGCGGTGGCCGCGTCGGCGCTGTGGTGCTCTCGCCTTTCATCAAGCCGGGCACGGTCAGCAACACGCCCTACAACCACTATGCGCTGCTCAAGAGCATCGAGGACGTGTTCGGGTTATCGCATCTTGGCTATGCCGGCATGAACGGCTTGCAGGGCTTCGGCAGCGACGTCTATACAGCCGCGCACTGATGTTTTGAGGGTTGTGCGTTCACCCCCAACGCCGGTCAGTTGGAGGGTCAACGTGCCGTCGCAATCGAGATGGTGATGGTCAACATGTCTTCGGCGAGCGCCCTCGGTCGGTGAGGGCATAGGCCGGGTAGTCAGATGGGTGTCTCTCGCTCCTCAACGGATGCCGAGAACCACCGTAGAGCGAGTGCCCGGCCTTCCCGCATGCCTGCGGAAATTGCGGCGTCCATCGAATCAAAGTCGGCAGAGATATGATGGAACCGCTGCATCTTTGGGTACGACATGTCGTCGCCTTTCGGGCCGCAAACAAAACCCGTGTACGCGTACCGAAAATCGGCCCCCCGTCCAAGGACCGCGATCACATGTATCGAGCAGCCCCGAAACTCTTGAATCGACCACGCCTGCATATTGCCCCCACCACGCTTCCCCGTCCGGATATTGTCCCGTGGGTAGCGAGTGCATGGCAATGAGGGGAGGCTCAAATCACATTCGTGACAAATCACGTTTGTGAAAAATTTCCGTCATAACGCGCGTGTAACTTGGCGCCGCGACGAGAGACGCACCCCGCCTTCTCGCCGCGCGCAGCCCGATGGCTGCGTTTTTTTGCCCTCCGCTCTGCCGGCCTGTCCAACAAAGGGAGGGCGCGGCGCGTCAACCCTTTGCTGGCCGCCCGGTCTTTACCGACTCGACGCTGGCGACTGCGGTCAGCAGGCGTTTTGCCGGAAGCGATGCAAGCAAGGCGAGTCCGGCCCGCAGCAGTTCGCTCTTCTTGACCTTCTGCCCGCCTGCGAGACACCGTTCCTTGAGCTCGGCCAGCTTCCGATAGTCCTCTTCCGGCATCGTGAAGCTATCTCGGACCACCTTAGTTTTTTTGGGCTTTTGGCAGGCCGCCGCCTCGGCCGAACCTGCGGCACCATTGGCCGGCTTCACGCTCTTCTGGTTCTTCTCCTGCGCGGCTGGCGCTGCCGCTCGCTTAGTCGAGCTTGGCTTCACCACTCGTGCATCTGCGCCCGCTACGGATTTGGTACGGCGCGCCTTCGTTGTCGCGCTGGTGGACGCAGTCTGATCAGTTGCTGCTTGCTTTGCCATTTCAAGATCCATTTTTTACCCCTCCTTTCTGACGTGTTTGGAAACAGTATATACAGTTTCCGTGGCGCACAAAGTTTGAGCACACCGAGCCGATTCAAGTCCAACGCGGGTTGACAGAGCTCGAAGCGTGCTTTGTTCACAGCTTTTGTGGATAAGTAACGCAACCCCTCAGCCACTGGACGAACAGGTCGTAAGCCGCCGCGTACTCCGGGCTAACCGGGACTTGCCCCAGGTATGCTGCTCCGATGACCACGTCGTTCAATTCTCCGAGCGCGTCTTGAAGCTGTTCAAGCCGTCGAATGCGCTTGCGGTCCTCCTTGCTTAGCACTTCCGCGAAGAACTCAAGGAGGTAACACAAGCGTTTCATCTGGATGAGAGTCTGATGCGATTCCTGCAAGCCACCATTCGACGCGCGGCGAAGCGCCTTGGCAACCTGTCTCGATGCCCCAGCAATGCTGGCGTGGGCGAGTTCTCCGAGGGGCTCACCGCTCTCTGTCTCCGCCTGAATAGCCTGCCCGATGGCCTCGTTGAAAGAAGCTATCAGCCCGTGGGGCTCAAGGCTGCCGAGAGCTATGCGGCTTGCCGTGTGCCGCGCTTGATGCTGTAGGTAGGGCCCGTCGTAGTTTGCTTTTCGAGTAGCGCAATACCGGAGCCAATTGTTTCATTAATAGAAACATTAAATCCACATCCTCGTTGATTGTTTACTTATTGCTGTCACATCACTGACGCATTCTCTCGCCTCAGCGTTAGGGGGCACGTTCAATAGCAGGTCACGACAGGCCCCAACGCAGATTCGTTTGTTCAAACAGCAACTGAGGCTAACAGTGAAAAAAACTCTCCTCGCCGTGACGATGGCAGCCAGCACCTTGCCTGCCGCCGCATTCGCGCAGTCTTCGAATGTCACGCTCTATGGCATTGTTGACGCCGGCATCAGCTATCAAAGCCACGTGAACGGCGGCGCCAACGGGAATGGCTCCGTCACGGGGCTCACCTCCGGGGGGCTGTCCGGATCGCGCTGGGGAATCCGTGGCGTTGAAGATCTGGGGAATAACCTGAAGGGTATCTTCGTATTGGAAAGCGGCTTCGACATCGACACCGGCAAATCTGCGCAGGGTGGTCGGTTGTTTGGTCGCCAGGCCTACGTCGGCTTGCAGGGCGATTTCGGTGCCGTCACGATGGGGCGTCAACAAAACGCACTTTACGACCTGTTCGCGGCTTACGACCCGATGGCCGTTGGGCCAAACTACTCGCTGAATTCGGTGGACAACCAATTCAACGGCCGAGCCGACAACGCAGTCAAATACACAGGCAAGTTCGGCGGCCTGACTGCAACGGGCTTCTATAGCTTCGGGCGTGACAGCAATTCCGGACTTGGCGGTGAAGTCCCCGGCAGGTTCAAGGTGGGCAAGAACTATGGTGCGGGCGTCGCTTACGCAAATGGGCCGCTTTCGGTGGGGGTCGCCTATGACCAGTACCAGGGCAGCACCATCGCCGCATCGGGACTCGATGCCAAACGCGCTGCCATTGGCGCTTCTTACGCGGTGGGCGATGCCAAGGTATTTGCCGGCTACCGCTGGCTGCGCGATGAAGTCACGACCGGCACGGCACGCCACGACAATCTTTACTGGCTCGGCGCGCTCTACAAATTTACCCCTGCCTTCACTCTGACGGGCGCTGCCTACTACACGAACGCACGTACCGACAGCAACAGCTCCTGGATGTTCGTGCTGAACGCGGACTACGCGCTGTCCAAGCGCACCGATGCCTACGCGCTGATTGGTTATGTGAACAACAAGGGAAATGCAACCTATGGCGTGACCGGTACGGCTAACACTATGCCGGGCCAGAACCAGACTGGCGCGATGGTCGGCGTGCGCCACCGCTTCTAGTACATCCCAATCAGGCAGGGCGACGCGTCTAGGGCGCGTCGCCGATAGATCATATCGACCTTGACTTGTCACTGGGTTCAAGGACGTTTGGCCGGCGCTTTCGCCGGCCATTTTTTTGGAACGCCGTGAGTGCCACGCTCTTAACTAGATGAGCTGCAAGACTGCTGCTACGCACCCATCCAGGCAGGACTGCCATCGTTTCGAGCGGTTAAGAGTTGACAACAGATGTCTCGTGAATTTGCTTTCAGGCTGGGAAGAAACCTCTACCCCAGGTAACTTTGCTTCCCGAGAGCTGCCTCTCGTGAATGTCGGTAATTGGCTGCGGATTCAACCGGCCGATGCAACGTATTGATGGAATCGTTCCGCTGACGCATGACGGCGCGTAACAGCGGGCGCTGTGAGGGGATCCGTCGCACAAAGCCATTACAATAGCGCCCCTTCGCCGGTGGCGCCCGCTCCTGATATCCCGTGCAGGCGCATGCCTCCCGCTGTACTCGAGAAGCCA
>Ga0302348_1000156_pt1 | contig 56072 bp, 47 predicted proteins | sample PhySR1_FD_202177 | JGI IMG/M metagenome (GOLD analysis project Ga0302348, IMG submission 202177) | Leaf surface microbial communities from sunflower plants in UC Gill Tract Community Farm, Albany, California, United States - DLSL S.R1... | ecosystem: Host-associated > Plants > Phyllosphere >...
TTAGGGTGAAAATCCTTTCAGAGCCAGGGTTGCCTGAAGAGAAGGGTTATTCAGACTCAAACGCCAAAAAGCAAAAAGCCCGCTTAGTTTCCTAAGCAGGCTTTTCTAATTTGGCTCCTCTGACTGGGATCGCCTTTGCCAGTAACTGGCTAATAAATATGCTAAATTAGAAGTTGCTTTCTGTCAAGACCACCAGAGTGACCACCAATAGTCTCAGGCTGTATAAAGCGGGTCTGAGCGGCTTCGTGCATGTGATGAACATTACTATGGCTTTCCCTGAAAAGTAATTTTAGCTAGAGAGAGTCTTGAATTGGCAGATTCTAGCGGCCTTCTCATGCCAAAAGCTGCTGTTGAATATATGACAGAATATTTATTCACAAAGAGCAGATTTAATACTCCCGATCAGTCTTCTTTACCTTGACGGCGTTCTCAATTTTGCGTTACACCAGCTATATGGACTAAAAACGGTGTGAGAGAGGAGCAATTTAAGCGTTTGGCCAATCGTCGGCGTATTTCTGCCCCAGCCATAGCTCATGAAAAAAGAAGCGTCTTGATTCAGCCATGGAAAATGATGTTAGTCACTGCTGGTATTAAACCACTGTGGGGATTGCTCAAGGTGCATTCTGTTAACAATGATTTTGGTGTGATTTGGTATAACTAGGGTCTATGACTCGTTTAATCTGGACAAAAGAATGTTTGCTATATTTTAAGCTATTAACTATTGAGAATAGAAACACGGTGTGTCTTGATTTATAACTATTTGAAAGATATGTAATATAATTATAATTTTTTCTGTGTATTTAGTCAAATTACTATGGTAAAAAGTTGGATATGAAATGGAATTTCGATATAATAACCTTCTGTTTTATCTCTCATAGAAAAAGTTAATATAGGATAGGATAGGATATGAATTATTACGAAGATAAGATTAGTGATTTTAGAGTAAAAACTTATCCATTAGACCTTTCATTTGACCTTATAGCTAAAAAAATCAATGCTGGCGAAATAATCATACCTGTATTTCAGCGGAATTATGTGTGGAATATTACGCAAGCATCTAGGTTAATTGAGTCTTTGCTTCTTGATCTTCCAATTCCCCAGGTTTTTGTTTATTTAAATGATGAAGGTATAATGGAAGTTATTGACGGTCAACAGCGAATGTTGTCAGTTAAATTCTACATAGATGGGGAGTTTGATAATGGGCAACCATTTAATTTAACACAGATGACAATTTTATCTGATTTAAATGGTATTCCTTTCAGAGAGTTACCCCTAAATTTGAAGCGGAAAGTACTGAATTCTAGTTTAAGGTTCTTATGCGTCGAGGCTGATTCTACGTATAAAGATGATGTTATCTTAAGTATATTCAGTCGATTAAATGTTGGTGGCACAAGCTTGACAACGCAGGAAGTAAGAAACGCCATTTATCATAGTCCTTTTATTGATATGTTAAAACATTTATCAACCAATGATGATTGGCTTAAAATTACGGCAGGGAAAATTAATTCAAAGAGAGCTATGGATATAGAAGTAATATTGAAAATATATGCATTTAGAAAATACATTTCCAATTACAAACCTCCTTTAAATAATTTCCTTAATAACATTCTATCCAAAGAGTCCTCTATATCTAAAGAAAAGTTTAAAAGTTATGATAATATATCAAAAGCTAAAGCATCAAAAGAAAAAAACAATGAATCAAACATGGATGTTTATGAGGATTTTAAAAATGAATTTATAGTTGCTTGTAATACTATTGGCATGGCAGTTCAGAAACCATTTTTTATTAATGGTAGATTTAAAAAGGTCTATTTAGAGTCATTCTTGATTGGATTAATGAGCAATGGCATGGATGGGATTTTTGAAGCTGGCGATCCTTTAAACATAGCTCAAGCTCATGAGTATCTATCAAATGATGATAGCTTCACATTGCTTTGTTCAAGTCGTGTTAATGAGGATTCATCTTTCTACAGAAGATTGGATATGGTAAGGGATGCTATTTTCAGATGAATATTTCATGTATTGATGTGCAACTTGAAAAAATAGCTATCATGTTCGATAGCGTTGAGATAATGCTTTCTAACGAGCAGGAAAACTCAACTATCTCAATGCATAATGAAATGTCTGGATTGCTTTCCATAACAATTTCGGCAATATATGAAAATTGTATTAAATTTATTATGGAGCAATACTCTTTACATTATCATGAAAAATTTAATAGCCATGTTAAAGAATCATACGATAGGTTAAATAGTAGGATTAGAATTGAAAATTTGAAGTCCTATATTTCCGCTCTCTCTGGAAATAAAGATAACTTTGAAAGATATATATCGGTTATAAATAGAAGGTATGTTGAGAATATTGAGGTTAAGTATGAGCAAATACTTAATTATAGGCATAAGTTTGCTCACGCCAATATAAATGACACTACGATTGATGAGTTGAAGGTTTTTTTTAAGTTTAGCAAGCATGTTATTTATGCATTTGAATCTGCTCTAATTGGTAATATTAAATCGGAGTTTGTAAAAGGTTTAGAGCAAAAAATACGTTATCTTAGCCCAATGCATACTGCCTCAGGACATATGATGTCATCTTTCGGTCTGCGAGTCGCTTCATTACGAGAACAGTACTTACTCCTTGAATGTGAAGACATTCTACTATCTATAGAAAAATCCCTTTATAAATTAGCAGAGTTGCATAAATCGGCCAAATCTTTGTCACTCTCACCAGAAAATCTGGGGAAACTACCAGTTTATGAAAAAGAAATTAAGGAACTTAATGAGATAATATCTAACGGAAAGAAAGAGATAATAAACCGAGTCAGGGTGTGAGTTCCATCTTTCAAAAAATGTATTTTAGAAAATAATTTTTTTTCGAGATTGAATTAATGCTGGTGATGATTTATAAGGCAGGCAACCACTTGAAGGCGTTAAGTTACTAGAGTGGTAACGTCCTGTCCTCAGAATTAGCTAAAACACCCAGTTAGTAATGTCAGATTGTGACCCTGACCGCTAATCTGATCCAGCAATAATTAGAAATTCTAAATAGCTGATCCTAATATCACTACACTTTTGCCTGACCGTGCTTCCCGCCAGGGGATGGGCTTACCGTTTTCATAAAGTGGCGCACTTTGTTCTGTAATTGCCACATTGAACGGTAGCTGCGATTTTTTGTTATCGCATCATGCAATGCCTGCCACAATCGTTCGACATGGTTGACCCACGGCGAGTAGGTCGGTTGATAAAAAGCAATAAGTTTAGGATTCATCTTTAGCCAACTGAGTGTGTCATTAATTAAAGCATTCACACTTGAATGTAGTCATCAATAATCTCACATGAATATTACATCAGTAAAACTCAGTAAAAACTCAATGAAATCTTGATAAGATATTGCAATGTATTTAAAATCAGTCAAATAGAGACCATTTACTGATATAAATAGGTAGCCACAATGTATATTGATGCAATAAAATCGCTTACACCTACTCAGTGGGAGTTTTTTGCAGAGGATGTCCTATGGCACATTGGTTACGAAATCATTGAAGGTCCGTCTGAAGGTAATGATCAGGGTAAGGATTTGATTGTAAGAAAGGAAAACATTACTTACCTTGTAAGTTGCAAGCATTATATCAACTCAGGAAAATCTATAGGTACGGAAATTGAGAAAAACATAGCTGACAGAGTAATTAGACACAACTGTTCGGGTTTTATTGCATTTTACTCTACGAATTCAACATCAAATTTAAAATCTCAATTCGAACAGTTCAATAAAAGCGTCACGCTACAGATAAAATGCATTGAATTCAACCAAAGTGATATTTTTGACATTATCCCAACGATGACAGGCTTTACTCTTCAAAAATATTTTGAAGAACCACAGCACCTCTATCATCATATTAACAAAACAGGTTGGGAATATTTTCCATTATATTGCCAGAATCCAAATTGTGACAAGGATATTATCTCCAAAGAGAATATACTGTCATCTAGAATTCAACTGGTGAGAGTCAATAATATATTGGAGCTAATGTATGGTTGTAAGTCTTGCCTATTTGATTTTGGCAAGTCAGCACGGGAATATAACAGCCGTATCGAAACATACAAATACCTTGATGGAAGTATAGATATTTATTGGTGGGAATTTCAGCAAATCAGATATATAGAAGAGCTTACAGATTTAAATAATTTTATTAGATTGTGTTGCGATAATTTGGATTTCCGTGGTGTGTCAACCTCACTATATAAATCATGGGCTGAAGTTCAAAGTGCTATTTTGCAAGTAATGATTCCTATTCACTGGGGGAAGTTCATTGATCCCAAAAGAATACTTCATGTGCCGGAGGTCACGGGAATGCCATTAACTGACTTCTTTCTATTTGCAAAAAAAAATAAGAATCTTGGAAAGCAATTAATAGAGAAAGCTACGAACCGTAAAACATAATTCACCCTCTTGACCTGCTCCCAGTTGATTAGTACACCCCGATGTTAGTAATGTCTTCATAAGCCACATGAGGACATCCCCATGAAGAAGCGTTTTTCCGACCAACAGATCATCAGTATTCTCCGCGAGGCTGAAGCCGGGGTATCCGCCCGTGAACTCTGCCGCAAGCACGCCATTTCCGATGCCACGTTTTACACCTGGCGTAAGAAGTATGGCGGTATGGAGGTGCCTGAGGTTAAGCGCCTGAAGTCGCTTGAGGAAGAGAACGCCAGACTCAAGAAGCTGCTTGCCGAAGCCATGCTGGATAAAGAGGCGCTTCAGGTGGCTCTTGGGCGAAAGTACTGACGACAGACCAGAAGCGGGAAGCCGTGATGTTGATATGTGATGCGACCGGTCTGTCGCAACGTCGTGCCTGCAGGCTCACAGGTTTATCTCTGTCGACCTGCCGCTATGAGGCTCAGCGCCCGGCTGCAGATGCGCATTTATCAGGGCGCATCACTGAGCTGGCACTGGAGCGCAGGCGTTTTGGCTACCGTCGCATCTGGCAGTTGCTGCGCCGTGAAGGGCTACATGTTAATCATAAGCGCGTGTACAGGCTTTATCACCTCAGTGGCCTGGGCGTAAAACGCAGAAGACGTCGTAAAGGGCTGGCAACAGAACGTCTGCCGCTGCTCCGTCCGGCGGCACCCAATCTGACCTGGTCGATGGATTTCGTCATGGACGCATTGGCCACCGGTCGCAGGATCAAGTGCCTTACCTGCGTAGACGACTTCACGAAGGAATGCCTGACGGTCACTGTTGCCTTTGGGATTTCAGGCGTGCAGGTCACGCGTATTCTGGACAGCATTGCGCTGTTTCGCGGCTATCCGGCGACGATAAGAACGGATCAGGGCCCGGAATTTACCTGCCGCGCACTCGATCAATGGGCCTTTGAGCATGGCGTGGAGCTGCGACTTATCCAGCCCGGCAAGCCGACACAGAACGGATTTATTGAGAGTTTTAACGGACGCTTTCGCGATGAATGCCTGAATGAACACTGGTTCAGTGACGTCAGTCATGCCAGGAAAACCATCAGTGAATGGCGTCAGGATTATAATGAGTACCGCCCGCACTCCGCGCTGAATTATCAGGCGCCGTCTGAATTTGCGGCGGCCTGGAGAAAGGGTAATTCTGATAGTGAAGGATCCGACATTACTAAGTGAGCGTTGTATCTAATACTGGGGGCAGGTCAATCTAGCACTACATCTCATGGGAAACTATGTAACATCATTTTTTCAATTAACATGATGTTACGCAATGTACTCAGAATAGATATTGATAACATTATGTTGTTCATAATCCACATGACCAGCTACCAGCTATCAACAGCATGCTAGTATTACTGCAAACTCTGTCGTCATCTATTTCTATAGGGTTTGACCCTCCTAGCAATACCTGCTTAGCAGTGTGGGAATAAAAGGTATTTAGTAAAAGAAGGACTAAATGTGATTGATGCTAAGTGATTGAAAAATATAGTAAAATCAGTTTGTTGAAAGCCAACGCTTCGGGTTAGGCATAATGAAAATCTAATTTGCTCACATGTGTTTGTGCACGATTACACCAGCATGCTGCGCATGGGTTGCTGAAAAAAAGGACCCTGAATGAAAGGGAAGAAAAATTTGAAACGACCTGCTACCCCAGCGTTGGCGGAAGCAAAAGTTGAAGCGTTACACACGCAAATAAAAGCAGCTAAAACCCCATGCTATGAATCTCATGGGAACCTTCTTCCAATGGATCATTTCTCTGACGATGTATTCGAGTTATTCGTCGGTGATTTGTTCAATGAAATGAAGGATCAAGACGAATTTGATTGGTACGATATTGCACACCGTTTCAATGGGGGGGCCGACGGCGGCAGAGATGTGCTACTCCACAATAGGGGTGTCTGTGTTGGCGCTGTGCAGTGTAAAAAATACGCGAGCAACATTACGCTACCTATGGTTCTTCAGGAACTGACCAAATATTTCCTTCATGCGTCGTTCAACACAACTATGCAGCCCAAAGAAGGGGAAATATTTCGCTGGTACCTCGCTGCATCTAGGGGAATCACCACGCCAGGTATGGAATTCCTCTTAAGCTCTGGGGAAGAACATCTCAAAAATTATCGCGATCAGCTTAACATCGCGGCGTCAACAGTGCGGGACAGCAACGACTATCTCAAAACACGACCCGAATTGGCTAATCTTACTGGCGAGCAGTTATGTGATCTCATTTGGCCGAGGCTAATTAAAACCCAACTAGGTCCTCTGAGAGATGTTGAGCTTTCAAAGTTTGCACTCGGGTTACCCAGTATTATTAGTACCTATTATCAGTTACGCTCCATCGTGACCGGAGATTTTTCAGAAATCATGTCACAAATAAGTGAGATGATGAACATACCCCGGAACGTAACTGATGATTTCGGATCCGCGACTGACATAGTCTCTGTATTTATCCCCCATACCTTACTTAATGGTGACTCTCTAAATCTGGTACTCCTACCAGCCAGTGGTCAAAGCGCGCTATCTGCCTTAGAAGAAGCCTTAGTTTCCCGAAATCGTAAAGTCTTTACGCAAGATCCGGTTGTTATTGTAACAGGAGCAACTTCTTTTCTTCCCAAAGATTACACAGCCATCTGGCAACTTTTGGAGAGAGCAACGCATCCCATTATCCTTGTTGGAGGCTGCGGTACAGTAAAAGGTAAGCAACTACAGGATTGGCAAGATGATGAAAAACTCATTCTGGTGGAAAATGATGGCGATATCCTATGTAACCGACACTATCAGGTCGGATGGTGTTGGACACGCCTTACCCAAGAAAACATACAATGCCATGGGATAATTAGTAACGTATCAGCTGATCCTGAACGTTCATTCGGGAAAAAACAGCTTTGCTTCATTTTCCTGGATGTTCATTTCTGGCCAGCGCTGGGATATGATTTTTTCTGCGGATGGGATCCTGCACGCAGTCTCTTGCGCAAACTTTATATGGTTACCAATGACCAAAATCAAGCGCCGAAACATATTGTGGCTTTATGTGCCGATAATGCGAATCCTACGGAATATATACGAAAAGCAATGGCCAATTGCCATATGCTCAGTGAAAGAGGCAAATTATCTCTGATTGTATGTCATAACGGAATGCCCGATTTTGGTCCTTCGTTACGTTCATTGAGTGGAGTTTTTCCGGGGGAAAATAAAAGCCGGGCACTCATGGCAACCAAGGGAATAATGACTGATGGCGCAATTCTCCGTTCGACGCAAACTGATCTGGCATCGATGACAGTCAATTTACTTAATAAAGTGGCAGAGGTTGGCGTAGTTGATCTTTGCCACCTTTATCAGAACAAGTTTATTGATGATGTTCCTGCATTATTTACCGAATTGCTAAATATCGTTCGAAACAATAAAGCTGTCATTCCCGACGGAATTACCCCTTTAGCCGAGCATACTCTCAGTCAGCAGTATCAGATCGATAATGGACTCTCTGCAAAAATACTGGTTCATCATACGCTTGAAGATCTGAAGCCATACACTGAGATAGATCCTGATAGCTTAGACATAATGTCTGATAAGCTCGCCATTTTAGCGGAGCTGAGTAGTTTTCTGTCTATGGATGAAATGCTTGAGTGGCAAACCCAACTCGAACAAACCGGTACTCTACGTTGGGATGAATCCCTGAATCCAATTCATATAGTTGCCATTGAAAGTCTACGGGTTGATTACAATAGTGTTGCTAATCAGATAGTTAATTGGATGTGTGAGCCGGGTGAGCACCCGCATCTTCATGTTCTGTCCCGCGCAAGAGGACATATTAATGAGGGACTTGTTGTACCTGAAAAATATCCTCGGGCCAACTGGTCTAACTTATCTACGACGGCTACTGTACCAAAACGTGATTTAACTGAATGCGTAGTAGCACGTAAGTCCAGTTTGGGAGCGCTAAATGATCTTGATGATTTATATGTTAATCATGCATCAGCATCTGAAGTCCATGCATTCTTATTAAATATCAGGAGAATAGTTAATGAATGACTCTCGGGATATTGTCTCGATAATCGGGGATAAGGCTGAGCGAGCAGGATTTGCAAGACTTTCGATGCAACAGCAGGCTCAATGGCTTCTTGAAGCGGCTACCGACAGGGAGGCTGCAGAAATATCATCATTTATTATGATGGCAGCGAGTCATGATCGCGCCTGGTATTCTCCCTTCGGTATAATAGAACTACAGACTATCGCTGGAGATGACCAAATATCCTTTTTATCCCAAGTGCATGAAGCGGAAAGTTATCTCGATAGACTCCTTTCCTCAAGAGAATCTCCAGGGAAGGTAATGGACGGGTATCTCATCCTTGATATAACACACCTTCCGCCTGAACTGCGTGATTTTGCCTTGCAGATGGAGCAAAACACCCTAATGGTTCGCAAACATTGTATCTGGGATGTCGGGAACTGGCAGCGTGTGGATCGTATTAGTATACTGGCTCTAAGCAATGAAAACCTTTACATGACCAACGAATATCCGCCAGATCTCGATGAAGCAGGGCAGCAATTAGTTGAAGAGCTTGGTTTGGGAACGCCGAATAAGGTGGCGACGATGCATGCTGCTGAATGGGATGATAGCCATGAATAGTTTCAGTATTGATAATTTAACGATTGAGAACTTCAGAGGCATTCCGGGAACGCTCAGCCTCGATTTAAGTGCTCCCCTGACCGTCATTTATGCCGCGAATGGTAGTGGTAAAAGCTCTGTTTGCCAGGCCATCGAATGGCTGCTCACAGGAACGTTATTCGCCGTTCCTCTTGAGGCCCGAGTGTGTTTTAACGCCTTGGGCGATATGAAAGTAAGTGCCCATTGCTGGCTGGGAAATGAGCAATTTATATTAACTAGAACGGATTCAGGTTTGACAAGACTTACTGACAAGGGACCTAAAAACCTCACTGACATCAAGTTACTGTCCAGCATCACACCCGATGAAATCGGTAAAGAAAACCGGGCTGATGTTCGGCAACGTTTGAAGATAGATTGGTTACGCAGTAGCCGATGGCTTTATTCCAGTGCACTCTCATTGCTGGTTGATAACGATCATGCTGAAAGGCGGCAACAGATTTTCGCCAATATTCTTGGATACGGTCATCTTATTCCGACTAAGAATAAACTGGAGGCTTACGTTTCCGCACTGCCTTCTGACCGGTCTCTGATTTCTGCAAGAGCCAAGGTTTTGGAAGATATATCGACCTTAGCTGCAGAAAACACGCTTGACCCTCAGTGGCAAACCCAATTTGCCGAAAGTTTGAATTGTATCAGTCATTTTGCTGACGTTGAGTTCAGTGAGTATGACACTAATGAAAAAAAGTATGAGCATGCCGAACTCAAGCTAGCTCAAAAAGAACAAAATATTAATCTTAGGCAACAGCATCTCGGCACAGTCTTGGCAGGGCTCGATATTTTGCTTGCATCCACTACGAAAGAGCCATTGCTTAGGCTGGAATTGTCTGACGCAACAGGTAAGCTCGAAGTATTGACGCAGGAAGTTTCAGGATTAAAAGAAATATTGGCTGGTATTGATCAGCAAAAACAGATAACAAACGGTCGTCTTAAACTGCGTCAAACAGAATCTGAAAGGCTGCAACGATGGTCTTCGCTTCGCGAGGCATTTGCAGACTACATTCCTGATACTACAGATGGGTTGATGCTCAGGCAAGTGTATTCAGTAATGCCTGAGGCCGCTTCAGCGGAAGAATGTCTAGGACGACTTAAGGCGTGGTCAGCGCTATCAGCACTTAAGCCGCAACTCGAGATTATATTGGGGAGCATGGGTTCCCTCCAGAGGCAAATTTCACTTATCCCAACACCTGATTCGCTGCAGCTACTTGACGGTGCAGAGAAGCTTGCGCAGGAGGAACTGATAGAAAAGACTGCTCAGTTCGAATCAATGAGCACGGCCACTGAACAATTATATATTTTAGGTCTGGACGTCGCGCGCAAAACCCAAAGCAATGAGTGCCCGTTATGTCATGAACAGCAGCCCGATCACCAAGCACTGCTCGAAAGAATTAACACGATTCAGAATTCGATTTCGCCAGCAAAAGAACAAGCATTCCGTGCTGTAGAAACCGCCAGATTAGAAGCAAAGACCGCTGCGGGCGCACATAAAGCTGCGATTAAGTATAGAAATGACGGATTGCAGGCGCAGCGTGATTATGATGTCCTCAATGCTAGTATGGTTTCGTTAATAGACGGAACTGAGATCAATATTTGGGAAAATGAGAACAGCGTTCAGAAGTTACTCAATAAACTTCAGGAGGCAACAAAACGCGCAAAATTAGCATGTGATGTTAACGAGATACTAGTTCTTACTGAAGCCTCTTCAGAGGATCTAGTTATAGATGCTCTCGTCAGCGAGTCATTGAGCCGGTTAGATCGACTCAATAATGCTGATAACAAATTAAGAGCGGCGCTAACGCAGCGTAGCGAAGAATTAACCTCTTCATTAACCCAGAAGGTTAAAGATCTAAATGACCTAGAGAAACTGTGTAATTCGACCCGGGAAGGGCTCAACTCGTTTTTAAAATCGCTGGTACCTTTTAAGGAAAGCTGGCGTTTTATCGCTGGAAATAAACCTTTTAGCGGAGAATTTACACAGTCGTTAAAACAGCAGCAGGAACAGGAAGCTGACACTTTACTTAGCGCTAAAGCTCATCTGGAACAAGCCCTAATGGTGTTACGTACAAGTCAGAGCGCGAAAAGGCTTGATGAATTAAAGGTAGAGCTCACTCACCTTAACGACCGAATACAAAAACGCGAAAAACGTGTTGTAACAGGTAAACGGACACTTGAATTGTGGACGAAGCACGTTCACGACATAGCGGACAGGAGCCTTCAGCAATTTCTGACTCCCGCTTCAGAACTATTCTCGAAGATGCATGCAAATGAAGTTTACCAGTCATTAACAATGGGTCGGGAAAATGATGCATTCTGCTGGCAAGCCGCAAACAATGAAATTACAGGCTCGCCGGGGCTCATTGATGCACAAACGCATTTCAGTCAGGGACAGCGCCAGGATCTGGCATTATCATTGTTTCTAGCCAGAGCACGTAATCTCAATGGTTCCTTCTTCCTTGATGAGCCCGTTGCGCACCTTGACGATCTTAACCGGGTCGCTATGATGGATATCTTCCGAATGCTGTCAGCAAGTGAGCCCTCTATGCGGCTTGTGTTAACTACTGCAAGTAATAACCTACGCCGGCATCTTCGCCAGAAGTTCTCCGCGAGTGAAGTTAAAGATAATCTGAGGATTATCACTCTTGAAGGGAATCCCAATCAGGGAGTCAAAGCGACGTATAGTTAAACACATACCCGACAGGTAGTATTACCCTTAAATATTACCTGTCGTTAAGATTAACTAGCTTTTATGGTTTTCCCTCTAAGTATTTCACTCAACCGAGTTATTAAACTTAAATCCCCTCCGAAATACTAATTATATTCACATGCGAGTGCTCCTTAATTGTGTAATTATTAAGCAGTGAACTATTGTTCGCATTATGCCCTTAGATAATCGACAAAATCTCGAATTTTTTATTTTTTCTACCTAAGAATAATTCTAATTCCGTTGTGAGCTGATACAGCAAAATTCAACTTCTAACCCCAACTTCCAATCTCATTTCACCGCTGTGAACCAAGGGGCGTTACGCCCGGCTATGTAGGTCATATCTTTTCCCTCCGTGTGATTCCCGTTCCCGTATCTGCTTCCGGTTAATCGTTTCCCAACACAACCCGTCCCGCAAGGGTAAATAGCACGCATTCTGCGCCCTTGCAGGTCGGAACGATGCCGGGAAAGCGAACCGTCAGGCGATACGAAGACGAAAACCACACCACTGACGGAGAAAAAATCATGACTATTTCCCTGCATACCCAGGTTAGCGCCCCTAACACCGCAGCGGCGACCAGCGTATCCCCGCTGGACCCGTCAGGCTCCTCAAAAACGAAATTTTCCAAAAGTAAAACCGATATTTATCAGACCGTTACTGACAGCATTATTTCTGCCCTTGAAACGGGCGTTAAGCCGTGGTCCTGCCCGTGGCAGCGCGTACCGGGTATGTCAGGATTGCCTTCAAATTACTCAACTGGAGCGGCTTACAGTGGAATGAATATCATGTTGTTGTGGAGCAGTGCGTCCGAGCAGGGATTCAGTGATTCACGTTGGATGACTTACAAACAGGCGCAACTGGAAGGCGGGCAGGTGCGTAAAGGGGAACACGGCACTACCGCCATTTTCTATACCACACTGGAAAAGGAAAATGACGACGGAGAAACTGACTATATCCCGATGCTGAAGACGTTCACCGTGTTTAATGTTGAGCAAATTGATGGTTTGCCCTCGAGTGACAAAGCCGTTTTCCCGGCAGAGACCTTTGAGCCGTTACCGCAGGTGGAAGCGCTTTTCCGTAACAGTGGTGCAACTATCATTGAGAAGGGACAAAACGCCTTTTTTGCACCGTCAACCGATGAAATCCATTTACCGGAACGTCGTCTTTTTAGCGATGCTGCCAATTTCTACGCTACGGGTCTGCATGAGCTGGTTCACTGTAGTGGAGCCAAAAGTCGGCTGAATCGTGAAATGAAAGGGAAGTTTGGCAGTGAGGGGTATGCGTTTGAGGAGTTGATCGCCGAACTGGGAAGCGCGTTCCTGATGGCGGACCTGGGGATTGTCGGAGAGGTTCAGCATGAAAGTTATATTGCTTCCTGGCTGAAAGCACTGAAGAACGACAAACGCTATATTTTCAAGGCCGCCAGCGCGGCATCCAAAGCGCATCGTTATTTGATGGATAAAATTTGAGCAGTAAGGAGTCGCAACGGAATGCGGCTTTGCGTGTAGGGCCGCTTAAAACAGTAACGCTGTAGAGACACGAGTGAGGCGGAGCGCAGCCAGGCGAGCACCGAACAGTCATGTCTCAACAGTGGAATAAACCAAGTCTCACGGACAGGGCTGAATGGGCAGCTATTATCGGTTACCAGCAACTGCCTGAAGCGCAAGTAGCCGCTGTTCCAGGCTATCCAGTCTTTCTTCGAGATCATGGCTCTGTTGCTCAATATCTTCCAGCGTTTCTGACAGAACATCACGTAGCAGCACAAAATTTGCTTGCAGGGCATACACAAAATCGTGGCCGCGAACCAGTAATGCTTCGCGCGGTAAGTCGTGCAATGCGGAATGCGTCATCCATGTGACCAGCGCTTTGGCGCTCATTTCAGTCAGTACATCAGCAAGTCGGTCAGTTTCTCGGTTCATTCTGGAGTCCTGTAAGTTCTGATGTTGGGAGAGTAATTCGAAAGGGCATGATTTCCGGTCTTTGCGCTGCAGGTTGGTGGGTTGGGGCAGTAAGTGATAGAGAAGAACTATATGCCGTGGTCTACATCGAGCCGTTGCAGCTCGTCGAGCGTATAGATGCGGAAGACATTCCGGTGGCGGGTTTCCAGCGGGATGTGCTGGTGGTTAACGATGACGTGCCTGATGCTGTCAAAGAGCCGTTCAAGGCCGCGCTTTTTCTGCGGGTCCGGCACGATATAAAAAACGTAAATCCAGTTCTTCCGGGTCCGGGCCAGCAAATGGCTGGCGATGATCGACTGGTAACGGGCTCTGGTTTTCAGGCGACGCTCGGTCTCAATGGCGATCACGGTGCCGCCGGGCAGAGTAATCAGCCCGTCAGGGCGGTGACTGACCTGATAATGGCTGAGGAAGGTTGTGCGATCGCCGTTTATCCATCCGGATGCGCCTTTTTGCTCAAGGATGATACGGGCGGTCTGATTATCAAGGTGATGTTCCAGCGTCCAGCCGGTGATTTTTGAAGGCTCAAACCGTGCTGGGAAAAGCGCATCGTTTGGGGGTAACACAACGGCCAGTCCGTCACTGGTTATGCCCCATAATGAAATTTTCATCGTGCGCGATACCAGGACGTGCTTTTGTATTAAGCCCATGCCCTCGACTTTTGAAAGCAGGGAATATAGCGATTTATGATCCCTGAAGACAAACAGCAGCATCAGCGTTTTAAAATCACTGTACGTTTCTTCTTTCAGGAAATTCAGCAGTCGTTGTATTTTTTCGCGGTGTCGCATCTGGCGTTCGCGGTATGTGGTGATAAGCATCATTACCCCCATTAATAATCCAGCAATGACGGGTTATCCTCTTTATAGGCATTCGGCATTGTCGTGTCTTTTTCGCCCGTCTCATCAAAAAAAAGATCGGGCCGCGTTGTGGTGATATCCGGTGTTGATGCGGATCCGGGGGAAGTTTCCTCCTCGCTAAAATCCAATGCGATGTTTACTGTTGCGGCGGTGGCGGCAATCGCGGGCGACACGGCACAGATCTCCAGTTCGCATTTTCTCACCCTGATGGGCGAAATCAGAGAAGCAGAGGGGAGTGCTTTTGTCGTGAAAATGAAGCTGACAAAATCGGGGAGGTTCAGGATCATATTGCTGTCGGTAAAGAAACGCTCGGCCTGCCTGATGGTGCGTTCACTGTCGATAGTCTTTGTTAGTACGGCGTCGGTTTTTGCTTTGCGGACCTCATCATCGACTAATATAGTACCGGACATTCTGGCCATCCATTCAGCGGTGTCCGGATCCATGACACGATAAACCAGTTTGAATTTGGCGTTCTCAACGACAGCGCCGACAACGGCGTCACCTTTCAAATCTGCCGGGCAGTCTTTTAAATCGGCAATAGACTGATGGTCCATAATAATATGCACGCCTTTATCGCGCGCTGCGCCTAAGCCTTCCAGCGCGGGCCTGGATAAATGGTATTTCAGTTCGGAAAGATAAATAGCAATGGTGCGGGGCACGTATTTCACTCGCTCGCGCCTTTCTGCCAGCTGGTACAGGCGAACCAGCAGTATACGCTGAGCGGTAATGATTTTGCTGTTGCGCATTGAGCCAATCACATAACAGCACCCGCCTTCCTCAAATATTTTATTAAGCGAAAATCCGGTGGGGGCATTGATGGCATTGAGTAAGGCCAGCTCTTCAATTTTCCCGAAAAAGGCTTTTATCTTATCCGCAATACCCTGAACGTAGTCGCCGTTATAAACGAATGGTTGCGGTGGTATGTTGATTAACAAACTGCGCTGCTATTCGGGCCGCTTTCCGGTCGTGAATGCGGTAAAAGTCCGACTCCTAACCTTTTTCTGCCAGGCTGAACCCGGCAACAAAAAGCTCTTCCAGTTCCTCGGCGGTGATCTCTTCAATCAGGTTTAACTGGTATTGGGCTTTTCGCAGTGATGACCGGATATTTCCCGTATCTGTTTCAGAATAGCAATAGACTGACAGGAGAGTGGAACGATATGTGGAGTACGCATTTTTGCACCACGCCCAGAGTAGCGGACACCTGGGATGGACTCGCGAGTGGCAGGAATGGTCCAGATTCTATTTTTGAAATCGATCTCAGACCAACGGGAGAAACGCAGTTCGCTGGAACGGATGAATAGGTGAAAGGTGAGTAATACGGCCAGGCGGGTTAACTCTCGTCCTTGCTTGTAGTCCTCAATGCGAGCCAACAGTTCCGGCAGTCGCTCCAGTGGAAGGGCAGGGTAGTGGCGTTTAACGGGAGGGGCGATGATACCGTCCAGATTTGCCGCCGGATTGTTATCTATCAACTCCTGATGCACGGCATGGCCCATGATGTTGCACATATGCTGCCGGGAACGTGCCGCCAATTCCAGTAGGCCCTTTTTCTCAATCCCTTTCAGCAGGTCGATAAAATGACCTGGTTTTAGTTCAGAGACAGGTAGATGCCCAATGATCGGAAAAATATGGTTATTCATGCTGGCGAGCAGACGGACGGCATGATTCTCAGACCATGCTCTGTTGCTTTTATGCCAGCTCAGTGCAACAGACTTGAAGGTTTCTTCTGGCAACGCAGTGGCTCTTTCAGCGGAGCGTCGTTGTGCTGGGTTTATATTCTGCGCCAGCAATTTACGGATACCGTCACGTTGTTGACGAGCATCAGCCAGAGAGACATCAGGATAGGCACCCAAGCCAAGCCGGGATTCTTTACCATTGATACGATATTTGAGATACCAGAGACGTGAACCGACTGGATTTACTAATAGGTATAGGCCGTGCGAATCGGAAACTTTGAAGGGTTTTGCAGATGATTTTAAGTTGCGGATTTTTGAGTCGTTAAGAGACATTTGGGGGTCACTCCGTCATCGAACCAACATGACCCCAAATCTGACCACCAAATTCTCCCGATGCGGAGAGAAAACTAAAAATGCATCGGGAAGATTTTTCACACTAACTCGTTGAATCTAAATCGTATAAATATTCGTGAAGATGCATGAAAACATAAATTTGGCTCCTCTGACTGGACTCGAACCAGTGACATACGGATTAACAGTCCGCCGTTCTACCGACTGAACTACAGAGGAATCGTTTGAACGGGGCGCATAGTAACGGCCACGCCGGAGCATGTCAAAGCTCTTTTTAATAAATTCGCGCGACTGCTGAAATAGTCGCCACTATCGCGTGTTATGCCGTGACAGAACGCGCTGCAAGGAGCATTCATGCGGAAAAAGAGGCACGCAAAACTGAGGTGTTTATGAGGTGTTCCGATGGTGCAAAGCGCTTGTCAGACTGCTGTGCGCATGATTTAAGCGGATAGTTTTTTACGGCCGTCACAAAGTCTCTATTCTCGCTTTGTCAGCAACAGAAACGAAACGTAGATTTCATTTCAATCCTGAACAGAATATACGGAGTTGACATGAACAAAGTCAGAATCGGCATGATCGGCAGCGGCTATATCGGGCGTTGCCACGCCATTGCCTACGCCCAGGCACCCACCGTCTTCGCGCTGAAAGGCGAAATCGTGCGGGAGATGCTGGCCGAAGTGAATCCTGAGCTGGCGGCCCGACAGGCAGCAACCTTTGGTTTTGCGCGTTCAACCGGCGACTGGCGCGCGCTGGTCAGCGATCCGGCGATTGATGTGGTGGATATCTGCGCGCCTAACTTCCTGCACAAAGAGATGGCGCTGGAGGCGATTCGCCACGGCAAACATGTCTATTCAGAAAAGCCGCTGTCGCTGAGCGTGGCGGACGCGCAGGAGATGGTCGCGGCGGCTGAAGCCGCAGGGGTAAAAACGCTGGTCGGCTTCAACTATATGAAAAACCCCACCAGCCAGCTGGCAAAAGAGATCATTGCCAATGGCGAAATTGGGGATGTGGTCCATTTTTACGGCACCCACAACGAAGATTACCTCGCCAGACCGGAAACCCCGCTCGACTGGCACTGTCAGAAAGCGCTGGCCGGTCTGGGTGCACTGGGCGATCTGGCGGCGCACATCGTCAATATGGCGCACTACCTGGTCGGTGACATTGCAGAGGTCAGCGGCGACATGATGACGGTAATTACCTCACGGCCCGACCCGAAAGCACCTGAACGGCAGTTACCGGTTGAAAACGAAGATCAGGCCAGCGCGCTGCTGCGCTTCTCGAATGGCGCACATGGCGTGATTGAAACCTCACGCATCGCCTGTGGCGCAAAAATGGGGCTGACGTACGTCGTCACCGGCACCAAAGGCACACTGCGGTATACCCAGGAGCGTATGGCGGAGCTTGAGCTTTATCTGCATGACGATCCCGCCGGGCGTCAGGGATTTAAAACCATCCTCACCGGGCCAGCTCATCCTGATTACGCGAACTTCTGTGTTTCAGCCGGGCACGGCATCGGATTTAACGATCAAAAAACGGTGGAGATCCGCGATCTGATCAACGGTATCGCGGCGGGTGATCGCATGTGGCCCGATTTCGCAGAGGGATTACAGGTGCAGAAAGTCCTGGAAGCGATTGCGCACTCCGCAGAGCAGCGCCGCTGGATCGCGGTGTAATGCAGCGTCACAGGTGAGAGGAGATTGCCGCTGCGGCAATGAATGCCGTCGGGCAGGGCGGGAACCTGGGTTTCCCGCCCTGACGTAATCAGAGCAAGCCGCTTTTTTCCCACCACAGCTTGTCCAGCGCATAGAACCGATCACGCTGGCTCTCCGGCTGATTGAGATCGCGTTTCCACGGCTTCGCCAGAATATAGTGCAGGTTCTTCACCTCATCATCCTGCCAGAGGCCACGGTGCTGGAAGGGCAGCGTTTTTAACGCATTGTAGATATAAGAGAGCGGTTTCCAGCGTTCCGCGAACACTTCATTCAGCAGATCCTGTTCAGAGAAAGGATAAGCGCTAAGATCATCAATGGCGGCAATACGTTTTTCCAGTGCGTCGAACATTGCGTTGTCAGGCTTCAGCACCAGAAAACCGCCGTTGAGATAATAGTCGACGCTCTCCGGCGCCTGCTCACCGCGTGCCTGCCAGGTGTAATGACACTGCTCTGGCTGCCATTCTGGCGGATAAGAGGCAATCTGGTTGGGATTACAGCGGCAGGCGTGACAGGCAGCCAGCGGGTTTTCACCCAGATCCAGCGTAAACAGCTCATCCATGTTTTTAAGCACCAGCATATCCGCATCCAGGAACACCACGCGCTGATAATCAGTGAGCTGCCATGCGCGCAGCTTGGTCCAGACCTCACCAAACTGCGCCGAGGCGTAATGCTGGTCAAGATCGTCACGCGGATAGAGCGGATCGACCGGTTTAATCACACAGCCTTCATTTTGCAGAATCTGACAGTCAGCGTCTGAAATCGCCGATGTCGTCATCACCACCAGCGGCCACTGGCTCTGGCTCTCTTTCAGCGAACGGTGCAGCGCTTTCACGCCCACCAGATAATCGGGTTGTGTTAACAGCGTTACCCAGGCAAACATAGCTTTCCTCAATCAGTCAAAAAGTGGCGTGATGTAGTCGTTACCCAGTCGGCCCTGCGGGTCGAGCTGGCTGCGCAGGGCGCGGAAGGCGTCCCACTTCGGATAGATCTCACGCCAGTTGTAGCGTTCTTCGTCGTAATACTTGCCCCAGTGCGGGCGTCCACCCTCCTCGGCGAGCAATTTTTCCACTTCAGTCAGGAAGTGCAGCCCTTCCTGAGACAGCGAGCCATCATCGGCGTAATAGACGACAAAGCCGAAAAAGCAGGTGGGCTGGTCAGTTGCCGGGCTGAGCCAGGCTGACGATGCGCCGGTGCAGCGCAGGATAATCGGGTAGTGCATATGCGGACGGTTTTCGGCATACCACTGCTTGATCCGGCGAATAATGGCCGGCGTTTTTGCCAGCGGTACGCCGATTTCCACATTGATCTGGGGGACTGCAATGCCACGGCAGAAGAGCTGGTAGATGTCACCGGTAACATCGGTGAAATCACGAAAACGGGTAACGGTGCGGAACTGTTTTCCCCCTTTGCCCTCAATCTGAGTATCGCGATGCATATGCGCCAGCGTCTGGTCGATAGTGTCGTTAAGACTCTCATCAACCTCACCCTCATGTTCCACCACCTGACGACCCTGTGCTTCATAGTGCTCACGCTCTTCGGCACTCGCTTCATGGGCGTTCCAGACGTGCATCAGGTTGTCGTCAACAAACCACCACGCTTTGCTCAGCGGATAGTCGTTGTTCCAGCGCAACAGATCCTCTTCAAGCGTATCGGCGGACACGGCATTCTTGTGGCAGGTGAAAATGCGAAACGGCTGCGTACGAAGTTTTACCGCAGTAACAATGCCCAGCGCCCCGAGAGAAACCTGCGCGGCCGGGAAGTCAGCTTCACCACGAACAAATTCGCGCACGCTGCCATCGGCCAGCACCATCCGGATTGCCAGCGCCTCATCGGCAATCGAACTCTGCTGCAAACCCTGGCCGTGCGTGCCGGTCGCCATCGCACCGGCCAGCGTCTGAATCGCTATCACACCTGGCGAAGATGCCAGCATGCGGTTCATTTCGGTCAGGCTGCGATAAACCTGCTCAAGCGGGGTCGCGCCACCAAAGGTCACGCTCTCTTCATCGCTGGCGAGCTGGCCACTCAGTGCGCTGAGATCAAGCAGCACATCATCATCAGCGACGTGCAGCATGCGGCCTGGCGACAGCTTGCTGCCAATCACCCGAATCTGACCGCGTGACTCCCGAAGAAGTGTCTGTAATTCCGCTTCACTGGCGGGACGCTGAACCTGCTGACGACGACCGATCTGCGCGTTCTGCGCCCAGTTCCACAGTGCATCATCATCGGGTTTAATATGGGTCTGACGAAGCGGATAGAGGCGTGCGTCTCTGGTCACAACAGTATTCCTTATTATTGCATTTAAAAGACAAGTATCACTAAGCGTAGACTATTGCCAAATGCAGTCAGGAATGCCGGTAATTATTTACGGATGTAACGTAACGTTGCGGTGACAGCCAGCTGACGATTACGGCGAATACTCTCCGCTTCGCTATTATCAGGGCTAAACAGGGCGTTGAAAGTATAACGGTTCGAAACGTGGTGAACGCAAATGCTACTGATCAGGCGATGAACATCAATGGTCTGCACGCCGGATGTAAACACGCCCTGTTGTTGACCACGTGCCAGGATATCATCCAGCAGATCCAGCGCACTGCGGTTCAGTGCTTTTATCTGCGCCGACTGGGAAATATAGCGACCGCGCAGCAGGTTCTCACTGCACACCAGCCGGATAAAATCGGGATGCTCGACATGGTAATCAAAACTGGCTTCCACCAGCCGTGTCATAGCCAGCTCTGGCTCCATCGCCGCAAGGTTAAGGCCCGTTTCATGCTGACGTATCTGCTGATAAACCTGTTCCAGCACGTCGATATAAAGCTGTTCTTTACTGCCAAAGTGATAGACCACCATGCGTTTCGTGGTCTGCGCATGCTCAGCAATCTGCTCCAGCCGCGCACCCTGCATACCAAATTCTGCAAACGTCTTAAGTGCGCCGGCAATGATGCGTTTTTTCAGCCCTTCAGGGTCATTTTTACGTTTTGTTAGTTCTGACATGGTGCTCAATAAAGTGATTCTGACCGGGGAATGTTAGCACAGTGTTGAGTGGCTGCCTGCAACCGCAGGCGCAGCAGATGCGGCAACCTGGCACACGCCGGACGATTGCAGGTATAATCCCGGATAGAATTTCACAGCTTCAGAGACGACTCAGAGACCACAATGACAAAACTCACCTTGCAAGAGCAGATGCTGAAAGCGGGATTGGTATCCAGCAAAAAAATGGACAAGGTTCAGCGCACAGCCAAAAAAACCCGGGTTCAGGCGCGCGAAGCCAGAGCCGCGGTGGAAGACAACAAAAAGGCGCAGCTTGAGCGGGATAAGCAGCTGAACGAACAGCAGAAGCTGGCTGTGCTGTCGAAAGAGTACAAAGCCCAGGTCAAGCAGTTGATTGAGATGAACAAAATTGATGTGGCAAAAGGCAACATCACCTTCAACTTTACCGACAATAACCTGATTAAAAAGATCATGGTGGATAAGCCTACGCAGACGCAGCTGATTAATGGTCGTCTCGCCATTGCCCGCCTGGCTGCCGACGCCAGTGGTGAGAGCCAGTACGCTATCATCCCGGCCAGCGTAGCGGATAAAATTGCGCAGCGTGATGCCAGCGCCATCGTGTTAAACAGCGCATTAAGCGAAGAAGCACAGGACGAAGATGATCCTTATGCTGATTTCAAAGTCCCTGATGATTTGATGTGGTAATTGTATTCTGACCCATTCAGAACGGGCTGGCGGCAGAGAGTTGCATTACCTCGCCGCTGACAGGATGAACAAACGTCAGCCCACTGGCGTGCAGCATCAGCCTTTCTGCCTGTTGGGCGCCCGGCATCAACAGCCCACCGTAAAGATCACAGCCCAGAATCGGGTGCCCCCGCTGCTGACAGTGAATACGAAGCTGGTGGGTGCGTCCGGTTTCGGGCGTCAGCTCAACCCGCGTGACCGGCAACGCGTCTCCCTCACTTCCCTGATAATAACCGCGTTCAGTGACCCGGTAGCGTGACCGCGCGGGTTTGCCCCTGATGGCGCATATCGTCATCCGGGGAAACAACGCCGGATCTTTCGCGATGGCAGCATCAATGACTCCCTCATCATCGGACAGATGGCCGCACAGCAGGGCCTGGTAGGTTTTGCTCACGCTACGCTGGCTGAACTGCTGGCAGAGGGCGGCGTTAATCGCCTTGTTTCGTGCAACAACCATCAGGCCGGATGTGCCGAAGTCGAGCCGATGCACCAGCGTGCAGCCAGGGAAAAGGCTGACCAGCCGGTGATGCACCGAATCAAGATTTTGCGGATTTTTACCTGACAGGCTCAGCAATCCGCCGGGTTTGTTGATCACCAGCAGATGTGCATCCTGAAAGAGAAATGTGATCTCATCAAAGCAGGGTGGGGCGATAAACGTATCGATAATGGCAGACATGGTGCAACCGGCAGACAAAGGGCCGGAGATCATAACCTATTGCCCGGTCACTGACGACGACGGCAGACTTCACCGGGTCTTTATTCTCCCGTAATGGTTTCACCGCTTTGTGTGGCGAGCGACTGGCTGGCCTGATGCGTTCCGAACCCCGCCTGAGCAACAAATACTGAGCATACCGTCGCGGCTAACAACGTGAGAAGAACAGAAAGTTTCATGGCTGCATCCAGTGCTGATAAGGGCAGTCAGTCTGGCAGGAACGGTGACAGAGACAAACAGAACAATCCGGAAAAAAACTTTTAGTACATTTGAACAGCAACTTGCACGATTTTTAGTGATTTATTCGGGCAAGTCTCGCTTTAACGACTACAGTCTCTGGTGAGGTTGTCATCAATTCGTACCAAATGGAGGATTTTCTGTGTTAATTCAAAACGACGAGAAAGGCCACGTCATTATTGGCGAAGCGGCACTAAGCCTTGCCCTGGGTGAGAAAGAAATCAGTATCGCATCACTCTTTACTCAGCTGGGTTTGATGGCAAAATCTGAAAGCAACGCTGATCGACTGGAGAAAATCGACAAAGCCAGAAACTGGCTGAGTAGTTTTACTTCACCAGCGGTTGCCCAGCAGCAGGTGCCGTACCTGCGAACGCTTGCAGGCCTGAACGAAGAGCTGAACTAGCCCCGATAGAACTGACGCCAGTGGACGTAGTCCGGCTCCGGCCGGAAAACGACGAAGCGGACGACCTCAACGGTTGCGCGAGAGCGTATACCGGCCGGAGATAATGTCAGGGACGACACTTCTCCTGCACTCAAAAACTGCACCTGTGATCGCGACATTATCCCTTTCTACTACAACCTCCCAGATCCCTTTCTGCCTGCAAACCGCCAGCCTGATACAAATCAGGCGAGAGACACATCGCACCCGCCGTCCAGCCAGATTGTATCGCTGCCATCATATTCAACATCTTCACGTCGTGCCTGCGGCGGCCGTTGCTGTAGGCTTTCTGTTTATCGACAGTCTTGTTGTCTGAAGATAATGACTATTTCAGCCAGCCTCGTTGTGACAAGGCTGGCTGAATTAACGTGCAGAACAGATTGACGCGTTGCTACGGGTTAAAAACTCTCCCAGCTGGCGTCTGCGGATGCCGCCACAGGCACAGCAGGTACTAAACGTGGCGTCAGAACCGGAGTCCGGGTTTGCACGGCAGAGAGACGGAACACAGCCACTGTTTTTTCCAGTTCATCTGCCTGCGACTCCAGAGAGCTGGCTGCAGCGGAAGACTCTTCAACCAGCGCGGCGTTCTGTTGCGTGGTGGTATCCATTTCGGCCATGGCCGTGGCAATCTGAGAAATGCCGCGGTTTTGCTCGTCAGATGCGGCAGCAATCTCACCCATAATGTCTTTAACCTGACTGACTGAGCGAACGATGTCATTCATCGTGGTGCCGGCGCGTTCAACAAACGCAGAGCCATCCTGCACCCGGTCAAGTGACTCGCGAATCAGCGTTTCAATCTCTTTAGCGGCCAGCGAGCTGCGCTGGGCCAGATTTCTCACTTCACCTGCAACCACCGCAAACCCGCGCCCCTGTTCACCGGCGCGTGCCGCTTCCACGGCAGCGTTGAGTGCCAGGATGTTAGTCTGGAAAGAGATGCTGTTGATGACGTGAATGATTTCGCCAATTTTCCCTGAACTCTGGCTGATGCTGTCCATGGTGACGATAACATCACGAATAATCTCACCACCGCGTCCGGCATTCACCGACGCATCGGTCGCCAGCTGACTTGCATGGTGGGCGTTCTCCGCATTCTGTTTCACCGTCGAGGAGAGCTCTTCCATACTGGCAGCCGTCTGAACCACGGCGGCAGACTGCTGTTCAGTGCGCGATGACAGGTCGGTGTTGCCTGCGGCAATTTCTGCCGAAGCGCGCGCCACGCTGCTGACGCCATCGCGCACGTTGGTGATGATGTTCTGCAGGCTGATGTTCATTGCATCTACCGCCTGCATCAACTGACCCAACTCATCGCCACGCGTGGTTTTCAGCGAGGTTGTTAAATCACCGCTGGCGATACGCTGCGCGGCATTCAGTGTCTCTTTCAGGGGCTGCGTAATGCTGCGGGTGATCCGCCAGGCAATCAGCAGGCTCAGAATGGCACAAATCAGCGCGGCAAACGCAATACGCCACTCCGCCTGTTTAATGAACTCTGCAGAAAGCTGAGACTGGAACGCAAAGGTGTCAGAGACTGCCGCATTGAGCCGTTCAGCAGCAGCAGTCAGGCTCGCAGATTCGCCTTTTTCTTTCTCTGAAGCATCGATATAGCGCGTTAAAGCCTGGCGCTGCTGCGCAAGCGTGTTAAGTAAGTTTCGCGTGCCATCACTAATGGTGGGCTGAGCAAAAATGTCCAGCTGCTCACTCAGCGTATTAATCGCAGTGTATTCTTCCAGGACCGCATCTCTGCTGGTCTCTGTGGGTTTATCCAGAAACGCTTTTTCAACATTGGCGGCATCAAACAGTGCGGCAGCCAGATGCATGACGGGAAGGGCCGCATCCGGTGACTGAGCCATATCGAGCGATTCAAACTGATGTGCAAAACCGATCAGGGCACCGGGTTTAATCGCATTGAGAGCGGCGGAGGTCGTTTCCGCGGATGCCACAAATTTCTCACGCTGGTTCTTATAGTCGTTGAGCAGCTGTCCCATCAGGGTGACTTTCTGCTGACCAATCTCATCCCATTTGAATCCATCCAGCCGTTTATAAAGCGCTTCTAGATCCTTCAGGGCCTGAACGTTCTGTGACGCAAATTTGGGATCTTTGGTGTACTGGTAGAGGGTACGGTTAAGACGTGCTTTGCCTAAGGTGTTAACCATTTCCACGGTAATTGAGCGCCGGGCAGAGTTGTCTTTGATACTGCGAAAACAGTCAAAAGCCATAAAGGTAATGGCAAGGGAGGCAGCGATAAGGACGATAAAGCCGGCACCCAGTTTTTTTCCGATTTTAATATCAGAGATACGTTGAGAAAGACCCATGAGGTTCACCTTTAATGAGGTTCAGAAGCAGAAGAAAAGGAAAAAAAGTTAAATAATGCCAAAGATGATCTTTATATCGTCAGGGTGAAAATAACCTTTAATTTTATTTATAATTGCATGAGGGGCTAATGAGTTGGCTTTTTATTGTTAATGTTGAAATTATTTGCCTTCTAATAATTTCAGGCATGATTGCAAGTTTCTGATTAATAAAATAAAAATTTATAATTATATGGAGTTGAATTGTATTTATTTGATCCTGATCAAAATTATTTTATGAAAGTATGGATCAAAAGCGATAACGGTTTACAAAGGGAAAGTGCAGGATTTTGCTAATGTTTTGATTAAGCAGTCAGATATAAACAGCTTTATTCATGAGCAATGCTATGTGCCACGCGCACTATCCTATAAAGTAGAAATCCGGTTCTCAATAGTGAGCACAAAATATGCCAGATTACTGTTTCTACACGCAGGGAAAACAGACCATTGCCCTGGCAAGGTCAGACATGAACCGCGCCAGCGAGTTGCTTGCTCAGGGGTTTATAAAAGAGGCTGAAGAAGTGCGTGCTCCTGATGAAAAGCAGGCCGCTGCGCGCTTTGCAGATATCAGAAAAGAGAATGCCATTGATCGGCATAACTTTCTGGCCGGCGCGGGAACAATGCCGTTGATTGGCGTGCTCACAGCACTGGCTGCCTTTCTTTTCTGGCGTAAAAAATAATCCTGATTCTCCGCAGTTCTTCAAAAAACAGTCGGCCGACGCCCTGACGCTATCGGGCACAGCATTATCACAGGAAGCTGTGCCAGGCGTTAACCCGCCAGCGTCTCTTAATATGGTGGGGTTGTCTCGCTGGAACAAAGAATGAACACCCACGTCCGTCGAGAATCTTCATTATCTGTCAGGCGATCATCTTCATCCTGAATGACTCCGTATTTACGCAGATTCCCCTTTCCAAACCACTCTGCTAAACATTCTTACAGATATTATTCATGCCTTCAGATTGATGTGACAGTGATTAGTTTGTTTAAAATTTAAATCACATTAAGGTTAGTCAGGTGTCACCGAAAAATTACGCTGATTTTTATCTCAGACCGTATTCAGTTATCGACTAATAAAATTAGTGATCTCACTAAAAATTCAGTATGGTCTGAACGTTATCCTACATTCCCCCTCCATTCTTTAGTTCCATCCCTAATCGGCTCAGGCATGCAGAAATAAAATTTTCAGTATTTTATACGTTAGTTATTCCATGGAATAAAAAGCGAATTGAAAATCCGACACCAATAGCGCTCAACTTCAGCGTAACGCTGAATAGGTTATTTCTCATTAGTGCCATCCTGTCAAAAAGTAACAGAGCTGCCCGGCAGAAAAACTGCCGGTAACTTTTATTTAAGGGCACACACAGGCAATCGCCGCCCCGCCTCTGTTTCTGTCACCAGAAGTGGGGAGGATTATTATTTAATGATTAATAACAGAGGGTCTTTATCTAATATCAGATTGTCGCGTTCCGCCCAGCCTCTGAGCTTGCCGGGGTTAAGTAATCCTTCAGGATCAAGACACTTCTTAACAGAAACGACGTCAGGTTTAATTTCTCCCTGTTTACCATCCTCAATATGATAAACATGTGGGTTATTTATTTTTACGTCATTGTCACGGAAGGTTGTCATTATTTCATTCAGTCTTTCTTCAGTTGAATAACGCACAAGTTGCAAACCGCTTGCGGTAATGTTGCCATCATTGTCACGCAGGAATTCAATATGCGAAATAACCTCATCACCGAACAACGCTGCCATATCGATAATCTGCTGACGATAACAGGTGTGATTAAACGCTGTCTGTAAATATGTCAGAGAGCTGTCAACTTTAAGTGCGTGCAGCGTGGTGTGGTTCCAGCAATACTCCATCAGCGACGCGTTAGCCTCACGCGCTTCGTCGGCCGGCTGGCGCAGGGCGCTCTGACCGCGGTATTTTTCCAGCAGATGCGCGCAAAATCCTTCGCTTTCCTGCGCGATCACACTGATTACCGCATGCTGGCTGGCCTGATAGCGTCCGTTCAGGTGACTGAAATAAGAGGGGATTGGCGCGGCGAACAGCGCGAGCTGGCGTTTTGCCAGCCCCGGCGAACGGGCAAAGGCATTGGCATAATCCAGCGCGTCGGTGAAATCATCAAACACGTCCAGCCTCTCAATCCACTGATGGACCGGTGCCAGTGCCAGCGCCACCTCAAGCACAATACCGTTGCTGCCATAGGCATGATGCAGCAGCAATGCCTGTGGCGCGGGCACCTGCAGAATGCGTGGTTCGGCTTCCATCGTCATGACTTTTACGCTGAGCACATTGCCGGGCGCGCCGAGTGGGCCGTAGTTAATGGAGCCGATACCGCCAAATCCGCCGCCGTAAAGGCCGCCCAGACTGGCGAGCCGGTAGGTGGAAGGCATGCAGCGCAGTTCCCATCCTGTTGGGCGGGTCAGGGTTTCAATCTCCGCCAGCCGGATCCCAGCCTGCGCCCGTACCACGCCGTTGCCCAGTTCACATACCTGATTGAATCCGGTCATATCGACCAGAATGCCGCCCTCCAGTGGCACCAGCTGGCCGTAGTTGCCGGTCGCGCTGCCGCGCAGGATCAGCGGCAACTGATGCTGAACACAGGCTTTCACCAGTAATCTCAGCTCTTCTTCGCTGCGCGGCCTGACCACGGCATCGGCCTGTTTGTCTTCCAGTTGCCGCTTAAGCACCGGGCTGAACCAGTGAAAATCACGGGAAAGGCGTTTGACCTTCGGCGCCTGTAAAGTCCAGTCCAGATCAGGCAGCGCCTGCAGAATCAGGGCGAGCGCCTGTTGACGTTGTTCACTGTCCATAATCTTCCTGCCTAAAGATGAATGAGGTTAATGAGATTGCACGGCTTCGCTTTCATGCCAGGCACTCAGCACGCGTCGGGAAATCCAGGACATCGCGCCAAAGAGTGCAATGCCGGTGAGTGAAATAAGCAGCAGAGCGGCAAACATCAGCGGGATATCCAGCTGATAGCCCGCCTGCAATATCTGGTAGGCCAGGCCGGTATTATTGCCGCCGGTGCCGGCCACAAACTCAGCCACCACCGCACCAATCAGTGACAGACCGCTGGAAATGCGCAGTGCGCCGAAGAAATAGGGCAGAGCGGAGGGAATGCGCAGGCGAATGAGGATTTGCAGACGGCTGGCGTGATTCAGCTGAAAATAGCTCAGCAGCCCCGGCGATACGCTGCGAAGCCCCTGTGTGGTATTGGAAATAATCGGGAACACCGCCATCAGCGTTGAACACACCACCAGCGACAATGTGGTGTCTTTGACCCAGATGATGATCAACGGCGCGATGGCGACGATCGGCGTCACCTGCAGGAACACGATGTAGGGAAACAGCGCGGTTTCAATAAAGCGGTTCTGTACCAGTACGAACGCCACGACTGCACCGATGACAATCGACAGTAAAAATGAAATCAGGGTGATTTTCAGGGTGAACAGCAGCGACGTCATCAGCGAACCGCAATGTGTCCACAGGCTTTGCAGCATCACCACCGGTGACGGCACCAGAAACTGAGGGATGTTGAAATAGCTCACCCAGCCTTGCCATAGCAAAATGACCACCACGGCGACTACCGCCGGATAGAGCACTTTGCGAAACGTGGGGTTGTTGATCCACGGAGAAGCATTTTGCGTTTTCATACCGTTACTCCATACCCGATTGGCTGGCTTGCAGCAGGCTGTCCTGCAACTGCTTCGCATAGCGTGAAAATGCCGGACTGACGCGGAAATCTTCGCTGCGCGGAAAAGGTTCGTTGATGGCGATATCTTCCACCACGCGCCCCGGACGCGCGGCCATCATGATCACCCGCTGCGACAGGAACACCGCTTCGTGGATCGAGTGAGTGACGAACACGACCGTCAGTCCCTGTTCCCGCCACAGGCGCAGAAGGTCGCTGTCGAGTTTGTTGCGGGTGATTTCGTCGAGCGCGCCGAAAGGTTCATCCATCAGCAGCAGCTTCGGGCGCGTGACCAGGCCGCGGGCAATCGACACGCGCATCTGCATGCCGCCTGACAGTTCGCGAGGCAGGACGTTGGCAAATTTGCCAAGCCCCACCAGTTCCAGCGCTTCACTGACGCGGGTATTGGCTTCAGCGCGGGGTACGCCTGCCAGATCCAGCGGCAAACGCACGTTGTTCTGCACATTACTCCACGGCATCAGCGTGGCTTCCTGAAACACGAAAGAGAGCGGAACCTGCGCTTTTTCACGACTTTCGCGGCGCCACAGCATCAGCTTGCCGTCGCTGGGTTCCACCAGACCGGCAACCATTTTTAACAGCGTACTTTTGCCGCAGCCCGACGGGCCGAGCAGCGTGACAAATTCACCCTGATTAATGGTCAGATTGACCGGCAGAAGCGCGCGGGTGCCGTTGCTGTAAATTTTCTCCGCCGACAACACCTCGATAGCCGGAACGGTTGGAGAAATAACTGAGCGGACATCGCTCATCACGGTGAGTTTCGGGGCTGAATTCATGGCATAACCTTCGCGTCTTTAATCATGTCGAGGGTATAGGTCTGCGCAAACGGCACTTTATCCGCGTCGATGAGTTTATTTTTGACCAGCATCTCCCAGGTCTTTTTCAGACGAGGTTCAGTGATGATGCCGATACCGCCGGTTTGCGCGTCGCCACCCGTCACCAGCGCATACTTCTTCATCTGCGCAATGCCAAAGGCAATCTGGTCGGCGCCCATACGCGGGTTAGCCTGGGTAATGAGCGCGTTGCCCGCGGCGGGGTCCTGCAGATATTCCTTCCAGCCCTGCATGGAGGCTTTCACGAACGCCGCCACGGCTGCCGGGCGTTTTTTGACAGTGTCGGCCATGCAGATAATGGAGTTGCCGTAAGGCGGATATCCCCAGTCGCTAAGCATGAAGACATAGAACGGTTTGCCACCTTTCTCGATTGAGAACGGCTCGGAAGTCACATAACCCTGCTGTACCAGATTATTGTCCGCAAGAAACGGCTGCACGCTGAAGGTGTAGGGCCGGACTTTGGCGTTACCCAGCCCCAGTTCACTTTTCGCCCAGGGCCAGAATGAGGTATACGCCTCGGTCGCCAGCAAAAAGGTTTTGTCTTTCAGTTGCTCGCCGGCCCCGACTTTATCGTGGCTGATAAACACCGTCGGCGAATGCTGGAACACCGTCGCCACGGTCACCGCATGCACGCCAGCCTGCCAGGTTTCCAGCGCCTGGCCATTGTCGCCGAGCGTACAGTCCGCCTGACCAGCGGCCATCAGTTGCATCACGTTAACCTGCGGGCCGCCCATTTTAATGCTGACATCCAGACCGGCGGTTTTGTACAACCCTTTAGCCTGCGCCTCGTAAAATCCGCCATGCTCCGCCTGCGCGTACCAGTTGGTCAGGAACGTGAATTTCTCTTCCGCCATTGAACTGGCCGAAACGCCGCTCAGCAGCAGAGCCAGCAGGGTGTAAGTGGGTGAACGCCGTAGTTTCATCTTGAGAATTCCTTTATTCAGAGGCCAGAGAAGACGAAGGAGGAGTGAAGCGGGTTTGCACAAAGCCGTTCCAGTGGTGTTTACCCCAGGTGGGTTCGCTGCGGACTGTCCATTCCATCAGGTGGATCTCCGTGATCGCCTGCGCCCAGCTTGCCGCCAGCGAATCGAGGATCGCGTGCCCCTGTTCGGCGGTTGCGCCAATCGGATCGCCGATTACGCCGCTCGGACCAAAATCATAAGAAGCCCAGGCGGCGACAGGGCGGCCAGATGACAGCGTCGGACAGGGAAACGCCGGCGGATAATTGGCGACCGCGTGCTCCATGTGAACGCATTCCGGTGCCAGAGCCAGCATCACTGCCGTTTCGCTGTGACCGGCATGCATCGCCATTTTCTGCTCCTGCGCACTCAGGAACTGATTTTCCACGTTAGGCACGCGGAACACGTCGTGCGGGATCATGATCATGTCCCCGTGACGCAGGCGCATTTCCCGCGAGGCCATTTGCAGCACCTGCGGCTGTCCGCCGTGCCCATTGATCATCAGCAGTTTACGGAACCCGGCGCGGTAGAGCGATTCGGCAATTTCCAGCACCGTCTGCAACAGCGTGTCGCCGGTCAGGGTCAGCGTGCCGGGGAAGTTCAGATGCTCGTCCGACTTGCCGTAAGTAATGGGCGGAATCGCGAAGGCCGGAATCTCTTCCGGAAGCCGCGCCAGTGCGTGACCCGCGACGCCGGAGGAAATCACGCTGTCCACCGAACACGGCAGATGCGGGCCATGCTGTTCGATGGCGCCGGTCGGTAAGACAATCACGGTGTTAGCCTTGTCGGGCAGAGCAGCGATAGCTGTCCAGCTCAGAAAAGGGAGAAAACGTTCTGCGGGAATATAGCCGTTAATCATGCTCTGCCTCGTGTTCGGACTTGTCAGGGTTAGCGGGACTGGGGTAACCAGGCGGTGGCTTCCACTTCAATCAGCACGTCGGCGCAGGGCAGCATTTCGCTGACCTGAACCACGGTAGAAACCGGCGGTTGACCGGGATAAAAAAGCTTTCTGACCCGGCTGTAATAGGGGAAATGATCAAGATTGCGAAAGTACTGCACCAGCTTGATCACATCACTCATCTGCCCGCCGGCGTCTTCAATGATGTGGCGGATACTTTCGAGCACATACCAGCTCTGGGCGAGGATCGGCCCCTGTTTGATATCAGTCGAGAATTCGCCGGTTTCACCCAACAGCAGGCGTGCTTCGGCGGGGATATCCTGAAAGCCGCGCACGATGGTCCCGCTCTGCGGATTAACCGGAATCACGCCCGAGAGAAAAACAAAATCGCCCGCGCGGCGCCACGCGGCATAGTTGGCGAGCGGTTTACCCGCACCCGCTTCAAGACTCATGGGATAACTCCGGATTCCAGGTACGTTGGTGGGCAAGCCTGCCATGGTGGAAAACCAGCCGGGCTGCGCTGTTTAAAGGCCAGGTCAGGCTGTCGCTGCCTGGAAAGAGAATCAGCGTGGCATCGCTGCCAGGTGCGAGTGGCAGGCCGGGCGGTGCATCACCGCTCAGTGCGGCAACATCGCAGATCAGTCGCGACTGCCAGTCAAAAACGTTATCCAGCTGCAGTGCGAACAGGGCACAGGCCAGCGTATCCAGCGGGTCATAGCTGCCAGCCGGACAAAAAGCGTCCTGCACGTTATCGCAACCGAGCAGCACCGGAACGCCTGCCGCCTGCGCCTCTTTCAGCAGCGTTATGCCGCGCTGTCGTGGCGTGCGGCCGGTGACGGCATCCTGCAACAGCAGGTTGGTCATCGGCAGTGCAATCAGCGTGACGCGCTGCTCCGCCAGCAAACGCAGGACCTCCACTGCCTGATGTTCACTGCCGGAGGCCAGCGCGCAGCCGTGGCTGCAACAGATATGGCCGCTGAATCTATTTTCTGACAGGTAATGCGCCAGCCAGCTCAGGCCGTGTGCCACCGGCGAGAGCTCTTCATCAATATGCAAATCCAGATTCAGTTGCCAGCGCGAGGCACTGCGCATCAGGTTGGTCATGGCGGCCGGATCCCAGTTGGATGAGTGGATAAATCCACCCAGCAGGCAGTGGTTCCCGCTTTGCGCCACCGCAGCGGCGATGCGGTCAGCGGCCTCGCTGTCGGCAAAAAGAGTCAGCGGGACCAGCGCCACCCGTTCCAGCATGACGCCGGGTTGTGTGATAGTGGCCAGTGCCGTCCAGGCCAGCGGCGGCGTGGCATCGAACCAGTCAATATGGGTGCGCAGGCGGGTTACGCCGTTGGCGGCGGCCCATGCCATTCCCTGTCGGGCACGCTGATGAAGATCTGCCGTGGTCCAGTGCCGGCGATCCTCATGCAGGGTTTCAATCGCGGCCAGCAGACCGGGTTTTAGGGGACGGCTGCGACCAATGGTGAAGGTTTTATCAAGATGCGCATGAGGTTCGAGCAGACCTGGCAGCGCCAGCATGCCCTGAGCGTCCCACAAATCATTCTGGTCGGGCTGAAAAGGCGTCATGGAAGTTATTTTGCCTGCCTCAACGCGCAGATCTGCCGTCACCGGTTCACCTGCCTCCTCAGTCCACCCGGCAGGAAGCAGCCAGGCGGGAAGGCGAACGTTGGCAATGCCGTTTAACGGTGAGGCAAAAGAAGGAAAGTTCATATTGAGGCTCCGCGTTGGCATTACAGGTCCAGGACCAGAACAGGACTCTTAGCGCGCGAACAGCACAGCGTAATCTGCGTGTTCTCCGCTTTCTCTTCTTCTGTCAGCACGCAGTCGCGGTGATCGGGAATACCGTCGATGACATCCGTAATGCATGAGCCGCAAATACCCTGTTCGCACGACAGCATAATATCGACTCTGGCACTCAATAAGACTTCTGCAATGCTTTGGTCTGAACCAACTAAATAACGTTTTCCGCTGGATTTCAGCTCAATGTGAAATTCAGAGTTGGCGTTATTTTTGTTTATAGTGTTATTGCTGAATCGCTCAAAAGATAATTGATTCTTATGCCAGTGGTGCGTGTACATAATCTCTTCAAGGCGCTTAATAAACCCATCCGGGCCACAGGCCATCACCTGCGTATTGGCATCCGGCTGACACAGGCTCAGCGGCGTCGTGTGCCGCAGGGAATCGTTTGCGCTGCTGTCATGTAAAAAGAGATTTCTTGCCAGTGAAGGTGCTGTGAGACGCGGTATATACGCCGCTTTATCCAGGCCCGAAATGTAGTAGTGCAGTTCAAATTCAATGCCTTGCCGAGAAATCTGTTCCGCCATCGCCAGCAGTGGCGTAATGCCAATTCCTCCGGCAAATAACAGATAGCGCCCGGCGGCTGGCAGAGGGAAATGGTTACGTGGCATCGAGATATTGAGTGTGTCGTTAGCACTGAAATGATGATGAATAAAGTGCGACCCGCCGGTCGCGTTGTCTGCCAGTTTTACGCAGATTTCATAATATTCCCCGCTGTGATTTTCGTTGCAGAGAGAATACTGGCGCGGGCCAATTTCAGGAATGAAAAGGTCAATGTGCGCACCGGGTAACCAGGGCGGTAATAATCCACCGTCCTGCGCAATAAGTTGCAGTGAAATATTTCCTTTACCATTTTCGCCGATCGCCTTGATCGTGACAGGAATTAATCCGGCATCATTCATCGTCATTTACCGTATTCATTTTGATGAGTCATTCATAAACCAGGGTAACCTGTTCACCGCATAACCTGCTGCCATCCGGCCTGGAATAGCCCGCGGCGGGATGTAATGTCGATGAAACGATTGTTCCCATTGCAATGAAAGCTACGTTATTGTTGTAAAGCTGTTGCGTCCAGCGCTTTGATTCGCACATCCCGTTGCAAAAAAGAGAGCACTCAATCATGTTCGCATTCTCACGGTTTCTGCTGTACTTCACTGAGGTTGCCCGCCAGGGCTCGTTTCGTAAGGCGTCAGAAACCTTACATGTCGCCGCATCGTCGATTGACCGGCAGATCCTGCGGGTGGAAAAAGAACTGGCAATGCCGCTGTTTGAACGGCACCCGACCGGATTGCGGCTAACGGCAGCCGGCGAGCTGCTATTGCACGCCGCCAACAACTGGAAAAAGGATTTCACCCGCGTCTGCGAGCAACTCGATGACCTGCGCGGTCTGCGGCGCGGACACGTGCGAATTGCCACCATTGACGCCATCAACCGGCAGTTTTTCTCGGCGATGCTCAGGAAGGTGCATGCTGATTATCCGAATATCTCTTTCACGCTGACCACCATGAACAATGTGGACATTCAGCAGGCGCTGATATCTGGCGATGCTGACTTTGGTCTGATGCTTAATCCGCAAAGTTCACGAGAGTTGCAGGTACGCGCTTTTGCAGAAATCGAGCTGGGGATTGTGGTGCCGAAAGGGCACCCGCTCGGCGACAGAAGCCACGTGCGTTTTAGCCAGTGCATGGAATATCCGTTTATCCTGCCGGCTGCGCCGCTGATGCTGGCCGAACCCGTCCAGGCGCTGATGAATATCAACGGCGACATGATTAACGAAGTCGCGGTATCCAATAACATCCACATGATCCGCTCGCTGATTAAAGAGAAAATGGGCATCGGTATTCTCTGCTGGCTCGACATCATTGATGAGGTGGAAAGCGATGAACTGCAATTTATTCCGCTGACCGATCCGCAATTAAAAACGTTCACCCTTTCGTTGTGCGTCGCCCCGACAAGACAGCTTTCGCTGGCCGCCTCGATGATGCTCAAACAGCTGGAGATGTTGTTCAGCGAGATCCAGATGCCGCGAGGTGATCGGGATTGATTTGCACTGTTCTGGTGCTGGTTGCTTTGTAATGAATCAAAGGTTGCAGAGCCAGCGCCGATCAATCCCCTGTTAAAGCGCAGAGAAAGCGCATTCGTGAAGTTGGCACCTTTCTTGTATAACCCACAGTGAGTAGAAGCGGTCAGTGTGGGCAACTGCGCGGGACATTGCTCAGCAACCATTTCGCGGTTCATTTTGAGCCGGTCAGGGGAGCTGAGCCGCATTCGCTCAACGCCCCTCCGGTGATGATTAGGAGAGGAGCAATGAAGTCAGTTTCCCGCATTCCCCTGTCTTGCTGCGTGCTGAGCGCGCTGATCCCTGCCGCATTTTCACTGTCGGCACACGCCGATGAGAAAATAGCGCTACTGACATCCTGGTACGCGCAGGCGGAGCAGGGCGGCTATTATCAGGCGCAGGCCACAGGCATTTACAAGCGTTACGGGCTGGATGTCAGCATTCAGTCCGGCGGCCCGCAGGTCAACGGCATGCAGTTGCTGCTGGCAAAGCGCGCGGACGTGATCATCGGTTATGATCTCCAGCTACTCGAATCCGTACAGCGCGGTTTTCAGGCCAAAGCCATCGCCGCCCCTTTCCAGTTTGATCCTCAGGGGCTGCTGACACATGCTTCAGTCACTTCCCTGGACGGTCTGAAAGACAAAACCATTTTAGTCTCCAGCTCCGGGCAATCGACCTGGTGGCCATGGCTGAAAGCACGCTATCAGCTTAGCGATTCACAGGTTCGTCCTTACACCTTCAATATCCAGCCCTTTGTGGCTGACGAAAATGTTGCGCAGCAAGCCTATGTCAGTTCTGAAGTTTTTCAGGCACAAAAGGCGGGTGTGAAATCAAATTTCTTCCTCTTCTCGGAGCACGGTTATCCCCCTTACGGCGGCATTCTGATCACCCGTCCTGAACTGATCAGCAGCCGGAAAGAGGCGATGGCTAAGTTTGTAAAGGCGTCGATGGAAGGATGGGTAAGCTATCTGCAAAATCCGGCGGCGGGCAACGCGCTGATCAAAAAGGATAACCCGAAGATGACGGACGACCTGCTGGCCTGGGGCGTTCAGCAAATCAAAGTGCACCATCTGATTGACGGCGGTGATGCGGCAACAAAGGGGTGGGGCACCATGACGGAGGCCCGCTGGCAGAAAACCCGTGATTTCATGGTGAACGCCAGACTGCTGAATGCGAATACCGACTGGAAGCAGGCGTATACCACTGAAATTGTCGACCAGATGCAGGTTAAGCCCTGAGGAGTGTTGCAATGTCATCTGACGTTTTACTGATTAAAAATGCGCACGCAATCCTCACCGGCTTGCCGGGAGAGGCAGCGCGTCACGCCGGGCCGGATATTCGCGTGCGTCATGGGGTGATCGAGGCGATAGGTTCCCTGACGGCAATGCCCGACGAGCAGCTGATCGACGCCCGCGATTGCGTGGTTTATCCCGCCTGGGTGAATACGCACCATCACCTGTTTCAGTCATTGTTAAAAGGGGAACCGCAGGGGCTGAACCAAAGCCTGACCGCATGGCTGAGTGCCACGCCTTATCGTTTTCGCGCCACCTTCGATGAATCCACCTTTCGTCTTGCGGTGCGTATCGGCCTGACCGAACTGCTGCGTTCCGGCTGCGCGACGGTGGCAGACCATAACTACCTTTACTGGCCAGATATGCCGTTCGATACCTCGGAAATCCTGTTCAGTGAAGGTGAGGCGCTGGGAATGCGCATTGTGCTATGCCGGGGTGGCGCAACGCAGGCGCGCGCGATCGAGAAAGATTTGCCGCAGGCGCTGCGCCCGGAAAACTTCGGGGATTACATGGCGGATATTGAACGGCTGGTGGGTCGTTATCACGATCCGAAACCAACGTCACTGCGCCGTGTGGTGATGGCACCTACAACCTTGCTGCATTCTGCACCCGGTGCGGAGTTGCGCGAAATGGCGAAACTGGCCCGCAGTCTGGGGATTCGGCTGCACAGCCACTTGTCGGAAACCGTGGATTATCTTGATGCGGCGCGTGCCAGATTCGACATGACGCCGGTGCAGTTTTGTGCGGAACACGACTGGCTGGGTGAGGACGTCTGGTTTGCGCACCTGGTAAAACTGCTGCCGCAGGAAATCACGATGCTGGGTCAGACCCGCACCGGCATTGCACACTGCCCGCAAAGCAACGGGCGTCTGGGCAGCGGCATCGCTGATTTGCTGGCGCTGGAACAGGCCGGTGTGCCTGTTTCATTAGGCGTAGACGGTGCGGCATCGAACGAAGCCGCCGATATGCAAAGTGAAGCGCATGCGGCCTGGCTTTTGCAGCGCGCCCGAAAAGGCATGCTGGCGACACCGCGTTATGACGGCGGCACGTTTGAAGGCGGCGGCGACGCAGCATCTGTTGAAGACGTGGTGCGGTGGGGCAGCGCAGGCGGGGCGCAGATCCTTGGCCTGCAACAAAGCGGCACCGTGCAGGTGGGCAGGCTGGCGGATATCGCCATTTATCGGCTGGATGACCCGCGCTACTTCGGCCTGCACGACATGGCCATTGGTCCGGTGGCCTGTGGCGGACGCGCTTCGCTTAAGGCAATGATGATAAATGGCCGGGTGATCGTCGAAAACGATGTCATCCCCGGACTTGATTTGGAGGCCATGCGCCATGAGGCAATGTCTGCCGTCCGTACTTTACAACAGCGCGCTGCGCGCTAACCCTATTGATTAAGAAGGATAAGAACAATGACGCAATCAAATCAAACAGCATATGCATTACAGGAACTGGAAAAAGAAGCAGGAATGGGCGCGATGGGTGAAGAAACTTTTGCCCGTGAAGTGCGTTGTATCGATTTATCAGATTTCGAAAACCGTAAAAGTGAGATCGCCGACGAACTCTGGAGCGCAGCCGTAGAAATTGGCTTCTTCCAGGTCAGCAATCACGGCATTGCACTCGGCGATATCCGTCAGGCGTTCAGCATGACAGAGGATTTCTTCTTACTGCCCGAAGAGATAAAAGCGCAATATCCGCTGGCGCGTAACGCAGGCTGGGAGAATAAATCTCAGGTGCGACCATCAACCCGAACGCCAGACCAGAAAGAGTCTTACCAGATCACCCGTCCGTTGATGGCACCGCTTTGGCCGACTGAACAGGAACTGCCGGCTTTCAAAGAGACCATGCTGAATTTTGAATCGCAATGCTGGCAACTGGGCATGAAACTGCTTTCCTGTTTTGCCCTGAAACTGGGCTTTCCTGAGCACTTTTTCGAGCAGGCACATAATCCGGACCTGCAAACTTACCAGAGTACGCTGCGCATGCTGCACTACTATGCCACTGAGCAGTCAGAGCAGGGGATGTGGCGCGCGGGTGCGCATACAGATTTTGACTGTCTGACGCTGCTGTTCCAGCGTCCCGGTCAGGGCGGGTTGCAGGTATGTCCTGGCAAAGACCGCGAAAGTCAGCAGTGGACCAGCATCGAGCCGCGCGAAGAGGTGATCACCTGCAACATCGGCGACATGCTGATGCGCTGGAGCGACGATCAGCTGCCGTCAAATTTCCACCGTGTGAGAAGCCCACTGCCCGGCGAATACCAGGGTGCGCGCTACAGCCTGGCCTTTTTCTGTCAGGCTAATAAAGATGTGGAGATTCTGGGGCCGCAGGCGAAATATCCGGCCATCACCGCCGAAGATTATCTGCAACAGCGCATTCAGGCGAACTTTGCGAAAGGATAATTTGCCAGAAAGATAAAGAGAGCTGAAAAGCAAAAAGCCCGCTCAGGGAAAACTGAGCGGGCTTTTTTAATTCTGGCTTTTCTGGCTGAGATCGCCTTTGTCAGTAACTCGCTAATATAGCCTTCGCCTTCATGTACTTACGGGCATAAAAAATACAACCCTCGCATAGAAGGAATTTAATGCGATCTCATTATTTGATTTGAACATGATAACAACATTCTTTGTTGCGTAAATCTCTGTTACTGCTGAACAGGCAGAACAATGTAACCAGAAGGATTTGTGTCGATTACTGTTAATGAATGTTGAAATATGAAGCTATTCTCTGAACTGGCTTACCAAAGATTGAAAATTTGAAGCTGTAAGCATAGGCGGGATTCCCCGCCTATGCTTCTGATTCACGTCAATGCGACAGAGTCAGTCAAATCCCTGAACATTACAGGGTGTTCGCCTGATGTTTTTATTTCTGTCAGTCTCCATACGCGTAAGCGGTGGTCTGGACGGTATAGGTATCAGGTTTCACGTCCTGCGTCCCGTTTAATGTAACATTGTAAGTTGATACGCCGTTGGTGGCAGTGCTGTATAAAATGTAATCGGTGTTACATGTCAAATCTAACTCTGAGCAATGAGTAGAGCCAGCAGCGGCAGGATTATTAGAAGCCCTGAGTATTGATACAATAATGGCGTTATTGCTGTCGTTTTTGCCTTTAATACTTAATGAGGCCTGGGTTGTGCCGTTATCAGACCCTGTTAATGACCCGGGCATACCCAAAGCTATGTAATGACGAGAGGCGCCGCCTGTCGAAGTGATGGTACCCTTTGCCAGCACTTCTCCACTAAGATTAGTCCCGTCCGACAGACCCGACACCGGTGTCAAAACGTTAGAAACAGTGAGCGGAGTAGTAAAAGTAATGTCGGCCGACGTAGTACTGGCTTCGGACAGCGCTGCGATTGCTGCGTGGGATGAAGTACCCGCGATGATTATCGCTGCTGCCGCTGAGGTTTTGATGTTTAAAAATTTCATATCTCTATCCTTTGTTGTGTTGAATTAACGACTGCAGTCGTCCCTAAAAGTCGTAGACAGTGCGTCTACCCGACCATCGAGGCATATGTGCCACCGATGGCTCCCCGTCACCAAAAATGTCAGTGACGGGGTATTCGTGAAATCTCTATATAGCGCCCGGCTGTTGCACGTTACTGAGTGACCACCTGACCAGCGATGTTTAAAGAGTAGGTATCCGCTTTCACCCTCTGGTCGCCATCCGCCAGAATGTCAAAAACCATTCTGTCTTCGCCGGTATGCACGGTTATCACTTGCATGTCCGCCATTTCCGTTACCACCTGTTGCTGTGGCACCAGACGCACCCGCAACTGATGCGCCGGATTCTGCTGGCCTGTCAGCACATAACGTCCTCCCTGCTGGCCGGATGCAGCCTGATCGCTCCGGAGCTGAAAGCCCGTATGAATGTCGTAGCTGACCAGCGTGCCCCTGCCGAGCTTTGTGCCGTCTCTGACAGCACCCGCCTGCAGGCCATGGTTCATCTGCAACACCAGTTGCGGGCTACCCGTCGCGACAGCCGGAGCGCTGCTGGCCATGACTGTCAAAAGTACTGCCGCTATCAGATACAATCTTTTTCTGTTCATCATTCCCCTTCTCCGGGTGATGTTTCTGTTCAGTTTTTTCGGGAGCCGGTAACTGCTTTCAGCGACAAACTGCCTCTGACAGATACAGCCCTGCTGGCCCTGGTTTTTCCGGCAGACGGTAATCAGCCCGGCACTGTTGCTTCTCTCCCCATCTCGCCATCAGGGCACCTTTTCCGTTCAGTCCGGACAGATACACCTGTCCGGCTTCACCGGTAATGCCACTGCCTGATGACGCCTGGTTTTCCGGGGTAACCAGTGCCCCAAAAGGAACCGGTTTACCGTCCGGACGTATCAGTGTCACCAGCGCCCGCCGGCCAATATGCGTGATAAAGGTGGCCGGGATAACCGCGCCCTGCGTCGGCACTACCGTCACGTCCGTCTGTTTTATTTCTGCATCAGCCGAAAGACGAGCAGGGTCCAGGCTGACAATATTCTTCCGGTAAGGCTGCAGGCCTGACTGTGTGGTGTAGCCACGAAAATCGGTTTTCACTCCCGGCCAGCCGCCAACAGCCACTCCGGAGGCACCCGGCGCTTCCACCAGTGCCACGGTATCGTTCAGCGTCTGCCCTGCGGTGACACTACTGCGGGTAATCACGATGCCGCCTGACGCATCCAGTCCCGTCTGCCGGTAAGACGGACTGTAGCCGTAACGGCCATTCAGCTGGCCGTAGCCCCCGCTCCAGCCAAGGTTCAGGTCGCTGTCGTTGCGGTCTCCGCTCACCGCCCCCGAACGTTGACGCTGGTTCACATTCCACTGCAACTGGCGGTCATACGCCTGACCACTGAGCCCCACCTGCTGTGTATTGCCGCCGGATGAAGGCGACGTCATCTGATAGGTCGCCCGGGTTGCCCCACCAGGCCAGCGGTCCAGTGGAATACTGACCATCATGTTAATCAGCCGGTTATCCTGCCATTTACTGCCGCTGTTCCGGTTACGGTTCTGCGTCGCATTCAGCGACAGGGAAACGCCGCGTATACTGACGCCATAGCCGGCACTGAACGACTCTGTACTCCCTTGCCCGTTGCCGTAACTGTTGCGAGAACCGCTCAGGCTGAGACTCCCCAATCCGCCCAATGACTGACTGAGCGTCAGGGTTGTCTCAGACCGGCGTTGTGCGTCACTGCCGGCTGGGTTTTCCTGCCGATAGCTGTCCATTACCTCAGACAGCGTGCTGAAACCGGATGCGTCATAGCGGGTATGGGACAGATCAAGCGAGGTGTTGGTTACCTCAACGCGCTTGCTGTAGCGCAGCCGTCCGTATCCCCCCGTTTCACTTTCACGCTCTTTCTTCTGCCCACGGCCGTGGGTCCCATCCAGAGATACCGCGCCCCACGACCCGAGCAACATACCCAGCCCCGCAGTCGTCGCCTGATAGCGCTCCGCGCCCTGCAAACCGCCGTATAGGGTCAGGCTCCACGGCAGGCCATACATAACAGTGGCCTGTGCAACCAGAGGCGAATCAACCGTGTTATCTGATGCCCGATACTGCCCGGCCATCAGGTTGTACACGCTGTGGCCTTCCTGCAGCGCAATCGCCGGCGTCTGATAAGGGACGCTGAATTCCTGAGTAGTGCCGTCGGCTTCCCATACGGTAACCTGCAAATCCCCACCCGAGCCGCCAGCGGCAAAGTCACTCAGGGCAAACGGGCCGGGCGCTACCGTGGCGTTGTAAACCGTGTAGCCATTCTGCTTCACTTCTACCCTGGCCTGAGTGCGGGCAATACCGCGCACCACGGGTGAAAAAGTCCGCTGCGAAGAGGGCAGCATATTTTCATCCGAACCCAGCATCACGCCGCGAAAAGGTACGCTGTCAAAAATTTCCGACGGCGTGAAACGCTCTCCCAGCGTCAGCCTGCTTTGCATGTCATACAGGCCCCGATCAAGATAGGTATAAGGAGTCTGCCAGCGGCCGGTCTGTCCGCGGCTCTTCTGCCACGTCGTCGAATTACGTAATCGCCATGGTCCCCAGTTAGCGCCGGGCTCCAGCTGCAGGTACTGCGATTCATTGACATTTCTACTCCCGACCCGGGATTCCACATGGCTGGTACCGGTCCGGTAATTCATCAGGATCGCCGGGACTCCCTCATCCCACAGCTCTCGGGGAGAAATGCCCTTTACTTCAGGGCGCAATGCTATCTGCGGAACGCTCAGCACCAGCTGCTGTGCCCCGAAATTAAAATCAGCTCTGGCATGCGGAATAACGCGGATGTCAGCACAATCTTTGTTTGCGTCCAGGCCTTTGCCGGACAATGCCGGATAGTCTTCCGTCTTTATGCCGTAACGTAAAAGCTGCTTCCTGCTCAGGCAGGGCTGCAAAACAGGCATGCCCCGGGAATCTTCCTGCTGAACAAAAACCACTTCACGGGAATCCACCTGCTCACCATTGAGCAACACGTCAACCAGATAGGTTCCTGGAAGCTGCCCGCCCTGGTTAAATAGAGCGATATCCGCATCACTGACACCACCACCCAACTGTGAAGCATCAAATTCCCAGGTCCGGGCCATCACCGGCATTGAAAACAGCCCGGCAGATACCACGATGGCCACCACAGAAAACCGAAAATATTGCATTATCCAGGCGCCTTATTAGTGCAACGGCGACTGAAACGTGCGGCTCTCTCCACCTTCATCAGTGATAACCGTCCACTTCACCTGACCGGCAGCGCCTTTTGGCAGGATAAAGCTGCGGGAAGAGTGCGGAGCGACATATTCCCTATCCGGAATATTCATCTCCCCCACGCTGAGTGAGGACAAATTCATATAAAATGCGGAAGGGTTAGTTACCGTCAGCTTATCGCCCTGGCGTTGCCACTTAAGCGCGGATACGGCATCCATCATCGTTCCTCTCACGCCGGACGGGCGCACCAGCAGCTTAATACAGCTGTTTGCGCTGACTTCCAGGTTCAGCGTGACTGCTGTGGGCTTTAACGGTGTCCCTTTCGCATCCTGAGCCCAGACATCACTATCTTTAGGCGGAATACCGGTCACGCAAAGCCAGTGCAGCGTTTCACGGTCACCGGCCATTTGACCGCCGGTACGAATAATTCGCAGGCGGTTCTGCTGCTGTGCATCCAGACGGAAAACTGGCGGGGTGACAATAAAAGGCGCAGGTGTTTTTTTATCTTCCGCAAGCACCTTTCCCTGCACCAGTATGGGGTAAGCCTGCGCATTGGTGATGGATAAAGACGCTCCGCTGGAGTCCGGGTTATATATCACTCGTGAGGCACCCAGTTTGACCTCGAATACTTTGGTATTGGTGACCGTCTTCAGCTCCTGCGCAAAAGCCGGAGTAGCGCCATTACTGATTAATATCGCGGCGGCCAGTACAGCCCCGGCTGCCCTGTAAGTTTTTTTATTACAAAGTAAATACATAACACATCCCTATCAGAGAATAATTATTCCTGACTAAACGTAATCGTAAAATACCCTTGTTGATTTTTAGGTAAACGTAAAATTAACAAAGAAATTCATTTTAAAAATACACGACCAGATTTTTAAGAAGAGAAAAGCTTCAGATAAAAAGCGGCACAGGTAGTTAGCGAGCCCGATGAGCCACAGGTGGAAAGGGCAGTCGTGCAATAATGTTTAAATTTAAGTTTCATATTCAGTAATCCTCTGGTGTGTTTTCGGGTTATTTATAATGCCCATAAAGCATGTTGAAGAAATTACCAGGTCATTGCTTTTCACATTCATATAGATGGCGCGGATTCAGGTACATCTATAATCACCGAGCTGAAGCAAGATGCGTACCCACCTTAACCCCCACACTGGCCGGGGCTTGCTGCCTCAGGATGGAAACAGTGTTATACAGGAAAACCAATAACGGAATGTAATTCGAATTTATCTGTATTTTTAGTTTAATGATCTATTTTTGTTATTTTTTTAGCTTAAACAGTCGCCGATTGTTGCAGGCTGCCCACTACCTGACATCCGGAGGAGAGTTTAAAAGAGCATCTCCTGCCGTGAATCTGGTTGAATCGTCGTAATTCCCTTCTGACAGCGGAAGGTTCAGCTGTGCGAATATACTCATACTTTCATTAGCAACGGCGTTCCGACATCAGGACAATGATTTCCCTGAAACAGAGTCAGTGGGTATCAACGCGTTCCCGTGCTTTTTATTCGCTTGTTTTAAAAATGCTACGTGCAAAAAGGGTTTTACTGTATTATGTTGTGAGATAAATCTGAGATTGAATTTATTTAATCGGGGGGGATGTGAAGGTGTTGTATACCATTAATGGTTCAATAGTGTTTAATACGGATGACAGTACTCTCCGACATATACCGACGAAAGATACCGTTCAGATTAACCTGCCTTCGGCGCGATTACTGGCACTCATTCTTGATTCCAATGGCGATATTCTGACAAGAGAATATTTGATTGTTGAAGTCTGGGATAAACATAACCTCAGAGGGTCAAATGCAAATTTAACGCAATACCTGAGTATAATGAGACGTGCATTATCCGCATTTGGATGTGATGAAATTGTCATTACCATTCCTAAAATTGGTATTAAGTTAAATACTAATCATTCTGTCGTTAAATCCCCCTCCTTTGACGGAATAGAGTCATCCCCACCGGCTCATTTACCTAAGGCATTATTAAATAAACCTGGATCTTTTCTTTCATGGAAAGTCATTGTTCTTTGCCTGTATATCATTTCACCCGTTTTTATTGCAACTGCGGTGTTAGTCTTTAAAAACAATACGTCTTCATTGGATAATATCAACATTTATCTGAAATCAGATTTTCTTGCAGAGGGGTGCGAGGTGGTTTTTGTTAAGGATCTCAATGAAAATAAGATGAAAGAAGTAAAAAGTAAAATAACTGCTCTTTTAGCAGAAAATAATTTAGTCTGTGATAAAAATAAAAAAATCTATTTTGATAACTATACATCTTTTTCGCCAAAAGATGATGGCCGAACATTAATTTCGTATTGCAAGCTTGGAAAAGAGAGGAATGTAACCAGTTGCAATAATTTCTTCCATATTAACGAGAATTAATATGATGTTTCCAAACGTGAGAGTTCTGATAGCTATTTCAACTGTCTGTACGGCAATTCTTCTGGGTTTTATATTTTTTGGGTCTGAAAATAATTTAATATTGCCACTGAGATGTTACTCTTTTACCCAATACGATCTGGGTGGTGAGGGACAGACGCTTAAATTTAATGTCGCCCAGGATCTCAGACTATACAAGGACGGAACCGGATATTTTTTACTGAATGGACGGGTGTTAATCAATAATGAGGAAAAAAATTTAGGAAGAACCCTCATACTGAATAGGGGGGAAGTAAGGGGCAGTAATACAGCGCATTACTCTATAAGCCGCATCATTATCTCTCCCACTGACAATACAGATAATCCAACCTTTGAGAAGCTGTTGGCTGAATTTACCGGCGACCCGGAAACCTTACAACTTGATGTGATTAATGTCGGACATCATACTTTTATGATGGGAAGCCCACTTTCGTTTGTCTTTACCTGCGTGGCTTTTTAACTGATTGCATGAAAGCTCGCAGAACCTTTGCACTAAAGAAAGAACCAGGCACTGGCGCCATTTTCTCTGGCAGGCAGCAAAGGAAAAGGATGGCGGAAAGGCACAGCACAAATGCTAAACCGCTTCCTGGCTAACATCAGTGGGGGTCGATAGACACGCTATCTACAGGGCCGCCTGAGTAGCGCCCACAGCACATCGTTATTTGATGGTTCACATCTGAACCTGTCAGTGATTCGCCGACCTGTAACACAAAAGCAAAAAGCCCGCTCAGGTTTCCCTGAGCGGGCTTTTCTAATTCTGGCTCCTCTGACTGGACTCGAACCAGTGACATACGGATTAACAGTCCGCCGTTCTACCGACTGAACTACAGAGGAATCGCTTGAACGGGGCGAATATTAGCGGCGCAGATCCCGCTTGTCAAAGCCCTGTTTACCGAATTGCGTTCAGATGCTCGTAAAAGCAGCGGATTGGCGATTTTTACCCGATTCTGCTGGATTTTCAAACTGCCAACAGGATCTCACTTTGCGGGCATTTCTCCGCAGATGTTAGAGGCATGTCAAAGTTTTGTTGTTTGCCGATGTTAAAACAACCGTTTCAGTGCTTTTATGATAAAAATTTCAAAACGTGATTATATGGAATAAATAAACTGCTTATCATCACGGTCGTCATTATCGTCTGAAAGTGAAACGCTATTTTGAAGTTAACTGTTTGCAGATCAAGTGATTGTGAAAAGGAGTGGTCGATCACAAAAATAGTCAGAACCTGAAGTCTTACCTCAAATTTCCCGAAACAGACGCCAGACAGGCTGGGTGAATGTAAAAGATATTTTTCATTCGCGGTCACAGCCGCTGAGCAAGTTAACAAATAAGAAGGGTCCCTATGAACATTAAAAAAACGATTGTCGCCTCACTGTTAGCCTGCATGTTACCTGCCGCGGTTATGGCAAAAGATATCTCAGTTGGCGTCTCCATGGCGCTGTTTGATGACAACTTCCTCACCATTCTGCGTACCTCAATGCAGAAAGAGATGCAGAAAGATGGCGTTAAAGGGCAGGTTGAGGATGCAAAAGGCGACGTTTCACAGCAGCTGCAGCAGGTTCAGAACTTTATCGGTCAGGGTGTTGATGCGCTGATCGTCAACCCGGTCGATACCAATGCGGTGAAACCGATTATGGACCAGGCGAGCAAAGCGGGTATCCCGCTGATCTTTGTCAACCGCCGTCCACAGGCTGAGCTGACCGGCAAAATGGCCTATGTCGGGTCCGATTCGGAACTGGCCGGACGCTTACAGATGGAAGCGCTGGCTAAAGCGATGAACGGCAAAGGCAACGTTGCCATCCTGATGGGTGACCTGGCGAATGAAGCGACCCGTGACCGTACCAAAGGTGTGGAAGAGGTTGCGGCTAAATTCCCTGGCATCAAAATTGTTCAGAAACAGACCGCCAAATTTACCCGTAACGATGCGGTAGACGTAGTCAGTAACTGGATGACCGCCGGTGATGAGATCAATGCCATCGCTTCTAACAACGATGAAATGGCGATCGGTGCGCTGCAGGCACTGGGTAAAAATCCGGACAAAATCCTGATCGCTGGCGTCGATGGCACACCCGATGCGCTGCAGATGCTGAAGCAGGGCAAGATGGTCGCCACGGTATTCCAGGATGCGCAGGGCCAGGGTGAAGGTGCGGTGCAGACGGCAATCAAACTGGTGAATGGCGAGAAAGTTCAGAAAGTCATCAATATCCCCTACCAGTTGATTACTAAAGAAAACATGGAACAGTTTACCAAGCGTAACCTGAAATAGTCGTTCCCGACCCAGCTGTACGGAGGTGATGTATGAACGCTTTTGCGCTTGAAGCCGAAGGCATCAGCAAGTTCTTCCCCGGCGTTAAAGCCCTCGACAACGTCTCGTTGCGGGTGCGTCCGGGAACGGTACATGCCTTGATGGGCGAAAATGGCGCGGGCAAATCCACTTTAATGAAGTGCCTTATCGGGATGTACCGTCCCGATAAGGGCACCATCAAAATTAAAGGGGAGCCGGTGCAGTTTCAGGACACCATGGACGCGTTGCGTTCCGGCATTTCGATGATTCACCAGGAACTCAATCTGGTGCCCTACATGACCGTCGCTGAGAATATCTGGCTGGGTCGTGAGCCAATGAAGTTTGGTTTTGTTGATCACGCCCGGCTGAATCAGAAGACGCAGGAGCTGCTCAACCGGCTGAATATCCGCCTGAAAGCGGAGAGCATGGTGGGCGAGCTGAGCATTGCGTCACAGCAGATGGTCGAGATTGCCAAAGCGGTCTCCTGGGATTCAGATATCGTCATCATGGATGAGCCCACCTCCGCGCTCACCGAAACTGAAGTGGCGCACCTGTTTACCATCATTCGTGATCTGCGGGAGCAAGGCAAAGCAATCATCTACATCAGTCACAAGATGGATGAAATTTTTAACATCACTGATGAAGTCAGTATTTTCCGCGACGGCGCCTGGATTGCCAGTGATGAGACGGCGAAATATACCCGTCAGTCGCTGATTACGCAGATGGTGGGACGTGAACTGACCCAGCTGTTCCCGAAATTCAACAGCGCCATCGGAGAAGATGTCCTGACGGTTCGCAATCTCACCTGCAAAGATCGTTTTACTGATGTCAGTTTCAACGTCCGCAGGGGTGAAATTCTCGGCGTCGCCGGACTGGTGGGTGCCGGTCGCAGCGAAGTGATGGAGAGCCTGTTCGGCATGGAGAGCTTCGACAGCGGCGAGATCTTAATTGATGGCGTGCCGGTGACGATCGACTCACCTTCCACGGCGATTGAAAAGGGCATGGCGTTTCTGACCGAAGATCGCAAAAAGTCCGGGCTGTTTCTGGTGCTGTCGGTGATGGAGAACATGAGCATCGTCAACATGCCGGAGTACAGCGGTAAAAGCGGGTTTGTCAGCCATGTGAAGATGGCGCAGGACTGCATGGACCAGATCCGTCGCCTGAATATCAAAACACCGACCATGGATCAGATCATCAACAACCTCAGCGGCGGTAATCAGCAGAAAGTCCTGATTGCCCGCTGGCTGCTGGCGCAACCGAAGATTCTGATTCTGGACGAACCGACGCGCGGCATTGATGTCGGCGCTAAAGCGGAGATTTACCGCTTAATCAGTGAACTTGCCAACCGTGGCGTGGCTATCATCATGGTCTCCTCTGAACTGCCGGAAATCCTTGGCATGAGCGACCGGGTGATGGTGATGCACGGCGGGCGTATAACCGGCATCCTCGATAAAGAAGAAGCCGATCAGGAAACCATTCTGTCGTTGGCATCCGAGTGAGGCGCGAGACCACTATGAGCAATATGAAAGCTACTGCTACCCCGGCAGCCCCGCAGCAACCCTCTTTTTTCGCCAGCGTGCGTCATAAATTGCCGAAAGATACCGGCATTTTCGTGGTGATGGTGGGGATTGCGTTAATTTTTGAAATGTTTGGCTGGTACGTGCGTGACCAGTCTTTCCTGCTCAACACCAACCGTCTGATCCTGATTGTCCTGCAGGTGGCGATTATCGGGATTATCGCCGTTGGCGTGACCCAGGTCATCATTACCACCGGTATCGATCTCTCCTCCGGGTCGGTGATTGCCCTGGCGGCGGTGGTTGCCGCGAGCCTGGCGCAGACGTCTGACAGTCTGTCACCGATGTATCCCTCGCTGGTGAATATGCCTGCGGTGATCCCTATCGCGGCCGGTATTGGCGTCGGTTTACTGGCGGGCGTCGTCAACGGCGTACTGATTACCCGCACCGGGATTCCACCGTTCATTGCCACACTGGGCATGATGGTATCGGCACGCGGTCTGGCGCAGTATTACACCCAGGGTAACCCAATCAGCTTCCTGTCCGACGGTTTTACCTCAATCGGGCAGGGTGCAATGCCGGTGGTGATTTTCCTGGTGGTGGCGCTGCTGTTCCACATCGCCCTGAAACATACCCGCTACGGTAAATATGTTTACGCCATCGGCGGCAACATGACCTCGGCGAAAGTCTCCGGTATTAACGTTAATAAGTATCTGATCATCGTCTACACCATTGCTGGTGCACTCTCTGGCCTGGCGGGTGTGGTCCTGGCGGCGCGTGTCAGCAGCGGTCAGTCAAGCATGGGGATGTCATACGAGCTGGATGCGATTGCCGCAGCTGTGATCGGCGGCAGCAGCCTGATGGGCGGCGTGGGCCGTATCACCGGCACGTTAATCGGCGCGGTCATTCTCGGCCTGATTAAAAGTGGATTCACTTTCGTTGGTGTCGATGCCTACATTCAGGACATCATCAAAGGGATCATCATCGTGGCGGCGGTCTCAATCGATATGCACCGTAACCGCAAAAAACGTTAATCAGCAGGCGTTGCCCTCTTCTGCATGCGGGAGAGGGCACTGTTTACTTTCCTCCCTCCCTTCGTCAGCGATAAGAAATCCTGCTGATAGCGTTTACATTTTTATCCTGCGCTTTACCGCTACGCTTCAGGCCCTGCAAGCCTTCATCAGGTGCAATACGTTTCCACTGCACTAAAACTGTACAGTCTGTCATCACTTTTATGCACGTCTGACTCGCAGCGTCTGCACTGTCACAGTGCGCCCGGGATCCTTACTCTCACTGATTACGCATTCCTGATCCTTATTAACCCTTAAGAGGTAATCAGAAACGCTTATTTTCCGGGCCGTTAGGAAAAATCTGGCTGGACACTGACTGCTGCTCTTTAAACCTGGCCTGCATCTTGCAAAATCTCTGTTATCAGGGCGATTGGATCAGACCCATTTCGCTATTCGGGGTGAGTGACGGAGGCAAGATGAATTTAAGACGACTAAAGTACTTTGTTAAAATCGTCGATATCGGCAGTCTGACGCAGGCAGCAGAAGTGCTGCACATCGCACAGCCTGCACTCAGTCAGCAGGTCGCGACACTGGAGAATGAACTGGATCAGCAATTACTGATTCGCACCAAGCGCGGCGTTACGCCAACGGAAGCCGGTAAGATTCTCTATGGCCATGCGCGTACTATTCTGCGCCAGTGCGAGCAGGCCCAGACCGCGGTCATCAACGCCGGTCAGGTGCTGAGCGGTCAGGTGTCGATTGGACTGGCACCCGGCACGGCGGCATCCTCGCTGACCATGCCGCTGCTGCAAACCGTACGCGATCAGTTTCCGGAAGTGCTGGTCTACCTGCACGAAAACAGTGGCAGCGTGCTGAACGAGAAGGTGATGAGCGGTCAGCTGGATATGGCGGTGCTGTACGATCGCGCACCCACTGCCGGAATTAACAGTATGCCGCTGATGAAAGAGGATCTCTTCCTGGTAGGCGCCACTGATTATCCCGGTGTCAGCGTCGATCTGGCCGATGTGGCACAGATGAGCCTGTTTTTACCACGCGACTACAGCGCCGTGCGCAAGCGGGTTGATGAGGCATTTTCACTGCGTCGCCTGAGCGCGCGCATCATCGGAGAGATCGAATCAATTTCTACTCTGACCGCAGCGATTTCCAGTGGGATGGGTGTGACGGTATTACCTGAATCCGCTGCCCGTGCGCTGGTGGGATCAACGGATGCCTGGATGTCGCGCATTAACAGTCCATCGTTGAGCCTGCCGCTGTCGCTGAACATTTCCGCCCGTTTGCCGCTGTCGCCTTCCGCACAGGCGGTGAAGAATATCCTGCTGTCGCTGCTGAACAAGCCGCTGACTGAGGAGCGGGAGTTGATGTTAGTGGGGTAGGGGCGCTTGCAGCGGGCGGATTCGGAATCGATCTCGCTTAGCAGCGGGCCAGGTATTGAGCTGATTACGCTTAGCAGCGGGGGCGGGTCTCGCTTTGCTGCACCTTCACACTGAGAAGATTACGTTGCGCGGTGCCTGCCCACTGAGCGGGTTACGCCCGCCAGGCGTTGGGGAGTTTCAGTTTGCCCGTGCAGACGGACGCGTCAAGGGGCGAACGCCCGCCCCTTAACAATCCCGGCGTCCGGCAGCCTGCGCGCCCCGCTGTGCGGGGTGCCTTCGTCACGCCCTGCGGCTCGCGGACCGTCCGGACGCGCCATCCCTGGCGCGGGCCGTCCTTTCGCCGGCGTCCTGTCGGCTCCTCCTTGCCTCCGGTTGTTCCTCAGCGCTTCGGATGCCTCTGGTAAACCCCTGCCTTTAATATCCTGGTTTTTATCGGACATGGCGTTGTCTGGTGGTTTGAAAGCCAAAGCTAATTTTGAAAACTATCAGCGGCAATGCACCAGCATTAAAAAGAAGAGGCAACATTTGATAGGGTGAAGAGCCATTCTTCCTGCCAGGCAGAGAGCCGCAGATAATCCTTCAGACTTACAGCGATGACGTACCCGACACAAAAATAAGAGATATCAGCGAGGGTAGAAGGCCATTCTTCCTGCCAGGCGGAGAGCCGCAGATAATCCTTCAGACTTACAGCGATGACGTAACCAACACAAAAAGAAGAGATAAAGCGGGGAAGGAGGCCGTCAGAGCCGCTGAGCGGATGAGGGATTTCAGGACGAGCGGCAGGGATGCCGCGAAGAGGCGGGTTCGCGCCAGGGATGGCGCGTCCCGCCGGTCCGTAAGAAATCCGGAAGAAGCGAAGGGACCGCGAAGCGGCGGTGAAGCAGGCCGGAGCCCGGGGTCAAGGGGGCGCGGCGACTGGCGCCCCCTTGTTGGTCGCCTGCAGAGGCGTAACTGAAACTCCCCAACCCGCCAGGCGAACGAAACCTTCTCAGCACCCAGGTGCACCCCAGCCCGTTCGCGCAGCGAACACCCCCCAGCACCCAGGTGCACCCCAGCCCGTTCGCGCAGCGAACACCCCCAGGCACCCAGGTGCACCCCAGCCCGTTCGCGCAGCGAACACCCCCCAGCACCTGCGTGCACCTCAGCCCATTCGCGCAGCGAACACTCCCACCCTTTATTCCCTAAAGTCATAAAGCCAAATTTTTAAGTATTTCCAGTTATCAATAATTGTTCTTACCATCAACGAATCAGATTATGTAAAGGGAGGTAAATATCGTGAATTTCCAGCAGCTTAAAATCATCCGCGAGGCGGCCCGCTGTGAGTTTAATTTGACGGAAGTCGCTAATACGCTGTTTACCTCCCAGTCGGGTGTGAGCCGCCATATTCGCGATCTGGAAGACGAGCTGGGCGTGGAGATCTTTATCCGTCGCGGTAAGCGCCTGCTGGGCATGACCGAACCGGGCAAAGCACTGCTGACAATTGCCGAACGCATTCTGGATGAAGCAGGAAAGGTAAGACGACTGGCTGATGTCTTTACCAATGAAACCAGCGGCATCCTGACTATCGCCACCACCCATACTCAGGCGCGCTACAGCCTGCCGAAAGTGATTAAAGCGTTCCGTCAGCTTTATCCCAACGTCCGTCTTGAGTTGAATCAGGGATCGCCACAGGAAATCGTCACCATGCTGCTGGCGGGTGAAGCAGATATCGGTATCGCCAGTGAAATGCTGGTGAATAACAGCAGTCTGGCGGCATTCCCCTGGTTCAGCTGGCATCACGCTTTGCTGGTGCCGAAAGGACATGAGCTGGTACAGAACCAGCCGGTCTCACTGAGTACGCTCAGCCGCTATCCTCTCATCACGTATCGACAGGGCATTACCGGACGTTCACGGGTTGACCGCGCTTTCCAGGCGGCGGGCCTGAAACCGGATATCGTGCTCAGCGCCCAGGACTCAGACGTAGTCAAAACCTACGTAAAACTCGGTCTGGGTGTCGGGATCCTGGCCGACCAGGCGTGTGAAACCGAAGAGAATGAAGAGCTGGAACGCCTGGATGCCACGCATCTGTTCGATGCCAGCACCGTATGGCTCGGCCTCAAACGCGGTCAGCTGCAGCGTAACTACGTCTGGCAGTTCCTGGAACTCTGCAACGCCAACCTGTCACTGGAAGAGATCAAACGTCAGGCGCTCTCCTACAGCAACGACGATGAACCGGTTATCGACTTCCAGATTTAAAGTGCGCGCATCCAGCCGGATGCGCGGCTGTTTATGCACGGCATAAAATTTCAAAACACCGCGAAAAACTATTTCACTCACCTTTCTCACCCCGCACAACAACATCCTGCGCTGACCCGGCACGATAAAGTGGAATTAACTGACCACGAGGGGATGTTATGTCGCGATTAAAACTTACCGATAGCGATCTGCTGCGCCAGCAGGCGCTTTTTGCCGGACGCTGGCAGGATGCGCATCAGGGCGCCACGCTGCCGGTTATCGATCCCGCTACGGGCGAAACGCTGGCCACCATTCCGGCGCTGGGCCGGGCGGAGACGGAGCAGGCGATAGCCTATGCAGAAACGGTGCGCATCAGCTGGGGCAAAACCACCAATGCCAGCCGTGCCGCGCTGCTGGAAAAATGGCATCAGCTGATTGTCGAACATGCTGATGACCTGGCGATCATCATGACCGCTGAGCAGGGCAAACCGCTGGCGGAAGCCCGGGGCGAGGTGCTCTACGGCGCCAGCTTTGTGAAATGGTTCGCAGAAGAGGCGCGTCGAATCTACGGCGACACCATTCCTGCACCCAGCGAGGACCGCCGCATCCTGGTGCTGAAACAGCCTGTCGGGGTGGCAGCGGCTATTACGCCGTGGAACTTCCCGATTGCAATGATCACCCGCAAGGTTGCTCCAGCGTTAGCCGCCGGCTGCCCGATTATCGTTAAACCTTCGGAGCTGACACCGCTCTCGGCGCTGGCCCTGGCCGTGCTGGCAGAGCGCGCCGGATTCCCGTCTGGCGTGTTGCAGGTACTGACCGGGCTGCCCACGGAAATTGGTGCGGCGCTGACTGAAAGTCGCACGGTGCGCAAAATTTCGTTTACCGGCTCCACCCGAATCGGCCAGTTGCTGATGCAGCAGAGCGCCAACAGCATAAAACGCCTGAGTCTGGAGCTGGGCGGCAACGCGCCGCTGATCGTGTTTGATGATGCAGATATTGAAATTGCGGTCGCCGGCGTCATGCTCAGCAAGTTCCGCAACGCCGGGCAGACCTGCGTTTGTGCTAACCGTATTCTGGTGCAGCGAAGTATCTATCCGCGCTTTACCGCACGACTGCTGGAGGCCGTTGCCACCCTGAAAGTGGGCGATGGCTTTGCGCCAGACAGCACCATAG
>Ga0302348_1000177_pt1 | contig 47531 bp, 38 predicted proteins | sample PhySR1_FD_202177 | JGI IMG/M metagenome (GOLD analysis project Ga0302348, IMG submission 202177) | Leaf surface microbial communities from sunflower plants in UC Gill Tract Community Farm, Albany, California, United States - DLSL S.R1... | ecosystem: Host-associated > Plants > Phyllosphere >...
GGGTAGGGGGTGATGCTCATAACGATTACCCAGTGAGCCGATATGTTTAAGGGTCCTGTCCAAAGGCGCTGCCCTGTCTTTAAGGGATGGCTTTATCAGCTTGCTCATGGTGACAGGCTACCACGCGGGCGATAATTCCGTGGAAAACGCCCGTGCAGACCTCTCTACGCTGTTGGTAAATTCTGGCAGCACTCTTCTTGAGAAATCAGGGCTTCAGGCGTACATCACACTCTCCTGAAACCGGCTACATCACGCACGCTACCGGAATATCGCTCCAGCGCGTTGTCCATGCCGGTGAGAGCATGTCCCGCTTCATTTTCCACTCCGTATTCACGCCCTGACCGGCAAACCACACACTGCCGAGCCCGGATTGATTGATCCCGTCCAGAACCTTCATCAACTGTGCGCTATTTGCACGTGGCTTATTTTCATCGAACAGGTTGAGCTGACTGACGCCGTTCGGCGTAAAGTCATCGAGCATTATCCCGGCCTTCATGTAACGTCGCCCTTCAAGCCAGATGCGATCAAGAGATCGCATGGCCACTTCAATCACGTCCCGTGTGTCCTGGGTAGGAATTGTGAGACTCTCACCGGCGCTATTGCCATAAAATATCTCACCCTGCGCATGCGGTGAGGTGCGGATAAAGACGCTGATGCGCCGGCAGAACTGCCGTTCCTTTCTGAGCTTCTCCGCAGCCCGGGTTGCGTACTGACACAGCGCCTCCTGCATCAGCACCTTCGCCGTAATTCTCTCGCCAAAGGATCGGCTGCAGACAATCTGCTGTTTAGCAGGCACAAACTCTTCAAGGGGAATACAGGATTCTCCGTTAAGTTCCCGGACAGTACGCTCCAGCACGACGCTGAAGTTTTTACGGATAAGCGCAGGGTGGGCGCGCGACAGCTGCAGGGCGTTTTCAATCCCCATCAGATTAAGTCGCTTACCGATGCGCCGGCCAACGCCCCAGATTTCCTCCACGGGCTGGTTCGCCAGCAGGGTTGCGGTGCGCTTAGGATTACCCGGCGTCAGCGCCAATACACCGCGGAACTGTGGCCACTCTTTGCTGGCCCACTGAGCTGATTTGGCCAGAGTTTTTGTCGGCCCCATTCCAACACCGACAGTAAGGCCAGTCGTAGCCAGCACATGCACTCGCAGGCGCCGGCCGAAATGTTCAAAGTCTTCGCAGAAATCAATACCAGTCAGGTCCAGGAACATCTCATCAATGGAATACTGCTCAACGCGGGGTGTTATCTCTTCCAGCGCGGTCATGACGCGCTGAGACATGCTGTGGTTTATGTGGAATACAAATTCAAACCCTGGAGACATCCATTGCGCTTACCCTGTCGGTTATTATACGCGAGCAACAGGAATGTCTGACCAGCATGTGATCCATGCAGTGCTGAGCATTTGCTGCTTCATTTTCCATTTGGTATCAATTATTTTTCTGTTTTTTTTTGGATTTGTAGTCGTTCTCAAGATAAAAAGAGTTATTGCTAATAAATCGAACTTTTTACTTTTATGAGTACCAGGACATCACATTCCTCCTTTTGCAGCGGCATCATGTGGCAAAAAAATTCAAAATTACCAACCACACCTCTGTAACAAAGCTATCTTCAATCAGGGTTCTCTGACATTCTGGTCTGGTATACGGGGGCCCCGCCTGAAGACGCTTAGCCTTTGTGATAAAGAACGGCACTGAAATGGTACGTCCATCTCACTCCTGTTCCTCATATGTGACATACTGCGGCTCTGGCTGAGCGCTTTAACCGGCCTGACTGAATAATGTTTCAGACTTATTGCCGGGCTTGTAAGTCCACAGGTTACTTACGGGCCACCCATTCAGTACGGAGCCACATGTTCAATCTACGTTCCTATACCCTGCTGCTTAACGAGGCGTTTGATACCGGCCACGACAATGATGACCTGTACTGTCTGCTTGAAGCCTTTCTTGACGCTGAGAACGAGCCGGTCAGACCGGTAAATACGGACTCATCAGAACTGCACCGGATACTGAATAACAACCGCGTCATGCATGCATTTACTCGCGTTACGGGGGGCAGCGTCCGGCTCAGCACGTGCTTTCGTCAGCAGGTAACCCGGCTTGGCCGCGTTGATTTCGTTTTGCTTGGAGCGTCAGGGGGACCGGTGCTTGGCATCCGGTTTGATGGCGTGGTTGCCTGCGCCGTCAGTCCTCAGGGAGAACGTTCCCCGCCCCCGCCCGGGCCACTGTTAAGGCACTGATGATGCAGGCTCGTGAGGTGTGCGGCTTATGAAACTTCATGTTAACGCGCGCCGGGCATTATCCCGGGTAATCAGATACTCCCCCGCACTCAGCGGGATGATACTGTTTACCCTGTTGTCCCAGGTCAGGGCAGACGTGCAGGACCCGCAGCCTGCAGGGATCGCGCTTGTTTCTTCAGACGCACGGGCCTTGTTGAGAATAAACTGCATGGACGGGAATTCGCTGTTCATTTCTCTTGCCGTACCGGCCGGGAGCATCAGTCCTGACATCCTGACCGTATCAGGTGCTGCCGGTACGCGCTGGATAACCGGCGGGCCGGCGGGGCAGGCGGTTAATATTGCTTATGCCGCCGCGCCGCGTGCGCTGCTGAGACGCATGCTGGCAGATCACACGGGGAAACTGACGTTCAGCCGCGAAGGAACTGATTTTGATGCCCGTGCACTGGCAGCCTGGTATGATAGCGTGCCGGCGGCGTGCAGGTGACCAGTACGGCTGAAATATCCAGACATGCTTAAGTTACCCACAAAAATGGTGGATAACTTCTGTACAAAACACCTGAACCCTTCAGTCACGGGGGAATGTCCGCGTCAGCAGACGCGTGATGTCTGCAACCGCAAGCGGCCGTGAAAAATAATACCCCTGAGCCTGGTCACACCCGGCCACTGTCAGCGCCTCTGCCGTTGCCCGGTCCTCAACACCTTCCGCCACCACCGTATAACTGAGTTCCTTCAGCATACGGATAATATTCGTGGCGATAATGCGGCTGCGGCCGTCCGTGACGATATCCCTGACCAGCACGCGGTCAAGTTTGATAACGTCCAGTGGCATCCGGTGCAGGTAGCTGACGTTACTGTAGCCCGCGCCAAAGTCATCAAGTGCGATCCGGAATCCACGCGCGCGCAGTGCCGAAAGTGCTTCAACCGCGCCTTCTTTTTCCACAATTTTTTCTGTCTCAAGACATTCAATTTCCAGCATTTCAGGAGCCAGATCCGCCTGCATCAGACGCTCATAAAGCGTTTCGGCAAAGTCACGTCGCGATAAATCGCTTTCACTGAGGTTAACGGATACCGGTACGGCACGGCCGGCGTCCTGCCAGCGTACGAGCTGTGCCGTGACGCTCCGGATGACCCAGTCTGCCAGTTCAGCGTGAAGCCGGGTACGTGCGGCGGCTGGCAGGAACGCGTCTGGCGCGAGGTTGCCTCTTGTCGGGTGCCGCCAGCGGATCAGGGCCTCAAGGCCGGTCAGACTGCGCGTCGCAAGGGATATTTTGGGCTGATAAACCAGATAAAGGCCCGTGCCACCGTGCAGTGCTGACGCAAGGTCATGCATCAGCCTGAACTCGTTGTTACGGCGTTCGTCAGTGCATGGGTCAAAACGCTCAGCCCGGTTGCCGGAGGAAATGGCTTCGTGCAGCGCGCTGACGGCCCGGCGCAGGCCTTCCTGCCCGGAGACTTCGGCAGGACTGAAACTTACCTGTCCGACATTTATCGTCAGGTCAACAGCAATACCCTCTTCAATAAGCGCCGTGACGTTCTGCAGTCGGGTGCACAAGGAGGACAGGGTTAACGGGCTCTGTTCCCCTGTCAGAATGGCATAACGTCCCGGAGCAATTGCGTACAGCCGTTCCTCCGGCTGCAGCGCGAGCCGCAGGCGAAGCAGGTCCCCTGTTTCCTTCAGCAGAGCTTCCACCGGCGGCATACCCAGCGAACGTGCCAGGTCATAAGCTTTGGGCACGTCAATACACTCTATGACGGTCAGCCGCAGGCTGTCCGCTGTCGAGGCCCTGTGCTGCAACTCCCGCATCAGCCCCTGGTGGTTAGGCAGCCCCGTTGTCGGGTCGGTGAAGGCTGCAGAGTGCCAGGTTTCCAGAAACGCCATCACCAGCCCGGCCATCTGCTCAAGAATGTCTCGCTGAGCGGGTGAGAAAGCGTGTGGACGCGTATCCGTGACGCAGAATGTGCCCAGCAGCACCCCTCCGGCGTTACGCAGCGGGGCACCGGCATAAAAACGGGCGTAAGGCTCGCCCTGCACAAGCGGATGTCCTGAAGAACGCGCATCGGTCAGCATGTCAGGAATAACCACGGTTTCTCCGCGTTCCATGACAAAGCGACAGAACGCATCTTTTCTGGGTACCCGGCGCACGGGGATATTCCGGGATGCTGTAATGTACTGATAACGTTCATCCAGCACTGAAATGAAACTTCCCGACATGCCCAGGGCTTGGGCGGCCAGCATGACGAACTTACCGAGGACTTCATCACGATTTTCGTCCGGCGTGCGCAGCGCCGCAATGGCATCAAGCCGTCGCGCTTCGTCGCCGCTCAGGTTCACAAGCATTTTTTCCTCCTGGCAATACGGGAGTCAGGGTCCGGTTGGCCGGGTACAGTCAGGCCCGCTTACTTTCGGGCATAGTTGTTCAGCAGGTTTTCAAAAATACGGATGCCAATGCCTGTGGCCACAATATTCATACGCAGGTCAGGATCGTTAATACGCAGCCAGGCGTCAAACTCGTCGTCTTTCAGGCTGCGGGCTCCCTCCTGCTGCAGGGCGAACAACAGGCCGTAATTATTCACGAATACGTCCGGGTCATGGTACTCCGCACTCATCACCTGCGTCAGCATCGGCATGATGCTCTCAAAGCGTGCTGCCAGCGTACGGTGCATCGCTACATACTTTTCCATACTTACCTCTTCATCACCCACATGGGTATATGAGTCATTTCCCTGAAGCTGACTTCATTACAATGAAAATCATAATAAGCTTATAAAAAATCAGGACGGTATACCCGTTCCTGTATACCATGCTGGTGACAGGAAGATAACCCGCAGCGCTCAGACACCCGACCGGTAAAATTATTTCCCTGCCTTTCCTTGTAAGCACGCCATTCCTGAGCGCTTCTTCCGGAGCCTTCTCACGCCGTTCAGGGGGGGCATTCTGCCCGGACTGACCAGAATCACGGACGCCACTGATGAACAAAAATACGATAACCCTGCGCACGCTGCTTGTTATCCTGTCGCTGGGGGGGGATCCTCATGACGTCCGTCCTTCTCCTGGGCAGCCTGTGGTTCTTCCAGAAAGCCAACATCGAAGACCGCCTGCTGGACAGTAACATCGCATATGCCCGCAAGCTTTCTGACACCACCGATCGCTACCTTTTCACCGCGCAGCGCGAGCTGGCTTTCAGCGCCGGCCTTATCAAAGACTTCAGCAACGTGCAGCAGCTACGTCAGGAGGCAGATCGCCTGCGCCTGCAGTCCGGTTTTTTCAATTCGGTACTGGTGGTAAAGCCGGATGCGGTAGTGGCGGCAGCCGCAGGTGCCGGAAGGTATGGGTTGAGATGTCAGGCATCCCGGACTCAAGCGTCCATTTCCGCACCGTTTTGCTCCAGGTCCAGAATGAAAGCGGCGCGCCCTGATTACGATCGGACTCAGAACGGAACAGGGCACCTCTTACGATTCCGGTCCGCTTCATCTGCATAAGGTGGGCGGCCAGCACGGGCACTACTGCCGGGCTGTAACAGACAATGCGTTCACGCCGGCTCTTGGTGGTTTCTGCCCGGATGCGGATGAGCCGGTGTGCAAAATCGAAGTCGTCAATACTGAGCGAGGTAATTTCAGACCGCCGCAGCGCGCCGTAATAGGTTAATGCCAGCATCAGGCGGTCACGCAGTGGGGAAGCGGCGGCATGATATAGAAAACACTGCCACTGCGCATCGTCAGGAATGCGTGGCAGCTTTACAACGCGGGGAACCAGTCCCCGGCCGGAACTCAGCATGCCGGGCGTGCCGGATCGGGGCAGCGGATTGACCGTGCAAAGATCCAGGTGCATGAGAAAGTCATACCAGAGGCGGATCGCCGACAGGCGAAGCTGGAGCGTGGCGCTGGCCGCGGGAAAGGGCATGCCGGGTAACTGAGGACTGATATAGGCAGCCAGGTCTTCAAACCGGGCTTTTTCAGGTTCAATATTGTGCTGGCTGCAGAACGCAAAATAATGGCGGAGGGCATTGCGGTAGGCGGTGAGTGTGGCCTGCGCCCGCCCCAGATCGGATAAAATTTTCAGCCAGCGCTCTGCCAGCAATAGAACGTGTTCATTCGGTGGAATCAGCATTGCATTCTCCTCTGACAACAGCTTTGCTGTTCAAATTTTACGCCGTCAATGTTGCATTCCACTTAACTTACTAGAGCGCGTAGTTTGAACTGAAGACGTGCACACGCTCGGCAAAATCCTGATTTTTTATCTGGAACCACGGCGCGCCCATTTTAATGCCCAGCTTTTTTGCGCCGGCGCTGCGCGCGATGATGCAGCCGTCGTTGTTCGACAGGACGACAACGGGCTTACCGCGCAGATCAGGGCGAAACAGTGCTTCGCAGCTGGCATAAAACGAATTGACGTCGGCCAGGCCAAACATTGGCATGATCACCTCCGGCGGGCTCGGGTACTGTTGAAGAACCAGGTAACCACACCGAGCAGCTGCAGCTCCTCCGGATAAATTACCGAATAGGCCGGGTTCATCGGCAGCAGTGCGAGCCTGGGCTGCAGCTGCAGACGCTTGACCGTAAATTCGCCGTTAACCTCAGCGATCACGATGTCGCCGTGAGCCGCCTCTTCTGCCCGGTCAACCACCATGACATCACCATCGCAGAGACCGAGATCCCGCATACTGTTTCCACTGGCGCGCACGAAAAAAGTTGAGGCGCGCCGGCGAATGCAGAGCTCATTCAGATCGAGTTCTTTCTCAACGTAATCCTGAGCGGGGGAAGGGAAGCCGGCGGCGCAAGGATCGGCATACAGCGGCACCCGGACACGGGGCGTAAATATGGGTGGCCAGAGCAACGTCAGCCCGGGAGTATAGTTACCCGGATTCATGACCTGATGCCCAGGCCATACTGCAGCAGTACTGCGGAAACTTTGTTGAAATTGCGCATAAAATTCCTCCTCTTATTTTACTGTTTATATGTACAGTATTATTGAGGTGAATTAATCTGGCAAGAGGGAGCGAAGCGGCCATGTATAAAAGCGAAGCCATCTGTCTGACAGAATAGGAAATTTTATGAAGGTCAGCCCGGCACTAAGTGGCCCGGCAGCTTTAACAGTAATGCAGAATGTATGTATGGTGTGTAAGCAGTTCATGCCGGCATCGGTGAAATGACGCTTCCTCGCCACGGCTGTTCGTTCCTCGCTGCGCTGCGGTACGCCTCAGCCGGGCCTGCGGCGAGCGTTACAATTGCACGTTCAGGGAAAGAAATATGCAGCCCTGTTACTCTTCCGGTTTACCTATTCCGGCAACAATACCCAGCTGAGAGATGCGAACCATAAAAGCGTTAATCCTTATCTGCCGATGAGGCCTCGATAAGCTCACGGCCCTGGTTATGAATATTGCCAACTTTTTTGCTGACAGGATGCCAGGTAAATGCTTTTTCCGGAACGGCTGCATCGCGGGCAATTTCTTCTGCACGCGCTGGAGACGTTTCGTCACTGAGCCATTCACGAACAGCATCAGGCGTAATCACCAGCGGCCGCCTGTCATGTATATCGACCATACCCTGATTGCTGGCTGACGTGACAATCACGAAGCCCTCTTTGCCGTGATCCTGCCCGTACGGCTGCCTGCCGATGGCGGCGAAGAAAAGTGGCTCCTTTTTTTTGTGAAAGATGAAGAATGGCTGCTTCTCACCACCTTCTTTCTGCCATTCGAACCAGCCGTCAGCAGGCACGATAGCGCGGCCATGATTCCAGAGAGGCTTAAACATGCGGCCGCTCGCAGCCGTCTCACCGCGCGCGTTGATAAGTGGCTGCTTATCCCACCATTCCGGTCCGTAGCCCCAATATACCGGATCGAGGCGCAACGAATGTTCCTGTTCGTTTAGCAGTAACACTTTAGTGCCTGGTGCTACGTTAAAGCGCCCGAGAGGTTCCGGATCGAATGTGATTTCGTCCGGTGTCAGGCTGAGTGAGTCAAAATAATCGTCGCGGCTGCTGTACTGCGCAAATCTTCCACACATGGTTACCTCCTGCTGCTGTTGTAAGGATAGCGACGTATACTGATATCAGGAGTATTAAATGCGCCTACGCGACGGAGATCTGGTCGTTATCAGGTTCACCTTAAAAGGCTGAAAAGCTGTAAAGAATGGAGCAATTCATGGCCTTTCAGAGTCCGGCCCAGAACTACACCGAAACGCGCCTGAGTCTGGGCGATTTGGTGCATCTTTCCCCTTACTCTACCTATCTGATGCGCAGCGAAAGCGACTGTCCAGATGCAGGTATTATTAAAGGGTCCGTGCTGGCCATCGATCGCGCGCTGACACCGGCACACGGTCAGTTAATCGTTGCCGAGCTCGAGGGAGAACTGACACTGAGGCGCCTGCTGCTCAATCCGGTTCCCGCCCTGCAGGCGCTGGACGCCGACGAAACTGTTACGCTGCTTGATGTAAGCCAGGTGCTGCCCGTGTGGGGAGTGGTCGCCTATTCCCTTACCGATGTAGCCGGAGTGGGGTTTAACGGACCGGCTGGAGATTAGCAATGTTTGCGCTGGCCGATGCCAACAATTTTTACGCCTCATGCGAAACCGTATTCAGGCCCGATCTGCGTGGTAAACCGATTGTCGTCGTGTCGAACAACGACGGATGCGTTATCGCTCGATCGGCCGAGGCAAAGCGTCTAGGGGTTAAAATGGCCGCCCCGCTGTTTCAGAATGAGCGTTATTTCAGGCAGAACGGCGTGCATGTGTTCAGTTCCAATTACGAGCTGTAGTAAGTTAAGTGGAATGCAACATCATTAGCACCATTTTGCAACGTCTGAAAGCGCGGGGCGGACGGGTACTGCAAAAGGACATAATTCTGGCCCTTATAGCTGAGATAGAAAGCACGTCAGACTTGATATCCTGCGCTGCGCACTGGAAGTTGTCGTGTGCTGCCCGCAGAATGAGGACCGCCGGTACTGACCGGAAGGCCATTCACAACCCCGGATTATGCTGCTGTCCGGCCAGCCGGAAACCGGCTCCGGGTTATGAAAATGGCAATGGAGTACTCATAATGCCTGCAAGAGAATAGCTGTATCAAAAGTACGGTACTGCACATGTAAGCAGAAATAATGCCGGTTTCGCTTGCACATGTATGAATCCGGCTGATACTTGTTACATCCTTCACCAGGGATATACAACGGTACGTAATACTGCGCGTATCGGGCCGCCATGGGGGAGATATTTTTCAACCCGTGATACAGGATGACTTGCTTAAACGGATATCTGATTCATCATTAAAATGTGCCGCTTCCCTGCTGAGGTTGGCGCGTTTGCCGTAAAATGTGAACGATTTTTTATTGTTCAGCCCGCTAAAGATGGCGGGTTTTTTTACGGGCATAATTCAGGCGTGGTTGCGATGCAAGGCTGTGAGAGTTATCTGGCGTAACATTTTTTCCCCCGAAACAACAGTTGCACTGTGGCCTGCGGTATTCTGTTACCTGCCGGGTTACCGGTCCGGGGAAGGAATTGTATGTTCAGATTACACGGTTAAGCAGATGTAATAAGCGAAGCGTATGCTGTCCACTTACACCGGATACTGATCGCCCTTTTTTCACCTCATCACACTGATATCCCCTATTTAAAATAACGTTTCCTGCATTTCTGCCGATATAGATGCTGAAAGTTTTCATTATTTCAGATTTTATAAATTATCAGCCACTTACAATGGCAGGAGTAACAGATGACGATCACACAGCGATTGCTGCTCACCTTTTCACTTCTCTCCGCTGCGCTGGTCGCGATGGTCATCGTGGCCGTCATGGTAGCCGGCGGTTTTCAGTCCCGCTTTCAGTATGTGCAGGAAAACACCGTTGCTTCCCTTCTGGACCTGGGAAAGATGACAGACGGCAGTAATTCTCTCATTATCTGGCTCTACCGGCATCAGAGCGCGACAGAGCCCCGGCGGCAGGCCGAAGTCGAAAAGAAAATTGATGAAACTATCGGTAATATCAAATCACTGAACCAGCACTATCTGAACAACGACGTATCGGACGAGCAGGACCGGCAGATGACCGAAGCGGCCTTCTCCACCATCAAACAGATAGAATCCTCGCTGCCGGCATTCCTTGCCGGTTCACGCGCGCAGAATGACGCCGTTTCGCTGGGGGCACTTCAGAGCAATGAAGGTATTGGCGAAGCGGCCCGACAGCTGATTGCAGGGTACAGGAAACAGCTCCAGCTGAACGTGGACATCGGTAAGGCCCTGCGTCAGGAAAATGACCGGACTTACCGGATGACATTGTGGGGCCTGCTGGGCGGCTCGGCACTGGTTATCTCAGTCCTGGCTTTCTTTGCGCTGAAAACCGTTTTCGCCATCCGGCGCCAGCTTAACGGGATGCGCCAGACCATGGAAACTGCCAGCGGGCGGCTTGACCTGACCCTCAGAGTGGACGAGTCGCGGCGGGATGAAATCGGCCTGACCGCGAAAGCGTTTAACCAGCTGATTGAAAACGTCTCGGCTTCGCTGTCGAAAGTGGAGGCCTCTGCACAGTCGGTCAGCTCTGCCTCAGCGCAGATATCTGCCGGTAATGAGGACCTCTCATCCCGTACGGAAGAGCAGGCGGCTTCACTGGAGCAGACGGCCGCAAGTATGTCTGAACTCAGCGAAACGGTTCGTCAGACGGCAGAGAACACGGCTCTCGCCAGCCAGCTGGCAAAGAACGCCCGGGATATTTCAGAGGACAGTGCCGGCCGGGTACGCACGCTGCTGGGCACCATGGGTGATATCAGGGGAAGCTCTGCAAAAATCACGGATATTATCGCGCTTATTGAAGGGATTGCGTTTCAGACCAACATTCTGGCCCTGAACGCCGCTGTAGAGGCCGCCCGCGCCGGGGAGCAGGGGCGTGGCTTTGCGGTGGTAGCCGGGGAAGTGCGCAATCTCGCGCAACGTTCGTCTTCATCCGCCCGGGAAATCAAGGAACTGATTGAATCATCAACAGGCTTCGTGGAAGCCGGAGCGGCCCAGGCCGAGGGCGTGGGCGAGAATATGTCCCGCATGAACGATGCCGTGCGGCAGGTCACTGACCTTGTAGACGAGATTTCCGTCGCCGCCAGTGAACAGTCTAAGGGGATAGAGCAGGTCCATCTGGCAGTAAATCAGATGGATGACGTAACGCAGCAGAACGCCGCACTGGTTGAAGAGGCCTCAGCAGCGTCCTGTTCACTGATGGAGCAGGCGGCATCGCTGAACCGGCTGGTCAGTACCTTTACGCTGGTTTCCGCTTCTGACCAGGCACCTGCTTCGCGCGCTGACGCAGTCCGTCCGGTACGGACGGCAGCCTCATTACGCTCTGCTCCGCCTGTTGCGGCGACGGGGGATGACAACTGGCAGAGCTTCTGAAGCAGGCGTCAGGCTTAATTGATTGAGAGACAGAGCGGCAGCGTCCACCAGGCACTGTAACATAGTCATGTTACAGTGCCTGTTTCTCCTGGTGTGCCTGAATAATTTCTGGCTACGCTTTAATGCAGTTCGCCGGCAACGCACGCCAGATCATGGATGAAGCGGCGGGACCTGACCAGCCAGTCCGTGGTACCGTCGCTGTCTCCCTCATGAGACCTGATGCAGACTACACGGTTATGGAAAATACAGCGTACAGGAGGGTATGAAAAAAATTGTGCCACCCGGCCTCATGCCAGCGCGGCGCATGCCGATAATTATCGTACGCCTCCCTGGGCGATATAAAACGATAAGTGACCGTAACTGTTGAGGTTCTGGCTTCTCCTGCCCCGGAGAAGCCTTTTTTTCGCCTGCGGGGATGCTGGCCTGTATAGCCGCATTTTCCTTTCATGCTGTAAACGTGCCGTTCCCTGCAGAAGCCGGCACGTTTGCAGTGAACTGCAGGAGTTGATTGATCCGCTCGCTAAAGATGGCTGGTTTTTACGGATAAAATCCCGGGACTTCAGTGCTCATGCTCAGCCATGGTGGCAGACAGCCCCGGGCACAGTAAGCTTTTCTTCCCGCTTACGCTTGTTATTGTGGCGATCTTTTTTATGATTAAGACCGGCCGGCAGCTCCGGCTGACCGCGATAAAAGCAAGAGTCACAGTATTCCTCTTTGTACCGCCTTATGGCGGTTTTTTTTGCCCTGAAAACGGGCGTTAAAATCAGCTGGCATTAGCAGACAGCGCGCTTTGCAGAGCTTCAGCCGGCACATCAGCCTGTTCCGGAAAAAATGCAGAAAAGGTAACAAGTACAAAAATAAGCTCAGCAGAGATGAAAAATACTGGCGGGTTGATGTGGTCTGGTTTGTGCCGGTTTTCAGTTTCTGATGAAGACACAGGTATCCTGCCAGGAGCGGATGAAGACAAAATGTAACAATCAGTATGGAGCAGTAAAAACGGCAGGCTGCCGGATGATTAACGGTGCAACAGCCTGGCCGGTGCTGGCTTCATCTGCTCTGCCAGTGCGAGGCATGCTCCACAGCAGACTTATCCGCTTCACAGGTCATTGCAAAATTTGCACGTACCAGTGCGAGACGCGCGTGGCGCTGCGCATCTGCGGCATAATCATGAGGCGCGATTATGGCCAGCGCATGCAGCGCTTTCTGCAGACGCAGTTGTACCTCAACCAGTGCGGCACCATCGCGCGCAATGCCTGTAAATATATCGTCGAACATATCGCCGATTTGCGCAGGCATCATAAAGAGATGCGGATAACGCGCTGTAACTGAGTCTGCTGTAACGGGCTGGCTGAACAATCTGACAGCCCGCCCTATAATATCAATGGCAGTGCCGGGATCGTTTACGGCCGGAGATAAAGCGCGTGAGGCGATTTCGGACAGTACACACAGGCCAAAGCGGGGATCCTGCTCAAAGGAGCGCTGTTCACCCAGCGTAAAGGCATTGCGCAGTATCTGATGTTCATCATCAGAAAGCGGCTTATTACACCAGAGCAGTGCGGCACCACAGTGAACAAAACTGCCCGGTTGCGCAGCAAGGTAAAGGTTACTGCCACTTTCTTCTGCGAAATCGGAAAGATGCTTCAGATCCAGATGCTGCAGATAGCCCGTCTCCAGCGGAAAAACGCCCTGCCTGAAGGCCGCCTCCGGCAGGATACCGTCCCATGCGGAGCAGCCAAGACTGGGTTCCTGGAGGCGGCTGTGAAGCGCCGCCGTTGTGGCTTCCTCAACGCGACGCGATGTGTCAGACATGCGACCAAACTGTGCCAGATGCTGTATCCAGCGCAGGAGGGTAATAACAATCATGGCAATGACTGCAAGGGTAACAAAAAACAGAACAACGCGGCCCTGTGTGCCATAGGCTCCCATGCCGAGGGCGATAATGCCCACCAGGCTGTAAAGAAAGGAGCCGATAAAGGTTGCAAGCACATTCTGTGTCGTACCATCCTCAAGCAGCAGGACGGTCGCACGTGGTGTGACGCTGCTGCTGGCAGAGTTATAGGCAGAGACCATGATGTTGAGAGAAAAGGTGGTAACGGCCAGCATGCTTGAGGCGAGAATGGCCAGAATTTTGTCCACCGCGTCACTGCCCACGATGCCGGAAACCGAAGCCGGTATGAAGGGTTTAACAGCGATAGCGACCAGTGCAGTAATAATGGCCAGCACCGCGAATAATGAGCTGCGAAACCAGAGCTGCCGGGTCAGCCGGTGAATAAGCCATTGCGTTTTAGACATCATGTTGCCTGCTGTAATGAGTTTAAATAAGTTTGCCGGCTGTGATCACCTTCTGCTTAATCCGGCTGACACAAAGCAGAGCGCCGGCACTTCGCCGATGCATTGCTGCAGACGATGCAAAAGGATATCAGTAAGGAATTTTCTGCACGAACCTGTCAGAATATTCAACAGATATCATTTTTCTGTCATCCATCAGCTGTTCTCATAACTTCTGTAAGGTGTCTGTCCGGCGTTTTCGCTGACACTGTCAGCAATATTTTTGCGTGGTTATGTCATGCAGAAACAGTCGTACCATCGGTTCTGAAACAGCATAAAAAAGCCCGGCGACCGGGCAATGACTCAGCCGCTCCTGTCTGAGCAGGTTACGGGGTGGGTTCAGTCAGGGTAGGTGAGTATCAGAGATTGAGCCAGGCGGCAGGAGGAAGAATACCCGATTCGGAGGCTGGCAGCCGGTACGAATCGCGGTGGTGGTTTCAGACTCCTGACTGGCTTCGCTCTGCTGTGAGGCAGACACCCTTCTTTTGGTCTGTAACATATCAGCCAGTAGCGGGGGCGCTTACTCCCTCACCGCATGTTACAGAGAAGAGGAGTGTTATGAGATGATCGGTGTAAGTGGTAAGACTGCCCCGCGCCCTTTTTTATGGCGAAAAAAAGCCCGCTTTACACGGGCTAATTACAACAGAGCATTCAATAGAGAAGCGTTTATTGAGCAATTTATGCTCCTCTGATCCATCGGCCAGCCGCGTGAAAACTTTAGCCGGCATGGCATGCTGACTGAAAAGACCAGCGACATAAAAAACTGCATGATACCGATGCCAGGATGCTGTGTTTTTCAGCCGGTACCACTCACCTGTCACCCAGAGCCCGCTGTTATCTTAATCGGCCCCTGCTGATAACGCTGTCTGCTACTGAAGGACACCAGGTTGTGCCCGGGCAGTGGTAAAGCTCAGACCTGATTTACGAAGGGCAGTACGGTCAGTCACCAGCCCGCTGACGCCGTTCACGCTGATATTTGTGGTAATCCTCATCACACTCTGCTGAGCAGAACGCTGTGTCAGCCACAACAGCCTCATCTTTGCACCATATACATTTACCATTGGGGCTTACCAGTCGCGGCTTACGCGCGGACAGTGAGGCAGTCAGGTGCGCTTCTTCGCGTTCCTGTGCCTGATCTACATCATCCAAAATTTTTCTCCATTAACGTTACAGAACGTCCTGTGGCCAGTGCCCGGCATGAGTAATACCATCCCAGGCTGAATCACCCCGGTCAGTGTGGATTCAGGCAGAAGGCGTAGTAACACAGTTCGTCAGGGGGAAAGTGATTTCAGATTAGTCACTTAACACGTCGCCTGCCCTGGTAAAATACGTTACCGGCTTAATTATCTTACAAATGTGTGAACCGGCCCGCTTTATATCACCTCCTCACTGAAAATACTGTCTGTTCATACGGCGCTTACTGAAAGTAGATTAAACTGGGTGACAGACGGTGACATCAGGGCAGCCTCCACCAGAATAAACTCATCGAATGGCAAAGTGCGCCAAAACGTTACTCCGCCTGCAGCGGCTGGCCTCAGCCAGTTCATAACCGGGAGCTTATGAACTGATTAGTGTACAGTTTCCCGGTCACGTCGTTCATTGCCGTCATCAGTCAGGCGGATAATTCTGCAGCCTGATCGGCTACAGGAATGGTCAGTTACCTGCGCCATCTGGGGGCGGGCTGCCTGCGCGTGAAGCTGTCGTCATCCGACATCAGCAGTGCCTCAAAAGCCTCCGGAGTGAGTGGCCGGCACAGCCCGTTACCCTGCATAACATCACAACGGGCGGTCGTCACGAATACCTGCTGTGCCGTATCTTCAACTCCTTCTGCCGATACGCTGAGTCCGAGGCTTTTTCCCAGGGCTGCGATAGCACGGAACATCATCCGAATGCGCATACTGTTACCCAGCTGAAGAGTCAGGGACTTGTCAATTTTGAAACCGCTGACGAAGCCGTGCTGCAGCAGGCTGATGGCGCCCAGCGTTCGTCCGTAATGGTCGATAACAAACCGGGCGCCCGTACGCCTTATTGCCTTTAACTGTGCCGGCCTGTCCTGAACCAGCTCCGCCAGCAGCGGTTCATCCACCTCCAGCTCAACAAAAGCTGCATCACCGCCTGCAGACTCGCGCAGCACGTTTTCAAGACTGCTGCAGGCCAGCTGGCGCGGGAACAGGTTGATGCTGACCCGAAGTTGCGGACAGCTGCCCTGCCACTGACGTACCTGCGCCAGGGCAGTCCGGACAATCCAGTTGCCCAGTACGACCGAAAGCGGACTCTTTACCAGCATATCGGTAAACCCGGCCGGCAGCAGCAGGCCCTGTACGGGATGCTGCCAGCGCAACAGCGCCTCGCAGCCCACGATGCGGCCGCTGCTGGCGTCATAGCGCGGCTGATAGTGCAGAAGGAACTGCTGCTGCCTTACGGCGGTTTCCAGCTCGTGCTCAAAGCGGCGGCGCTGCTGCTCTGCCTCGCGAAATGCTGGCCGGAAATGGACGCTGCGGCCTTTACCCGAGGCTTTGGCCCGGTAAAGCGCCAGGTCAGCCGCCGACATTAGCGTGGACGGATCCTTACCGTGTTCCGGACAGGAGGCAATGCCGGTGCTGGCACCAGCCACGACGCGCGAACCGTGATAACGGAAAGGCGTCTGCACGGCCGCGATAAGACGCTCTGCCGTTGAGCCGGCATCATCATGCCCGCCAGGCAGCAGGATGATAAACTCGTCACCGCCCAGCCGGGCAGCAATTATGGCATCAGTACATACCCGCCGGATCTGCTCAGCCACATGACACAGCAGTGCATCGCCGGCAGCGTGGCCGAGCGTATCATTAACTTCCTTGAAGCCATCCAGATCCATCATGAGCAGCATGCAGGACACGCCGGCCTCAGTCAGCTGAGTCAGCTGCTGCATAAACGCGCCGCGGCTGGCCAGCCGGGTCAGCATGTCCAGAGAGGCCAGCTCGCACAGGCGTGCCTCGCTCTCATGCCGTGCAGTAACGTCGCGGACGATCATTCCCACCAGGCGGGTGTCGCCTTCACGCCAGTCCGAGAACGAGACTTCGGCCGGAAATTCCTGGCCGTCGCGCCGTCGCCCCCATGTCTGCATCGTGCGCGGCAGGGAAATCGCCGTATCTTCGCCGGTGAGACGGTCCAGCTCATTGCGGTAATCGGTCTGACAGCGGTCAGTAATAAGTCCTGCGACGTACTGGCCCGCCATCTCCTCCGGCCCGTAGCCAAACATGGCGGTGGCGGCCGGGTTCCAGAAAGTGATGCCACGGCGCAGGTCGGTACAGATAATGGCGTCCGGCGAGGTGGCAGAAATGGACTCCAGCCGCTGCTGGCTGGCATGGCGCAGCTGATCCAGCCGGTGAACCTCCATCCTGTCCATAACCAGCGCAGCGATGTCGGTAAGATGCTGCCGGTCGGCCTCCGTGAGTGGCGGACGCGGGGCCGTATCGGTCAGGCATACGGTGCCTATAATATGGCCATCCGGCGTCGTCAGCGGGATCCCCGCATAGAAGCGGATATGCGGATATCCCTGAACCAGCGGACTGTGGCGAAAGCGAGGGTCATTCAGGGCGTCAGATACGCAAAGCAACTCCCCCTGCGCCAGCGTATGATCGCAGAAGGACATGCGACGGGCGGTACCGGATATGCTGAGCCCGTAGCGTGACGTGAAAATCTGCCGCTGGTCATCAATCAGAGAAACAAAGGCGGTGGGCACCCGAAAAAGACGTGCGGCAAGCGTGGTGAGCCGGTCAAGCACGTTTTCCGAAAGCGCATCCGCCCGCAGGTACTCCGCCAGTGCGGCCAGGCGGGCGATCTCATGATCTGTGGTCATGCGTTTCAGAATCTGTCCCCTTGAGTGTAAGAACTGTGGCAGGCATGACACAGCAAAAAGGAGACGGGTTCAATCAGACCAGTCCGCAGAAATCCCTGCGGCCCGTAGTCTGAAAACGGATCCGCGAGCGGCCTCCCGGTGACGGGAGAGATGTCATGCCGGACAACCGGGACATCACAGCATTGCTGTTCCGGACGCCGTCGGGCGGCAGGTCACCGCTGCTGTAAGGCGCACAGCTGGCAGATAACACAGTCGGGATATTGCAGCCGCGCTGACTGAAGCGCATGTGTGAGGGTGTGGAAAGTGCCCATAAACTTCCTCCCGCCGGCCCGAGCCAGTTCGGTGCAGCCCTTACAGTGAACCTCTCCGATTGCGGGATGGCCGCACCGCACCGCATAGAAATATTTCTGACTCATGTCCTCATCCTGGCCGGTAACGCGTTAAATTCAGGTGCTGCCAGCCAGGGAGAACTATTTTTTCGTTTTCGGTACAAGCGCATAATGAGGATGTCTCCCGGCCAGCAGAAGCAACATTTCATACTCTCCCTGGCTCAGGGGGGCGGGGTTTTTTGCTGCCTCTTTGGTCTGCCACACGCGCAGGCTGAGCTCAAAGCGTTCAGCTGCAGCTTCCTGCGACAGGCCTGCGGCCAGCCGGAGTTCACGGACGTCGGAAAAGCCAACAACAGGGCGCTTCACAGGCTGATTTCCCAGAGTATACTCCCTTTACAGGTGCGGGCCAGGCAAGGCTGGCAGAGTGAAGATAACGCAGAGAATGACAGTACAGTCATTACATTGTCTTAACTTTTCTTCCGTAATGCAATGCCAGCGGCCCGGCCATTTACTGAGTTACCGCAGGCGGTATGCGTTAATTCAGGTTACGTCTGAGTTATTCGTTTTTCTGTGAAAACCTTATTTCCTGCGGACTCCAGGGGATTCTCCTTGTTTCCGCAATGCTGCCGACGAAGTTATTCCGCTATATCCTGTCTGATGAGTCGTCATGCCAGGAAAAACTTTAAATAAACGGACATGGGTAATACTGCTCATACCGGTATAAAGAGGATAATATTCAGTGTCTGATGGCCGACAACGTCAGTGATGCAGTCATCCGATAACAGGAGCCGATAACTTTGCGGACGATGTCGCTGCGCACAACCCGGGCTAGCCAGATCCCGGGCGGGCGTGAGGCGGGTACGGACACCGGCCGCGAGCGCGTGGCAGGATGAGAGCCTGCCGCCGTATACGGGTGTTACTGATGACCGAACGCCACCCAGCCACCTTCTGTTGACGTGGTCACCGGGGGACTGATATGACGCTGCAGCCCCGTTGCGACAGTCATAACGTTATCGTCCGCCGCCGGCAGCGTAAAGCGGGTGATTGCCCCTCTCAGAGCGGTAGTCTGTCCGCTCAGGCTGCCCGCCGTAGCGGACACCGCCTGTACCAGTGTGGCATTCTGCTGGGTAACACGGTCAAGCTCCGCCACAGCCAGCGTGACCTGTGCGATCCCTTTGCTCTGCTCCCCGGAGGCGAGCGCTATCTGGCCGATCAGTTCGCTGACCCCGCTGACGCCATGCAGTACCTCATCCATGGTAGTGCCTGCATTGTCCGCTGCCTGGCGGCCGGCGCTGACGCGTGCCACGGTATCGGCGATCAGTTCTTCAATCTCTTTTGAGGCGATCGCACTCCGCTGCGCCAGCGAACGCACTTCGGCGGCCACGACGGCAAAACCCCTGCCCTGTTCACCGGCACGGGCAGCCTCGACCGCGGCATTCAGCGCCAGAATATTGGTCTGGAAGGCAATCCCGCTTATCGTTGTGGTGAACTGACGAATTTTTTCAGACCCCTCTGCTATTCCGCCCATGGCATCAACCACTGCGCGAACCAGATGCTCGCTACGGCGCGTGGTTTCCGCGGTCTGTACCGCCAGCTCCCTTACCTCACGGGCGTTAGCGGCGTTGTGGCTGACGGTGGCGGTAATCTCTTCCATGCTGGCCGCAGTCTGCTCCAGTGCGGCAGCCTGGGTGGCGGTCCGGTCGGACAGATCTGCGTTACCGCTGGCAATGTCGCCGGCCTCGCGGTGCAGTATGACCGCGTTGTCGCGGATCGATTTTACCGCATCGAGCAGGCTGTGCTGCATCTCCCTGACCAGCGGTACCATCTGCCCGACGCAGTTGCGGCCGAGGTCTTCCGGCTCACGGGTGAGGTCGCCATCCGCAATAGTCTTCAGGTGCGCACGGATTTTAGCAACAGGGCGGACGAGATGTACCACGAGGTAGCGGTCACAGAATGCCAGCAGCGCAGTGGCGGCCAGCAGGGCGGTAAAAAGAATCACCTCAAGACCGTGGCGTTCGGCCAGCACTGGCGCATCGTCTGCGGCCAGCTGCTGCGTCAGGGCACTAAGGCGTTCGCGTGCCGCGGCCTGATAACCTGCCGGTGCCGACAGCGTTGCGCGGTACGCGTCCCATGACGGATCAGCCGGAACGGCGGTCAGCAGCGCCGTTTTATCCGCTGCGCTGCCGTCCTGCATGACGAGGCCCGCGCGCGTCAGAAAGGTCAGCTGCTGCGTCAGCGTGTCGGCGCGGTCGGCATGGCGGTACATCTCGCGCAGCGTCAGTGCGCCATAGCCACCGGCAAGCGCCACCACGGCCAGTGAGAGGATCATTATCCACAGCACCACGCGGCGGATGGTCAGGTGTCTGAGTAACTGCATAAGGCTTTCCCTGGTGTCAGATTGTTATTAAATAATTTTTAGTTTTTTATTTTTGCGCATAATTAATTACGCGCTGCGTTTATTAAGAAGAATTGTGGCAGGAATAATCAGAAAAAAATATGTTTTGACGATAAGAGAAAAGAATCGTGATGCAGTATATAATTTGCTAAACAAAATAATTGATGACACCGGACCTGATGGTACCTAGAATGCCGGATATATTATAACTTTAATAGCTTCTTCCTGTTGCAGTTATTTCCTTTCGTGTCGGCCCGTTATTGTACATTTTTCCTTTCTTATTTCGCACCGGAACCAGACCGGGGCGGAGGACTCCATGCTGATAAACCTTACCGGCGATGATGATCGCCGCGCCCGGGCGCTGAAGGCGCTGCGCAGCCCCGACGAAAGCCGGGCCGACGTGCTGCAAAAATTTGTCCGGCTGGCCAGCCAGGCACTCGGCATTCCCGGAAGTTTTATCTCCGTGCTGGACGATAAGCACCAGTATGTGCAGGCCGCTCACAATTTCGGGCTGAAGCAGTCGTCGCGTGAGGACTCCCTGTGCCGCCATGCGGTGGACAGCGACAGTGAAGTGATTGTACCTGACACCTGGCAGGATACCCGTTTTTCGTCACATCCCCTCATTACCGGCGCGCCCTACATACGTTTCTATGCCGGCGTACCGCTGAAAAATCACGAGGGTATCGTGCTTGGTACGCTGTGCGTCACGGACACGGTGCCGCATCCGTTTGGATCCGGGCAGGTAACCACCCTGAAGCTTCTGGCCGCGCTGGTGATGTCGTTTCTGGAGGCCTGGCACTCTGCTGGGCTTGCCGACCCGGTCACCGGCCTGCCTAACCGCCAGTGTCTTATCCGTGACCTGCAGGGCCTGGCCGCATCGGGTGACAGCGCGTCACGCCGTCTGGTGCTGATTGACTGCATTGACATGCCTCGCGCCTACGAACTCGCCCGTTCGATGGGAATGGGGCCGGTGGAAAGCCTGCTCAGGGACGTTGCCATCCTGCTGCCGCTTCGCCTGCGCCCGGCCGCCGGTGAACCGCTCTACACCGTCGCCACCGGACGATTTGCCGTTCTGACGTGCGATGACAGCCACATGAATGCAGAATGGGTCGCGGGTCGTCTGGAGGGGATCCGTGCCGATCTCGGGGACGGCATCGCCGTGGCGCTCAGCACCTATGCCGGCGAAGTGACCTTTGCAACCGGCAGCATAACGGCACAGGAAGCGCTGCGCCGTGCGGTCAGCGCGCTTCATGAGGCCATCGGCCGGGGTATACCCGCCATGCGCTTCAGCGCGGCAAGCGACGCGCGTCATACTCAGGACTTTACGCTGATGAACGACCTCGCCGCCGCGTTACGGGAAGACAGGGGCCTGTGGCTCGCCTTCCAGCCTAAAATCTGCCTGCACAGCGGCAGGCCCGTCGCACTGGAGGCGCTGGTCCGCTGGCAACACCCGGTCCGCGGCGAACTTTCTCCTGCGCTGTTTGTCCCTCTGGCCGAGCAGACTTCGCTGCTCAGCGACCTGACGACCTGGGTCACGGACCGCGTCATCAGCCGTCTGGCGCGTCTGCGCAACAGCTGCATTCAGCTTCCGGTCACGGTGAATGTCAGCAGCCAGGACTTTGCGTGCGAGGGCTTTGCCGACGCGCTGGAGCTGAAGATGATAAGGGCAAAGCTTCCCCCTTCGCTGCTGGGCATTGAGTGTCTGGAGACCGAGCGTATTATTGAAAATCCGGCGGCGATGCACGGGCTTGAAATGCTGAAGCTGCGGGGGTTCGGGATTTCGCTGGATGACTTTGGTACCGGCTACAGTAACATCAGCTACCTTCGCCGCATGCCGATTGACGTTATCAAGCTGGACCGCTCGCTCATCCGTGAAATTGCGACTGACACCGCCTCGCGCATCATTGCACGCAGTATCATTACCATGCTGAAGGACCTTGATTATACCGTGCTGGCCGAAGGCGTTGAGGATGCCGAAACGGGCTCCGCGCTCGCGGAGTACGGCTGCGACCAGGTGCAGGGGTATTTCTATTCACGGCCCCTGCCGGAAGGTGAACTCGACGAGTGGCTGAGCTGGAAGCTGCGCGGCCACTGCTGATACCGTCCCCGCACCAGTATCGTCCCTTTGGCGGGTCATGTTTCTGCGAGTGTAAAATGCCCGCCTCAGGTATGCGGATCATCCGGCGTATAACCGGCAACCAGTTGCTGCAGGCTCAGGAGCGTGGCCTGCCGGTTTTTGTCAGTCTCGGCCGCCTGTTCATCTTTGAGTCTGAGGATAATGGCCTGATTACTGACCTGTCTCCCCTCGCTGTACAGGGCATGGATTACCGCTTCAAATTCCGCTGATTCACCTGTGAACCGGTGACCGGAACCCAGCAGGTATGCGCGGATATGTGCAACCGTATTTGTGTCTGCCATGATTTTCATCTTTTCCTGCTCTCTGCGATTCATCCATTTCGGAGGCTGTAAAGGTGTAAGCGATTTATTTGCGGGTGTCACTGACTGTCCCGTCGCCGGCCCGTGCGGGTCAGCATAGCATGGCCTGACCTTGTGACTGACCTGCATGGCAGTGCTCCGGGTACACTTAACGATGTCCCCTGCTGTCCTCTCTGGCCGGTATGCTGCTGCCGGACCGGGTGACCTCAAAGCGATACTCCCGCGCCAGCGGGAGAGAATATTTCAGCGCTTTTTATCCTGTTCCGGAAAAAAGCCCGGAGAATGTCTTCCGCATGTGTCATCCCTTCCTGAGATATACTCCGGTCTTACTCCCCGGCACACAGATACTGTCAGTGCAGAAAAATGCTTATTGCCCGGTCCCGCGATACAGGCGGAAGGTCTCTGCTCCGGCGATAACAACTACGTTACGTCCTGCACCCTTCGCTTCATAAAGGGCCTCATCCGCCCGCCGAAGCATCGCTTCCCGGTTTCCGCAGTCCGCCAGCGAGGCCACCCCGGCAGACACGGTCAACGCTCCTGCAAAGGGAAACGTCGCGGTGCTGACAACTTCGCGGATGCGCCCGGCTGTTCGGGCTGCATCCTCCACACCGGTCTGCGGCAGCAGGAGTATAAATTCCTCGCCACCAAAACGGCTGACAATGTCTTCTGCACGACACGTCTGCCGCAGCAGACCGGCCAGGTTTATCAGCACCGCATCGCCCGCATCATGACCATGGCAGTCGTTTATTTTTTTAAAGTGGTCAATATCAATCGCGATGACGCACTGTGCCGCGCCATCGCCTGAGCGGTCCGCCATGAGGGTAAAGCCGCGGCGGTTCCACAGGCCGGTAAGCGGATCGGTCATGGCTTCGTCGCTGAGCGCAGCCATGCGGCCAGCCACAGCATAATGGTATTCCTGTACGGCCTCCTTCAGGCGGCCGGCCTCATAATACCAGGCCGGTACCGACGCCAGCGACATATCACTGTCCTCATTCCGTACCATATCAGCCAGCTTTTCCAGGGGTAATGCGATACGTCCGGCCATCAGGGCTACGACGGCAGCCGTCAGGATGATAATCCCCAGCAGAAACCACAGGGCGTTTTCTGCGGTGCGCACGAGAATATGCCGGACCGTCTCTGCGGTACCCGCAATAAAGATGTTCCAGTCCGTTTTGTGCAGGCTGGCGTACCCCGTCAGAAACTGCTGCCCGTTTGCTTGTGTGCTGAACCGGCCGCTGTCCGTCGTGGCCAGCTGTTTGACCAGTGCAGAGCCCAGCGTCATTTTTGTGCCCACGAGATCCGGCTCGTGGCTGAAAACAATCAGGCCATCATTGCTGACGATGCTGACCGTAGATCCGCGGGCGTAGAAATGCTGGCTCAGGATATCGCTCAGCATGCTCTGCTTTTTGAGATAAATGGTGCCGCCGATGTAACCCAGATAATCGCCGCCGGTCGTAAACAGCGGCTGGGAGAGGAATACAACATAATTACCGGAGGCCGAAATAAAGGGCGCGGAGATAAACGGCTTCTGAGTGGCGATAGCCTGGCGGCTTGCATCGGAGTGCAGTTTAACACCGATCAGACTCAGGCTTTCCGGGGAGGTCGCGGCGATAACGGCGTCGCGGTTAACCACGACGACCGTGTTGAAAAAGCCGGACTGCAGCCGGAGGCGGTCGGTCTCCTCTCTCAGCGCCGCCGGGTCGGTGAGACCTTTAATCTGTGTGGCGCTCCACGCAAGCTCACGCTGCGCCGTGCCGAGATAGCGATCGGTCGTGTCAGCCAGCTTGCGCGCGTAGGCAATATTGCTTTCCAGAAGGCTGTCCTCAATGTTGCCCTTCTGAAAAATCAGAAGCGCCACGAGCAGCAGGCAGGAGGTCAGGATCACCCCGCCAACGGAAAGCGACAGAAGCAGGGTGCGGAGACGGAGCTTTTTAAGCAGCATGGCGTGAAGGACCTGGTTGAGGTGTCATCTGAGTGTAACTGTTCAGGAGCCGGTTAAAAGAAGATCAGCGCGCCTTTTACGCTATGCATAAGGGCGGCGGTGCCTGGCGATGTGTCAGCTTAGAGTATTTTATCTGCCTGCTCGCAGCCTAATCTGATGAATTTCGATTCTGACGTCATTCCCGTGGATATAAAGTCAGCGGGTATGTTCAGTGAAGGGAGAGTCTTATCACAGCATGAGAGTGCCCTGTGCATCTGCAATGTCAGCAAAGCTGATAAAGCGCAGGTATTTATGCGCAGACTGCCCAATACAGACATCTCCCGGTGTTATCCACAAAAATTGTGGATAATTTATGTACAACTCATTCACGCTCCTGCTGATGGCATCAGACCCGGTGCCGCCCGCATACGGGACAATGCGCGCGCTTTGCAGCTTACAGCGTCGGTTAATAGCAATATGCCTTCCACGTTACATCATACAGAGGTTCCTGCAACATTCTGAATAGGCTGAAACCCTTTTCCTGGCATACTCACCGGCCATAGCACGGGCCCCCTGTCATCAACTGCCGGTTACTTCATGCGATAGCGGATTCGGTGATTCCACTGCACCTGAAAGGCAGGACAGGCAATGCCTGGTTGAAGGCATACGCGCGGCACCCGTTTTCTGGTCCTGTCTGTCAGGGGGAAAGATACACTGCTTTAAGCAAACCGTAACGTGTCTCAGGACCACGATCTCCTGACAGATAAGCAATAATTGTGCCTTTGCTTTTTCAAGAATACAGAATGATGTGGCAGGTTAATCCTCTTGCTGCACTGATTTCAGGATTGCCGGAATGGATTTTCAGATCGTCACTATAGGCAGCGCTGGCATGGGGCGTTAATATCCGTCTTTTTGCGGGGAAAAACGACATGAAAAACGTGGTACTGAGCATGCTGGCTAAAATTTCACACATTGATGCAGGCATGAAACAGCTGACAGCGCGCGTTGAAGCACAGTCGTTGCTGATAAGCGCACTCGTTCTGGCTGTAAGCCGGCAGGGCGGCGTAACGGAAATGATTGAAAGTGCTAACAAGGCCATTAATACCGTCATCGACTCCGCTGAGTCCGACGAGCTTCTCAAATCCGATGCGGCCATTCTGTTAAGTGAGCTGCAGAGCCTGCTGAGTATTTCCAGGGCTGTCGACAGTGCGGATGAGGAGATTAATCATGAGGGTCTTGATAAACTGAATGGCGTGACAGCGCTGGGCGGTAAGCAGGCTCCGGCAGAACAATAAGCCTGGTTTTAAGCACGCCTGCGGAACCGGGCCGAAACGCGTGGTTCATCTCAGATCAGAGGCGGTATCACTGGCCTCATGCCTTAACCAGCAGCGGCTCAGCTTAGCCGTCTGCTCAGATCAGTAAACGCAGGCTGTTTGCAGGACTGCAGCCCTGCGGTCATAAACACAAGAAAACCTGCCATTCCGACGTGTGAACCAGTCTAACAGTTCAGACTAACTCATCGAGTCCGGAATCATCAGAAACAGACACACGATAATTCTGATACGAAAAGGACGATATGCAAGCCAGCCGGTAAAGAGGCTGTTCCCCGACGTCATTGACGTCTTACATGACGAATCGTCTCGAACTGACCCTCAGACCTTTTTACGGGGGCTGCATTGTGTGAGCGTTTACGATTTACTGTTCTGACTAAGTGGCTCATTTTCCGGCTTCGCTGAGGTTGCTGACCACTCCGGACCTGCTGGCAACAGATGAGCTATCCGGGTCGCTGTATTTTCCTCCGTTCATGCCGATAACATAGTTAACGCCAGGCCTCTTCTTTTCGGACAACGAGAAAATACATGAAAATATCTACGCGACTTACAGCAGGTTTTGGTCTGCTTATTCTGCTTTTTATCATCTGCACCGGCATCGCGCTTAATGCATTGAGTAAAGCCAGCGACGGCATGGATGACGTTGTTAACGACAAAATGAAGAGATATCAGCTTGTACTGGACATGCGGGGCGGCCTGAGAGATATGGGTGTTGCGGTCCGTAATATGGCTCTGCTTACTGACCCTCAGGCAATGAAACCGGAATGGGTGCGTCTGCAGAAACAGAAGCTTCTCTATGTTGAAAACCGGCGCATTCTGGGTGAAATGATGAAAACGGACTCCGCACCCCGGAGCCGGGAGATATTCACCCAGATAACAGAAGCCGAAGGCCCGGCACTGGCTGCGCTGGAGCAGGCAGGCCAGATGGGGCTGGCTAACCGGGCTCAGGAAGCCACCGATTACCTTATGAAAGTCACGCGTCCGGCGCAGAGCACTTTACTCAAAGCGCTTGACGATATGACACAGATTCAGATGAAAAACACGCAGTCTGCCGTTCAGCGGAACAGTCAGTCGACTGGCAATGCATCACTGATACTGGTGTTACTTGCTGCTGCATCCGTACTCGTGGCGGCAGCAACCTGCGTGCTTACCATTCGCGTGCTTATGCGTCAGCTGGGCGGGGAGCCGGCACAGGCGCAGGTTCTTGCGGCTGCCATCGCGGCGGGTGACCTGACAACGCCAGTCAGACTGCGTCGTAACGATACAGTAAGCCTGCTGGCTTCCCTGGATGGCATGCAGGCTAATCTCCGGGGGCTGGTGTCACAGATCAAAGATGCATCCGCCTCGGTAGCGCTGGCCGCGGATGAAATTTCGCAGGGTAATACTGAGCTTTCCTCGCGCACTGAGCAACAGGCCGCAGCCCTGCAGGAAACGGCTGCCAGTATGGAGGAACTCACCGCCACTGTTAAAAGCAACACGGCGGGCGCGCAGCAGACTGCAGACTCAGCCCGTAAAACTGCGTCACTTGCCCGTACGGGTGAAGCGGACATGCAGCGCATGTCGGAAACCATGAATGCCATCTCGCTGAGCGCAACAAAGGTACGGGATATCACTGCCGTGATCGAAAGCATCGCCTTCCAGACCAACATTCTCGCCCTTAACGCGGCGGTGGAGGCTGCACGGGCTGGCGAAGAGGGGCGGGGTTTTGCCGTGGTAGCCGGAGAAGTGAGAACGCTTGCCCAGCGCAGCGCTACTGCCGCACGTGATATCAAGCAGCTGATCGAGCAGGCCGTGGAGCAGGTGGAAAGTGGCGTGGAGGTCGCAGCAGGTACGGGGCACAGCATCCTTAAAATCGTCGGTATGGTGGGTGAACTGGCGGAGGCCATGGATAACATTTCTCTGGCTTCATCCGAGCAGATGCAGGGTATTTCTCAGGTCAGTATTGCGGTCAGTCAGATGGATGGCGTCACGCAGAACAACGCTGCGCTGGTAGAGGAATCATCATCAGCGTCGCAGTCGCTTTCGGAGCAGGCACACGCGCTGCGCGGAATGGTCGAGACTTTCAGGGTATAAGCCAGTCTGAATGACGGCTCTCTTTTCACCTTATTACCTGGCAGCACATGACTGCCAGACAATACTGAACGGCAGGCTTTTTCTGAATCCGGCAGATGACAGCAGCCAGTCAGCGGGAACATCAAAACTTTATGCATGAAAAATATATGCGCGTTGCAGAAATCAAGTCACAGACCGATGCGCTTTTCACGCAGCTGAGCGAGGGCGAATACCGGTCACTGGATACCTGGGCTAACAATCTGGTACACCTGAAAATTGCCTTTGATTCGTTCAACCCTTACATGACGGACCCCCTTTTTCTGGCCTGGCTGAATCAGCACGATGCCGTGATGGTATCGGAAATAGCCATGACCGGCCGGGCGCTGATGGCCCTGCAGAACTTTTTCAGAGTGGCAGCAGCAAAGCCCCGATGATGTTTCCGGTGACCGGTTTTCAGGCTGTCACCCGCAGTCTGTGGCTGCTCGCTCTGAGGTCAGGTCCATCCTCCGGCGCGGTTTTTCCGCGAGGAGACATGCTGTCAGGCTGAATACAGGCCCTTAGCTGGACCGGAGTCTGCACCGCGACATTTATTTATTTCGCGGTGCAGACTTCGTGCATATGCCAATAACCACTCTGCGGACCGGAATGTTTCCGGCGTACATTATGAACCGATCAGGAACCGAAATATGAAATATGACACCCATGGCCGGCTCGGTGTGGCGGTCTCTGAAACGTCACTGTGCGCCATATACCTGCTGTCCTCATCCGGGGAGGTGCTGAGCTGGAACCGGGGCGCCAGGGAGATGAAGGGATGGGAAAGGCCGGAGATTACCGGGCTGCACTTTTCGGTCTTCTACGATGACGATGAGCGGGCCAGGAATGTGCCGGAAGAAAACCTTGCCGCTGCCCGTAAGCACGGTCGCTATTCTGCAGAGGGCTGGCGGCTGCGCAGGGACGGCAGCGTCTTCAGGGCGCTCGTGGACATTGAGTTTCTTCGCCCGGCAGAAGGTGAGCAGGCTGCTTTCATTAAAATCGTGCGTGACGTATCACGTCATTATGAGGAAAGAATGGCGCTCAGTATTGCGCAGCGGGTTATCAGCCGGCGCGAGGCCGAACTGTCGGATGCCAGCCAGCTGCTGGATGAGATATTCAGCCACACCCCCTGTGCGCTGATTCTGTGTGAAGCGGGCTCGGGAAAAATTGTCCGCACAAATCAGTCTGCCATTCACTCGGCCTGGCTCCGAGCGCCTGTGCTGAGTGGCAACATCCTTACCCGTCAGTCCGTAACGCGACACACGGACCTGGAGACAATATTCAGACGTGGCCTGCACCTTTCGCCGGGCGACGGGCTTGTCGAAAGCTTCACCTCCGGAGAGAAGGTGCCGGAAACGGCTCTGAGGGTGGCGGCAGAAAGGCTGAAAACCAGCGGCGCTGGCGAATTTATTCTTTTCACCGTACTGGATATTACCGCTGAGCAGCAGGCTACAGCCAGGTCGACTTATCAGGCCCTACACGATCCGCTCACGGACCTGCTGAACCGCCGGGGCCTCATGCCGGTGCTTAACGGATTTCTGAAGGACAGCCTGCCTTTTACGCTCATGATACTCGATGTCGACCGCTTCAAACTCGTCAATGATGCTCTGGGGCATGCTGCCGGGGACGCGCTGCTTACTGAAATCTCTTACCGGCTGCAGGCCGTCCTGAGCATCGGCGATTTGCTGGCACGAACGGGCGGCGACGAATTTGTTATTCTCCTGCCCGGAGTGACTACTGCGGCGGCGGCGGGCGAAACCGCCCGCCGGTTTACCGGTGTGCTGTCGGAGCCGTTTACAATCGGAGACCGGAAAGTCATGTCCGGATGCAGCATCGGCATCTGTCCCCGCAGTGGCGACGTGCAGCAGGCAGAAGATATGCTTGCCGCCGCCGACATTGCGCTGTATGAGGCAAAAGCTGCCGGGCGCAACGGCTACGCGATTTTCTCCTCCCGGCTGGCCAGTGCAGCGGCAGAGCGCTTCAGCCTGGAGAATGACCTGCGCAGCGCGCTGGCGAACGGTGAGTTACAGCTTTTTTACCAGCCAGTGGTCAACAGCAGCTCGGGTGTGACGGTGTCTTATGAAGCACTGATGCGCTGGTACCATCCCGTCAGGGGCAGCGTACCGCCGTCCGTGTTTATTCCTCTGGCAGAGCAGACCGGACTTATCCATGAGATGGGGACTTTTGCCCTGAGGCGGGCGTGTGCAGAAGTTGCCGGCTGGCCTGACAGCGAACGCATAGCCGTAAACCTTTCGCCCTGCCAGTTTCGCGAACCCCGGCTGACCGACATCGTCAGAGACGCTCTTCAGCAGAGCGGGCTAGAGCCGCACCGGCTTGAGCTGGAGATTACGGAGTCGGCCCTGTTTGAACATCCGGAAGACAGCTATCGCGTCATTCATGAGCTGAAGGAGATGGGGGTGCATATCGTACTGGACGACTTTGGCACAGGCTATTCATCACTGAGCTACCTGCGGACCCGCCTGTTCAGCAAAATCAAGATTGACCGATCCTTTATCAGCGACCTGAACTCGGATGTGGGCGCGGCAGCGATTGTGGGTGCCGTGCTGACGCTGTGTCGTGAGCTGGGGCTGGAGGTGGTGGCGGAAGGTGTTGAAAAAGAAGAGCAGGCAGAATGGCTCCGGACGTCCGGCTGCGGGCTGCTGCAGGGTTTTCTGTTTGGCCGTCCGGGGCCTCACAGAAAGCAGAACCAGCCAGTCTGACGAAACGCAGATACATACAGGCCTGCCGGCCTTACACTGCCCGGATGAACGGGAGGCAGCGGGTCGTAAACATGATGGTCTGAGCACGGTTATGTTAAAAGCGCAATGCCTGGCGGGTGCAAAAAAATAGCGCACGACTCGCTCATGTCCGGGCCGGGTATACCGATAATCAGTGTACGCCTCCCCTGGCGACATAAAAAGACAGTTGACCCTGCCTGATATGCTTCTGGCTTCTCCTGCACCGGAGAAGCCATTTTTTTCGTCTGCGTGATATGCGCGACCTGCGCAACCACACTTATTTTTTCATGCTAAAAACAGGCTGTTCTTCTTCGCAGGAGCCGGCCCGTTTGCGTTAAATTGTGATCGCCTTTGTTCAGCCCGCTTAGTGATGGCGATTTTTTTACGTGCAAAATTCCGGAGGACCGGTACTCATGCTCAGCCGTGCTGGCAGAAGTCACCAGGTATGACAATTATTTTTTCTCCCGCTTACGCTTGTTATCGTGGCGATCTTTTTTATGGTTAAAACTGGCTGACGGCTCCGGCCGCAAGAGTCACAGTATTCCTCTTTGTACCGCCGTGATGGCGGTTTTTTTGACCTGAAAACAGGTGCGGCGCTGCCTGACGGCTGAAGCGCAGGGGCATGCTCATTATGCAGAAGGTGCGTTGCGGGGCAGCCATCCGGGACTGATAACCCGGATGGCTGAAAAAAATCCCGAAACCTGGCCTGCGGGCCGGGAAGGAAGTGAATCAGTGAAATTCGCGTTAAGAAAAACCGCCGCTTACTGTATCACGCCTTTTTTATGAATATGCAGGAAGTCAGCAGTCCCACAGCCATTCTCTCGCATGCGATTCGTAACTGAACCCTTTTGTTAAAAGCGGACGGCTGGCAGCGTTATTTCTGTAGATTTTCCATTCCACATAAATGGCGATATGTCTGCACGCATGATGGCCATACTGGGCGAGATGGCCGCGGGACAGGAAGTCTATTCCATCGATGAGTCATTTCTGGACGTTACCGGGATTGATAACCTTATCCCGCTTGAGGCATTCGGGCAGCAGATGCGCGAGCGTATCCGGAAGGAAACCGGGCTGATAATCGGCGTGGGGTTCGGACCGACCAAAACCTTGGCCAAACTGGCCAACCATGCAGCTAAAAAGTGGACGCAGACGAATGGCGTCGTAGATCTGTCAGACAGAAGCCGACAGCGAAAACTCCTTCATCTGACTGATGTCAGCGATATCTGGGGCATTGGCCGGCGGATCAGCCTGCGCATGAACCAGCTGGGAATCACCACGGCCCTGCAGCTCGCGGACAGCAACATCAGCATGATACGGAAGAACTTCGACGTTATCGTCGAGCGCACCGTGCGTGAACTCAGTGGTGAGTCTTGCCTGGCACTTGAAGACGCACCGCCGCCAAAACAACAGATTGTAAACTCGCGTTCTTTTGGCCAGCGCGTTACGCAGCTGGAAGATATGCAGCAGGCGCTCGTACTTTATGCCACGCGTGTGGCGGAAAAACTCAGGGAGCAGAATTCGCGCTGCCGCCATATAAGCGTCTCGATCGCCACCGGTCGGCACGGTGGTGAACCGCAGTATTCGAATACTGCTTCCCGCATATGCGACTATCCGACGAACGACACGCGGGACATTATCGAATCAGCACTTCGAGGCCTCAGCACCATCTGGCGTGAGGGCTACCGGTATGCGAAAGCAGGCGTCATGCTGGGAGATTTTTACCAGTCAGGCGTGGCGCAGTTTGACATGTTTAGTGAGCAGCAGCCGCGTGCGAACTCTGACGCTTTAATGGCAGCGCTGGACGGTATCAATCGCTCAGGCAAAGGAAAGGTCTGGTTTGCAGGGCAGGGAGATCGTGACAGTTCATGGCAGATGAAGCGTGAAATGTTGTCGCCGCGCTACACAACGAGAATAAAAGATATCCCAAGAATAAAATAATTTTAGAGTAATTGAGGGAACTCTTTAACTAAGAGTCCGCTATGTGCCAGAAGCGGACTTTCAACGCCGCAAATCACAAGCAGACAGAAGTTGTACAGTGAGGCACGAGCGGTGCAGCTTTTGGCTGTCCGTATGTATTTTATGCTCGACTCAGCAGCTCATGTTCCTCGTCGCCCGATACTTTCATACGCCACGCCTTCTAAAGTATTCATTTAGCCGATGGTAACGACCATCTTGCCCAAGCTGTGTAGCAGCTTGCACGATTTGACCCAAGCATTGCCCCAATTCCTGGGGCACCCACGGTTGGTCAGAAATTATGACATTGAGCAGGCCAAGTGCGTCCGCTGGATACCGGTTGCATAAGCCTGATTCGTGTAACAGGCGAACGACGTAATTCGGGTGTGCGAGCGGTTGTAGCCAGTCCTGCACCGCAATTAAAGCCGCCGGAAACTCACCTCGGGCTGCAATAACCATACGAGTTAAAGACTCGGAGATACGCGGGGTGGCCAGGTCGCGAGATTTTGGCCAGATCTGTTGCCAGAATGGCTGGGCACGGTTTTTCCAATAGTCCTCACTTTGATCGGCCGCACCTTCAAGCGCCTGGGAAAGCGCTTGCGCGCATACCTCCAGACCTTCTCGTGGAAGCGCGCCGATTGCCGATCGTAGTTCCTCTACGGTGTATCCATCGAGCATGCTCAATGCTGCGTAAGTTAGGAAGGTCGCGAATTGCTGGCGGTGTTCGCTAAGATCAGCATAGTGGTTTGCGCTCTCCAGAAATTGCGACTTAAAGGCTGTAAGCAACGGCTGGTATAGGCGTGGAGACCAGAGAAAACCTTCCCACACGGCTTTTGCTTCGACAGGATTGTTCCAGCTAAACAAGGGCAACAGATGCTGTTCGGTCCAAGGAGGGTCCACGCGGAAAAATGTGATAAGCCGCGAACCTAAAAGTACCCGGCCATGACGAAATCGATCTATCTGCGCATCGCACAGTGCGGTGAATATGGGCTTCAATTCAGCAGGAAGCAGATCATTATCATTGGGGTTCTGCTTGAACCATAGGGCAATCAAGGCTTGCGTGACATGCCCGATTGGATGGTTAATCGCCGAAGTGACAGAGTTATCGGTCTCGATTACGTTAGACCCTGAACCGGTTTCAAGCGCCAGGATGCGGCGGCAAAGGTTCATCAGGATGTCCGAATGGCAGCTGATGGACTTGGAGGCCACCTTCATCCACCAAGTTACAGCGTGGTCAATCTCCTGAAGGACTGTATCTGGCATCATCTGCACTAGTGGTGCGGCGTACCGCCAAGAACGCAACACCATATCTTCTTCGGCCCAAGTCTGCAGAGCTTCACGCCACCGGCCCGCGGGCCACGTACCATCTTGTGATAGCTCACGTAACGCGGACAGACTGTGAAAAAAGCGCGTGCGACAAACGTCACACCACGTGTCTTCATAGAAAGGCTGCTGTTTTGGCATCGGCTTTGCGAGCCATTGCACCAGTTCCTGCCGTGTGCGGGGCGCAATGTCGACATCTCGGCTGTTTTCGAAGTCTGGATCACCGGTACCGCTCATCCAGTGAGAGAACTCGTCACGTTCGTTGGTTGCCAACAGCCATTGTGGATAGGCAGTGGATATTTCCGCCAAGCGTGCCGCCGCAGACGCGCCCAAAACGAGGCCCGATTCGCTGAGCTTTGCTAGATGCAGCCATACGGAACGTGCCACTAACTCTTGCCAATGTTCTACTTCCAAGTTATCCCTGTACATCTCGCGCGGAGGTCCCACCAAGATGGATGCTTCCAGATAGTCTTGTGCAGTTCCTGTCAAATGCTGGCCCTGCAAAACAAACAGCCTGAATACCTCACGTCTAGTATGTGTAGACCACAGCCACCACGCGCCTTCTGCCAGTAACCATTTTACCCACTGTTCGGGCCGTATGCAGTCGTCTTGGCTCGCAGCAAACAGGGCCAGACGTTTAAACGTAGGATATGGGAACTCAAACCAATTCAGAGCAATGCGCATAGCAAGAGCGCTGTCATTAGAGAGAACTCTCAGCCATGCATCGCGCAGCAATTCAATCAAGGTCACCCAATCATGAAAACCCCGGTTCTGCCAGTGCTGAGTGATTGACGGCAAATCCCAATGCGAATGATCGCTATGGTCGTCGGCCTCGCCCAATTCCCGCAACAGGTCAAGTGCATCACGCAATAGCAGCTGGAAATCTTCCAACAGGTACGGCAAAGCTGATATCCAGTGCTTGTCGGCAAGATCGCTTAGGGTTGAATGCACGTGGTCGGCGGCCAGCACCAACTCCCAGTCCACCAATTGATTGATTCGCGAGAGCTCTTTGGTGGTGCTAGAATCGTCGTCGCTCCAGCGAAACGGCTTCTTCAGCATCACCTTTGGAGCAAGTAACTCGCGTAACTCTAGACGTAATGTGGTGGTCAAGCCCTCGCGCTGCAGGCGGTTTTGCCAGCGATATAGATCGGGACCATGCCATGGCGATTTCACTCGGCCACTAAGCATAAGCCGCCACAACGTGGACATCAGGGGGCCGGGAATAGCCTTGGGGGCATGCAGGAGAATTTCATCACGCTCTGAGGTCTTGTGATCCCGCTCTAGCGCTGCGAAGCGATCCATTTTATGCTCGATCAACCACGACCAACGATCGTGTAGCTGTCCGCCGCGTTCTGCAATCCAAATGATTAGTCTCGGATCGTCCAAATAACGAGCCAGCCAGCAGGCTATATGGAACATCACATCATCCCATTGGCTATCGCTAACGCCTCCAGATGCCAGCAGGATCTGCGGCGCGCGGTCATAGGGCGCAGGCCGACGAATCAGGCTGAATCGAAGTTTGGTGTCTTTCTCTACATGCGGAGGCACATGGAAGCGAGGCAGATCACTATACTGGAAGCGTTCGTCTGAGAATGCTTCCAGTAGCCAGTCCAGCGGCGGAGCAGGATTGAGATCCGCAAAACGTTTTGCCGGTAAACCCGATTTATCTGACAAGGCCCATAGCATCCGGCCTACGAAATCGTCCTGCCGTGTGCTGTCCTGCGGACGGGCCAGAGCATGTTTGACGACAATAGCTTCTTTGCCCTGCACACCGTCGCGATAAGTATCTGCCCAAGCGTGCAATGTTTGATGCAGTGCTGAATGGTCGTAGGTGCCCGCCGGCACGGTGTAAAGGATGGGTGTGACGCCCTTGGCCTCCCACTCAATGGTTTTCCGGTGCTCATGTCCCGGCTCGCAATCACCCAGTGACCATGCTTGCGGCGTTACTTCACCGAGCATTCGATCGGCGGCCAAGGCATCCATCATGTAACGCAGTACCGGGTCGTTGATGCTGTAACCCACGAAGCAGACCATGTAGTTGCGGAACAACTCGCTCACGAAGCGGGCTGCCCAGCGCTCCGTGAGGTAGGCCAAGCCAAAGTCACCGCTAGTAACCACCATACGATTCAGAGCGGTATCGTCCGCCTTTTCCGGCAGCAGGCCATGCAGGTGGACCAGTCCGTCCCAGCGGCTGTTTTTCGGAATCGGCAGCATCGGTGCTGAATAGGTTTGAAATGCTTGGCTCGTGCGTTTAGCTGCCACATGAAAGAGGCGATCAAAGTTGGTAGTGACTAGCCGAACAGCTCCCTCGCGGCTTCGCGCTAGGCGCAACAGCGCCGCCTGAGTATCTGTAGCACCTTTGCGACGAAGCTTTGGCTTCAGGGCTTTTGCCAGTGCGCGGCGAACGGCCATACGCTGACCCGGTAGGCGCCTTTCAAGCAGGTCCAACGTGGCATCGAACTGCCCACGAGCAAAGGCCTCACGCTCAATGTCGGAAAGTGTTGTGCCGGTCAGCCGGTAGATCTGTTCCACCAAACCCTTAAAACCTGGCAAATCGGCAGGATAGGAAATTCCTGCTCCGCAGAAAAAGACCACGCGGCCTTCCTCGTGCGCCTGTAAAAGTGCATCTGGAATGTCAGGGCCATGGGTAATGAATTGCATTCCTTTTCTTCCTATCCAATGTGCATGTTCATTCGAGAAAATGAGGGTGCAATGTGTCAAGCCGCTTACTAAACCGACCGTGCAAGGGCGGTTTCCCTGTAAGCAAATCTACCTTGTAAGGTCACGAAGTCCAACGTCTGTAATTAGCTTATAACGGACCTTAGCCTCACGTTAGTCCGCTTTGTGCCAGAAGCGGACGTTACTGATCTGAATGGCTGCAGACTGATTGTGTCGAACTTAAATGATATTGCCTCCGTTGCTGCTATACAGAAATTACTCTACTTCTTTTTTCGTTAAGTCATCCCGGCCACCTGTGCGATGGCGAAGCTGAAGGTGCCATGATAACCCATTCGTAACATGCATACTTTATAAGGCTGGCTAGCTGGCCGGATCGGCTTTTGCTGCCGCCTAGCGTCCCGGTCAGCCCGATAGTAGCGTTAGCCGCTTTTATTTACTGGTTGGCTGCCTTGTGAGGGCACGGAGATCCAGTTTACGGTCCGACGTGCGTTCATTTTTAAAGTGTTACAAATGCGATACCTGTGGCGTTAAACCCCAAATTTTTGCCAGTAAAGGGCTAACCCTGTCATTCTGAAGAATGTTTTAAAGCCAAAGCCACTCAGAATAGATTTTTCCCTCCTGTTTCGAAGGTGTTGGTATGCACAACCTCAAGTTAGGGCTGTTCGGGATTGGCCTGGATACTTACTGGCCCCAGTTTCCGGGGCTTAAAAATCTGCTGGAGAAAAATCTCAGTCTCGTCTGCGACAGGCTCAGCGTAAACGGTGTCAGCACTGTTAATGCCGGCCTGGTTGACAGTCTGGAAAGTTCTGACGAAGCGGCCGTGCTGCTGAGCGAGGCAAGAGTGGATGCCGTTGTACTCTATGTCACTACCTATGCGCTGAGTTCAACCGTTCTGCCCCTGGTACAATACCTGAACGTTCCCTTGCTTGTTCTGGCGTTTCAGCCTGAGATAAGTGTGCCCTGCGCGGAGATAAACCGGCTTACGGAGCGTGAGCAACGCACCGGCCAGTGGCTGGCGCACTGTCAGGCCTGTACTGCGCCTGAACTGGTTAACGTTTTTCAGCGCGCAGCCATTCCACACGAATTGGTCATTGGCTATCTTGATGATGAGGTTGCCTGGAAGGAAACTCACAACTGGCTATCAGCCGTTCGAGTGTCTCAGTCGCTCAGAAAAACCCGTATTGGTGTGGCCGGTCATTATTATAACGGCATGTACGATGTCTATTCTGATATGACTAACCTGTCCGCCCGTTTTGGTGTCAGGTTTAACCTGCTTGAGGTTTGTGAGCTCGTTACGCTGGCTGAAGCCGTTACTGACTCAGAAAAAGAGGCCAAGCGTGATGAGCTTTACAGTGCCCTGAATGTTGACGAGGCCTGTGAGCAGGCTGAAATTAACCGGGCGCTGGTTACAGCTGTCGCGCTGGATAATCTGGTCTGCCGTCATAAACTGGGTGCACTGGCATATTACTACGAAGGCTCCCCCGGTTCGGCACATGAAAATCTGGTTACGTCCGTGATTGCAGGCAATACGCTGCTGACCCGAAAAGGTATTCCGGTTGCCGGTGAATGTGAGATAAAAAATGTCATTGCTATGAAGATCCTGAGCCTTCTTGATGCAGGAGGTTCGTTCTCTGAGCCGTATGGCATTAATTTCAGGAATGATACCGTTCAGTGGGGACATGACGGGCCTGCTCATCCCCTCATGTCGGATGAAAAAGTCAGGCTCGTTCCTCTGCCGGTTTATCATGGAAAGCCAGGCAAAGGCGTTTCGATACAGATGAACGTGGCGCCGGGCCAGGTAACCTTCCTTTCTGTCATTGAACACCGGGATGGTTCGGTAACGATTCAGTATGCTGAGGGTGAAGCGGTGGAAGGCGACACGCTGGATATAGGTAACACCAACAGCAATTATCGCTTTCCGCTTTCAGCCCGTGACTTTACCCGGCTATGGTGCGAAGGAGGTCCGGCCCATCACTGCGCAATAGGGCGGGGCTGGCAGGGAGAAATCCTGGAAAAAATAGCATCGCTTCTGAACATAAAGGCAAGGCGTATCTGCTGAGGTTGCACCCGTCCTGCGGCGCGCTCAGCACTGCCACAGTGCAGTGTGTATAAAATAAAAAAACCGTGTTCTGCAGTACGGTTTTTTACCAGTTTTTCGCCTTCAGCAGTATGTCATGCTGTCATTTTGCTTTTGCAACAGAAATGTTTTTAAGCTCACGGGGCAGATGGCGACAAATGAGGAATTTGTAACCAACTGCACCGATGCAGCCACCTATTAGCGGACCAAAAACAGGTACAAGAAAATAGGGAATATCGCGGCCCCCTGTAAAAGCAATATTGCCCCATCCTGCCAGCCATTCCATGATTTTAGGGCCCAGATCACGTGCGGGATTCAGGGCAAATCCGGTCAGCGGCCCCATTGATGCGCCGATGACGGCGATCAGCAGACCGCTCAGAAGAGGGCCGAGCGCGCCGCGCGGAAGGCCGTTCAGATCATCACTCAGCGCCATCAGACCTGCCAGCAAAATCGCGGTAATGACGACCTCAGTCAGAAATGCCTGGCCGACAGAGATGGCCGCGTTAGGGTAAGTCGAAAAAATTCCGGCCAGTTCAAGGCTCTCTTTCGTTCCTCTGACCATATGGTGCGCCTGTTCAAAATCGACTAAAAGACTGTGATAAAGGACATATACCAGCGCGGCGCCAGAGAATGCTCCCGCTACCTGAGCAGCCATATAAGCCGGAACCTTGCGCTTATCAAAGTTTCCGAACAGCCAGAATGCGAGCGTAACGGCCGGACTCAGGTGAGCCCCTGACAGACCAGCAGTGAGATAAACAGCCATACTGACTGCAAGCCCCCAGATAATACTTATTTCCCACTGACCGAGGCTTGCTCCGAAAACTTTAGCCGCAGCCACGCAGCCTGACCCAAAAAACAAAATAAGTGCCGTACCGATAAATTCGGCGGTGCACTGTGCGCTGAGCTTAGGTGTAGAAAAAGTAGCCATGTCGGACATTTTCCTAATGGTTGTGAATGAGGGGTTAATTAAATGTTGCTGATTTGAAGGTTATAACTATCACAGAACATGTTCTATGTTCGAATCCGAAAAAATTGATCTGGGTAAGTTTTTTTACGAAATTAAAATGTTTGTTTATGTTCGTTTCACCCAGTTCTGTTACAAAGCTTCAGCTGATTTTTATTTAATCAGATGCCCGCATCCCTGATATCGTGGGCATTGATCGCACCTTTAACCTCACCGGTCTCGGAAACTACAGGAGCAGCGGATATTTTTCGCTCCTGAAACAGAGCCAGGGCTTCAGCCGCGTACTGACCGGCCGATAAAGTAAAGCCGGGCGAGGTCATTGCATCCTGAACCAGCGCACTGAGAACTCCGTCCTTCAGCAGCCATCGACGCAAATCACCGTCAGTAAAGATTCCAGACAGCCTGTGGTCTTCGTTTATTATGGCGACAAGGCCCAGCCCGGTACGCGTCAGCTCAAACAGGGCGTCATGAATGGTCGCAGACGTGCTTACCAGAGGGATCTTCTCGTCTGTGCGCATAATATCGCCGACCCGGCACAGCAGCCGCGTACCAAGACTGCCTGCAGGATGGGTACGGGCATAATCCTGTTCACTGAAATTGCGCGCCCGCATCAGGGCTATTGCCATCGCATCCCCCATAATCAGTGTATTGACTGCAGAGGAGGTGGGTGCAAGCCCGAGCGGGCAGGCTTCCTTGTTCACGTGGATATTGATGCAGTGATCGGCGGCTTCACCCAGTGGTGATGCCGGATTGCCGGTAAAGGCGACGATCCCGACCGGAAGCGCCTTAAGTAACGGCACCATACGGCGGAACTCTGCGGCGTAACCTGAGTAAGAAATCAGGATAACCGTGTCTCCGGCAGTAATCATGCCGAGATCGCCGTGCAGTGCCTCAGCAGGATGAACATAAAAGGCCGGCGTGCCGGTACTGGCAAGCGTGGCTGCAATTTTACGTCCGATATGCCCTGATTTTCCGATCCCGCTGACGATAACTTTTCCTCTACAGGCAAGAATGCGTTCGCAGGTCTGCCGAAAGTCTTCGTCCAGCCGCTCAGTCAGGCGGGACGCTTCACGCAGCTCGGTTTCAATCGTCTCGCGGGCCGCATCCAGTATTACGTTTTTCATAAATTATTCGTCTCCGGCAATGATAACTTCAATGCCTTTTTCCTGGAGCTGCGTAACAGTATCACCGGATATATCTCCGTCCGTAATGAGTACATCGACGGCGTCAAGGCTGCACACCACGTTCGGGCTGCGACGGCCAAATTTAGATGAGTCTACAAGCAGTACGATTTTCTTGGCAGCCCGGCACATGGCCTGGCTTACGGCAAACACTTCATTAAACGTTGTTACGCCAGCGGTCATATCCACGCCGTCTGCGCCAATAAACAGCATGTCGAAGCTGAACTGGCTGAAAGCGGATTCTGCCAGGCTGCCGTGGAAAGACGCTGACGTGCCACGATATGTGCCTCCAGGCATGAGAATCACCTGATCGTTATCCAGCTCAACCAGCTCATTTACGATGCTCAGGCTGTTGGTCATTACGGTAATATTATTAAAGCGCGCAAGGTGCGGCACCATCTGCAGCACCGTACTGCCGGCATCAAAGATAAGCGAGTCACCTTCGCTGATAAGGGACGCTGCGCGCGCGGCGATCCGCTTTTTCTTTTCCGTATTAATGAGCGTTTTTCTGTCGATGGGCTGATCCCCCTCATCGCGGTTCAGCATTACGCCGCCGTAGGTCCGGATGACAGCCCCTTCCTGCTGGAGCCGGGTGAGATCCTTCCGGATAGTGGTTCCGGTTGTATTGAAGTGGGCAATAAGCGCGTCTACGGTGGTACGGCCGTTTTGCTGCAGGTATTCAAGAATTTGTGCCTGACGCTGTATCGGTTTCATCAAGAGGTCCTTTCAGTTTCTGAAATTCCTCATCATCCCGGACGTCTTAAATCGCGATGCAAAGGAATAATCTTTCAGAATGAAAGCTATCATCTTCTATTTGAAATGGCTAACGCCAGCGCTTCCTGCAGTGATTTATTTGCAGGAAATATGACTTCAGGACGTATTTCATTCAGCATCCAGCCAGTCAGTCGCTCTTCGGAACAGGGGCCTGCAAACACGGTAACCCCCTTCATGACAAAGTTACCGGTTATCCGGCCCTCGTCACTGACGGCCAGCGCCAATACTGCACGCGGTTTAAAGCGCCCAGCCGATCGGCCGATACGCACGTGTCCATTGTCGGAAAGTGACGCAAGCGCCCGGTTGAAGCGGTTTATCTGCAGCCAGCCCAGTGCTATTTGTGTTATCCACGCCAGCACTGCCACGCATATCAGCGAATTCACAGGATCCATACTTCCTCCTCATGGAGCCGGCAGCCTGCGCCGCCGGCTTTTCTGTCAGAACATTACCTGTCCGCCGGTAACATTGATGGACTGTCCGGTGCAGTAAGACGCTTTGTCACTTGCATAGAACAGCAGTACGTTGAGTACGTCTTCGTAGTCGCAGCCACGCTTCAGCGGCACCTTGTCGATATAGTGCTGTTCAACCTCGTCAGGACGAATACCCAGCTTTTCTGCATACTGCGGCAGCAGCGACTGAAACATCGGCGATTTCAGCAGGTTGCCCAGCATCAGCGAATGAACGGTGATGCCGTATTCGGCCAGATCGAGCGCCAGTGACTGCGTCAGACCGACGCCGCCAAACTTGGCCGCGCTGTAGCCGGAGTTGTGTTTACTGCCGACTTTGCCGGACTTTGAGTTGATCTGAATAATTCGCCCTTTGATCCCGTCCCTGATCATCAGCTTTGAAAACTCGCGGGCGCAGAGGAAATATCCCACCAGATTCACCTGCAGCGACAGGTCAAAATCACCCAGCCCGAATTCCGTAATCGGCGCGGCTTTAGCAATGCCTGCGCTGTAAAGCAGCAGGTCAGCCCGGCCGAAATCTGCATCTACCTGACGGGCCAGCGCGATGACACTCTCTTCATTTGTCGCATCCACGCGGAAGGCCAGCGCGCAGCCTGCACCATGGCGCTCATTGATGATGCCTGCAACCTTCTTCGCATTTTCTTCATTAAGGTCGGCAACCGCCACCTTATAGCCGGCCTCAGCCAGCCCCTCGCACAGGTAAGCACCCAGCGTCTGACCACCACCGATGACTACAGCAACCTGATCCATTTTTGTTCTCCTGATTATTCACTCAACATACGAAACTTCTGGCCCGGTTCGATTGACGCCGGCGCCCTGCCTGCGACATGAACGGTGCCGGGAAACTCTGCCTGTGCAGCACCGTCAAAGCGCACGGTGATATGACCGAGATCTCGCAGATTTTCGCGGGCCACATCACCTACAGCCGTAACCGGGTATTCCTGCTCTCCGATAGCCAGTACGGAGCCGGTATTAAATGCGCCACCGTCATTCACATCCGTACGGTGAATAAAGCAATATTCCGCAACATCCTGAGGGGCTCCTTCGCCAAATGTAATGATGAAGTTATCTTCCAGAGACTCGTTCGCACTGGACCCGACAGAGATAAAGGTGGATTCATACACGGTTTTCATAACTGCTCCTGCATTTACTGATAGATGAAGCCGGATACGGCCCACGCCAAAAGAACGGACGGCGCTCCGGTGAGAAAACGCCCAACCAGCACGGACGGGACGCCTACGCGGACGGTCTCCTGACGGGCTTCCGCAATCGACAGTCCGACAGGGATAAAGTCACAGGCGGCCTGCGAGTTAATGGCGAACAGGGCCGGCAGCGCCAGATGCGGCGGGATAGAGCCCTGACCAATCTGTACGCCGACCAGCACACCGATGACCTGTGCAATAACGGCGCCGGGGCCGAGAAACGGAGAAAGCAGAGGGAAAGAACAGATGAGTGCCAGCGTAACCAGTCCAATCGGGCTGTTAGCAAGCGGCGTCAGGCCATGCGCGATGAAATCGCCCAGTCCGGAGGCCATAATGATCCCTATCAGGGCTGAGACAAATGCCATAAAGGGCAGGATAGTTTTCAGCACCGTATCAATAGTTTCCCTTCCGGCCTGAAAGAAAACTGCCACGACCGATCCCATTCCCATACCGACTTTTGCGAGCAGTCCATCACTCTGTTCAGTGATTTTTTTACTGGAGTCATAGTCCCGCCCTTTGCCTGCAGGTGCAGGCTCAGGCGGTTGTTCAGCCGCAGGCAAAGGCGTGCCGCTACCGGCCTGAATATCCTGCGGGCGTACGCCTGACACATAGATATCTTCGAGAATATACTGCGCAAGCGGGCCGGATTTTCCGGTGGCGTGAATGTTAATGGTGGGAATACGCCGCTTGGGATAGAGACCACAGCGCAGCGTGCCGCCGCAGTCGATAACCGCCACGCCAATTTCTTCTGCGGGTGGTTCTCCCTCCTTGAAACCATCCACAGCCTCCCAGCCGGTCAGCTCTTTCAGTCGGTCAATGATGGCTGGCCGGGTACCTGCCGTAATGTAAACAATCTTTTTCCCGGGCGTAACGGTGATTGTGAGCGGGCCACCCCAGCCACTTTCGCCTTTTTTAACGGTAATGGTGTCAGTCATCTTTTACTCCGCTTTTATAAACGAACATGACGGTCGAGTTGTACGCCCATCTTTCTTTCAAAAATGGTGGTGGTGAGGTCGGTAACCCAGCCCCTGAAAAAGTTCGTGACCACGCCGACCAGCAGGTAACTCACAGCCAGCGGCCCCAGCGGCAGACCCAGTGTGGTCAGGCCGTTGGCTATGCCCAGATAGACAAACAGCTCACCCGGGTTAATGTGCGGGAACAGCCCGTTCATGGAGTGACAGCTGTAGGACGCGGCGGCGTAATAGCTTGGTTTGTATTTTTCCGGCATGAACCTGCCCAGGCTGTGCGTCATGGGATTACAGAAAACAAAGGTGCCGATAACGGGAAGTAACAGATAGCGTGAGACCGGGTTACCGGCACAGCGCTGCGCCAGTGATTCAATACGGCGCTGCCCTACGAATACAATCAGTGCATTCATGACAACCAGCAGGCTGATAAGCAGTGGAAGAATGCCGGTTACCATGCCGGTAAAGACCTCCCCCCCTTTCTGAAAGAGCCCGATAAACCATTCGGCTCCGTGCGTGATGCTTTCAATCATTTAGAAACCCCTTCGTGTAGAGAACAGATTCACTTTCTTATTCACTGCGACAACAAGGTAGATCGAAAACGAAGCAATAAAAGACGGATGCATCACAAAACGAATATAAAAGCTTTCAAAATAAAAGATAAAATGAAAGTTTAAATCTTTCATTTGATGCTGCGGGGGGCGGGCAACGTGCTGTTTACAGGGATGGGAGTTACAGAAAGAAGAGCCAGGGAACGGATTACAATTCAGTTCGGGAAGCAGATGGAAATCATGGCGGGAATCCTGGCCGGGCGCTGTATCAGAGCGGCATAGTGCTACAGATCATTGCCTTAACTGCGAATTTGCGTATGAGCTTGCTTTTTTTTCCGCAAATGCGGGAAAATTTCAGTCAGCAGATTGTCAGGCTCGTCAGCCAGTAAGGCTTTTTTAAAATGACATCGTGAACAAACTATTCATGTCTGTAATCAAGATATTCAATGAATTGCTGCACGGCCCGTGAAGCGCTTTTCCTGCTCCTGAAAGCGAGGCCAATCTCACGAGAGGGCGATACGTCAATTTTCCTGATAATGATACTGTAAGGGATCTTCCTGAGAATAAGTGAAGGCAGAATACCGACACCAAGGTTTTTTTCCACCATCGTCATAACGGCGTAGTCGTCCCACAGGGTAAACTTTACACGCGGTATGAGTCCGGCCACTCTGAATACCTCTGATATTTCATTATTTTTTCCTTTTTCAAGCAGTATAAACGGTTCCTGACACAGGGAGGCGAGTGGGATGACGTCATGTTCTGACAGGGCATGCCCTTCAGGAAGAACAGCCAGATATTCATCGTTTTCAAGAAAAATGGTTTCTAATGCAAACGAAGCAGGTAAACGGGTAAAGCCGCAGTCAACCCGGCCTTCAGCTATCCAGCCTTCTATTTCTGTGTAGTCCCCGAGCAACAATTCAAAGTCGATATTGGGGTAATCTTCCTGAAAGGCCTTTAAGATGCCTGGCAGCCAGTGAGTCGCTACGCTGGAAAAAGTGCCGATACGGATAATCCCGGACTGAAGCCCATTGATCGCATCGACCTCTCCCTGAAGCTTCTGATACTCCTCACAGACCTTTTTTGCAAAGGGCAAAAGTTTAATGCCATCTGAAGTCAGACGCACACCTGTCCGGCTGCGTTCAAACAGCGTAACGCTCCATTCTTTTTCCAGATCGTTAATCATCCGGCTGATGCCGGACTGTGAATAAAACAGCTTTTCCGCCGCTCTGGTAAAGCTCTCCAGCTCCACTACCTTCAGGAAGGCTTTGTACTTTTGAATATTTATGTCCATATCGTCTTTTATCATCCGGGTTTGTCATGCTGTACATGCTAAACATTCGTTTTTGTAATAACAACTGAGGTGATAACTTTCCGGCAACGGAACGCCATTGCCGGCGCTGCCCGGGATTGATAAAGGACACACAATGAATAAATCTTCTTTTGCCTCACAGGGCGCAACATCAGGCTTTGTCCTGCTCTGGGGTTGTGCCGCAATATTTACCCGGCTTGGGCTCGACAACGCCTCTCCCCTGGCTCTGCTTATTTTCCGTTTTGCCATCGCGCTGGGTACTTTGCTGATAATCGGTTTCTTCCGCCGTCGCTGGCTGCCTGAAAAGGGCTCCCGCCTGCAGGTTGTTCTGACCGGCCTGATGCTCATTGGCGGCTATTCGGTGTGTTATTTCCAGGCCATGGCGCACGGTGTCATGCCCGGGCTGATTGCGACAATTATGGGTATTCAGCCCATTCTTACGCTTTGCATTGTTGAGCGCAGGATGCAGGGAAGGCGCCTGGCCGGGCTGATGCTGGCGCTTTCAGGGCTTATTCTGCTGGTCTGGCGAAGCCTGTCTGCGTCACATCTGCCCGTATCCGGCATTGTCTTTGCCCTGGCAGCACTGCTGTTCATGACGTTTGGGGCAATCATGCAGAAAAAAATCCGCCAGTCTCCGGCCGACGTGCTTCCTCTGCAGTATGGAATAAGCCTCCTGCTGTGCGTTTTCCTGCTGCCCACAGGCGTTTTTCACGTCAGCTTCACGCCTGCCTTTTTCACCTCAGTGCTATTTCTGGGCGTATTGATTTCCGTGGTTGCGCAGTTGCTGCTTTACCGCCTGCTCAGCGCCGGGAGCATTGTTAACGTCACCAGCCTGTTTTATCTGGTGCCTGTCATTACGGCCGTGCTGGACTACCTGCTGCTGGGCAATGCTCTGCCGTGGTCTGGAGTAGTTGGCATGGGAGCCATATTGCTTGGGATCATGATGGTATTTCGGGCAAACCGGCTTAAAAAATGAATGTCCGCTTTTCGCTCAAAGCGGACCTTGCAGCACGTATGTCCGCTTTGTGCCAAAGTTACGTAAGGAAGGAATTAAGCCATCCCGTAGGATGGCTTATGAGATAC
>Ga0302348_1000193_pt1 | contig 43369 bp, 36 predicted proteins | sample PhySR1_FD_202177 | JGI IMG/M metagenome (GOLD analysis project Ga0302348, IMG submission 202177) | Leaf surface microbial communities from sunflower plants in UC Gill Tract Community Farm, Albany, California, United States - DLSL S.R1... | ecosystem: Host-associated > Plants > Phyllosphere >...
TAACACGGAAAACCGAGCGGAAAACGCTCTTCCGCACACTGCGTTAGGCCGTTTTCAGGGAATAGCGCTGCGTGCCTGGTGAATTACGGCCTGCCGCCGCTGCGCGGCAGGTTGATCGGAGCATCCCAAAGCGTGCTCTGCCAAACGGTCAAGCTGGGACTGTGACGTCCACCTCGCACCCGAGTTCCGCAGATTTGCTGCGCAGCGCTGACGCCAACCCCCGCTTCGCCCTACCCTCCCCATGGACAAGCACCACCCGCTTGGCCGCCCTCCCCGCACCCAACGCAAAATCGACCAATCCAGCTTGATCTGCATGAGCCGAATACCCCGCCAACGTCGTAACCTTGGCCCGCCGCTGATAGCACTCCCCGCCCAACTCCACGCTATCTGCACCGATCTGCATAACTGCACCAGGCGTCCCCTTGACCTGATACCCGACAAAAACCACCTCATGCCGCGGATCACCCAGCATGGCCTTAAGGTAATTAACAATCCGCCCACCCGAACACATGCCATTACCGGCAATCACAATCGCTGGCCGGCCAGTACTCTTCAGATAATTGACCACTTGCTGGTGCTTGGCATGGCTGTCGACACACACCAACTGGGCGAAGCCAAGCGGCTTGCGCCCTTCGCTCAAGCGTAGTCGGGCTTCGTCATTCCAGTACTGATGCAGCTCCCGGTAGACCTGGGTTACGCGCTGAGCCAGCGGCGAGTCGAGGATGATCGGTAGTTGCGCCCAGTCGACCTGATCATCGCTGGCTGCCGCGCCCGAGGTATCGAGCAGGCCTTTAAGGTGAAGGACCTCTTCAATCTCATAGAGCAACTCTTGCGTACGACCGAGACTGAATGCGGGGATCAGGATCGTGCCCTGGTCAGCCAAGGCACGATCTATCGCTGCTTCCAGACGCTGGCGCCGGTCGCTGCGGTCAGGATGCAGGCGGTCGCCATAGGTGCTCTCGAGCACCAGCACATCGGCGCGTTCTGGCGGCTGGACTGGACGCAGCAAGGGGCTGTAGGGCGCGCCGATATCGCCAGAGAACACCACACGGACACTGTGCGCTCGCGCGGGAGTACTGACGTCACACTCGACATACGCGGAACCCAGCAAGTGGCCGGCACGCTGCAGGCGGATACCACACTGCAGGTGCGCGCGCTCGACCAGACTGTGCCACTGACCAAAAGCGATGGGCTCTACCAGACTTTTCAGCAGGTGCAGAAAACGCGTTACGTGCGTGGGGTCGCTACTGATGCCGAGTTTGAAGGCATCTTCAAGAACCAGCGGGAGCAGCTTCGCGGAAGGCACGCTACAGAAGATCGGGCCGCGAAAGCCTGCGGCCAGCAGTGCCGGAATGCGACCGACATGGTCGAGGTGCACATGGGTGATCACCAACCCCTGGATGCCGCTGATATCGAAGCCCAGCGCGGAGGAATCAGGGCGGGCATCGGCGCCTTGCTCAAGCCCGCAATCGATAAGCAGGCTGGTGGCGGAATCTAGGTGCAGCTGATGACAGGAGCCCGTGACGCCGCGGGTGCCACCATTATGCGTGATAACGGGGAAAGTCATGCTGCTGAAGCCCTGCGCAGGGTTGAAAACGAAGCGGGCTATTACTCCATTTTCTTCGCAGATTTCATATTCGCTATATCTGCTAAAGCTGTAGGACGTTTCCTCAGCTCTCTGCCAAGGCCGCCTGACGTGCCGATGCACGAATCCTGCGTTTGCTGCGCATGACGCCGTAGGCGCCAAGCAATGGACCGAGGGCCAACCCCACCACCAAGGCGGCGAGTACCGGCAGCGCTACAGGCACTGCAGGGGCAGTCCAGCCGAACAATACCAGGGCGACGGTTTGCTGGTTCTCCAGCACGAAGAACATCACCACTGCTGCCGGCAGCAGGACGAACAACAGCGCCAGGGCGCGCTTGAGGTTACGCATCGGTCTGATCCTTTAATTGCACTCAGGCTTCGGTTTCGTGCTCTTCTTCGTTGACCCGGTCGCGCAATTCCTTGCCCGGCTTGAAGTGCGGCACGAACTTGCCTTCAAGGCTTACCGACTGGCCGGTCTTGGGGTTGCGACCTACGCGAGGTGCGCGATAGTGCAGCGAGAAGCTGCCAAAGCCGCGGATCTCGATGCGATCGCCCGTTGCCAGGCACTGGGCCATTTGCTCGAGCATGGTCTTGATGGCCAACTCGACGTCCTTGGACGAGAGTAAACCCTGATGGGTGACAATACGTTCGATCAGCTCCGACTTCGTCATGTTTTTCCCTTCGTTATCAAGCAGCTAGATCATTGCTTAACCAGTTTGTAGCACGCTCAGGGGGATTTGAACAGGGCGGTTCTTGACTTAATAAAAAAATTCAAGATTGGTGCGCGGGGAACTTTTTCGGTGCACCGGGTTAGGCAGCGCTGGGTAGAGAGGTTTGCACCAGTTGGACTGAGACGCCGCGGGCAGCTGCGCAACCCTCTGACAACAGGCGACAAATCGCAGGCAATAAAAAAGGGCGACCTAAGTCGCCCTTTTTCTACCGATCAAGCAGAACTTAGTTCTGTTTGGCCATTGCTTCGCGCAGCAGCGCAGCCATGGTGGTGTCGGCAGCAGCTGCCTCAGGAGCCTGTTTCAGGCTCTGGATAGCTTCACGCTCTTCAGCATCGTCTTTCGATTTGATCGACAGGCTGATAACGCGCGACTTACGGTCAACGCTGATGATCTTGGCTTCGATCTCTTCGCCCTCCTTCAGAACGTTACGCGCGTCTTCAACGCGGTCACGGCTGATTTCGGAAGCTTTCAGAGTAGCTTCGATGTCGTCGGCCAGGGTGATGATGGCGCCTTTGGCGTCAACTTCCTTGACGATACCCTTGACGATTGCACCCTTGTCGTTGACAGCAACGAAGTTGGAGAACGGATCGTCTTCCAGCTGTTTGATGCCCAGGGAAATGCGCTCGCGCTCTGGATCAACCGACAGGATGACAGTTTCCAGCTCGTCGCCCTTCTTGAAACGACGTACGGCTTCTTCGCCGGTTTCGTTCCAGGAGATGTCGGACAGGTGAACCAGACCGTCGATGCCGCCGTCCAGGCCGATGAAGATACCGAAGTCGGTGATCGACTTGATGGTACCGGTGATCTTGTCACCCTTGTTGAACTGGCCGGAGAAGTCTTCCCATGGGTTGGACTTGCACTGTTTGATGCCCAGGGAGATACGACGACGCTCTTCGTCGATGTCCAGAACCATAACTTCCACTTCGTCGCCAACCTGAACGACTTTCGACGGGTGGATGTTTTTGTTGGTCCAGTCCATTTCGGAAACGTGTACCAGACCTTCAACGCCTTCTTCCAGCTCAGCGAAGCAGCCGTAGTCGGTCAGGTTGGTAACGCGAGCTTGTACGCGAGTACCTTCTGGGTAACGAGCAGTGATAGCTACCCACGGATCTTCGCCCATCTGCTTCAGACCCAGCGAAACGCGATTGCGCTCACGGTCGAACTTCAGGACGCGAACATCAACTTCGTCACCAACGTTGACGATTTCCGACGGGTGCTTGATACGCTTCCAAGCCATGTCGGTGATGTGCAGCAGGCCGTCGATGCCGCCCAGATCCACGAATGCGCCGTAGTCGGTGAGGTTCTTGACGATACCTTTGACTTGCTGGCCTTCTTGCAGAGTTTCGAGCAGAGCTTCACGCTCGGCGCTGTTCTCGGCTTCGAGGACGCTGCGACGCGAAACAACGACGTTGTTGCGCTTCTGGTCCAGCTTGATGACCTTGAATTCCAGCTCTTTGCCTTCGAGGTGGGTGGTGTCGCGCACTGGGCGGACATCAACCAACGAACCTGGCAGGAACGCACGGATACCGTTAACGTCGACAGTGAAGCCGCCTTTAACCTTACCGTTGATAACGCCCTTGACAACTTCTTCGGCAGCGAAAGCAGCTTCCAGAACAATCCAGCACTCGGCGCGCTTGGCTTTTTCACGGGACAGCTTGGTTTCGCCAAAGCCGTCTTCGACCGCGTCCAGCGCAACGTGAACTTCGTCACCGACCTTGATGGTCAGCTCGCCAGCTTCGTTGTAGAACTGCTCGAGCGGGATGACGCCCTCGGACTTCAGGCCAGCGTGTACGGTAACCCAGTCGCCGTCGATGTCGACAACGATACCGGTGATGATCGCACCCGGCTGAAGATTGAGGGTTTTCAGGCTTTCTTCAAAGAGTTCTGCAAAGCTTTCGCTCATTTTAATTCCTGTAGATTTGGGCGAAGAAGACGCCCCTAACCACACTCCAGACAATGTGGGTTTCGTTATTTAAAGGAAAACCGGCAAGACGTTGACTGGTGCCCCTGCCTGCTTTCCTGATCATCAGGCGATACCGCGCAGGGCGATCTCGCTTTTGATGCGTTGCAACACCTGCTCGATGGACAACTCGGTAGAGTCCAGCTGTATCGCGTCGGCCGCCGGTTTAAGCGGGGCCACCGCACGCTGGGTATCGCGCTCATCGCGCGCACTAATCTCATCCAGCAGACTCGCCAGCCTAACATCGTCGCCTTTCGCTTTCAACTGCAAATAACGACGACGCGCCCGCTCCTCGGCGCTGGCGGTCAAAAACACTTTCAACGGCGCGTCCGGGAACACCACAGTGCCCATGTCGCGGCCGTCTGCGATCAGCCCCGGAGCCTCCTGAAACGCGCGCTGGCGCTGCAGCAGGGCATCGCGCACCGCGGGCAGCGAGGCCACCATCGAGGCGCCGGCGCCGACGGCTTCGGTACGGATGTAGAGGCTGACGTCGTCACCCTCGAGCATGATGCGCTGCAGCTTACCCTCCTCGGCCGGGTAGAACTGCACATCCAGATGAGCGGCGAGCTTGGTCAGCAGCTCTTCGTTGGTCAGGTCGACGCCATGGTTGCGCGCGCTGAAGGCGAGCAACCGGTACAGCGCGCCGGAATCGAGCAGGCGCCAGCCGAGCTCACGCGCCAGCAGCCCGGCTACAGTGCCTTTGCCCGACCCGCTCGGGCCGTCGATGGTAATGACCGGGGCCTGGGCGTTCACGACTTGGCCTCTTCGGCCACACGAATGCCGACTTCGGCGCACAGCGCGAGGAAGTTCGGGAACGAGGTGGCAACGTTGGCGCAGTCATGGATACGCACCGGCGCAGTGGCCCGCAGCGAGGCGATGCTGAAAGCCATGGCGATACGGTGGTCGCCGTGGCCGTGCACTTCGCCACCGCCAATCGGGCCGCCGTCGATGATGATCCCGTCCGGGGTCGGTTCGCACTTCACCCCCAGGGTGATCAGGCCGTCGGCCATTACCTGGATGCGGTCGGATTCCTTCACTCGCAGTTCTTCGGCGCCACGCAGGATGGTCCGGCCTTCGGCGCAAGCCGCGGCGACGAACAGCACCGGGAACTCGTCGATAGCCAGTGGTACCAGCTCTTCAGGGATCTCGATGCCTTTGAGCTTGGCGCCGCGCACACGCAGGTCGGCTACCGGCTCGCCGCCGACTTCACGCTGGTTCTCCAGAGTGATATCGCCGCCCATCAGGCGCAGGATGTCGATGACACCGGTGCGAGTCGGGTTGATGCCGACGTGCTCAAGCAGCAGGTCGGAGCCTTCGGCGATCGACGCGGCAACCAGGAAGAACGCAGCAGAGGAGATATCTGCCGGCACTTCGATGCGCGTTGCAGTGAGTTTGCCACCCGCTTGCAGCGAAGCGACCGGGCCTTTGGACTCGACCGCATAGCCAAAGCCGCGCAGCATGCGCTCGGTGTGGTCGCGGGTTGGCGCAGGCTCGGTGACGGTGGTCACGCCTTCGGCATACAGGCCGGCCAGCAGCAGGCAGGATTTGACCTGGGCACTGGCCATTGGCAGCGTGTAGTTGAGTGCCTTGAGCCTTTGCCCGCCACGAATGGTCAGTGGTGGCCGGCCATCGGCGCCGGTTTCGACCACGGCGCCCATTTCCCGCAGCGGGTTGGCGACACGGCCCATCGGCCGCTTCGACAGCGAAGCATCGCCGGTCATGGTCACGTCGAACGGCTGGCCGGCGAGCAGGCCAGACAGCAGGCGCATCGAGGTGCCGGAGTTACCGACGTAGATCGGCCCGGGCGGGGCTTTCAGGCCGTGCAGGCCGACACCGTGAATGGTGACCTTGCCATGGTTGGGGCCTTCGATGACCACACCCATGTCGCGGAAGGCCTGCAAGGTCGCCAGAGCGTCCTCGCCTTCAAGGAAGCCTTCGACTTCAGTGGTGCCTTCGGCCAGCGAGCCGAGCATGATCGAGCGATGGGAAATCGACTTGTCGCCTGGAACGCGGATCCGTCCGGACACGCGGCCACCAGGTTGGGCCAGGAAAATCAGATCGTTGGCGTTCATAGCGTCCACATAGGCCCGGCGGGCCAGGATTTTACTGAAATGCTCGCGGGCAACCCGTGCGCGGGTAAATACCCCCAGCAGCTGGTGCCCATCCCCTGCATCGACCGCGTCGCGCAAGGCGTCGAGGTCGCTGCGAAATGTATCTAGCGTGCGCAGCACCGCCTCGCGGTTGGCGAGGAAGATGTCATGCCACATGATCGGGTCGCTGCCGGCGATTCTTGTGAAATCGCGAAAGCCCCCTGCAGCGTACCGGAAGATTTCGAGGTTTTCATTGCGCTTGGCCAGCGAATCGACCAAGCCGAAGGCCAGCAGGTGTGGCAGGTGACTGGTAGCCGCCAGCACTTCGTCGTGACGCTCGACCGTCATGTGTTCGACATCGGCGCCCAATGCGCGCCACAGGCGGTCGACCATGGCCAGTGCGGCAGGGTCGGTTTCAGCCAGTGGCGTAAGAATGACTTTATGACGGCGGAACAGCGCGGCGTTGGAGGCCTCTACCCCGCTCTGCTCGGAGCCGGCAATCGGGTGGCCGGGAACGAAGCGCGGCAGATTGCTGCTGAACACTTCGCGGGCAGCACGGACCACGTTGCACTTGGCGCTGCCGACGTCGGTGACGATGGCATTGCCAAGGTCGAGCCTGGCCAGCACGGCGAGCAGTTTTTCCATGGCCAGGATCGGCACGGCGAGCTGAATCACGTCGGCGCCGACGCAGGCGCTGGCGAGGTCTTCTTCGCAGCGGTCGACTACACCGAGGGCAACCGCCTGCTTGCGCGACGGGGCATCCAGGTCGACGCCGACCACTTCGCGGCACAGTCCGCTTTCACGCAGGCCCTTGGCGAACGAGCCACCGATTAGGCCGAGGCCGACCACGACCAGGCGGCCGATAATCGGCGCGGATTTGTTTGCTAGCACATCAACCACGATTGCGAACCCTGTTCAGAACGGCAGCATGTGCCGGATCAAACCATGCTGATCGATTGCCGCACCGGGGCCGCTGCGCGACCCTTCGCGGGCAAGCCCGCTCCCACAGGGTTTTGCGTCGATCACCCGTGCGGGCTTGATACAAATCCTGTGGGAGCGGGCTTGCCCGCGAAGGGCCGCGCAGCGGCCCCAGTAGCGCAGAGACCAGCTTCAACCTCAGAGTACCGCCTTCGGATACGAGCCCAGCACTTTCAGCGCAACGGCGTCCTGGCTGATCTTCTCCAGCACCGCCTTGATCAGCGGATCCCGATGATGGCCGACAAAGTCGATGAAGAACACGTAGGTCCACTTGCCGCTACGCGAAGGACGCGTTTCGATCCGGGTCAGGTCGATGCCGTTGTCGTGGAACGGCACCAGCAGCTCGTGCAGCGCGCCCGGCTTGTTGCTCATCGACACAATGATCGAAGTCTTGTCGTCGCCGGTAGGCGGCACTTCCTGGCTGCCGATCATGAGGAAGCGCGTGGAGTTGTCCGGGCGGTCTTCGATTTTCTCGGCAATACGCGTCAGGCCATACAGGTTGGCTGCCATATCGCCGGCAATCGCCGCCGAGTTCCATTCACCCTTGACCCGCTTGGCCGCTTCGGCGTTGCTCGACACCGCCACCCGCTCAACATTCGGGTAATGCGCATCGAGCCACTTGCGGCACTGGGCCAGCGACTGGGCGTGGGAATAGATGCGGGTGATGCTGTCGGTTTTGGTGCTCTCGCCCACCAGCAGGTGATGGTGAATGCGCAGCTCGACTTCGCCGCAGATAACCATGTCGTGCTCAAGGAAACTGTCGAGGGTGTGGCTGACCGCACCTTCGGTGGAGTTTTCCACCGGCACCACGCCAAAGTTGACCGCACCGGCGGCCACTTCACGGAACACTTCGTCGATCGCCGCCATTGGCCGGCTGATCACCGCGTGGCCGAAGTGCTTCATCGCCGCAGCCTGGGTGAAGGTACCTTCAGGGCCGAGGTAGGCGACCTTCAGCGGCTGCTCCAGGGCCAGACACGAAGACATGATTTCGCGGAACAAACGCGCCATCTCTTCGTTGCCCAGTGGGCCGCCGTTGCGCTCCATGACGCGCTTGAGCACGGCAGCTTCCCGCTCGGGACGGTAGAACACCGGCGTCTCGCCTTCGGCCAGGTTGGCCATCTTGACCCGAGCCACTTCCTGGGCGCAGCGGGCGCGCTCGCTGATCAGCTCGAGGATCTTCTCGTCGAGGCTGTCGATGCGTACACGCAGGGCTTTGAGTTCGTGCTCGACCATCAGGCGTGCTCCTTCTCGAATTCAGCCATGTAGCTGACCAGAGCTTCAACCGCGTCCTGACCCAGGGCGTTGTAGATCGATGCGCGCATGCCGCCCACCGAGCGATGGCCCTTGAGGTTGAGCAGGCCGCGGGCGTCAGCACCGGCGAGGAAGGCTTTGTCCAGGCGCTCGTCGGCCAGGCGGAACGGCACGTTCATCCACGAACGGGCGTTGACGCTGATCGGGTTGCTGTAGAAATCGCTGGAGTCGATGAAGCCGTACAGGCGATCTTTTTTCGCCCGGTTGCGCGCTTCCATGGCTTCGACACCGCCCTGCTCCTTGAGCCACTCGAAGACCAGCCCCGAGAGGTACCAGGAATAGGTTGCCGGCGTGTTGTACATCGAGCCGTTATCGGCCGAAACCTTGTAGTCGAGCATGGTTGGGCAGCTGCTGCGGGCGCGACCGAGCAGGTCTTCACGCACGATCACCACAACCAGGCCGCTTGGGCCGATGTTCTTCTGCGCGCCGGCGTAGATCAGGCCGAACTGGGACACGTCGGTCGGGCGCGAGAGGATGTCCGAAGACATGTCGACCACCAGCGGTACGTCACCGGTCTGCGGCACCCAGTCGAACTGCAGGCCGCCAATGGTTTCATTGGACGCGTAGTGGACGTAAGCGGCGTCCTTGCTCAGGGTCCAGTCGTTCTGGCCGGGGATGGCGAGGTAATCGTAGGGCTTGGCGCTGGCAGCAATGTTGACGTTGCCAAAGCGACGCGCTTCTTCGATGGCCTTTTTCGACCAGATGCCGGTCTCGATGTAGTCCGCGGTGCCGTTTTCCGGCAGCAGGTTCAGCGGGATCTCGGCAAATTGCTGGCTGGCGCCACCTTGCAGAAACAGCACTTTGTAATTGGAGGGGACGGACAGCAGGTCACGCAGGTCCTGCTCGGCCTTTTCGGCAATGGCCACGTAGTCATCGCTGCGATGGCTCATTTCCATCACCGACAGACCTTTGCCATTCCAGTCCAGCATTTCCGCCTGGGCGCGCTGCAGGACTGCTTCAGGAAGCGCAGCAGGGCCTGCGCAGAAGTTAAAGGCTCGTTTGCTCACATCCACTCTCGCTCTGCTCTGGTCAGTAAGCGGGGCGACCATGGCCGCCCCGCTCGGGTTGTTGCGCTGTTTATTCCTGCGGCGCCTCTTCGGCGGCGCCGGCGTCATCATCTGCCGCCTCTACCGCATCGAGTTCGACGCCCTCTGCGCCCTCCTCGCCTTCGAGCAACTCCTCGAGGTCTTCGGATGGCTCCTGGATCCGCTCAAGGCCCACCAGGGTCTCGTCGCTGGCCAGTTTGATCAAGGTCACGCCCTGGGTGTTACGACCCAGGCTGGAGACTTCGCCAACGCGGGTGCGCACCAGCGTGCCCTGGTCGGAGATGAGCATGATCTCTTCACCTTCCTGCACCTGGATCGCGCCGATCAGCAGGCCGTTACGGCCCTTGGTGCCCATGGCGATCACGCCCTGACCACCACGACCGCGCCGTGGGAACTTGGACAGCGGGGTACGCTTGCCGAAGCCACGCTCGGAGGCGGTGAGGATCTGCGCACCGGACTCGGGGATCAGCATCGAGATGATCCGCTGGCCTTTGCCCAGCTTCATGCCGCGCACACCGCGAGCGGTACGGCCCATTTCACGCACGACGCTTTCAGCGAAGCGGATGACCTTGCCGGCGTCGGAGAACATCATGACTTCCTTGGCGCCATCGGTGATGGCGGCGGCAATCAGGGTGTCGCCTTCTTTCAGCTTCAGCGCAATCAGGCCGCTGGTACGTGGACGCGCAAACTGCGCCAACGGGGTCTTCTTGACGGTACCGGAAGCCGTCGCCATGAAGATGTAGGCACCGGTAGGCTCTGCAGCCCACTCGGCAGTGTCGCCGTCTTCTTCGTCGACTTCTTCGGCTTCGACCAGCTCACCCTCGAGCACGGTGTCGTCGCCGTCCTCCAGCTCTTCATCGACATCGGCGCTCTGCTGCAGGGCTTCGAGGTCGATCTGCAGCATGGCGGTAATGCGTTCGCCGTCTTCCAGCGGCAGCAGGTTGACCAGCGGACGGCCACGGGCAGCGCGCGAGGCTTCCGGGATGTCGTAGGTTTTCAGCCAGTAGACCTTGCCCTTGCTGGAGAACAGCAACAGCGTGGCGTGGCTGTTGGCAACCAGCAGGTGTTCGATGTAGTCCTCGTCCTTGACGCCGGACGCCGACTTGCCTTTGCCGCCACGGCGCTGGGCCTGGTACGCGGTCAACGGCTGGGTCTTGGCGTAGCCGCCGTGGGAGATGGTCACCACGCGCTCTTCTTCCGGGATCATGTCGCCGTAGCTGAGGTCGTGACGGGCATCGAGGATCTCGGTGCGGCGCACGTCGCCGTATTCGGCACGGATCGCTTCGAGCTCTTCGCGGATCACTTCCATCAGGCGCTCGGCGCTGCTGAGGATGCGGATCAGCTCGCCGATCTGCTCGAGAATCTCCTGGTACTCGGCCAGCAGCTTTTCGTGCTCGAGGCCGGTCAGGCGGTGCAGACGCAGGTCAAGAATGGCCTGGGCCTGCTCTGGCGACAGGAAGTACTTGCCATCGCGCATGCCGTACTGGGCATCGAGGTTTTCCGGGCGGCACGAGTCGGCGCCGGCGCGCTCGACCATGACCTGCACCGCGCTCGATTCCCACGGCATCGCAACCAGGGCTTCCTTGGCTTCGGACGGGGTCGGCGAGGCCTTGATCAGGGCGATGACCGGGTCGATGTTGGACAGTGCGACAGCCTGGCCTTCAAGGATGTGGCCACGTTCACGGGCCTTGCGCAGCTCGAATACGGTACGACGGGTCACCACTTCACGGCGGTGACGGACGAACGCTTCGAGCAGGTCCTTGAGGTTGAGCAGGCGCGGACGACCGTCGATCAAGGCGACAATGTTGATGCCGAACACGCTCTGCAGCTGAGTCTGCTGGTAGAGGTTGTTGAGCACGACCTCAGGCACCTCGCCGCGACGCAGCTCGATGACCACGCGCATACCGTCCTTGTCGGACTCGTCGCGCAGCTCGGTGATGCCTTCGAGCTTCTTCTCCTTGACCAGCTCGGCGATCTTCTCGATCAGGCGAGCCTTGTTCAGCTGGTACGGCAGCTCGGTGATGACGATCTGCTGACGGCCACCGACCTTGTCGATGTCTTCGATCTCGGAGCGGGCGCGCATATAGATGCGGCCACGACCGGTGCGATAGGCCTCGATGATGCCGGAGCGGCCGTTGATCAGGCCAGCAGTCGGGAAGTCCGGACCAGGGATGAACTGCATCAGCTCATCGATGGTGACTTCAGGATTGTCGATCAGCGCCAGGCAGCCGTCGATCACTTCGCCGAGGTTGTGCGGCGGGATGTTGGTCGCCATGCCCACGGCGATACCGCTGGAGCCGTTGACCAGCAGGTTGGGGATGCGCGTTGGCATTACCGCCGGGATCAGCTCGGTGCCGTCGTAGTTGGGTACCCAGTCGACGGTTTCTTTGTGCAGGTCAGCCAGCAGCTCGTGTGCCAGCTTGGACATGCGCACTTCGGTGTATCGCATTGCCGCAGCGTTGTCGCCGTCGACCGAACCGAAGTTGCCCTGGCCGTCGACCAGCAGGTAGCGCAGCGAGAATGGCTGGGCCATACGCACGATGGTGTCGTAGACCGCAGTGTCGCCGTGCGGGTGGTACTTACCGATAACGTCACCGACCACACGGGCGGACTTCTTGTACGGTTTGTTCCAGTCGTTGCCCAACTCGCTCATCGCAAACAGAACGCGGCGATGCACAGGCTTCAAGCCGTCACGCGCATCGGGCAGTGCACGCCCGACAATCACGCTCATCGCGTAGTCGAGGTAAGACTGTCTCAGTTCGTCTTCGATATTGACCGGGAGGATTTCTTTGGCCAGTTCGCCCATGAGAAGCCTGATTCCTTTTTCTGGTGAAACCTCGTCCAAGTCCCCAGAGGACGAACGAAGCTCGTCGCCGCAGCGCACAGTGGTGCGACGACTTACGACAAATCAATAGGTTGTGCCTTGGATCTGCGCAATGAAGACCGCATAAACGGGCGGCCTTGGAAACTGCCGGATGGTACCACAAAAATGCATCAGGCTTAAGCCTCAAGCTGCAACAAGAAGCAGCGCTGCCAAGCAATGGCCGCTTTGCCCTGACAGCTGCGCCCTGCACGGCGCGCAGGCGCTCAATGCAGGCGCTTGCGGCACATTAGCTGGGCGATCTTGGCGGTGTCTGGGCGCTCTACCACGCCTTTTTCGGTCACGATCACGTCAACCAGGTCAGCCGGGGTCACGTCGAACACCGAATTGAACACCTCGACCTGTGCGGCAACCCGATTGCCGGCAACATCCAGCAGCTCGTCTGCTTCGCGCTCTTCCAGCGGGATATCGTCACCGGTTGCCAGGTTCAGGTCGATGCTGGTGCTTGGCGCCACCACCATGAAGCGCACGCCATGGTGCATGGCCGCTACCGCCAGTTGGTAAGTGCCGATCTTGGCCGCGACATCGCCGTTGGCCGCGATGCAGTCAGCACCCACCACGACCCAGGTGATGCCCTTGACCTTCATCAGATGCGCCATCGCCGAGTCAGCGCAGAGGGTGACCGGCACGCCTTCCTGCGCCAGCTCCCAGGCGGTCAGGCGCGAGCCTTGCAGCCAGGGCCGGGTCTCGCCGACGTAAATCCGCTCGACCATGCCCTCAAGGTAAGCTGCACGCAGCACGCCCAGCGCGGTACCGAAGCCCCCGCTGCCCAGCGCACCGGCATTGCCGTGGGTCAGCATGGTCTGCTCGTTGCCTTGCTGGCGGCGGATCAGCTCGATGCCGTACTGGGCCATGGTCAGGTTGGCTTCGCGGTCGCTGTCGTGGATGGCGACGGCCTCGGCTTCCATGGCCGCCAGCAGGTTTTCATTGGGGCGCAGGCGCTGCAGGCGATCACGCATGCGGTTGAGCGCCGAGAACAGGTTGGCCGCGGTGGGCCGCGCTTCGGCCAGATCGAGAAAGTCTTCTTCGATCGACTCTTCCCAGTCACCCTTCTCGGCAAGCCGGGCACGCAGCGCCAGGACCAACCCATAAGCGGCGCTGATGCCGATGGCCGGCGCACCGCGCACCGCCATCGAGCGGATCGCGCTCACCACCTGAGACACGTCGGTACAGGCCAGCCAGCGCTCTTGCGCCGGCAGCAGGCGCTGGTCGAGCAGATGCAGGGTGCCGTCACGCCACTGAATGCCGGTCACCTTCTCTGCCGCCAAAAGTCGCTCGCGCATCGCCTCTCCCCGTGCTTTGCTGATCAAAAGCCGGCGATTATAGCGAGCCTCAGCCGCGGGCGCTCGGGTATACTGCGCGATCCGCCCAAACCCTTCAGGTAGCTGCCGCATGCCGACCTCCGTAGCCCCCCTCGACCTGCTCCTGGTGCCGACCTGGCTGGTGCCTGTGGAGCCAGCCGGAGTGGTACTGGAAGGGCACGCGCTGGGCCTGCGCGACGGCTTGATCGCCTGGCTCGGCCCGCGCGAGCGCGCGCCGGCGGCGCTACAGGTGCGCGAGTTGCACGACTGCCTGCTGTGCCCGGGCCTGATCAACGCCCACGGCCACGCCGCCATGAGCCTGTTCCGCGGCCTGGCCGACGACTTGCCGCTGATGACCTGGCTGCGTGAGCACATCTGGCCTGCCGAGGGCCGCTGGGTCGATCCGGGCTTTGTCCGCGACGGTACCGACCTGGCCATCGCCGAACAGCTCAAGGGCGGCATAACCTGCTTTGCCGACATGTACTTCTTTCCGCGCGAAGCCTGCGAGCAAGTCGAGCAGAGCGGCATTCGCGCCCAGGTGGCGGTGCCGCTGCTGGACTTCCCGATACCCGGTGCAGCGACTGCGGACGACGCCCTGCATCAGGCCATCGAGCTGTTTGGCGAGTTGCGCCACCACCCGCGCATCACGATCGCCCTCGGCCCCCACGCGCCGTATACGGTCGGTGACGAGACGCTGGAGAAGATCCGCGTGATTGCCGATCAGCTCGATGCGCCGCTGCACATGCACATCCACGAGACCGCCAGCGAAGTCGAGCAGGCCGTTGCCGAGCACGGCGAACGGCCGCTGGCTCGGCTGGCGCGGCTTGGACTGCTGGGGCCGAGCCTGCAGGCGGTGCACATGACCCAGATCAGCGACGAAGACCTGGCCCTGCTGGTAGAAAGCAACACCAGCGTGATCCACTGCCCGGAATCCAACCTGAAACTGGCCAGCGGCTTCTGCCCGGTTGAGCGTTTGTGGCAGGCCGGGGTCAATGTCGCTATAGGCACCGATGGCGCGGCCAGCAACAACGACCTCGACCTGCTCGGCGAGACCCGCACCGCCGCCCTGCTGGCGAAAGCTGTGGCCGGCTCGGCGTCGGCGCTGGACGCCCATCGTGCCTTGCGCATGGCGACCCTTAATGGCGCTCGCGCCCTGGGTCTGGACGCACAGATCGGCTCGCTGGAGCTGGGCAAGGCCGCCGACCTGGTGGCGTTCGACTTGTCTGGCCTGGCCCAGCAGCCGGTACACGACCCTGTGTCACAATTGATCTATGCCACCAGCCGCGACTGCGCGCAGCATGTCTGGGTCGCCGGCGAGCAGCTGCTCGAAGAGCGCCGCCTGACCCGTATGGACGAGGCGGCACTGACCGCCATGGCCCGCGCCTGGGGCGCGCGCATCGCAGGCAAGGAATGACCACGCTCCAGCTGCGGCTGGCGCTTAGTGACACCTTTTATTCAAGTTTCAGAGGATCTGTTCAATGAGCAACGTCGACCACGCCGAAATCGCCAAGTTCGAGGCCCTCGCCCACCGCTGGTGGGACCGCGAAAGCGAGTTTAAACCCCTGCACGACATCAACCCGCTGCGGGTCAACTGGATTGACGAGCGCGTCAGCCTGGCAGGCAAGAAGGTGCTCGATGTCGGCTGCGGCGGTGGCATCCTCAGCGAAGCGATGGCGCAACGCGGCGCCACCGTGACCGGCATCGACATGGGCGAAGCACCGCTGGCGGTAGCCCGCCTGCACCAGCTCGAGTCGGGCGTCGAGGTCGAGTACCGGCAGATCACCGCCGAGGCCCTGGCCGAAGAAATGCCCGAGCAGTTCGACGTGGTCACCTGTCTTGAGATGCTCGAGCACGTGCCTGACCCGTCGTCGGTAATCCGCGCCTGCTACCGCATGGTCAAGCCGGGCGGCCAGGTGTTCTTCTCGACCATCAACCGCAACCCCAAAGCCTACCTGCTGGCGATCATCGGCGCCGAGTACATCCTCAAGATGCTGCCGCGCGGCACCCATGACTTCAAGAAGTTCATCCGCCCGTCCGAGCTGGGCGCCTGGAGCCGGGTTGCCGGGCTTGAAGTCAAAGACATCATCGGCCTGACCTACAACCCGCTGACCAAGCACTACAAGCTGAGCAGCGACGTCGACGTCAACTACATGATCCAGACCCTGCGCGAGGTGTGAGCATGCGTTTGCGAGCAGTACTTTTCGACATGGACGGCACGCTGCTGGACACCGCGCCTGACTTCATCGCCATCTGCCAGGCGATGCTCGCCGAGCGCGGCATGGCGCCGATCGCCGACAAGCTGATCCGCGACGAGATCTCCGGCGGCGCGCGGGCGATGGTTGCCGCGACCTTTGCCATGAGCCCTGAAGACGAAGGCTTCGAGGCATTGCGCCTGGAATTTCTCGAGCGTTACCAGCGTGACTGTGCAGTGCACAGCAAGCTGTTCGAGGGCATGCCCGAGTTGCTCGACGATATCGAAAAAGGCGGCCTGATCTGGGGTGTGGTGACCAACAAGCCGGTGCGTTTCGCCGAGCCGATCATGCAGCGCCTGGGCCTGGCCGAGCGCTCTGCGTTGTTGATCTGCCCGGATCATGTCAAGAACAGCAAGCCTGACCCCGAGCCACTGATTCTGGCCTGCAAGACCCTGGATCTGGACCCGGCCAGCGTGCTGTTCGTCGGTGACGACCTGCGTGATATCGAGTCGGGGCGCGACGCCGGGACCCGCACCGCAGCGGTTCGCTATGGCTATATTCATCCGCAGGACAACCCCAACAACTGGGGTGCAGACGTGGTGGTGGACCACCCGTTGGAGCTGCGCAAGGTGCTCGACAGCGCGCTGTGCGGCTGCTGATCAATCGCTGAGGGCGCGCCCGCCGCGCCCTGGCTTGCAAAGGATAGACCTATGTTCGATTACACCGCCCGCCCCGGCCTGCTCGCTGGCCGAGTGATCATGGTGACTGGCGCCGGCCGCGGCATTGGCGCTGCGGCGGCCAAGGCCTACGCCGCGCTGGGCGCGACCGTGTTGCTGCTGGGCAAGAGCGAAGCCAACCTCAATGAGGTCTATGACGAGATCGAAGCCGCGGGCCACCCGCAACCGGTGGTGATCCCGTTCAACCTGGAAACTGCCTTGGCGCACCAGTATGACGAGCTGGCAGTAATGATCGAGAACGACTTCGGTCGGCTTGACGGGCTGCTCAACAACGCTTCGATCATTGGCCCGCGCACGCCGGTGGAGCAGCTCTCGGGCGACAATTTCATGCGCGTGATGCACATCAACGTGAATGCCACGTTCATGCTTACCAGCACCCTGTTGCCGCTGCTGAAGTTGTCCGAGGATGCGTCGGTGGTGTTCACCTCCAGTAGTGTCGGGCGCAAGGGCCGGGCTTACTGGGGTGCCTATGGGGTGTCGAAGTTTGCCACCGAGGGCTTGATGCAGACCCTGGCCGACGAGCTGGAAGGCGTGGCACCGGTGCGCTCCAACAGCATCAACCCGGGCGCGACCCGCACTGCCATGCGTGCGGCGGCGTATCCGAGCGAGAATCCGCAGGACAATCCGTTGCCTGAAGAAATCATGCCGGTTTACGTGTATTTGATGGGGCCGGACAGCAAGGCGGTGAATGGGCAGGCGTTCAACGCCCAGTAACGTTGCGGCGGCTGGATTGGGGCTGCTTTGCAGCCCCAGATACCGTGATCAACCGGCTGCCAAGCCCAGCCGCGTACGCCCAGCCTGACGCTGCTCCAGCTGCATGCAGCGCTCGAGGAACAGGGACATGCAGTCGTAGCTCTTGCACACCGCCTTGCGTAACTCGGCGCGCAGCAACGGCGTCGGGCTCTCCCCCACCAGCGTGCAGATGATCTCCAGCGCCTCCCAAGGGTGCGCATCGTCATACTGGGCATGCATCTTCAGCCACTTCAGGGCGCGCTTGCGGGTCTCTTCCGGGAAGCCCTCGGCATACGCGCCATCCGCACAGACCACCGCCGACCATTCGCCGGTAGCGCCTTCAATCGCATAGTTGGTGGCCGCCATGGCAATCGCCAGCGATTCGGTCGAGCACACCCGCCAGCACCAGTCATTCAAGCCATTAAGTTCGGCTGGCACGTCCTGCGCCTGCAGATCGCCCAAGGTCACGCCGTGGGCATGGCACCAGTGCACCCAGTAATCAGCATGGTTGAGTTCGACGCGGATATTGCGCATCAGCCAGCGCCGGGCCATGTCCTCACCAGGGTGGCGGGCAAAGCGGGTCTTGGTCAGATTGTGCGCCATGTACAGGGAAAACTGCTCAACCACTGGCCAGCCACCAATCAGGTACTGGCGAATGGTCGCTTGACGCAGTTGACCGTCGCGCAGGCGCTGGTAGAACTCGTGCTCGACTACCCGGCGCTTGCTCTCGCGGCAGTCTTCGATCATTTGTTGCGCCCACTGCGGGTAGCTGGCGGGATCCATCAGCGGCCCAATCCGAACGAATGCATCACTCACTGTCAGCTCCTTGATTCCCTGTGATTTAGCCGTCCACTCTCAGCGAAACGTCCCTGGCGCGCGCTGCAGCAAAGGCCGTGCTGCAATTCGTTGGCGTTGCAGGCTATCGCAGGTAAACACCTGCGGCCGCTCGATCAGGTAGCCCTGGGCGTAGTCCACGCCGATTTCCTGCAGGGCCTGCTCGATCAACGGCGTTTCAACAAATTCGGCAATGGTGCGTTTGCCCATGACGTGGCCGATGTGGTTGATCACCTCAACCATAGCGCGATTAATCGGATCATCCAGCATGTCTTTTACAAAACTTCCGTCGATCTTCAGGTAGTCCACCGGCAAATGCTTCAAATAAGCGAATGACGACATTCCGGCGCAGAAGTCATCCAGCGAGAATTTGCAGCCCAGTCCTTTCAATTCATTGATGAAGCGAATGGCACTGCCCAGGTTGGCAATGGCGCTGGTTTCGGTAATTTCGAAGCAAATCATCCGTGGCGGGATTTCAAACTCGCTGAACAGACGTTGCAAATAATCGAGAAATTTATCGTCGCCGATGCTCGAACCGGACAAATTGATAGCCACCAGCGCCAACGGCCCCGGGCGCCCCTCGTTCAGGCACTGACGGATAACCTGGAACACGTTGCGCACGACCCAACGATCCAACGCGGTCATCAAGCCATAACGCTCGGCCGCGGGGATGAAGCTGTCGGGCAGAATGGTCCGCCCGCTTTCGTCGTGCAGGCGCAGCAGGATCTCGATATGCCCCGGCCCTTCCTGATCACTGAGGGCGGCAATCTCCTGGGCGTACAAGCAGAAGCGGTTTTCCTCCAGCGCCACATGCAGACGCTGAATCCAGGCCATTTCGCCAAAGCGCATGGACAGCTCGCTGTCATCGGCGTGATACACCTGGACCCGATTGCGGCCCTTTTCCTTGGCCATGTAGCAGGCCATGTCGGCAGCGCGCAAGGAGGCCTCAAGGGTGCCGGGCGCTTGTGCCATGCTCACCAGGCCAATGCTCACAGTGGTAATGAACGGCCGCCCCTTCCAGACAAAATGCAGGCTCTGCACCGCCTGGCGCAGTTGCTCGGCGATGCGCTCGGCCTGCTCCTGCGGGCAGTTCTCGAGCAGTACCCCAAATTCGTCTCCCCCCAGCCGCGCCAGGGTGTCGCCCTCGCGCAGGCCGGACTGCAGCACCGCACAGATATGGCGCAGCAGCTCGTCACCCGCGGCGTGGCCACAGGTGTCGTTGACCAGCTTGAACTGGTCCAGATCGAGAAACATCAACGCATGCCGGCCAGGCTGACGCGCCAGGCCGTTGAGCGCCTGTTCAAGGCGGTACTCAAACTCGCGGCGGTTGGCCAGCCCGGTCAGGGCGTCATGGGTGGCCTGCCACGACAGGTTGGCGATGTACTGCCGCTCCTGGGTCATGTCATGCAGCACCAGGACTATGCCAGTGGCCTGGCCATCGCTGAGGATCGGTGAGCCCACCAGGTTGACCGAGACCGTGCTGCCATCCAGGCGCTGGATCAACCGTGCATGCTCGGCGCCGCCGCGCAGGCTGCCGGCCAGCACCTGCTCGATCAAGGTGCGCGCATCTTCGTCGCTGTGCTCGTCGAGCAGGCTGAACAGCGCCGACAACGGCAGCCCCTGAGCTGATGCAGCTTGCCAGTGGGTCAGCTGCTCGGCGGCGGCGTTCATGTAGAGGATATTGCCGTCGACGTCGGTGGTGATCACCGCATCGCCAATCGAGGCCAGGGTGATCTGCGCACGGTCCTTTTCGGCCTGCAGTGCGCTGGCAAACGCCTGGCGCTGGGACAGCAACTTGCTCGAACGGCGCCAGGCCATGGTAATGAGGAAGATCGCCGTCAGCAGGTTGCTGATCAGCAACACCTTGAGCAGCACCCGCGAGCCTTCACCCAGGGCGTCGCTGAAGGCCTTGGCGACCGGCGTCACACCTTCGTTGATAGTGGCGATGCGCGCCTTCCAATCATTGACCTGCTCCGGGGTCGGCTGGCCGCTGCTGAAGCTGCTGTGGATTTCAGTCGCGAGCAGATCGAGCTGGCGCAGGTAGTCGTCGCCGATATCCCAATAGGCGATGGCCTTCTGCATGAAGCTGATGTTACGAAAGTAGCTGTAGAACCAGATGATCCTACTGACGTCTTCAGGGTGGTTGCCGCCCTGCAGGATGCCGGTGCGGGCTGCAGCGTAGTCGGGGGTGGGCTGGTCCAGCGCGATGCGCAGTTCGTGATCGCCCTGGGGCACGGCGATGGCTTGGTGAAAACGCTGCAGAAAGCGCGGTTCAGGCCTCTCGGCGTATAAATTGAGGTAATAGATGGCGTCTTTCTGCGCCTTCGACCAGAGGCTCTCGCCGGCGACATAGGCACGCACGGCCGAAAGCGTGTACAGGCTCAGGCCGGCCAGCAAGACCTGCAGGATCACCACGGCGACAAACGGCCAGATGATACCCAGCAGCCTAGGCGCTTGATGAATTTGAGTTCCCTTCATGGAGTCCCTGTCACGGCGGCAGATAAAGCACTAATCAAACCAGACAAGCACAGCGTAGGCGAGAAACCGCTACTAGCTAGACGTTCGTATTGCAAATAAATGCAGGATTTTCCTGCTCATGCAGCGCCGTCGGCGCCAGCCACTGCTCAGGTCTGCTGCAGATGGCCGTACAACTTGGCGTAAAGCCCACCGTCAGCTATCAATTGCTGATGATCACCGTCTTCGGCGACGTGCCCGCCGTCAAATACCAGGACCCGGTCGGCCTGCTTCACCGCCGAAAGCCGGTGGGCAATGATCAACGTGGTACGGCCACTGAGAAATCGCGCCAAGGCCTGATGCAGGTTATATTCAGTGGCGGCATCGAGGGCCGAGGTGGCTTCGTCGAGGATCACCACTTTAGGCTCGGCGAGGACCATCCGGGCAATCGCCAGGCGCTGACGCTGGCCGCCGGACAAGCGCACACCAGAGCGGCCAACGACGCTATCAAGGCCCTGCGGCAAGGCACTGATGGTGCTGTCGAGCTGGGCGATGCGCAGCGCCTGCCAACAGGCTTCGTCACTGCACTCGCGGCCCATGGTCAGGTTGGCGCGCACGCTATCGTTGAACAAGGCCGGATGCTGCAGCACTACCGCAACGTTTTCGCGCAGGGTCTCCAGGCCAATCTCCTGCAGGCTGGCGCCGCCGAAACGAATGGTCCCGGCCTGAGCGGTGTACAGACCCAGCAGCAACTGAACGAGGGTGCTCTTGCCGCCGCCGCTGGCACCGACAATCGCGACCTTTTCGCCTGGCGCAATCGACAGATCGAGGTGCTCCAGCACCGGCTCGTCAGCGTAGGAGAAACGCAAGTCGCGCACCTCGATGCCAACCGTGTCGCGCCCGGCAAACGGATCGCTGGCAGCGGCGTATTGCGGCTCGTCCTCGCGCGCCAGCAGCTCGTTGAGGCGGCTCAGCGCGCCACCGGCGGCGTAGTAGGCGTATTGCAGATTGAGCAGCTGCTCGACCGGGCCGATCATGAACCACAGGTAGCTGAACACAGCGAGCATCTGCCCGATCGACAGGTCGGAGAACAACACGGTGAGCATCGCCGCAGCACGGAAGATGTCGATGCCGAACTGGAACAACAAGCCGCTGGCGCGCCCGCTGGCATCGCTTTTCCACTGCGAGGCCACGGCGTAGTCACGCACTTCACGGGCGCGCAGGCCAAGCCGACCGAGGAAATAACCCTGACGGTTGCCGGCGCGGATTTCCTGAATGGCATCCAGCGTCTCGGTCAGCGCCTGGGTAAAGCGCCCAGTGCTGTCGTTCTCGAGTTTCTTCAGGTGTTTGACGCGCTTGCCCAACTGCACGGTGAAGTAGATCACCAGCGGGTTGAACAGCAGAATCACCAATGCCAACTGCCAGTGCATCCACAGCAGGATTGCCGCAGTGCCGGTCAGGGTCAGCATCGCCACCAGGAAGCGACTGAGGGTTTCGCCAACAAACTTGTCCAGGGTGTCGAGGTCAGTGACCAAGTGAGTGGCCACGGTGCCACTGCCCAGGCTTTCGTATTCCTTGAGCGAGATACGCTTGAGGCGCTCGATCAGGCGAATCCTCAGGCGGTAGACAATGTCTTTGGCCAGGCCAGCAAACAGCTTGGCCTGAACCACGTTGAAGGCCAGCGCGCAAACCCGCAGGCAGAAGGTCACCGCTAGCATCAAGCCGATATAGCCGGTTGCCTGCTGCCAGTGGCTAGGCAGCAGATGATTCATCCACTTGAGTGCAGCGTCGCCGTGGCCCAGCAGCACCTCATCGACCAGCAGTGGCAGCAGCAACGGAATCGGCACGCTGGACAGCACCGCCAGCATCGCCACCAGGTTGGCGCCCCACAGGGCCTTGCGGTGATGTAGTGCCAGCCGGCGGATTTCTGCCCAACTCAGCCGATCAGGGGCGCCATGAGGCTTCCCCGGTACAGGGTCGGGCGACCCCGGCAGGTCAAGCACACGCGGCCTGCTGCAGCCAGCGGCCGAGCAAAGGCTGCAAGCTGGTCAGCGGCTGATAGCCGTTGGTCAGCAAGGCCAGTTGACCGTTACGTTCGGCCAGCAGGGTCGGGAAACCGGCAATACCCAGGTCTTGCACCCAGCTGAAATCAGCGGCGGTAGCACTGCGGGTTTCGCTGCGAATCAGCGCTTCAGCGAATTGCGCGCGGTCAAAGCCGGCCTGCTCGGCCAGGTCGACCAGTTGCGGCGGGCGGGTCACGTCCAGGCCTTGCTCGTAGAAACCCGCCTGAATCAGCGCCAGCAACGACCAGGCGCGTTCGGCGTCGAGTTCGCGCCCAGCAACCAGCGCACGGCAGGCCGGCTCGGTGTCATAGACAAAACCATCGGGCAGCGCGTCGTCGAATCGAAACGGCTGACCGGTGGCTTCGGCGACCGCCTGCCAATGCTCGAGGATGTAGCGCCGAGTAGCGACATCCAGGGCGCTGCTGGCCGAGCGCAGGCCGCCCACCACCAGCCGCGTCGGCACGCCGGCATCGGCTGCCTGGGCGATGAGCGCCGCGGCCACCGGGGCGAACCCCCAGCACCAGGAGCACATCGGGTCCATCACATACAGCAGGCGTGCAGACATGCCTCAGGCCTCGGCTTTGTAGTTGAAACCAATCGGGTGGGGCTGGTTGCGCGCCTTGGCCAGTTCGATCTGTTTCTGCCGGTCGATGGCGCTGCGGCGAGTCTTCTCGCTCAGGCTGTCCCAGCAATGCGGGCAACTGACGCCTGGCGAATAATGCTCGGACGCACGCTCTTCGGCGTTGATCGGGTGGCGGCAGGCATGGCACTGGTCGTACTCGCCCTCGGTCAAGTCGTGACGCACCGTGACGCGGTTGTCGAAGACGAAGCAGTCACCATCCCACAGGCTCTCCTCCTGAGGCACCTCTTCGAAGTACTTCAGCACGCCTCCCTTGAGATGATAGACCTCCTCGAAGCCCTCACCGAGCATATAGCTGGAGGCTTTTTCACAGCGGATGCCGCCGGTGCAGAACATTGCCACCTTCTTGTGCTTGCTCGGGTCGAAGTTGGCCTTGATGTACTCGGGAAACTCGCGGAAGGTCTCGGTCTTGGGGTCGACCGCGCCCTTGAAGGTGCCGATCGCCACTTCGTAGTCGTTGCGGGTGTCGATCAACAGCACTTCAGGGTCGCTGATCAGGGCGTTCCAGTCCTTGGGCTCAACGTAGGTGCCCACCTTGTGGTTTGGGTCCACGCCAGGCACGCCAAGGGTCACGATCTCTTTTTTCAGCTTGACCTTGGTGCGGTAGAACGGCTGCTCGTCGCAGTACGACTCTTTATGATCGATGTCGACCATGCGCGGGTCGCTGCGCAACCACTGGAGCAGGCCGTCGATCCCTTCGCGGGTGCCCGAGACGGTACCGTTGATGCCTTCCAGCGCCAGCAGCAGAGTGCCCTTGACGCCGTTGTCGAGCATGGCCTTGAGCAGCGGCTCGCGCAGTTCGAGGTAGTCTTCCAGGGTGACGAATTTGTACAGCGCCGCGACGACGATAGCTTGTGACATGTAACGAGTTCTCCAGGTGGTCACCCTCGTAAGGGGCGGACCGGAATGACAGTTTGAGCGGGTGGCCTTGAAACACACATGGGAGCGGCGATGCGCTGACCCAGGCCGAAAACAGCTCGGGGCAACGCACCACCGCTCCCACGGGGGATGTTGCGCAGTTTACCAGAATGACTGGGAGGTTTCAGTGACCGCCGCCAGCACACACCGGCGATGCCGGTGCTGCGCCAACCTTGGCCCACTCCTCAGGGGTGTAGGTGTGAATGGCCAGGGCATGAATCTGCCCCATCAGATCGGCCATTGTCGCGTACACCCGCTGGTGGCGCTTGACGCTGTTGAGGCCAGCGAACTGCTCGCTGACCAGCACCGCCTTGTAGTGCGTCTCCAGCCCACGGCTGTGCATGTGGCTTTCGTCGAGCACTTCAAGGTGCACGTTGGCCAATGCTGCCAGTTGCTGTTCGATGCGTTGCTGCATGTTCATCAGCGTTGGCTCACTTCTTCGCAGGAGCGGCTTTGCCAGCGTTCGGGTCGAGCTCTTTGGTCATGTCTTCAAGCAGCTTGTTGACCACCGGTACCGCTGGTTCCAGGCTCTGCTGGGTCAGCTGGGCCGACTGCTGAGTGACCTTGGGCATTTCGCGCAGGACTTTCTTGCCCAATGGCGACTCGTAGAACTTGACCAGGTCCTGCAGCTCGCCTTCGGTGAAGGTCGCGGTGTACAGGTTGACCATCTGCGGCTTGAGTTTTTTCCAGCCAATGGCGTTGTCCAGAGCAGCGTTGGCCTTGGCCTGGTAGCTGTCGAGCACGGCTTTCTTGGAGGCTGGCGCCTTGGTCTGCTCGAAGCGCTGAGCAAACATCTGCTGCACCTGCATGTACACCGGAGTGCCCAGCTTGTCGGCATTGGCCAAGGTCAGGAACTTCTCGGCGGCTTGGTTGTGCGCAGGGGTTGCGGCAAGAACCGAACCGCTGGCGCAGGCCAGGGCGACGGCGGCACAAAGGACACGGAGACGGGTCATTGCAAATCCTTCAGGAAAGGGAGGCGAGTACCTCAGAGACGAGCATTCTGCGCCGCGCCGGGCGCTCTACTCAAGTAGCACGATGAGCGATTGAACCGCTCGGTCGAATCGGGGCCTAAACTGCGGATTCAGACGATTATGGAGTGAACGCCGCATGAGCCGTATCGAAACAGACAGCCTGGGCCCGGTCGAAGTTCCTCAGGACGCCTACTGGGGCGCGCAAACCCAGCGCTCGCTGATCAACTTCGCCATCGGCCAGGAGCGCATGCCGCTGGCCGTTTCGCACGCCTTGGCGCTGATCAAGAAGGCCGCCGCTCGGGTCAACGACCGCAACGGTGACCTGCCGGCGGATATCGCCCGGCTGATCGAACAGGCCGCCGACGAAGTGCTCGATGGCCAGCTGGACGAGCAGTTCCCGTTGGTCGTGTGGCAGACCGGCAGCGGCACCCAAAGCAACATGAACGTCAATGAAGTGATCGCCGGGCGCGCCAACGAGCTGGCCGGCCAGGGCCGCGGCGGCAAGTCGCCGGTACACCCGAATGATCACGTCAACCGCTCGCAGAGCTCGAACGATTGCTTCCCCACCGCGATGAACATTGCCGCGGCGCAGGCAGTGCACGACAAGCTGCTGCCAGCGATTGCCGAGCTGTCGTCGGGGCTGGCCGAGCTGTCTGCGCGCCATCACAAACTGGTCAAGACTGGCCGCACGCACATGATGGACGCCACGCCGATCACTTTCGGCCAGGAGATCTCGGCGTTCGTCGCCCAGCTCGACTACGCCCAGCGAGCGATTCGCGCAGCGCTGCCGGCAGCGTATGAACTGGCCCAGGGCGGCACGGCTGTGGGCACCGGCCTGAACGCACCGCATGGCTTTGCCGAAGCCGTCGCCGCCGAGCTGGCGGCATTGTCCGGGCTGCCCTTCGTCACTGCGCCGAACAAGTTTGCCGCCCTGGCCGGGCATGAGCCGCTGGTCAACCTGGCCGGCGCGCTGAAATCACTCGCCGTAGCCCTGATGAAAATCGCCAACGACTTGCGCCTGTTAGGCTCCGGCCCACGTGCAGGGCTGGCCGAGGTGCGCCTGCCGGCCAACGAACCGGGCAGCTCAATCATGCCCGGCAAGGTCAACCCAACTCAGTGCGAGGCGTTGTCGATGCTCGCCTGCCAGGTGCTGGGCAACGACGTCACCATCGGCTTTGCCGCCAGCCAGGGGCATCTGCAGCTAAACGTGTACAAGCCGGTGATCATTCACAACCTGCTGCAGTCGATCAACCTGCTCGCCGACGGCTGCAGCAACTTCCAGCAGCACTGCGTGGCCGGCATCGAGCCGGATGCCGAGCAGATGGCCGAGCACCTTGAGCGTGGTTTGATGCTGGTGACTGCGCTGAACCCGCATATTGGTTATGACAAGGCGGCGGAGATTGCCAAGAAGGCTTACAGCGAAGGAACGACCTTGCGCGAAGCTGCCCTGGCGTTGCAGTACTTGACCAATGAGCAATTCGATCAGTGGGTGCGCCCGGAGAACATGTTGGCGCCTGGCGCCAAGGGCTGAGTGAGTCGGGGGCTGCAAAGCAGCCCTTCGCGGGTAAACCCGCTCCCACAGGACACTGGCCAGCAGGTCAAGCTCAGTCCTCTGTAGGAGCGGGTTCACCCGCGAAGGGGCGCGCAGCGCCCCCATGATTATTAGCGGCCAACAATCCTCAACCAACCTGCAACCGCGCACGCCGCGCTCGCCAACTGGCCAGCAGCGACGGCCCCAACGCCACCAGCGCCGAACCCAGCACTACCGTCACCGCGCCGATATAACCCAGCGCATTGATCTGTTCGGCATGCACATACTCCGGCCACAGCCACGCAGCCAGCGCTACAGCGACAAACGTCACCAAGGGCGTCAACGCCAATGTCGCACTGACCCGCGACGCCTCCCAGTGCGCCAGCGCCTCGGCGAACGCGCCGTACGCCACCAAGGTATTCAAACAGCAGGCCAACAGCAGCCAGCCTTGCAAGGGGCTCAACTGCAGCGCCTCGAGCGGATGCACCCAGGGTGTCAGCAGCGCCGCGCACCCCAGGTAGATCACCATCATCACCTGCTGCGAATTCCATACGGTCAGCAGCTGTTTTTGGCTAAGCGCATAAAACACCCAGATGCTGGTCGCCAGCAAAATGGTCAAGACACCCGTGGTGTAGGTGCCCAACGACCCCAGCAGCTCGGCCAGGCGCTGATTGAAAAACAGCCCAAAGCCCATTAGCAGCACGACCAGACCCATGCCCTGGCCCCAACTGAAGCGCTCCCTGAATACGAATACGCTGGCCACCAACAACAGCACCGGGCCGATCTGCACCACCAGCTGGGCAGTGCCGGGGCTGAGCAGCTTGAGCCCGATCAGGTACAGCACGTAGTTGCCGAGCAGGCCGAAGATGGCCAGCGCCACCAGGCCGGTACGCTTGCGGCCCAGGCCGGCAAATGGCGGCAGGCGGCGCTTGGCCGACAGCCAGATGAACAACAGACCACCGGATACCAGCAGGCGATACCAGGTCACCGTGACCGGATCCATCACCTGCAGGACCTGCTTCAACTTGATCGGCAGGATGCCCCAGAGCAGCGCGGTCAACAGTGCCAATAGCAGGCCATGGACCCAGCGTCCGGAAGTGGTATGCATAACGTCCTCGATCAAAGCCCGTGGTGGGGGTGATTGCAGTCTAAGGGCTTGGCGGGTGTGACAGGTCTAAAATGACTGGAAAAAAATGCATCAGGTCATTCCCTGGCGGCATGCGTACCTGCTGCGCGCTGGGCGCGACGCCGCAGGCAGGCCGTTTGCGGTTACTTCTTGTGCTTGGCGAACGCTGCTTCCAACGCCTCGTTGATGGTGCGCAGGACCTTGACCCGCGCCCAGCGCTTGTCATTGGCCTCGACCAGCGTCCAGGGTGCAATCTCGGTGCTGGTGCGGTCGACCATATCGCCGACCGCTTCGGTATAGACGTCCCATTTTTCGCGGTTGCGCCAGTCATCTTCGGTGATCTTGTAGCGTTTGAAGGGTATTTGCTCGCGCTCTTCAAAGCGCTCCAATTGGGTCTGCTGATCGATCGCCAACCAGAACTTGACCACTACCACGCCGGCGTTGCTCAGTTGCTCTTCGAAGTCATTGATTTCACCGTAGGCGCGCATCCAGTCGGCAGGCGTGCAAAAACCCTCCACCCGCTCCACCAGCACCCGGCCATACCACGAACGGTCGAAGATGGTGAACTTGCCGCGCGCCGGCACATGCCGCCAGAACCGCCACAGATAAGGCTGGGCGCGCTCGTCTTCAGTGGGTGCGGCAATCGGCACGATGCGGTACTGGCGTGGGTCGAGCGCAGCGGCCACACGGCGGATCGCGCCGCCCTTGCCGGCCGCATCGTTGCCTTCGAACACCGCGACCAGAGCATGCTTGCGCATGTGTTTGTGACGCAGCAAACCGGCCAGGCGTGCTTGTTCGCTGACCAGTTGCTGCTCGTAGTCCTTCTTGTCCAGGCGCTGGCTCAAATCCAGCGCGTTGATGAGGTTGAGGTCGTCGATGCTGCGGCCCAGCGGGGCGACGTTGCCCTTGTGCTTGGCCTTGGGGTCCACGGCCAGCGCGGCCTGCATGCTCTCCAGCAGGATCTGGCCGACGGCCAGGCTGCGGTAATGCGGGTCGGCGCCTTCGATCACGTGCCAGGGCGCATAGTCGCGGCTGGTGCGGCGCAGCACGCGCTCGCCGAAGCGCACGAAGCGGTCGTAGGTCTGCGACTGTTGCCAGTCCAACGGGCTGATCCGCCAGCTGTGCAGCGGGTCGTCGCGCAGGGTCTTGAGGCGCGCCTTCATCTGCTTCTTGGACAAGTGAAACCAGAACTTGATGATCAACGCGCCTTCATCACAGAGCATCTGTTCCAGCCGCTCGGCGCCGGCAATCGCTTGATCGAGCACGGCGTCCTTGAATTGGCCATGCACCCGGCCTTGCAGCATCTGGCTGTACCAGTTGCCGAAAAACACCCCCATCCGGCCCTTCGGTGGCAGCGCCCGCCAATAGCGCCAGGCGGGCGGCCGGGCCAGTTCTTCGTCGGTCTGCTGGTCGAAGGTCAGCACGTCGATCAGGCGCGGGTCCATCCATTCGTTGAGCAACTTGACCGTCTCACCCTTGCCGGCGCCTTCGATGCCATTGATGAGGATGATCACCGGTAGGCGAGACTGCTGCTTGAGCTCGTACTGAGCGTCGAGCAGCGCCTCGCGCAGCGCCGGCACTGCAGCATCAAAGGTGTCCTTGTCGATGTGGTGACCGATTTGCGCAGATTCGAACATGCTGGCGTGGCTCCTTCATTGGAATGACAAGACTAGCGGATCGGCAGCGATTTATGCGCTTGCGTGCAGCCTAAGACCTGCGCAATGGCTTAAAATCCCGCTTCCGCTGCCGCCGAGCCGACCATGCCAGACCCTACCCTCCCCCAGCACGCCCAGATTGACTGGGACGATCAGGGCCGCCCGCACTCGCGGCAATACGACGACGTGTACTTCTCCACCACTGAAGGCAGCCTCGAAACCCAGTACGTGTTCATCGAAGGCAACCGCCTGCGCCAGCGCTTTGCCGAGCTGCCAGCCGATGGCTGCCTGGTGATCGGCGAGACCGGGTTTGGCACCGGGATGAACTTCTACTGCGCCTGGCAGCTGTTTGCCGAGCAGGCCACGGCCGGCGCCCGCCTGCATTTCGTCAGCGTCGAAAAGTACCCGTTGAGCCATGCCGATCTGAGCCGCGCCGTTAAGCTGTGGCCGGAGCTGGCGGCTTACTGGCAGCCGCTGTTGGACCAGTACGTGGCAGTGCATCCAGGCTTTCAGCAGTTCAGCTTCGACGGCGGCCGGGTGACCCTGACCTTGCTGATCGGTGATGTACTCGAGCAACTACCGCTGCTCGATGCGCGCATCGACGCGTGGTTTCTCGACGGCTTTGCGCCCGCGAAAAACCCTGACATGTGGACACCCGAGCTGTTCGCGCAACTGGCGCGGCTGTCGCATGCAGGCACCAGCATCGGCACCTTCACCACCACCGGCTGGGTCCGCCGGAGCCTAATCGAGGCCGGCTTCAGCATGAAAAAGGTGCCTGGGCTGGGCACCAAGTGGGAGGTGATGCACGGCCACTACAGCGGCCAGCCGGCGGTGACGGCCACGGCACCGTGGTACGCCCGCCCAACAGCCACCGGCGGCCCGCGCCAGGCGCTGGTGATCGGCGCCGGGCTGGCTGGCAGCGCCAGCGCCGCCAGCCTGGCCACACGAGGTTGGCAGGTCACGGTGCTGGAGCGCCATGCTGCGCCTGCACAGGAAGCCTCGGGCAATCCGCAAGGCGTGCTGTATTTGAAGCTGTCTGCCCATGGCACAGCGCTGTCGCAGATGATTGTCGCCGGCTTCGGCTACACCCGCCGTTATCTGGAGCGCATGCAGCGCGGACGCGACTGGGATGCTTGCGGCGTGCTGCAACTGGCCTTCGATGACAAGGAAGCCGCGCGTCAGGCCAAGCTCGCTGGCGCCTTCGACAGCAGCCTGCTGCGCCCGCTGAGCCAGCTCGAGGCCGAGCAGGTGGCAGGGGTCAGCCTGGCCAGTGGCGGCCTGTTTTATCCACAGGGTGGCTGGGTACACCCGCCGGCGCTGTGCGCTGGGCAATTGCAGCACCCGCGCATTGAAGTAAAGGTGCATCAGGAAGTGCTCGAGCTGCGCCAGGTCGATGGCCTCTGGCAAGCCTGGGCCGGCGCGCGTCTGCTGGCCACTGCGCCGGTGGTGGTGCTGGCTGGCGCGGCCGACGTGCGCGCTTTTGCGCCGTGTGCCGAGCTGCCGCTCAAACGCATCCGTGGGCAGATCACCCGCTTGCCGGCCACTGCCGAGAGCCGCGCATTGAGCACGGTGGTCTGTGCTGAAGGCTATGTGGCGCCGGTGCGTGACGACGAACACACGCTTGGCGCCAGCTTTGACTTCCACAGCGACGACCTGACCCCGACCGTGGCCGAGCACCAAGGCAACCTCGAGCTGCTTGAAGAAATCTCTACCGACCTCGGTCAACGTCTGCAACTGGCCACACTGGACCCGGCAGGGCTGCAAGGGCGCGCGGCGTTTCGCTGCACCAGCCCGGACTATCTGCCGATCGTCGGGCCGATTGCTGACGCTCAAGGCTTCAACGAGGCCTATGCCATGTTGCGCAAGGATGCTCGGCAATTGCCTGCAGTCGATTGCCCGTGGCTGGATGGCCTGTATGTAAACACCGGGCATGGCTCGCGAGGCCTGATCACCGCCCCGCTCAGCGGTGAGTTGCTGGCGGCCTGGATCTGTGGCGAACCCTTGCCGGTGCCGCGGTCGGTAGCTGAAGCGTGCCACCCGAATCGCTTTGCATTACGCGCCCTGATTCGCGGCAAGGCCTGAGCAACGGGCTGCTTGCAGCCCACCGACCACTCATCCCTTATAACCGATTGATATAAAACTCTCAGAAACCGCTCCGGTCACTACCTAAGTGCCCGTCATCCGGCGAGGCACCTTCCCCAACGGCAAAACCGGTAAGGACTTATGTGCGGATTAGCTGGAGAGTTACGTTTTACCCCGATCAATCAGGCCCCGCGCCCCGCGGATCTCGCTGCGGTTGAGCGCATCACCCACCATCTGGCCCCACGCGGCCCGGATGCCTGGGGCTTCCATAGCCAAGGGCCGATTGCCCTCGGCCATCGGCGCTTGAAGATCATGGACTTGTCCGACGGCTCGGCGCAGCCGATGGTCGACAACAACCTCGGCCTGTCGCTGGCGTTCAACGGCGCCATCTACAACTTCCCGGAACTGCGCCAGGAGCTGCTCGACCTGGGTTATACGTTCTGGTCCGACGGCGACACTGAAGTGCTGCTCAAGGGCTATCACGCCTGGGGCGCCGCGCTGCTGCCCAAGCTCAACGGCATGTTCGCGCTGGCCATCTGGGAGCGCGACACCCAGCGCCTGTTCCTGGCCCGTGACCGCCTTGGCGTGAAGCCGCTGTACCTGTCGCGCAACGGTGAGCGCCTGCGCTTTGCCTCGACCCTGCCGGCACTGCTCAAGGGCGGCGATATCGACCCGGTGATCGACCCGGTCGCGCTCAATCACTACCTCAACTTCCACGCTGTGGTGCCGGCGCCGCGCACCTTGCTGGCCAATGTGCAAAAGCTCGAACCTGGCACCTGGATGCGTGTCGACCGCCACGGCGAAGTCGAACGTCAGACCTGGTGGCAGCTCAAGTACGGGCCGAATGCCGACGAGCAGAAGCTCGACCTGGAGGATTGGACCACCCGCGTACTCGATGCCACCCGCGATGCTGTGGCGATTCGCCAACGCGCTGCGGTGGATGTCGGTGTACTGCTGTCAGGTGGTGTCGATTCGAGCCTGTTGGTCGGTCTGCTGCGCGACGTTGGCGTGGACGACCTGTCGACCTTCTCGATCGGCTTCCAGGATGCTGGCGGTGAGCGCGGCGACGAGTTCGAATTTTCCGACCTGATCGCCCGTCACTACGGCACTCGTCACCACCAGCTGCGCATCGATGAACACGAAATCATCGACCAGTTGCCGGCGGCGTTCCGCGCCATGAGCGAACCGATGGTCAGCCACGACTGCATCGCTTTCTATCTGCTATCGCGTGAAGTCGCCAAGCACTGCAAGGGCGTACAGAGCGGCCAGGGTGCCGATGAGCTGTTTGCAGGTTACCACTGGTACCCGCAGGTCGATGGCGCAGCGGACCCGTACTCGGCCTACCGCGATGCGTTCTTTGACCGCAGCCATGCCGAATACCGCGAGACGGTGCAGGCACCGTGGCTGCTGGACAACGACGCAGCCGGTGATTTTGTTCGCGAGCATTTCGCCCGCCCTGGCGCGGCCGATGCGGTAGACAAAGCGTTGCGTCTGGACAGCACGGTGATGCTGGTCGATGACCCGGTCAAACGCGTCGACAACATGACCATGGCCTGGGGCCTGGAGGCGCGCACGCCGTTCCTCGATTACCGCCTGGCGGAACTCTCGGCGCGGATCCCGGCACGCTTCAAGCTGCCCGATGGCGGCAAGCAGGTGCTCAAATCGGCCGCACGTCGGGTCATCCCGCATGAGGTGATCGACCGCAAGAAGGGTTACTTCCCGGTCCCTGGCCTCAAGCACCTGGAAGGCGCCACCCTGGGTTGGGTGCGCGACCTGCTGACCGACCCAAGCCAGGACCGTGGCCTGTTCAACCCGGCCATGATCGACAAGCTGCTGAGCAACCCGCACGGCCAGTTGACCCCACTGCGCGGCTCCAAGCTGTGGCAGTTGGCGGCACTGAACCTGTGGCTCAGTGAACAAGGAATCTGATCGATGAAAGCCCACGAAACAGCCTACGGCCAGCGCTTGCTGCGCGGCCAGGCCCCCTCCTACGCGCGGCTGCAGGCGCGCCTGGCCGAATACGGCAGCGAGCCGCACGACCAGCCGCGAGCAGTCCACTGCGGTTGGGGCCGGCTGCTGATCGGCCATACCTACCCGGACCCCAGCTGCCTGGCACAGGCGCTGCTGGAAGAAGCCGCCGGTGAACGCGACATTGCCCTCTACGTGGCGGCGCCGCATCAGGTACTGGCGCACGCTCCGCAACAGCTGTTTCTCGACCCCTCGGACACCCTGCGCCTGTGGTTCAGCGACTACCGCCCGGCGCAGCGGGTGTTCCGCGGTTTTCGTATTCGCCGGGCACAGAGCGAAAGCGACTGGCAGGCGATCAATGCGCTGTACCAGGCGCGCGGAATGCTCCCGGTCAACGCCGAGCTGCTCACCCCGCGCCATCAAGGCGGGCCGGTGTACTGGCTGGCCGAGGATGAAGACACCCATGCTGTGATCGGCAGCGTGATGGGCCTCAATCACAGCAAGTCGTTCGATGACCCCGAGCATGGCAGCAGCCTCTGGTGCCTGGCCGTCGACCCGCGCTGCAGCCGGCCTGGGGTTGGCGAGGTGCTGGTACGGCATTTGATCGAGCACTTCATGAGCCGCGAGCTGGCCTATCTGGATTTGTCGGTGATGCACGACAACCGCCAGGCCAAGCGCCTCTACGAAAAGCTCGGCTTTCGCAACTTGCCGACCTTTGCCGTCAAGCGCAAGAACGGCATCAACCAGACCCTGTTCCTCGGACCTGGGCCTGAGGCCGAGCTCAACCCGTACGCGCGCATCATTGTTGACGAGGCCCACCGCCGCGGCATCGAAGTGCAGGTCGACGACGCCAAGGCCGGCTTGTTCACCCTCAGCCTGGGTGGGCGCCGGGTACGCTGCCGCGAGTCGCTCAGCGACCTCACCAGCGCCGTCAGCATGACCCTATGCCAGGACAAGCGCCTGACCCAGCACGCGCTGGAAAAGGCCGGGCTGAAGGTGCCGGTGCAACAGCTGGCGGGCAATGCTGACGACAACCTGGCGTTTCTGGAAGAGCACGGCGCGGTAGTGGTCAAGCCGGTCGATGGCGAGCAAGGCCAGGGGGTAGCGGTCAATCTGACCACCCTTGAGGAGGTTTCCCAGGCCGTCGCACACGCCCAGCGTTTTGATAGCCGGGTACTGCTCGAGAGCTTCCATCCGGGGTACGACCTGCGCATCGTGGTCATCGGCCACGAAGTGGTGGCCGCAGCCATTCGCCACCCGGCACAGGTTATCGGTGACGGCACGCACAGCGTCAAGGCGCTGATCGAAGCCCAGAGCCGCCGCCGCGAGGCTGCCACAGCCGGCGAAAGCCGCATCCCCATGGATGAAGAAACCGAGCGCACCGTGCGTGCGGCAGGTCATGAGTACGGCGATATTCTGCCGGCAGGCGAGCGCCTGGCGGTACGCCGTGCGGCTAATCTGCACACCGGCGGCATTCTTGAAGATGTCACCGAACGTTTGCATCCGGCCCTGGCCGATGCCGCCGTGCGCGCGGCGCGGGCGCTGGATATTCCAGTGGTCGGCCTGGACTTCATGGTGGGCGATGCCAGCCAGCCCGACTACGTGATCATCGAAGCCAACGAGCGCGTTGGCCTGGCCAACCATGAACCGCAACCCACGGCCGAGCGCTTTGTCGATCTGCTGTTTCCGCACAGCCGGGCGCCAGCCTGAATCACCCAGGGGGCCTGCGCGGTAACCGCGTCAGGCCACCCTGCCCCACCGCCGAGGAGTGACTATGTCTGTAACCCACCCCGAACCGGACCTGGACTACCTGAAACGTGTCCTGCTGGAAATGCTCGCCATCCCCAGCCCGACCGGCTTTACCGATACCATCGTGCGCTATGTCGCCGAACGCCTGAATGAACTGGGCATTCCTTTCGAGCTGACCCGCCGCGGGACTATCCGCGCCACCCTCAAAGGTCGGCAAAGTTCGCCTGACCGCGCTGTATCAGCCCACCTCGACACCATCGGCGCCAGCGTGCGCCAGTTGCAGGACAACGGCCGCCTGGCCCTGGCGCCGGTCGGCTGCTGGTCGAGCCGGTTTGCCGAGGGCAGCCGGGTCAGCGTGTTTACCGACACCGGTGTGTTCCGCGGCAGCGTGTTGCCGCTGATGGCCAGCGGGCACGCCTTCAACACCGCTATCGACCAGATGCCGATCAGCTGGGACCACGTTGAAGTGCGTCTGGACGCCTACTGCGCGACCCGCGCCGACTGCGAGGCGTTGGGGATCTCGATTGGTGACTTCGTCGCCTTCGATCCCCTGCCCGAGTTCACCGAAAGCGGCCATATCAGCGCCCGCCATCTGGACGACAAGGCCGGTGTGGCAGCGCTGCTTGCTGCGCTCAAGGCGGTGGTGGAAAGCGGCCAGCAGCCGCTGATCGACTGCCACCCGCTGTTCACCATCACCGAAGAGACTGGCTCTGGTGCTGCAGGTGCATTGCCGTGGGACGTCAGTGAATTTGTCGGCATCGACATTGCGCCGGTGGCACCTGGGCAGGCCTCCAGCGAGCATGCGGTGAGCGTGGCGATGCAGGATTCGTCGGGGCCGTACGATTACCACCTGTCGAGGCACCTGCTCAAGCTTGCCAACGACCAGCAACTGCCGGTACGCCGCGATCTGTTCCGCTACTACTTCAGCGATGCGCACTCGGCGGTTACGGCGGGCCATGACATCCGCACGGCGCTGGTGGCGTTTGGTTGCGATGCCACCCACGGGTATGAGCGGACCCATATCGACAGCCTGGCAACCCTCAGCCGGCTGCTCTCGGGTTACCTGCTCAGCCCACCGGTGTTTGCCAGCGATTCGAACCCGACCAATGCTTCGCTGGAGCGCTTCAGCCACCAGATAGAGCATGACGCGCAGATGGAGAGCGATACCCGTGTGCCGCCGGTCGACAGCCTTTTGGGTAACAAGCTGTGACGCCTGTGGTGCGCGAATCGCGTAGCATGGCGGGATTGTCGATCAATCTACGAAGTTGCCCATGCTGATCCCTTACGACCAACTCGAAGCTGAAACCCTGACCCGCCTGATCGAGGACTTCGTGACTCGCGAAGGCACCGATAACGGCGATGACACGCCGCTGGAAACCCGTGTGCTGCGGGTGCGCCAGGCATTGGCCAAGGGTCAGGCGTTTATCCTGTTTGATATGGAAAGCCAGCAGTGCCAGCTGCTGGCCAAGCATGATGTGCCCAAGGAGCTGTTCGAGTAATGCTGTGGGGGCTGTGAGCCGGTCCCCCTTTTTACTGCTCCCGCACTTCGCGGGCTTTGATTCGCTTGTAGATTTCACAGCGGTGTACGGGTAGGTCGCGTGGGGCGTCGATGCCCAGGCGGACGATACCGTGGTCGATCGCTACTACCACGATCTGGATGTCATCGTTGATGGCGATGACCTGGCCAACTTCGCGAGTCAGTACCAGCATGCTTTGATCCTCCTCGTTCCAGGGAAGATTGGAGACTGCACCGGGTACATTCGCCTACACAACGTTGCTCCTGCTAAATAGATCGGTCCTACGCCTGAGGGTAAAAATCCCTACAAGTTTGGGGTGGTTAGGGGGTGGGTGTTTCAGGGTTATTGTGGGCTTATCCGGTTTATCGATGGGTGGGACTGGCCCCTTTCGCCCTTACTGCGAGTTACTTTTTGGCAAACGCCCCAAAAAGTAACCAAAAAGGCCTGGCTCCCACATACGGCCCCTGCGCTGCGCTGGCGCAGATCAAAAGCGACAGTCAAAAACTGGGGCCGCTTTGCGGCCCTTCGCGGGTGAACCCGCTCCCACAGGGATCTGAGGGGTCTCAGGTCAGCATTGATCCCTTTGGTCCAGCGCTGCAGCAGCCTCGCCTCCACAATGACCACACACCCCCGGCCAACGCGAACCCTGTGGGAGCGGGTTCACCCGCGAAGGGCCGCAAAGCGGCACCCGCTCTTGATCTGCGCCAGCGCAGCGAGGCGTGCTCTTGATCTTGCTCTTGATCTACCGGCGACTCAGGAGGCCGAGCGCAGGTCTTGCGAAGGGAGGTGACGGCCATCGCTGCGGCCCAGGATGGGCCGTACAGCGCGGTCCTCCCGGGAGCAAGACCGGAGCGAGGGAACCCCGCAGCGCAGCGAAGGGGCCGGATGTGGAGCCAAGCCCTTTTTTGGTTACTTTTTTGGGGCGTCTGCCAAAAAAGTGACTCGCCGTAAAGGCGAAAGGGGCCCGACCAGCCAACACAACAAACGGATAAGCCCCCATAACCGAGCACGCCCCACCAAAGCCGAGAGCTGAACATCAACAAGCAAATCAGCCCTGCTGCAACCTTGGCCCAAACACAATAATCGTGGCCCCAACCACACACAACAGCGCCCCAAGCCAATCGCTGCCCAACGGCCGAACCCGCTCAACCAGTGCCAGCCAAAGCAGCGAAGAAACAATATAGATCCCGCCATAAGCCGCATAAGCCCGTCCCGCGTAGGCGGCCTCGACCCGCGTCAATATCAACCCAAAAACACTCAGGCTGACCAGCGCCGGCACCACCCACCAGGCACTCTTGCCCAACCGCAGCCACAGGTAAAACGCATAGCACCCGCCAATCTCGAACAGTGCCGCAAGAAAGAACCAGAAGTAATTGACCACAGCCCACGCCCGTGCAGATTCAAAGCTGCCGAGCATACCTCACTCGCCCACTACTGCCGTGCCTTGGCGCGCATCTTCACCGCCATCCCCGCCATCTCGGCATACAACAATTCCGGCGTCTGGCACTTAAGCTTCCAGGCAGCACGCCCCGCCTCATGCGGCAAGATCAAAAACTCATCCGCAGCAATCCGCTCATGCATGTAATCGGCAATTTCGGCAGCGCTGATCGGCGAACCTTCGAGCAACTTGCCCACTTGGGCTTTCATTGCCGGGTCCGGCCCGCGGAAAGAATCCAGCAGGTTGGTCTGGAAGAACGACGGGCACACCACATGCACCGCTACCTGCACCTGACGCAGCTCGACCAGCAGGCTTTCCGATAACGCCAACACCCCGGCCTTGGCCACGTTGTAGTTGCTCATGCCCGGGCCCTGCATCAATGCTGCCATCGAGGCAATGTTGACGATCCGCCCCTGGCTGCGTTCCAGTAACGGCAAAAATGCCTTGCAGCCCTTGACCACCCCCATCAGGTTGACCGCCAATTGCCAATCCCAGTCTTCCAGTGACAACTCGGCAAAAAAACCGCCCGAGGCCACCCCGGCGTTGTTGACGATCATGTCGATGCCGGCAAACCTTTCTTCACAGGCCTGAGCCAGCGCCGTCAGCTGGCTGTAGTCGCGCACGTCGCAGCGCTGGACAAAACCTTCGCCACCAGCGGCCTGCACCCACTCAAGGGTTTCCCGCAGGCCGGCCTCGTTGACATCGGCCAGCGCCAGGCGCCAACCCTCGCGCGCCCAACGCAGGGCAATTTCACGGCCGAGGCCAGACCCGGCGCCGGTAATCATCATTCGCTTATGCATGCTGCAGGCCTTGTTCGGTGGGCAATAGCGCGAGTCTAGCCAAGGCCGGCCAGGGCCTGGTGCGCTATCGAAATGCTGAATGAGCGAACATGCCGACGAGGCAGATAATCAATTGAATTTTCTTGTAACAGCCGAGGTCGGAAATGTAAGCGGCCAGGATTGCCCGGCCCCTTCCCCCTCGAAAACACGCAAGGATTCTGCCCATGACCACGATCCTCATCATCATCCTGATTCTGCTGCTAGTTGGCGGTTTGCCAGTCTTCCCTCACTCGCGCAGCTGGGGCTACGGCCCGTCCGGCATCATCGGGGTGGTGCTGGTGATCCTCCTGGTGCTATTGCTTCTCGGCATGATATGACCCATCGCTGATCTTGTTCAGTGAGATTGTGCAGTAACGCCACGAGCGGCCTGGTTATCCAGATGCAGCTCGAGGCGTTGCATGGCATCGCGCACTGCCGCCACATCCTGTTGTAACTGCTCCGCTATTAGCGGCGTGCGCGTAATTGTGCGCTCCAAGCGCTCGCAGGCGTCGATCAAGGGCGCTGCACGGGCGATCTTCGCCCCGCCTTTGACGCGATGAGCAAGCTCAGCCAAGCCCTGCGCATCAGTATCACCCAGGCGTTCCAGGCAGTGCAGGTCTGCGCGGTTGCTGCTGCGCAAGTCACTCAGCAGGGCATTGAGCGCGGCACTGTCCTTGCCGACCAATTGCTGCAAGTGGGCGATATCTAGTAGCGGCGCCTCCTCAGAAAGCTGCACGCCAGCCGTCTGGCAACTCGCCAGTGCCTGCACCAGGCTGTCCAGACCTAAGGGCTTGAACAGACAATCGTCCATGCCAGCAGTGCGGCAGCGGTGGCGCTCCTCTTCCTGGGCATTGGCCGTCAGGCCGATCAGGCGGCACGCCGAACGGGCACTACGGCGCTCGTGCAGGCGAATCGCCCGCGCCAGGGCATGACCGTTCAGCCGCGGCATGTGGCAGTCGCTGATCACCACGTCGAAATGCTCCTTGAGCCACAACCGCAGCGCTTGCGCGCCGTCTTCGGCTACCCGCGCCTGGTGCCCCAGGTAATCCAGCTGCTGGGCCAGCAGCAGGCGGTTGGCCGGGTAGTCATCGACCACCAGCACCCGCAGGCGCGGCCCGCCCTCCTTGACCACGACCGCGGCCAAGGCAGGCACGGGCTCTTGTGCAGGCAACAGCGGCAGGGTCAGACGGATATCCACTTCGGTGCCCACGCCAAGCACGCTACGCAAGAACAGGCGCCCGCCCATCATTTCGCACAGGCTGCGGCTGATACCCAGGCCCAGCCCTGCACTGCAGCGCGGCGACTGCTGCTGGTTGCTGGCCTGGCGAAACGGCTGGCCGAGCTCGGCCAGCTCGGCCTGAGCGATACCTACCCCGCTGTCCTTGACCTGCAGCTCGACCGCCAGGCAGTCGCCCTTGGCCAAGGCCCGCACGCTCACCTCGACCTGCCCTTGGCGGGTGAACTTGATCGCATTACTGACCAGGTTGGCCAGTACCTGCTTGAAGCGCAGCGGGTCGAGCATCACCTCGGCATCCACCGGCCCTTGTAGCTGCAGGCGCAATTCAAGGCCCTTGCCGCGGGCCTGCTGCTCGAACAACTGCAGTACCCGCGCCACTTGCTCGCGCAGCCTGACCCGCTGCGGTGCCAGGTGCAGGTGGCCGGTTTCAATACGCGTGACGTCGAGGATGTCTCCGATCAACTCGAGCAGACCGCGCGCCGCGTCGGTGGCCACTTCAATGGCCAGGCGGTCGAGGACGCCCTGCTCGGCCTTGCACTGGGCCAGTTCGAGCATGCCCAGCACGGCGTGCAATGGCGTGCGAATTTCATGACTCATGGTGGTCAGAAAACGTGTTTTAGCGTGGTTGGCGGCATCGGCTTCGTGCATGGCCGCACGCAGTTGGACCTGCAAACGGCGCAGGTACGCTGGGCCGACAGGCCGACAATCGCCCGTGGATGCAGCAGATAGTTGGCAAGCACGCCGGCGCTGAGGCTGTCGTTGTGATCACTCTGCCAGTTGCTCAGCAGGCTGCTTTGCCTGCCCAAGTAGAGGTTGTAGCGCCAAGGCGCGTCGGTGCTGCGCCAGTTGCTGGGTTTATAGATGAACGCCTGACTGCGCGAAGTGACCTGGCCATCTTCGACCAGGCGGATCTCGACTTCATAGATGCCACCGGGCAGTACCTTGCTGTCGAGGGCCTGCAGGCCCGGCTGCACCGCCTGGCTGTTGATCAACACGCCATTGCGGTATATCTCGGCCACGGCAGGCCGATCCGGGGTGACGTAGATGGGCGTAGCGCTCGGCGCGCCGTTGTCGATTGCCAGGCCGTCGCTGCTACCGAACATGACGCCCACGGTGGTATCGGGGCTGGCGCCCATCAGCCGCGGCTGGCGGGTCAGGCCTTGTGCGCTGGGGGTAAAGTAACCCAGGCGGTAGAAGTGGTCGTCGACCAGGCGCTCGGCATACAGCTGGTCGAGGCGGTAACGGCTGCCCTGTTGGCTATCGCTGCCGCGGTCGAGCTGGCCGTCAGCGAGGGTTGTCCAGTTGCCAAGGCTACCCTGCCCTTGCACCGCGTAGCGACCGCTGGTGCCACGCCCGTCACTCACCAGATTGAGCTGGTTGCGCAGCAGCAGGCCATAGCTGCCCTGCTCGGGCAGGTGATAGAAGCGCTCGGCAGGCGTAGCGGTTTCGGCGCGGTTGGTCAGCAGCGATAACTGCGAGTTGATCAGGCTGTAGTGCAGCGCGCGCAAGCCGTCTGGGCAATCGCTTTGGCAGTCACCCAGGGCACGGCCGTCAGCCAGTCGATCCTGCCAGCGCCGGCGCAGGCTTTCTGGCTCGCGGCTGTCCTGGGTGTCGGTGAATTCCAGCAGCTGTACCTGTTGATCACGGCTCAGTACTACCATGGCATCGCCCAGGTAGCGGCCATCCAGGTCTACTCGTACGGCAAGCGGCACATCGAAAAAGTGTGCCTGGAAATCGCGCGGCAGGCCTTCGATCTGGCCAATGGCCGTCGCCGGCTCGCTGCCCCAGCACGGCACCGCGAGCAGACAGGCAGCCAGGGCCAAGCATCTGCGCAACGAAGCGATGTAGTTATCAATGATCGGCATGGGCGTCGGCGTCGCTTGCAGGCAATACCCACCCGCCAACGGTGCAGGAAACACCGAAGCAGGGCAGGCAACAACGGATGGGGTTAATGCTGGGCGCAGCCGCTCAGGGCGCAGCGGTCTCGAACATCATGCTGACCAGGCCTTGGTAGTTGCCCGGCTCATAACCGGTGGTCGGCGCGGGTTTGGCCGACACGACAAAACCGATGGTCGCGCCCGGGGCGGCCTGGGCGGCGGAGACCACCTCGGAGGGTGTGGTCAACAGCAGCGTATCGCCAACCTGAACATCCAGGCCAATGTTGTTGCTGCCATTGGCGATCACGGCGGGCGATATCAGGTAACCGGTGATCGGGCCAATGGTGCTCTTGACCTGCAGCTGCTTGCGGATCGGCTCGAGCGTGGACTGGTAGGAGTTCCAGGTCATCTCCTGCGGATCGTTCAACCAGTTGCCGCCTACCGGTTCGACGTAAAACGCGGCGGTGGGGATCTGGGCAGTGATCTGCACCTGTTTTTCGATAGGGTCGGCGGCAATCGCCGAGCCTGCGCAGAGCAAGGCCAGAGGAAGGGCAAGTAAGGTACGTTTCACGAATAAATCTCCTTGAAATGATCAATGCCTGACGGGACGTGCCCATTCAGTGAGGAGCATTATTCCGGGTTGCCTTGCCGCGAGGACTAAGACCGTTCCGAGCGCGCTTCGGAAATTTCCCAGCGAGCGCAGAATGCCATCAATGGGGTTGCGCGCACTTGCCGGCCCACAACGCACAACGCCCCGACTAAGCGGGGCGTTGTGTTCTAGCGCTCAGGCTTAGTGGGAAACCGCCCCACTGGCACCCAAGCCGGTTTGCGAACGGACGAACTGTGGGAAGAACAGCGCACGCTCGTTGACCGCTTCCTTGGACTTGTCGGTGACCGAGAAGAACCAGATACCGACGAAGGCAATCAGCATCGAGAACAGTGCTGGG
>Ga0302348_1000220_pt1 | contig 37280 bp, 45 predicted proteins | sample PhySR1_FD_202177 | JGI IMG/M metagenome (GOLD analysis project Ga0302348, IMG submission 202177) | Leaf surface microbial communities from sunflower plants in UC Gill Tract Community Farm, Albany, California, United States - DLSL S.R1... | ecosystem: Host-associated > Plants > Phyllosphere >...
CCTTCAGTCGGGAACAAAGGAAAATGCTCATCGGGTAATTCACTTTCCCGGCTGAACCACGTCGTCAGTTTTATTTTCACACTCATTTCCTTGCGCTTGCGCAGCAGCTGGATCCGGAAAAAAAAAGAAAGGATGACAAAAAGGAGCCAAAAGAAGGGCTGGAGGTGATAAACAGGTGTAGATGATATTGATTATAGTCCTGTTTCCGTTATTCGTAGCTATCCTGATTAACCGTCTGGCGTTCTCTTATGGCGATAAAATAAAGTTAAAAAAATAAACAGCTGCCTTCTCCTCACCTTAGCCCTGTTTAACATCAGAGCCGACAGATAAAAAAATTAATTTACCTCCACTGTGTTACGCTGATGGCAACATTTCAGAGGATAACGACATGACCTGGTTGAGCTTTCTCTTCGACGCGCTACACAGCAGCGAAACCAATACACAGTGTCCGGTGTGTAAAAAGTTTTCCAGACAGTCTGTAGCTAAAAAGAATAAAGGACAGGCAGTCTTATGCCCTCACTGTAAGTCATTGTATGTTATATAAAGTCCGTCGTCTTTTTATGTTGCGATCACCAGGCAGCAGCAAGTCATACTGTTTAACTCTATCCCTCATTGAGGTAATATCTTCGTAACATGTATTTCAATGTGTTGATAATTATGCATTATCTTTCGTACTCGGTGAAATAACGTTGTGATTCACCCTGGTCGAGAAATTCGAATGGTGAAAGTTGAATAATATCTGGTCCTGCAGACCACACTTCATTAACTCTTGAGATAATATCGCCTTCCTGAAGCGTCAGAAGGTTATTAATGCGTAACACAGCAAATCTGCCATTTTTAAATTCGACCTGATACAACGCAACTTTCTTCAGCGGCATGATGGTTCTTCCACTAATTACCCGGCAGCAGAGTTCAGCACTCGATGAACTTTTCATGATAAACCTCTAATCTATTCATACTCTTCTGTTCAATAAATTAATCTGCAGAATTGTGAATCTGACCTCAGCGCACACGTTGTGCAGATTTCAATTGGCCCGTCTGGACTGCATTTGTTCATATCCGTAAATATAGCGGGTTTATGAAAATAATCTGATACACCCTCTGCAGGGTTAAAAAGTGACTCCGGGGTATTGAATGAGGATTAGCGGTGTCTTTTACAGGGAAAATAGTGGGTATGAGAGTGTGAGGTTAATCAGGGAAAGGGAGAGGTGAAACTACTGACGCGGCAATATACTGAAGCCTTCATCTCCCTGACGTAGTTTACTCGGCACGGCCCCGACCAGTGGAGATATGCGCACTAAGGCATCATCACGCCGCCTGTTGAGTTCGCGAAAGGCCGAACTTTCCATCTGATGGAATCGGACATCAATCAGCAGATTTCCGGCCTGCCGGGTTAGCTGGCGGTGGCTTAACAGAAAAATTTCAGATTTTTATAGGAAGAGAGAAACAAGGAAGGGGGATTTGAAGGATAAACAAAAAAGCCACCCTGAAAGCTAGCTTCAATATGCTGATTTAACAGGTAAAATTTGGTGGCCCCTGCTGGGCTTGAACCAGCGACCAAGCGATTATGAGTCCCAATTGGGATCAACTAAAATCAGTAACTTACTGATTTTTATGTTTTCTATGGGCCGAATAGTGATGAAAAGTGGCACATAGCGTTGCGCTCTGCTGCCACTTTGCTGCCAAATTAAACTGAGAAGAAATCAAAGCATTGTTAACGTTCGGGTGCATAAAAAAATATGCAATGTTAATTTTCCTCACGCCTATAATATTATCCTATAATTATTTCTAATTTTTCCTTATGCCATTCTCTAAACTCATCACAAAGTATTTCCACAGAAAAATAAAATATGCCGTTTTCAAGAGGAGCTAAGTAAAGGTCAGAAGTTAGCTCTTCAGTAGTTACTTGGCGTACTGATTGCCTATGTCCGCGTATTGTACCATCTTTCATTTTGTTTAGATGAGAATTATGGTTATTAAAAATAGATATGTCAGGTAGTTCACGAGATATCATTGCGGGAGTGATTCTATTAGTAGCATAGAGGTCTTCGTAGCTTAATACCGATTTTAATTTCTTTTCAGCCAATTCAATTATGTTTAATGGTAGCTTCAATTCTGGTTTTTTTATTTTTTTTACTTCACTTTCAGTAAGTAATTTCAAACTTTCATGTGGAGTTATTACTACGGATACGTTATTTGCTTTTACTGGGCCGACATTCTTTATTTTAAAATTGAGTTTGCCTGATATTATGGCCTCATAAAGTTTCATTTTTTTGTTGAAAGCTTCAATATCCCCTTTTTTTGGTAGTTCTGAATTGTATTCATCAATAGTATTTTGCGTGATCATACCCCATAGATGTTGAGGTATATCTGTTTGATTTAGTTCTGGTATCAATGTGGCTGGTTTTGAAAGTTCAGGCAATTTATAAATTAACGGCCCCGACATAAAGTCATGGTCGTTAATCATTATAGAAAGTAATGGTAATTCAACTTTATTCTGTAATTCTAACTGTTGAATGCGTTCTGATAATATTTTATTTTGTTCCATTACACTTACAAGTTTTGTAAGTGCTTGTGGATCTGCCGCATTCCCGCGTATCCAACCTATCCCTGGTTCTTCGGCAAAAGTTTTATAAAGCGCGGCGGAAACTTTCCTCACTAATTCGTCTTCACTTTCCCAAAAATCACATAATTGCTCATTTATTCTGTTCTTAAATAACTCAAGCTTATCAATTAGTAAGGGATCGTTTTCACGATTTTCGCGAATGCTAGGAAAGTTTTTTCCTGGTAAAAAACATAACGTTGGAATGTTTTTGGATATTGCATAATTAAATTCTTTTTCGGTATAACTTATATCATCATCAGGGGATATAGTACCGTAACGTTCGCCAACAATAAGAATGTAGTAGTCACTATTATCAATGGCTTTCTGTATTGTATTCCATTGTTGACGGCCACTTGCACTAAACATCTCCATCCCTGCTGGAATATGATTCATGCTTAGAATATGTTCGGTTACCTTTCTTCTGGCAGGGTAGAGATCTTTATAAGTAGAGCTAACAAATATTTGATAACGAACGTTCATGGTTGCTATGGCTCCACTTTATTCAGAGGGTTTAAAGATATTGCTTCTAATAAATGCTCAGGGGCAAAATGAGCATAACGCATTGTAACTTTAATATCTGTATGGCCAAGAATCCTTTGAAGCACAAGAATATTACCTCCATTCATCATGAAATGAGAAGCGAAAGTGTGTCTCAATACATGTGAAAGTTGCCCCGGAGGAGTTTCAATACCAGCTCTCTGTATCGCTTTTCTGAAAGCCGAATAACATGGTTTGAATAGCGACACTGCTCTAGTGTTTGTTGGCAACTCTGCTTCTAGCTTCTCAGTTATGGGAACGGCTCTGTTTTTCTTACCTTTAGTTTTTACAAAAACTATTTGTCCAGCACGGATTTGATCACCTTTCAAGTTTTCTGCCTCGCTCCATCGCGCACCTGTAGCTAGGCAGATTTTCACGATTGCAGTCAGATCTTTAGAGCGGCTTTTCTCACATTCCGTAAGTAATATTTTGATTTCATCAATTGTTAGATACGTCATTTCAGATTCATTTGTCTTGAACTCTCGAATATTTTCAAGAGGGTTTGGCATTGTCCATTCATCCAATCGACTAAGCTCATTAAACATTGCTCTGAAGTACGCTAACTCTAAATTAACTGTGCGGGGAGTTACCTTTTTTACTCTATTGGATCGTGTTATCTTACCGCTTAGTCGTTGCTCACGATAAGACGCAAAAATTTTCGCATTAAATTCCGAAGCTAGTGGATTCCCCATCGCCTCACACGCGAATACCATTGATTTTTTTCTTTTCTCTCCGTCTGCCAAAGTAATGCCATGGCTATTGAACCATAGTTCAACCAGCTCAATTACGCGCCGCTTATCTGCTTTTTCTCCCAGCCAGGGTTTATCTTGAGCCTGTTCTTTTACGAACTTCTCATAGGATTGTGCTTCGCCCTTCGTTGCAAACTGGCGGCGAATCCTTTTGCCGTCTCGGCCATTTGGGAATACTTGTACTTGCCACTTCCCATTGGGTAATTTTTTAATCGCCATGCCGTGCCTTTAAAGGTACTCAGTGCGAGCAACGACTTTGCCTAAAACCTTGATGTCGTCTGCTTTGCATTCGAAAGAGGCTTTTCCATTCTCAACGCGAATACGGCCGCCGGGAAAACGATACAACTCTTTAACGCTAATGAGATTGTCAATCTCGATGAGCCACAGCCCGTCGGTGATCTCTGAGGCGGTCATATCAACCAAGTAATTCTGCTTCTCGAAATTTACTAATAAAGGGTCTTTAACATCACTTGGTAAGAGCTGAGCATCATATTCAACCCAATCAGATGATGAAAAAATCCCATTTGTGATTTTTTTTAGTTCGATTTTTGTAGATGTATCAACTTGGTTTGTGATGTTTGGATTGCCTGTACCATAAGTTAGCCATTCCAAAGATGCCCCTGTTTCCATTGAGCAAATTAGCACCCAATCAGCAGGAAAGTTCCCGCGCATTATACGGTTAGCCATAGTGCTCTGAGATACGTTTAGGTGACGGCATAACGCTTGTCTTGATGAAAGCCCATACGCTTTAACTATGCGTTCAATGGGTTCTTTCCCCCCCTCAGGCAGAACTGGTGCTTTACGACTCGTAAAATCTTTCGTTGACCTTTCCAATTTGAGATCCTAATATTCACTCGTCGTAACGAGGTGTGTTTAATAGAGATAAATAGAGTTGGCTAGAACTCAACAGAGGATAGTGCATCATGACCCGTAAACTTTCAATGCGCCCTTCAATCAATCTCGTGATATCAGAACCGTACATTACTGTCGAAGAGTTTTGCCGTCGCACTGGCTACAAGGAGGGCACCGTTCGCCAGATGTACCGCGAGAACCGTTTGCCCATCAGGAAGAAGGAGGGCTTAAACGGGCTTATCGAAATCAACATGGTTGCTCTCACTATCGAAGCCGCTTCTGGCTGCGAAATCACAATGCAGGGTTGATGAATCCATATTGGGATATTGGAAGGGATTAATCATGTTTGATTTTCGTGTCTCCATACATAACCACTTTGACGAAGCCTGCCGCCGGTTCGCTCTGTCTCACAACATGAAAGAGCTGGCACAGACTGCAGGCATGAACGTGCAGTCCCTGCGCAACAAGCTGAATCCTGAACAGCCGCACCAGTTGACCGTTGCGGAAATGCTTTTGCTCACTGACCTGACCGAAGATGCAACTTTAATGGATGGCGCACTGGCACAACTACATTGTTTGCCTTGCGTACCGATGAACGAACATGCCGAAGAAAAGCTGTCAGCCTACGTTTTGAAGGCAACGGCAGAAGTGGGGCAACTGGCAGCCGGTGCAGTGAATCAGGATGCGTTGAGCACTTCCTGTCGCCGCAGCTTGATGCAAAGCGTTAATAGCGGCATTCGCTGCCTGAGCCTCGCAGCTATAGCAGTGCAGGCCCGTATTCATTCCAATCCCACTATGGCATCTACCGTAGACGCGATCAGCGGCCTCGGCGCATCCATTGGCCTGAGTTGAGGGTCTGCTAATGATTTCACTGGCATCACGCCTTAAGCGTCAAAGCCCGTCCGTAGCCTACGGCAACGGCTGGATCATGGGTGAGAACGGCAAGCCCTGGCATCCGTGCAACAGCCAAAAGCAACTGCTGCAGGGGCTGACCAGCAAACGCAAACCCGCCAGTTTTATAGCGCGTTTATTCAGGGGGTAACATGCAGCGAGTAACAGGAAACACAACCGCACAGCAAGGCCCGGCATCCTTTGCCAAAACTCATTCAACGGGCAATCGTGCTGATGCTGTTAACAAAATGTCGTTTGATGAGTTTCGGAAAAGCTGGCGGCAGCAGCGTGACAATAACGCTAACCCCTCGCTGCGTTATTTCAACCGTCAGAATGACGAGTTTAAATTTTGCGTGTTAACCCTGGCTAACCGCGAAAATCCTAAAACATTTTCACAGGAGGAAATCGGAAAGCCGTTTGAATACTTCGACGAATACCGCCGCGAGTTAATCATCATGGCGATGAATAAAATGGCGCGATGGGGAAAGATATTACCCCGACAGTTTTCTACCGCAGACTGTTTTTTACCTGAGTAAATAAGACTCAAAAAATTAATGGCGTAAACCCGCCGGGCATTCTTTTGCCCTGAATCTGGAGATTAGAAAAATGAGAAATACCGAAACCTGCAATTTTGAAGCTGACGCAGACGCGCTTAATGCACTGCTGAGCAAGGCCAGAACAGAACAGCGTAGCGATGATGCGCTGGCCGTGTCAGTCCGCATTGCGGCGCTAGTCATCCATGCCCGCAAGCACGAAATGACCGCACCGGAAATCATTGAGCTGCTGGATAAAGAGGCAGAACGTTTTGAGCATCAGGCGCGGGAGCTGCACTAATGGCCGATTCAATGGATTTAGTCCAGGCGCGCGTTGAGGAAGAACTGCAGCGCAATCTCGCTAACGCACGTCACCAGCCTGTCGGGGCTGGTGAGTTCTTTTGTCTGGCCTGCGATGAAGCGATACCGGAGGCCCGTCGCCGCGCGGTACAGGGTGTTACTCACTGCGTCGCCTGTCAGGAAATCGTCGAGCTGAAAAGCGCCCACTATAAAGGCGGTGCTGTATGAGTACGATCCTCAAGTGGGCGGGCAATAAAACCCGCCTCATGCCCGAGCTGCTTAATCATCTGCCGCAGGGGCAGCGCCTCGTTGAGCCGTTCGCCGGTTCCTGCGCGGTAATGATGGCAACGGATTACCCTGCCTATTTAGTGGCTGACGTTAATCCTGACCTGATTAACCTTTACCGACAGATTAAAGAACACACGCGCCCATTTATCGTAGTGGCGATGAGCCTGTTTACCCAAAACAAAAGGGCAGAGGATTATTACCGCATCCGCGAAGCGTTTAATCATGACCCGGCATTACCGCTGCTTGAACGTGCCGCGCACTTCCTTTACCTGAACCGCCACGGCTACCGTGGCCTTTGCCGTTACAACCGTAAGAGTGAATTTAATATCCCTTACGGAAACTATTCTGAACCCTATTTCCCCCAGGAAGAAATCGAAACTTTCGCAGCCAAAGCCCACCGTGCAACGTTTATCTGTGCCGATTTCCGCGAAACACTGGGCATGATTCAAACCGGCGACGTCGTTTATTGCGATCCGCCTTATGACGGTACATTTAGCGACTACCACGCAGGCGGATTTGATAAGGGCGCGCAGCAGGATTTAGCCAGCATGTTAACCAGCGTGTCAGAGCGCTGCCCGGTTATCGCTTCAAACAGCGATACCGACTTTACGCGCACTCTTTTTAATACCTACGAGCTGACCAGCGTCAGGGCTGCCCGCGCGGTTGTTGTGGCTGCAGGTGACGGCAAAAGCGCGGCAGAAATTATCGCAGTGCGCCGTCCTGTTGTTTGGATTGGTTTCGATCCTGCAGCTGGTGAGGTGATGGCATGATTCATTTCCACGGCGGGCCAATAACGCCTGATACGTGCGCCCTGAAAGCATGGAAATCACGCCATGCTTTTATCAGCTTTGCTAACCCTGGCCAGTTACCGCTGGCCAGCGAGATCTGCCAAAGCTTTGCACTTGATAATGGCGCATTCAGCTTCTGGACAAAAAAGCGTGTAGTGAGTTGGAGTCAATATTATGACTTCGTTTCTCGTTGGGCGAATCATCCACGGTTTTCATTTGTCATTATTCCCGACGTAATTGGAGGAAACAGCGCAGAGAACGATGCGCTTATAGCCGAATGGCCTCATGGCAAAGTCACGGGCGTTCCGGTCTGGCACATGAACGAACCAGATGATCGTTTTATCCGCCTCTGCCATGAATATCCAAGGGTTGCTATTGGTTCGATGGGTGAGTATGACGCCCGCAGGCCGAAAGACTGTGCCGCGCGACTCCGTGATCTCATTCGCCATGTTGTTGACGAAAACGGCTACCCGATAACGAAGTTGCACGGTCTGCGTATGCTCAACAAAGACCTGTTTAAACGTATCCCACTCTCATCTGCTGACAGTACAAACGTGGCGCGCAATATCGGCATAGATAAATACTGGAATAAAAGCCCGTATGCGCCTGCCAGTAAAGAAACAAGGGCCTCTGTACTTGTAGAGCGCATTGAGTCAATGAACAGCGCCAGTTCCCTTAACTACGATGCGGAAAAGGATTTATTTACGCCGCAACTGGCTTTTGAAGTATGAGCCATCAGGATAACGTTAGCGAGTGGGCGTATGAGTGGAACAAGCCCCTCCGGGCGATTTCAAGCCCTTATCCCACTTATGAGGAAATGCACAGCCGCAGTCAGATGATTGCGGCTTTAGTGCGTGCGCAGGAGCTGCTAGAGCAGCAGCCGACGCTGATCCAGATTGACGTTAAGCGTCGCGTTAACGAGCTGGAAAAATCACAGGGCATTGCCCGCGCCAATGCGTACTTAACGAAAACCTTCGTCGAGCGCACATTGCCGCGTGTTGAATGCGTTAATGAGCAGTACCGGGTTAAGACTATGGACGCCAGCACCTTTAACCTGCTGGCGCAAAACGCCCCTAAAGAGAATGGCGCAGCGCGTGCCGGCGGCCAGCTGTGGGAGCTGATGAAGCGTTTTAACCGCCTGGCTGATATGTCGCGTGCCGATGTGGATTTGCTGGCCGGTGATATTGCCAGTTTCATTCTGGCCGAGCTGGTACAGGCACACGCTCAGGCAGCTGATGAGTCAGATTATAAATACACGTACCGCGTCTACATGACGGCGGCGGCCGTCACCCGTGAATTTAATCAGACGCCGCCACTGTGGGATAAGGTGACTACCCGTTTCTTTGATCCTGAGGAAGTCACGCCCGCCGTGCTGCGTATGCAGACTGAAAAATGGTGGAGGGGGAGACTGCGCCGCGTGGCTGCGTCATGGCGGGAGCACCTGCAGATTGCCCTGGCTAACGTCAGCAAAAAACACACCCCCTACGCCAGCAGAATGACGGTTTCAGAATGGCGGGAACAGAAACGCCGTACCCGTGAGTTTTTAAAGGGCATGGAACTGGAAGACGAGGAAGGCAACCGCATCAGCCTGATTGAAAAATACGACGGCAGCGTGGCAAATCCGGCCATCCGTCGCTGTGAGCTGATGACCCGCATTCGCGGCTTTGAAAATATCTGTAATGAGCTGGGCTATGTCGGGGAGTTTTACACGCTGACCGCACCGTCACGCTATCACGCCACAATCAAAACCGGCCATCGCAATCGTAAATGGAATGGTGCCAGCCCCGCAGACACGCAGCGTTACCTCTGCAGCGTCTGGCAGCGCATCCGGGCAAAGCTGCACCGTGATGACATTCGAATCTTTGGCATTCGCGTTGCCGAACCCCACCACGACGCAACGCCACACTGGCACATGCTGATGTTTATGCGTCCCGAAGATGCGGATCAGGTGCGCCAGACAATCCGTGACTATGCCTTTCAGCAGGACAGCAACGAGCTGACCACGGATAAAGCCCGTAAAGCGCGCTTTCATGCCGAGGCCATCGATCCGGAAAAAGGCAGTGCTACGGGTTACGTGGCTAAATATATCTCTAAGAATATCGACGGCTACGCACTGGATGGCGAGTTGGACGACGAAAGCGGTAAAGACCTTAAGGAAACCGCGCCCGCCGTTTCTGCCTGGGCGGCACGCTGGCATATCCGACAGTTTCAGTTTATCGGCGGTGCGCCGGTCACGGTTTACCGCGAGCTGCGTCGCATGGATGACACCGACACCGCTCACGGCCTCAGCGTGGAGTTTGCCGCTGCGCATGACGCGGCCGACGTGGGCGACTGGGCGGCATACGTTAACGCGCAGGGCGGCCCGTTCGTGCGTCGTGATGAGCTGGCCGTGCGCACATGGTATCAGTCGGGCGATGAGCTGAATGAATACGGTGAGGAAACCTTGCGTATTAAGGGCGTCTACGCAACTGAGGTTGGCGCAGATACTCCGATTTTAACCCGTCTGGCACAGTGGAAGATTGTCCCGAAATGTGCCGTTGATTTTGGTTTTGACCTTCAGGGCGCGCCCGCGTCCTCTCGGAGTTCTGTCAATAACTGTACGGGGCGTTTGAGATCTAAGGATTCAAACCCGCCGGAAAGTGTGGAAGAAATAGACTTCACAGGGATGAGCCGTAAAGAACGGCGGCGGCTGCTGGCCCGACTGAGGGCAGAAAAGCCGGATAAAAAACACTTAGCGTTGCGGCGTCCAGACAAAATCGAGGCCGCGTGTGACAACGTGATCGGCCAGGTCAGAGATTTAAGCGGCGAAACCATCAGTCGCGGTCTGGCCGTGCGACTGATAGGCGGTACGCAGACAGAAATTGCGGGAAAACTGTTCCGCAGTACCTGTTACGGTGATTTAGTGCGGCCATTCAAAAGCAAGGCTGACACTTCACGTAAAGACGAAATACTGAGCCGTTTCAACAGGCTCGCTGAAAGGGCAAAGGCAGCCAACTTACTTAAAGCAGAAAGCGAAGCGCACAAAAAGTAAGGATAAAAGTAAAAAAACATTTCACTTTAAGAATCCTCTAATATACTGTGTTTATGTACAGTTGTTTGTAGGGAGAAAATGTTATGCAGGATTATTTCTTTGAATCATTGAAGTTACAGCGTATTGATTTATTTATGAAATTAGTCGCATCAAGTGATTGTAGTGAAGATGAAAAGAATCTGGCGATCCAATGGGTGTCTGAGCTGACTGATGAGCTTATGAAAAAGGTCAGAAGTCACGAATATGCCCGTTTGATGGAAGTATCTGAATAGAAGGGCAGGGCTAGATATGGGCGGAAAAGACAGCTTTTACCGGATTGTCTATCACGGCCAGGTTCTTGAGCATTACAAAGAAGGTGAGTTCATTTTCTTTCAGCGCGCCAAAGAACAGGGTGGCGGGTACTGGCTGGGGCAGACGTTTGATGGCGTTTTTGTATTCACGCTGCCGCACCCAACAAAGTTTTGGGACGGTTGGGAATACCTTATCAGGTACGCACGCAGGCCGCCGCCAAAGCCTAATGTTATCGAATCCGGTGATACCTTCCCTCTTTTCTGAGCGCTGATGCGAGAGTGCATGTCTATGCTGCATGAATCCGCATGATCCCAAAAGGATCGTTTACCCTCTGGCCCGCCAATACTGGTGGGCTTTTTCATAGGTCATGCATGTGCATGAAAACCACTACATAAAGCGGGCAGGCGTGGCGGGGCTACGAGCGCGCGCTGGCATGTTGGAGTAACTCTTAGTTACAGATGGTGTCGCTTGCATTAGAAGAACTGAACAATTATCTTGCAATAGGAATTCTCTACAAATGCTGTTAAGGAATGAAGATGGCAGAAAATGGTCCTATCGAAGATTTAGCTAAGATTGTTTCAAGTGATTTATTCAACCGTTTCAAGTGGCAGCAGCATGGTCCTATTGATCAGGATTTTTCGTGCGATGATGAAAAAAATCATAAGCCGGCTAAAAAAACACAGAGTCATACACATCCAGTAGATGTGGTTTTTAGTTATAAAGATCCTTATCTAAACAGAATTATTTACCTAAACACTGATTTAAAAAGTTACTCAAAAGGTTCATTAAGTGTTACAAAAATTGAAGGTGCTTTAAAATCTTTAGCTCAAACTATTGAGTGTGCGCAATATAGTCCGGAATGGGCGGAAAAATATAATTTTTCTCAGATAGATTCTGAAGTTAGAGGGTTATTGTTCGTATTTAATCATGATAACCAACTTCAACATGATTTCTATGAATATTTTAATCCTCCAAAGCCAAGATCAGGAAGAAGGAATAAAGCTATTAATTTAGATAAAATTCCTATTGGTGCTGGTCAGCAAATACACATAATCGATCCGTTCATGATTAATTATATGTTGACAATAACTAATGATTTAAACGAATTGATCGCAAATAGTCAATTTCCAAAATCTGATTATGGTTTTTATTACCCTCAACTTACATTTCATAAAGTAACGGTGGTTGATAAGCATCTTCCTGCTACAATTGAAGTCTTATCGTCGCCATTTATGATCATCAAACATGATGCGGTTTATGAATACAACGATGATAAAAAAATGAAAGAGGAAGTTCATCCTGAAGGTTTTGTGATTTATTACAACAGGAAGGGTGATGATGATAATGAGTTTTTCTACCTTTTGGATCTTCTTTCAAATTATCAAATTTTAGATGGTAAAAATAAAATACGTATTCGATTAGCCTTTAGAGAAAAATATGATTCTGTGGTGTCTAACTTTCGTCGTGGTATTGAAAAGTACGCTCATGAATACGGATTAGACGAAAATGCAAAAAAAATGCTAGATGGAATTGAGTTTAAAGTTATATCAGCTGTAAAAGAATTTTATTCATCACAAGTTATTTCATGGGATTTGAAATGAAAAATATTCATAGCGTAACAGATAAAGCGTTATATGACGCACTTAATCAGAATCAAATTTCCTTAAATGAAATACGAGATCTTTTCCTTGAGCGAGGGACAATTATAGCTAAGTCTACACCTCGCAAGATTTTATCTAAAAATTACTCAAGGATGACGCATGATTATCATGAGCATCAAAAAATAGCTTCACTTTTAGGGGGGCAAAATCGCGCTGAAAAAGTTACATGCAAAAGAATTGAAGTAAACATAGATAAAAGAGCAGTATTAGCTGCTGCTGAAAATCTGAAAAATTTAATCAAAGAGCAGGATGATTTATGCCAAATTAAAATTGACGGAGATCGGGTGTTATTAAGTGTTCGATATTTAACTACAGATTATGGTAGAAGTGAGTTCAAGCAGGCAGTTAATAAAGAGGCTTTGATTGAGATAGAACCTTTAGCAAATGGATATAATATTCGGAGGCCTGATAATGACACAATTGAAGATTACGAAAATAAGTTGTTAAAATTCATTAGTGATGAAAATATTCTGTCCAACCCTCAACAAAGTGATGAAACTGATCTAGTAGTGCAGGAGATAAGCCTTTCTCATGAAAAGTCACCACAGAAAAGAACGGAGTTTTTTGATAAGCTTATTCGTTCTCTAGAAGGTTATGAACTTCTCGATGTAACAGATGCATACGTCTATCATCCTAAACCTGAAGAAATAGAAGAAGAGCATGGTAATCCTGAAACTGGTGTTCATGTTTCAAAAGCTTCACTCAAAGGTGAGGGGGTGCTCAGGTCCGAGGAGTTGAGTGATTTATATGATCGAGGTTTCTATATTTGGAAAATAAAATGGAAGGTCAAAGAAAAACTAGTTGATCCAGATATATATGAGCTTGAGGCTCAATTTAATGATCCTTTGAACTTTAAGGAGTTTTCATATTTAGTTAAGGGTGTGAAGAAATATAAAGGTAGTGGTCAGTATTTTAGCAAGCCTCAAAAATTATCTGCGAGGGATGCCGAACGTTTCAATAAGCTAATTGAAAATCAAGCGTATTCAATTATAATGGAGCTTAGTTGATTCTTATAAGGAGTGGCTATGTCACATGTTAGAATTAAATGGATGAGATTAAAGCTGAGAACACCCTCAGAGGCTCTTTTTTCTTTCATAAAAAACACGCCTTATAATGACGAGGCCGGACTGGGTTTCACGGATTTCGATTGGAGGGGGGGCAAAATTTCTGCAACTTTCAATAAGAAAAATTTACAGGTTGAATCTTACAATGATCCATTTGGCGATGAGGTAGAGTTTGAAAGGATAAGTTATGATGAAATTAATTTTTCATTGTTTACCTTGTCGCCAAGACTTTGCTTGATTGCAGTTTATGACCCGCCTAAGTCTATTAAATCCTTAATAGACTTTTTGACGTCTGATTCAGAAGTTAACGTTGGGTATAGTAATATTTCAGTTGATATTAGTGATTTCATAAATGTTATGCGTCTAGAATTTAATTATCGCCTTGTTTCCATATCTAAAGTGAAAGTTTCGAACGTTCACGTGAATGAAAACTCAAGGGCTAATATTGAAATCACATCTAAGGTCAACGCATTAAAAGATCTCCAAGAGTACGTGGAAACCAATGATTTTAAGCTTGATAAGCTCAAAGGTGTATATTTGAATGAAGACGTGAAGGCATCGTTTGAACTGTCTAGCTCAGCATTGTGCTGTGTTCAAAATGGCGAGGAAGATGTTTTCAATGAGATTCTATCAAGAATTGAAATTAGAAAAGAATAATATAAAGCAGCTTGACGGAAAATTCCATTATTCATTGCGCCCAGAGTGTGGGCGCTTTAGTTACTCATTCAAGTTCAAGATTGTAGGGTGCAAATCTAATAATCTCATCGTTTAACCAATGATTTAATTGTGAAAATCGCTTCTGTAAGGGTATAAGTTCATTTCGTACAAAAACCCGGCTAGCCTTTTCCACATCCCCAAATCCCCCAACGTTATTTGGCATAATTCCCATCAGCTGCGGCGGCACGCGATGCACGGCCAGCATGTCATCGCGTGACACGTTTTTTATATTCAGAAACTCATCTTTGGCCGCCACCTCTGACAGTGGAATGATCTGAATGCCGTCCTTCTTCCCGTTCGGACTGTACATAAACAGATTGCGGAAGTTGCCTGGGCCCTTTGCGCTTTTCATGGCGCTGCGGATATTGTCAACGTCCTGCTGGCTCTGCGCCGGGTCGGTCATGTACATGATAAAACCCGCATGACTGCCGTTAATGTAATACTTGCGGCGAAACAGCGTGGCCGACTCATTCAGCAGCGCGGACGGGATGGCCGACAGGTAGCCCGGCACACCGTAGATTTCCTGATTGATGTCCGGCTCCATCAGGTGGAACACGCTGCCCTTTGTAAACTCATACGGCTCGGAGTTAAGGCCGTAGTGCGCATACCAGTAGGTGTCGAGGTCAAGCCCGCGCCGCGTGTATTTGGCGAGGGATGGCTCCAGTTTCAGCGTAGTGCCGAGGCGGCTGGTTCGCTTCTCCAGGTACGCGTTGGCAAACACCAGGTAATCCATCGCAAAGCGGGTAAAAGCCTGCTGGCTCAAAAGCGGATGCGGGATAAAGGTACTCGCCAGAATGTTGCATTTCACGCTGATGGGTGAGCTGTGATGCACGGCGGAGCGGAACGTGCGCGCCAGCCCGTCAACGCTTACGGGCGGCTCATACCAGCGGTCATTGATGACGCACTCCACATAGTCCAGCAGTTCGCGCCGGTCGAGTACCGGGATCGGGTCACCAAAGGTAAACGCCTCCGAGGCGGCAGTGCTGCTCATCTGTTCCGGCTGCTGCACGGGCTGCGTGCGCATGCGGTTCCTGCGTCTGCTCATTAATACATCTCCACAATGTTCTGCGTGTGTGCCGCCTGTCCCTGCAGCGGCTCGTTTGCCAGCGCGTGCATGGTCGCCCAGGCTAAATCGCCGTGGCTCACTTCCTCGCTGCGGCTGGTTTCATAGGTCGGACGGTTGCCGCTGGCCGTGGTGGCCTTACGGATGGACATAAACGACTGCGCGATATCGAGGTGGCTGGCGTCAAACTCCATTCGCCCGCTGCTTATGGTGTCGTAGGCTTTAAGCACCAGGGCATTTTTCACCGTCGGGTTATAAACAAACTCTTTCACCTGCGGGAAAAAGGCTTTCACGTTTTCATAGACGCCGAGGCCGACGCCGGTCGAGTCGATGCCTATGTAGGTCACATTATACTGCTGCGTAAGGGTTTTGATGGCGTCGGCCTGCGCGCGGAAATCCATACCGCGCCACTGGTGCCGCTCAAGGATGCGGAACTTACCGCCCGGCACGGCAGGCGGGGCAATCACCACGCAGCCCGCGCTGTCGCCGTTCTGCGTGCCTTTTGCCGGGTCGTAACCAATCCAGACCTCCTTCCAGCCGAACGGGCGCAGCGCCAGCGCTTCGAAGTCGTCCCACACTTCCCAGCTGTCCACCATGCACTTCTGCAGCATGGCAAGCTGGAAAACTGAGGCTAGGTCATCCATAAATACGCACATCAGCAGGTTTTGATAGTCTTCCGGGCTGTAGCGCGTGCGCAGCTGCTCCAGGTCGAACAGGTCACATCCGCCGCGTACGGCATCCTCAACGGTGACAATCTGCCGAAACTGGCCGTCGGCACAGAGGCGGCCGGCGGCAAGCGACGCGTGGCTTAAATCAATATCAACCCGGTCGGCTTTGGTACGGCCCTTGTTAAACTGCGCGCCTGACCAGAACGGATAGGCGCTGTGCGTGAGGCTGGACGGCGTGGAAAAGTAGGTTTCCCGCCATTTCTTGTGCAGCGCCATGCCCGAGGCGACTTTCTGCAGCTCCTGAAATTTCGGTATCCAGAAATATTCGTCAAGGTACAGGTTGCCGTGGTAACTCTGCGCCGTGCGGGCATTGGTGCCGAGAAAGTACAGGCACGCACCGTTAGCCAGCGTCATCGGGTCGCCTTTCAGGTCTACGTCGGCCTCGCGGGCAAACTCCACGATGTACTGCTTGAATACGTGCGCCTGCGCCTTACTGGCCGACAGGAAAATCTGGTTGCGTCCCGTGGTGAGCGCATCCAGCAACGCCTCGCGGGCAAAAAAGAACGTCGCCCCTATCTGCCGCGATTTCAGCAGATTGCGGACGGCGTATTTATTGCCCGCTTCCCACCACTGGCGCTGGTAGCCGAACATCGTGCTGTGAAAGATGTCCTGCAGCTTTTCGATCTGCGCGTCGCTAAATACGTTTTTTTCAGGCGGTTTGCGCGGGTTTTTGTTGCGGTTTTCGACATTGGGGTTTAAATCCGCCTCATTGCCGCCGTTGTTAAATTTCCCGATGCGCGCATGGCGCTCTGACTGCCGGGCCAGCAGGTCAATTTCTTTGTAGTCCTTTCCTTCCTTCACCTCTTTCATGACCAGCTGACAGTAGCGCGCGGCGGTGGTGAGCTGCATCTGGTCAAGCGGGCCATAGTCGCCCCACTTGTCGCGCTTCTTCCAGCTGTGAACGGTTGCGGGTTTCTCTCCCAGCATTTCAGCAATGCGGGCGATGCGGTATCCCTGAAAGTACAGCAGCAAAGCCTGTCTGCGGGGATTGAGGTCTGCGGGGGCGATTGTCGTTGTCATGGCACCAAAATACGGCCCGCCCGTTTCCTTTTCTGCCATCCGTGATTGTGTGAATTACGGTACAACGTCGCCGCGTTGTTTCAGTGCCCCTGTCGCCGCAAACATAGGGACTCACAGAGTTTTTATCTAACCGGAGCCTGGACAATGGCAAAGAAAGCAAAGCGTTTCCGCATCGGGGTGGAAGGTGCCACCACGGACGGGCGCACCATCGAGCGCAGCTGGCTGGAACAGATGGCGGCCAATTACGATCCGGCTGTCTACACCGCCGTGATCAACATGGAGCACATCAAGGGTTACACGCCTGACAGCGCGTTTCGCCGTTTCGGTGTGGTCGATGCGCTGGACACCGAAGAAATCAGTGACGGCCTGCTGAAAGGCAAGCTGGGCCTGTACGCGGTGATTAACCCGACGGATGAGCTGGTCACGATGACCGGCAACATGCAGAAGCTTTTCACCTCAATGGAGATTCGCCCGGAGTTTGCCGACACCGGCGAGGCGTATCTGATTGGCTTAGCCGTGACCGACGATCCGGCCAGCCTCGGCACCGAAATGCTGCAGTTCAGCGCCAGTGCGGGCGCTAATCCTCTGGCAAACCGCAAGCAGCATCCTGACAACCTGTTTACCGCCGCCACCGAAACCGTGATTGAGTTTGAGGACGTGGCCGACGAAAAACCGTCCCTGTTTAGCCGCGTGTCCGCACTTTTCAGCAACAAACAGAAGTCTGATCACGCCCGTTTCAGCGACGTTCACAAGGCCGTTGAGCTGGTCGCCACCGAGCAGCAGGAATTCAGCCAGCGCATCGAAACCGCCCTGAGCGAGCAGGCCAGCAGCCTGCAGGCGCATTTCACCGAAGTGCTGAGCGCAGAAACTGCAGCCCGTGAGCAGCTGCAGACCGATTTCAGCCAGCTGCAGGCGCAGCTGAGCCGTGAAGACGGGCGCCAGGACTTCCGCCCGCGCACGCCCGGTAACGGCAGCGGAAACAACCAGGATGTGCGCACCGACTGCTGATACAGGCGCGGCAAATCCCATTAACGAACAGAGAACACGAAGCGATGAAAAACAGCACCCGTTTTAAGTTAAACGCCTACATGTCGGTACTGGCGGAAATCAACAACATCAACCTGTCGGCGCTCAACAGCAAATTTACCGTTGAGCCATCGGTGGCGCAGACGCTGGAAACCAAAATTCAGGAGTCATCTGACTTTCTGACGCGCATCAACATCGTGCCGGTCGCTGAGCAGAGCGGCGAACGTCTAGGGCTGGGGATCGGCAGCACGATTGCAGGCACAACCGACACCACGCAGAAAGAGCGTGAGCCAACCGATCCGACCTACATCGACGGCGAGGGCTACAAATGTACTCAGACGAATTTTGACACGGCGCTACCCTACGCGAAGCTGGACATGTGGGCGAAGTTTTCCGACTTTCAGGTACGCATCCGCGACATGATTGTGAAACGCCAGGCGCTTGACCGCATCATGATCGGTTTTAACGGCCTCAAGCGTGAGAAAACCTCTAACCGCACACAGAACCCGCTGCTGCAGGACGTAAACATCGGCTGGCTGGAAAAAATCCGCCAGGAGAAACCGTCGCAGGTGGTCGGCCAGCATATTGACAGCAACGGAAAAGTTATCGCTGATAAAATTACCATTGGTAAAACGGGGCTTTTCCGCAATCTGGATGCCGTGGTAATGGGTGCCGTAACGGAAAAAATCGCCGTGCAGTATCAGGATGATACTGAGCTGGTTGTGATCTGCGGTCGCCAGCTGCTGGCCGACAAGTATTTCCCGATCGTCAACAAAGACCAGCCCAACACCGAAGCGCTGGCCGCTGATTTGATTATCAGCCAGAAGCGCATCGGCGGCCTGCCTGCGGTGCGTGCGCCGTTCTTCCCTGCAGACGCCATGCTGATTACGCGCCTTGATAACCTGTCGATTTATGTTCAGGACGACACGCGCCGCCGCTCCATCATCGACAACCCGAAACGGGATCGCGTTGAAAACCTTGAATCGGTCAACGAGGCGTACGTGGTCGAAGACTACGACTGCACCTGCCTGATTGAAAACATCGAAATGCTGGAGCAGGAGCCAGAGCCGGAAGCGGGCCAGATGAGCGACGCCGAAATCGCGCGTATTGCCTCCGTTGCGGCAAGCGTCGTCAAGGCCATGAGCGAATCGGGTACGTCGCAGGCGCAGGCTGAATCAGGCACCGGCAACGCAGGAGCGTAACCCGTGACCAATCCTTTCCGCGCACACACGCGCTTCATTCAGGGACAGGAGGCCGCCCGCACGGGCGGCAATGGCCGCCATGCGAAAGGCTATGACCTGATGCTGCTGCAGCTTAACGAAGACCGCCGCCGCCTCAAGGGCATTCAGTCCACTGTCACCAAGGCGCAGATTAAGGTTGAGGTGCTGCCGAAATATGCCGCCTGGACAGAGGGCGTGCTGAGCGCCGACGGGGCGCAGCAGGACGACGTGATCATGTACGTCATGCTGTGGCGTATCGATGCCGGTGATTATGCCGGTGCGCTGACCATTGGCCGCCATGCGCTTAAACATGGCTGGGTGATGCCGGTCGGCAAGCGCAACACGGCGACGGTGCTGACCGAGGAAATGGCCGACGCCGCCAAGGCCGCCATGCTGGCCGGAACGCCGTTTGATGCTGACCTGCTGCTGCAGACGCTGGACGCGGTGGACGGGGAAGACATGCCGGATCAGTCGCGTGCGCGCCTGCACAAGTCCATTGGCTGGGTGCAGACCGAAAGCAACCCGGCATCCGCACTGAATCACCTTAAGCACGCCCTGCAGCTGGACGAAAGATGCGGGGTGAAAAAAGACATTGAGCAGCTTGAGCGGAAACTTCGCAAAGACAGCTGATAACCGAACGTGCCCACGCGCGGGGCGGCACGGGGTGGCGACAGGCAGCGCCGTATCAAAACCCCGTCCACCGCCCACCTATTCAGGAGCAGTAACGATGGAATTTGTAGCACCCGAACAGCCAAAGGTTGCGGCAGTGCAGTGGCCCGTTGCGCCGGTGATTATCCCGAATAACTCATTCTGGCCGGACATGGATTTGCAAAAATTCCGCAGCGCAATGCGCGTTGACGGCACCGTGACGCCTGACCGGCTTAAACAGGTGGTGCTGACCGCTATTGCAGAAATTAACGCTGAGCTTTACCCGTGGCGTGAACAGCAGGAATTGAAAGGCTATAACGCACTGGCCGACGTTCCCGCCGAGAAGCTGGCAGGGCTGAGCGTGCGCCTGCACCACTATGAGAGCGCCGTGTGGTGCTGGACGCGCGCGGTGCTCAACGAGCGATACAGCGACTTTGACGCCACCGCGTCCGGCGCGAAGCGCGGCGAGACGCTGGAGGATGCCAGCGGCGATTTATGGCGCGATGCGCGCTGGGCCATCAGCCGCGTGCAGGATCTGCCGCATATTACCGTCGAGCTTATCTGATGAAAGTGCGTGCGCAGCAGTATGACACGGTAGACGCACTTTGCTGGCGTCACTACGGGCGCACGCAGGGGCTGTCCGAACGTGTGTTACAGGCCAATCCGGGGCTGGCGGAATACGGCCCCACCTTACCCCACGGTTTAGAGGTCGAGCTGCCGGACGTTGCGCCCGCAGCCACGGCGCAGACCGTGCAGCTATGGGACTGAATCATGTGGGAAAGAATCAGTACGTTTATTACCTGGTCGATGGCCGTGTTTATGGCGTGGCTGGGCGACCTTTCGGTTAAAGACGTTTCAACATGGGCCGGGCTGCTCATCGGCATCGGCATGGCGCTAATCAGCTGGTACTACAAGCACAAAACCTACCAGCTGCTGGCAAGCGGGCGCATCACGCGGGAGGAGTATGAATCTGCAAACCGTTAAACGCTGCGCCGTGGGCGCGGTTCTGGCCATCGCCGCCACGCTGCCGGGCTTTCAGCAGCTGCACACCTCGGTTGAGGGGCTGAAACTGATTGCTGATTACGAGGGCTGCCGCCTGAAACCTTACCTGTGCAATGCGGGCGTGTGGACTGACGGGATCGGCAACACGCGGGGCGTTGTGTCGGGTAAAAGCATTACCGAGCGGCAGGCCGCCGGGATGTTCATCACCAACGTGTTACGCGTTGAGGCGGCACTGGCGCGCTGCGTGGCGGTTTCCATGCCGCAGCAGGTTTATGACGCGCTGGTGTCGCTGGCGTTTAACGTCGGCACCGGCAACGTGTGCGCATCAACGATGGTGAAATTCATTAAGGCCAGCCGGTGGCGCGATGCCTGTTATCAGCTGCCGCGCTGGGTGTATGTGAAAGGCGTATTTAATCAGGGGCTGGATAACCGGCGCGGGCGCGAGCTGTCATGGTGCCTGAAAGGGGCGGCAGCATGATGCGCGCCGTTGTGGTGACCTGCTTTGTCGTGCTGCTGGTGACTGCCGGGCTGCTGTCGTGGCAGCTGCACAGCGCAAACAGGACTATCGGCACGCAGGTGGCAGAGCTGGCCGCAAAGGATAAAAAGCTGAGCCAGAAAAACAGCCAGCTGATGGCGGTCAACATCATGGCACAGAGCAGTAACCTTGCACAGACGCAGCTGTATGCGGCGGCTGAGAAAAACAACGCACTGCTGCGCCAGCGGCAGCGCCAGATTGAGGATCTGAAACGTGAAAATGACACCCTTCGCCGCTGGAGTGATGCCCCTTTGCCTGATGCTGTTATCCGGCTGCGCCAGCGACCGGCCATCACCGGAGGTGAATCTTACCGTCAGTGGCTGTCCCAAAATAACCCGCTGCCAGCTGGGGCCGTCGGCGGCGCGCACTAACGGCGATTTGCTGGCCCTGCTGGACGAAACCGAAACCGCCTGGGCGGCCTGCGCCGACAAGGTGGACACCATAGTGACCTGCCAGGAAAAAGACGATGAACAAGCCGCAGTCCTTACGCGAAGCCCTTAACAGCGCCATCCCTTACCTGCAGCAAAACCCTGACAGGTTTCACCTGTTTGTAGACAAAGGGGCATCAGTCGGGACTACCGCCGCGTCACTGTCATGGGAATACCGCTACACGCTTAACGTCATCGTTACGGACTTCACCGGCGATCAAAATCTGCTGATGGCGGCGGTGATGTACTGGCTGCGCACCAACCAGCCGGATGCGCTGCAGAACCCCAATGAGCGTGACCAGCTTTGCACGTTTGAAGTGGACATTCTCGGCAACGGTGCCTGTGACATCAGCATTAATTTAAAGCTGACAGAGCGTGTTATCGCTGAGGAGGTCAACGGCGTGACAGAAGTCAGAGCCGTGCCAGAGCCGGGCAACCCTTTTGACGCGGACGACATCTGGACGGTGTGCCGTGGATAATCTGCACGAAGTTGACGCCTGGCTGGATGCGCTGCTGGCTAAGCTGGAACCGGCAGAGCGCAAAAAGATGCTGCGTGAGGTGGCGCGCGACATGCGGCGGATTCAGCAGGCCAATATGACGGCACAGCGTGCGCCCGACGGCAGCGCATGGGAACCGCGCCGCGTATCCGCCAGGACAAAGCCGGGTCGCATTAAGCGCAAGATGTTTGTGAAGCTGAAAACCGCAAAGTACCTGAAAACTAAGGCAACCGGCGACAGTGCAGAGGTGGCTTTCATTCCTGCCGTGCAGCGTCTGGCACGCGTTCATCATTTCGGCCTACGTGACCGCGTGAGCAGGCGAGGCATTACTGTGAAATACGCTGAGCGCCCCCTGCTTGGTATACACGCGGAAACAGAAGAAACGGTGCGCGGTATTTTATTTAGATGGTTAACAATAAAATGAAGTTTATTATTTTTTTATCGAGTTGATAGCCTCATCGATAGGTGTTTTATTAAACTTCCAATCCTCTTTATCAAACCAACACACGAATATATTACAATGAGGAAGTTTGTTTTTTACTTTTCTTTTTATCTTTTTTAGGTAATCAATGTTATAGGCGTTTCTAACGCCAATATATAGCTCTTTAAAAGCTATTTTATCAATAGTGTGGATTTCACCTGTGTTAAGTCCCCTCTCAATATTTCTGACAACACGTACTTCTTCTTCATATGACCAATGAGATGATTTGTAAAGGAAGGTGCGTTGCAAAGCTTCAAGCAAATCCGGTTTATATCTTAAAATCAATCCTTCATAAACCCAGTGGTTCTCTGAATTTTCGAAGGGGTGATTAGGTTTCGTTGACGTATAAATAACATTTCCATATTTAGCAGGTATTACATTATTATCATTTGAGTTAAATCCAGCTTCATTCACATCAATGCCAAATACAAAGCCTGCATGTGAATCGTTACCCATATCGGCTCTCATTCCGCCTTTTGATTCTTCGTATTTGCCTTTGCCATAATGTGACCACATAAGAGGGTTAAGCGGATTACGAGTGAGAGATAAAATACCATATGTAGTAGATGCAGCGTAACGCCTGATTAACTGGTCATTGGTATAGGGAGGCTCACCATGATGCAGGCTTATTAGTTCAAAAGGGTCATTGAAGGAAGATGCTTTGGAAAATTTCAAGGTAAAATTTTTCATTATTTTTTGGGCGCCGCCCAAATCTACATATTTATAAAGAATCATATTCTGTCCTTGACCATCGCTGTCTGCGAGAACTGATACTGATAACTATCTCATTGTGAGAAACACCATACAAGGATGTTTCGTTTAACAGTGCTTAGCTGTCATGCACTCTCATACCATGAACGAAAAACTTACCGAAATCATGCGCCTTATCACCAACCTGATCCGCACCGGCACCGTGTCCGAAGTCGATCCGGTTAACTGGCTGTGCCGGGTGAAAACGGGCGACCTCGAAACCAACTGGATTAACTGGCTCACCCTGCGCGCCGGTAATACGCGCACATGGTGGCAACCCACCGTGGGTGAGCAGGTCATGTTGCTGAGCATGGGCGGCAACCTCGAAACCGCCTTTGCGCTGCCCGCCATTTATTCCGATGCATTCCCGCCGCCGGATTATTCAGAGAACGGCAGTACTACGCAGTTTAGCGACGGTGGTTTTTTTCAGTACGAACCGGCAACCGGCCAGCTGCTGATAAAGAACATCAAAAGCCTGCGCATCGAAGCGGCGGACGGCATTCAGATGTTTACTGAGGCTTTCGGCGTTGAGGCCAGCAAGACAACCCTCAACAGTGAAACGGCCATTAACGGCGCAGTCACACAAAGCGGCGGCGCGATGAGTTCTAACGGCGTCGTGGTGCATACGCATCAACACGGCGGCGTTAAGTTTGGTAATGACACATCAGGAGGCCCGGCGTGATGTATCTCGGCATGAACCGCGACACCGGCAAAGCGCTGACCGATATCGATCACATTCGCCAGAGCGTCAGCGATATTCTGCTGACCCCGGAGGGCAGCCGCCTGGCCCGCCGTGAATACGGCTCCATGCTTTCCGCGCTTATCGATCAGCCGCAGAACGGCGTCATCCGTATGCAGGTCATGGCGGCAGCCTACACCGCACTGAGCCGGTGGGAGCCGCGCATCCGGCTGATTTCAGTGAATTTCACAACGGCCTATGACGGTTCGATGGCCGTTGAGATTAACGCGCAGCGTGCCGACGGCTCGCCGCTGGCAATGACCATACCAACGGGGGTAAACCGTGGCAGTGATTGACTTATCGCAGCTTCCCGCGCCGGAAGTCATTGAGGTGCCGGACTTTGAAACGCTGCTGGCCGGGCGCAAAGAAAACCTGATTGCGCTGTATCCGACTGACGAGCAGGACGCCATGCGCCGCGTGCTGGCGCTGGAGTCCGATCCGCTGGTCAAGTGCCTGCAGGAAAACGTCTACCGTGAAATCCTCTTACGCCAGCGTATCAACGAAGCCGCGCAGGCGGTCATGGTGGCCTATGCGCTCGGCACCGATCTGGATCAGCTGGCGGCCAACAACAACGTTAAGCGCCTGACCATCACCCCGGCCAACCCTGACGCCGTGCCGCCGGTTGCCGCAGTCATGGAGTCCGACGACGATTTGCGCCTGCGCGTGCCGGGGGCGTTTGAGGGACTGAGCGTGGCCGGGCCGACGGCGGCGTATGAGTATTACGCCAAAAGCGCCGACGGGCGCGTGTCTGACGTGTCGGCAACGAGTCCGGCCCCGGCGGAAGTGCTGATTACCGTGCTGAGCCGTGAAAACAGCGGCGCAGCAACGGACGATTTACTGAGTGCAGTGAACACCGCGTTAAACGCCGAAACCGTGCGCCCGGTGGCAGACCGCGTCACCGTGCAGGCCGCAACGATATTCGATTATCAGGTAAAAGCCACGCTGCACCTGTTTGACGGCGTGGCCGCCGCCCCGTGTCTGGAGGCGGCACAGGCCGCAATGACCGCCTATCTGACCGACCAGAAAAAGCTGGGCCGCAGCGTGCGCCGCGAGTCCTACGGGGCGGTGCTGCGCGTGGCGGGCGTGGACTGGGTGGAAATCACCGAACCGGCGCAGGACATTATTCTGAACCGCACGCAGGCGGGCAACTGCACGGCAATGGCCGTTACGGTTGCCAGCGATAACGGGGGTAAAGGATGAGCCAGAGCCTTTTACCGCCCGCGTCCTCGGCGCTTGAGCGCAGGCTTGCAGAGGCGTGCAGCGGCATCAGCGGGCTGAACGTCCCGCTGCGCGACCTGTGGAACCCTGCCGCCTGTCCCGCGTGGTTTCTGCCTTATCTCGCCTGGTCATTTTCGGTTGACCGCTGGGACGAGGCCTGGGCAGAAAACGTCAAGCGGCGCGTGGTGATGGATGCGTTTTACATTCATCAGCACAAAGGCACCATCAGCGCCGTGCGCCGCGTGGTGGAGCCGTTCGGATTTCTTATCCGCGTGCTGGAGTGGTGGAAAACCGGTGAAGCGCCCGGCACGTTTCGCCTGGACATTGGCGTGCAGGATCAGGGCATTACCGAGCAGACCTATCTGGAGCTTGAGCGCCTAATAAGCGACGCCAAGCCCTGCAGCCGTCACTTGCTGGGGATGTCGATAAACCTGCAGGTGACGGGCGAAACCCGCATTGCGGCGGGCAGCTACGACGGCGACGCGATGACCGTTTACCCCTACACCCCCGAAAACATTTCCGTCAGCGGCGGGCTTTACAGCGGCGCGGCGGTTCACGTTACTGACACGATGGAAATCAGACCATGAGCCAGAAATATTACGCCATAGTGACTAACCTCGGCGCGGCGAAGATTGCCAACGCCGCCGCGCTCGGTACTAAACTGAGCATCACGCAGATGGCCGTGGGCGACGGGGGCGGCACGCTGCCTACACCAAACGCCAGCCAGACAGCGCTGATTAGCGAAAAGCGACGCGCGGCCATTAATACGCTGAGTATCGATCCGGCCAACGCCAGCCAGGTGATTGCCGAACAGGTCATCCCTGAAACCGAGGGCGGTTTCTGGATCAGGGAAATGGGCCTGTTTGACGCTGACGGCACGCTGATTGCGGTCTGCAACACGCCGGAAACCTACAAGCCCGCCCTGCAGGAGGGGAGCGGGCGCACGCAGACGGTGCGCATGGTCCTGATTGTGAACAGTACCGACGCGATTACCCTGAAAATCGATCCGTCGGTGGTGCTGGCGACGCGCCAGTATGCGGATGACAAAGCGCTGGAGGTGCGCCAGTACGCCGACGGCCTGATGGATGCGCACCTGAAAGCGACCAACCCGCACCCGCAGTATGCGCCGATCAACAGCCCAACGCTGACCGGCATCCCGAAAGCGCCCACGGCGGCACCCGGCACGAACAACACGCAGATGGCAAGCACTGCCTTTGTGCAGGCGGCACTGGCCGCGCTGGCAGGCGGTGCGCCCGAAGCGCTGGACACGCTGAAAGAGCTGGCCGACGCGCTGGGCGGTGATGCGAACTTTTCCGCGACGGTGCTTAACAGGCTGGCCGGTAAAATGGACATTGCGAAAAACGGCAGCGACATCGCCAGCGTGTCCGAGTTTCTCAACAACCTCGGGCTGGGGAGTGGTTCGGCGCTGCCGGTAGGCGTTCCGGTGCCGTGGCCGGTGGCAACGCCGCCAGCGGGCTGGCTCAAATGCAACGGGGCGGCATTCAGCGCAACTGACTATCCGCAGCTGGCGAAAACCTTCCCGTCGCTTAAGCTGCCCGACCTGCGCGGCGAATTTATCAGGGGCTGGGATGACGGCCGCCTGGCGGATGCGGGGCGCGGCCTGCTGACGGCGCAGAGTCCGACCTACCTGCGCACCGGCATGATGGATTACAACGGCAGTGACGTTGATAACAATGGCGTTTACATCGGCATGGCCTATGCCGAGGCCGACACCGCAGGCAAATCGGTTGCCGCGCCGTCCGGCATATTCCGCGCGCCCAACAACACCGATCTGACCGGGCAGGCGTCGCGTGACAACGGCGTGACGGGCAGCGCAAGCAATACCGTCTATTCCGACGCCGGTTCCGTATGGGTTTCCACGCGCCCGCGCAACGTGGCGTTTAATTACATCGTGAGGGCTGCATAATGGCCGCAAAGAAAAACATCACCCTGGACAGTGACGGGCTGGCCGTCACGTCCGGCACGCTCACCGTTTACAGCTTTGATCCGGCAACCGGCGAATATACCGGCGCGGCAGATGAGTATCTGGCGCAAGGGGTGGGTATCCCGGCGCATTCCACCGACACCGCACCACCCAAAAGCGCCAGCGACAAAGCCTGCGTATATCAGGGCGGCAGCTGGCAGCAGGTGGCTGACCATCGCGGAGAAACCGTCTACAGTACCGCAACCGGCGCGCCCGTTCTGGTCACGCTGCCCGGTGATTACCCTACAGGCACGACACTGCTTAAACCGCAGACGCCTTTTGACGCGTGGGGTGGCGTGGCGTGGGTGACGGACACCGACGCACAGCAGCGCGCCGCCGTGGCAGCGGCAGAGGCCGAAAAAAACACCCGTATCAGTGAGGCGGGCAGCGTGACGCAGGTCTGGCAGACGCAGCTGGCGCTCGGCATCATCAGCGCAGACGACAAAGCGCAGCTTACGGCATGGATGCGCTACATCCAGCAGGTACAGGCTACCGACACGGCCAGCGCGCCGGATATCAGCTGGCCGGAAAAGCCAGCACAGTAATCAGAGGCCCGTTTCGGGCCTGGTTATTATAAAATAAAAGCATAAAACTATGCTTTTTTGGTTATCATTTAAGATAATAACTTGTCTTTTTTTTCCGATGTTTGACAATTTGCACTATAATACGGCACCTAATGGCATTTTTTTTCAATTTAATCCCCCGCCGTACTGCGGTGCAAAAAATGAAGGTGTAATATAGAAGCTGAGCGGAAATCTTTAGTGTTACTAAACACAACACGTACTTAATAATAATATCAGTGAGGTTATTTTCCAAAAAGGTTGGGCTATAAAGTCTGATATACAGACAAAGAAAAAGGAAATTAAATGATAGTAAACCGTAAGTGAATATAAAATTAAAGATGCCCTCCCCCTCTCTGAAAAGTTCTTTTTGCTTTTTTATGCAGGAGAATGTAGTGGGAAGATAATGAGCCTCATCGACAATGAAGCCGCGCAAATTCAGTTTATGTTCAAAAAGAAACCTTTTTATCACATGCTTTTCTCGGAATACTGTATTTGTTTTCAACTCAATCTCTATATCTTTTTGCTCTTTGCTGACCCACTCCTGTCTGTATGATTTCCACCAATACCAGGGCATTAAAATATCACGATACTCAGATATTATTGGTTTGAATAAATTTAATGCTTCACCAGTAATTTCAATAATGCATGTGTTTTTACTTTCATTTGAGACGCCAAGGAATGGATTCATCATGGATGTTGCGTAGCATCTCCCTCCTGTAAGTGATAGCAGGCACTTTGAATCCATTATCGAAATCATATTTGTGTAGCTGTTTACAAAGTGATATATCGAGCGAGGTCTTTTATTGAAAAACCTTACTTTGGCAGCAAGGTAAATCATCACAATTATGAAAAAGAAAGGAACCGCAAAAAGCAGAACGCCTAATGCAATAAAACCGATTAGATTAAATCTTTTAAAAGTATAATTTTGTTCCTGAAGGAGTGTTTTTTTCATAATGTTAGCATTGGTTTTTTTTAGTGTCTCACATACTAAATAATTTAATTTGTGTGGTAAAGCGCACAATTGAATAGGGATGCAATTTATCTCTATTACACCAATCATGAGGCCCTGTTCACATAAGGAATTCCTCATGGCTCAAGATTATCATCACGGCGTGCGCGTTGTCGAAATCAACGAAGGTACCCGAACCATTACCACCGTAAGCACGGCCATCATCGGGATGGTCTGCACCGGCGATGACGCCGACGCGGCAACGTTCCCGCTGAACCGTCCCGTTTTACTCACCGATATCATTACCGCCAGCGGCAAAGCGGGTAAAACCGGCACGCTGGCCTCATCACTCGACGCCATCGCCGATCAGGCAAAACCGCTTGTTGTGGTGGTACGCGTGGCGCAGGGCGCAACCGAGGCGGAAACCTCGGCCAACATCACCGGCGGCGTGACTGATGACGGAATGCGCACCGGCATGCAGGCCCTGCTAGCGGCGCAGACCGTCTGCGGCGTGAAGCCTCGCATCCTCGGCGTGCCGGGGCATGACACTAAGGCGGTGGCAACCGCGTTGCTGAGCGTGGCGCAGAGCTTAAAGGCTTTTGCGTATATTGCGGCCTATGGCTGCAAAACCGTGTCCGAGGTTATCGCCTACCGCGCTAATTTCAGCCAGCGCGAAGGAATGCTTATCTGGCCCGACTTCATCAGCTTTGACACCGTGCTGAAAGCGGACGCGACAGCGTATGCCACCGCCCGCGCGCTCGGTCTGCGCGCCAGAATTGACGAAACAACCGGCTGGCACAAGTCCCTGTCAAACGTCGGCGTGAACGGCGTCACCGGCATTTCTAAAGACGTGTCGTGGGATTTGCAGGATCCGGCAACCGATGCGGGCCTGCTGAACCAGAACGACGTCACCACGCTGATCCGTAAAGACGGCTTCCGTTTTTGGGGTTCGCGCTGCCTGAGTGATGACCCGCTCTTTCAGTTCGAAACCTACACCCGCACGGCGCAGGTGCTGGCCGACACGATTGCAGAGGCGCAGATGTGGGCCGTTGACGGGCCGCTGAATCCGTCGCTTGCCCGCGACATCATCGAAGGCATCAACGCCAAGCTGCGCAGCCTGGTGAATCAGGGCTATCTCATCGGCGCCAGCTGCTGGCTGGATGAGTCGGTAAACACCAGGGAAACACTCAAGGCCGGACAGCTGTTTATCGACTACGACTACACGCCGGTGCCGCCGCTGGAAAACCTGATGCTGCGCCAGCGCATCACAGACCAGTATCTGGTCAACTTCGCCGCCAGCGTTAAAGCATAAGGAGCTGAACACATGGCCTTACCCCGTAAGTTAAAACACCTGAACCTGTTCAACGCAGGCAACAACTGGCAGGGGCTGGTTGAGTCCCTGACGCTGCCAAAGCTGACCCGCAAGTTTGAGAAGTACCGCGGCGGCGGCATGGCCGGTGCCGTCGATATTGATATGGGCCTGGACGATGGCGCGCTGGATACGGAATTCACCGTCGGCGGCACCGAGGCGCTGCTGTTTAAGCAGCTGGGCGCGGAAACCGTGGACGCGGTGCAGCTGCGCTTTACCGGCTCAATCCAGCGTGACGACACCGGCGAGGTGCAGGCGGTGGAGCTGGTCACGCGCGGGCGCTACAAGGAGCTGGATTCCGGCGAGTGGAAAACCGGCGACGCCAACACGACCAAGGTTTCCGCGACCAACAGCTACGCCAAGCTGACCATTAACGGCGAAGTGCTGTTTGAGGTGGATCTGGTCAACATGGTTCACATCGTGGACGGCAAAGATATGATGGAAGCGCACCGCAGCGCGCTGGGCCTGTAATCACGGCGGCAGGCGCTGGCCTGCTGCTTTTATCAATTTTTCAGTGGATCAAGAACATGAGCGAAATTATCAGCGAAAAAACCGTCACCCTGGACACGCCGATTAAGCGCGGTAAAACCGAAATCAAAGAGGTGGTACTGCGCAAACCGCAGTCCGGTGCGCTGCGTGGCGTGCGCCTGCAGGCGTTAATGGAAATGGACGTCAACGCGGTGATGGCCGTGCTGCCGCGCGTGTCAACGCCTGCACTGACGGCACAGGAAATCAACGAAATTGACCCTGCTGATCTGGTGGCGCTGTCGGTGGAGGTGCTGTCTTTTTTGTTAACGAGGTCGGCGCTTTCGACTATCCCGCAGAGCTGACCGTAGACGATCTGGTGGCAGACATCGCCACCGTGTTTCACTGGCCGCCGCCGGTCATGTTCGCGGAGTCGCTGGCGGACGTGCTGATGTGGCGGCACAAAGCGATCCTGCGTAACGGAGCCGGTGACGATGAGTGACAGAGACCTGCGCCTGCAGGTGGTACTTAAGGCGGTGGACAAAATCACCCGCCCTTTTCGCAGTGCGCGCGACGGCTCCAGAGAGCTGTCCGCCGCCCTTAAAGCCAGCAAAGACAGCCTGAAAAGCCTGAACGATCAGGCGGGGCGCATTGACGGCTTTCGCAAAACGCGCCAGCAGCTTGCCATCACTGAGAAAAATCTCGCCTCTGCCCGGCAGGAGGCCGCCGCGCTGGCGACGCAGTTTGCCGCCACCAACCGCCCCACGGCGCAGCAGTCCCGCTTGCTTGAGCAGGCAAAAAACCGCGTTAATGACCTGCAGCAGAGTTACAACGGCCTGCTGCGCTCGGTACAGCAGCAACGCGGCGCGCTGACCGCCGCCGGTATCGACACCAAACAGCTGAGCGCGGCACAGCGCCGACTGAAAACCGACGCCAGCGCAGCGAGTGACGCCATCGGGCGCCAGCAGAGTGAGCTTAAAAAGCTGGGCGAGCGCCAGGCCAAAATGCGCGCCGTGCGTGAGCGCTACGGGAAAACGCTGGAGGCCCGCGACAGGGTGGCCGGAGCAGGAGCGACAGCCACGGCGGCGGGCATGGCAATGGGCGTACCATTTGCGGCAGCGATTAAAGCCTCGGCGGATATGGAAGACGCCATGAAGGGCGTGGCAAAGCAGGTAAACGGCCTGCGCGATGACAAGGGCAACCGCACCGCGCAGTTTTACGACATGCAGGCCGCCATCAAGGCCGCCAGTGAGCAACTGCCTATGGAGCACGGCGCGGTTGACTATGCCGCGCTGGTTGAGGGTGGCGCGCGCATGGGCGTCACCAACCAGAATGACTCTTATGCCGACCAGAAGCGCGACTTACTGGCCTTTGCCACCACGGCGGCCAAGGCGTCAACAGCGTTTGAGCTGCCCGCCGACCAGCTGGCCGAGGGGCTGGGTAAAATCAGCCAGCTTTACAAGATACCGACCCGCAATATTGAGCAGCTGGGCGATGCGCTGAACTATTTAGACGATAACGCCATGTCAAAAGGCGCGGACATTATCGACGTGCTGCAGCGCATGGGTGGCAACGCCGACCGGCTGGACTTTCGCAAGGCGGCGGCGCTGGGTTCAACGTTCCTTTCACTCGGTGCCACCTCTGAGATTGCGGCGAGTTCGGCTAACGCAATGGTGCGCGAGCTGTCGATTGCCACCATGCAGGGCAAGCGCTTTCAGGAAGGCATGACGCTGCTTAAGCTTGACCCGAAAAAGATTGAAAAGCAGATGACCACGGACGCTATGGGAACCATCATCAGCGTGCTGGAGAAGGTCAAAAAACTGCCGAGCAGTAAGCGACTTAGCGCCCTGACGATGATATTCGGCAAGGAGTTCGGCAAGGATGCGGCAAAACTCGCCAACAACCTGCCGGAGCTGCGCCGACAGCTGGCCCTGACGCAGGGAGACGCCGCCAGGGGTTCAATGGAAAAAGAGTCTGTCATCAACAAAGATTCCCTGTCCGCGCAGTGGTTGCTGTCCAAAACTGGCCTTAATAACGCGATGAGCGGTCTGGGCGACACGCTGCGCCAGCCGCTCATGGACATCATGGGGCTGATTAAAAAAGTCACCAACGGGGCGGCGCAGTGGATAGAGAAAAACAAGGCGCTGGCTGGCGCGCTGGTGAAAGTCGGCGCTGCAGTGTCTGCCATCGTCATCGGTCTGGGGACGCTGGCTATCGGTTTTGCGGCCATTGTCGGGCCGATGGCGGTTATCAGGCTGAGCATGGCGACGCTGGGCTTTAAGGGCGCGGGCGCATTCGGAATGATAGGTAAGGCGTTGCGCATCGTCGGCAGCGGCGTTATCTGGCTGGGCCGCCTGATGTTTGCCAACCCGATTCTGGCCGTATTGGGCCTTATCGCAATGGCGGCAATTTATATCTGGCGTAACTGGGACACCCTCGGCCCAATGTTTAAAGCGACATGGCAGCGGGTGACAGATAACACCTCGGCAGCGTGGGAGGCCATCAAAGGCAAAATAGCCGGTGCGTGGACGTGGGTTAAATCCCTGTTCACGGATGGCGCGCTGCAGGGAGTAATCAGCAGAGGCTGGGACGCGATACGCGACGGCATCGCCGGGGCATGGCAAAGCATCAAGGCAGCCGTGTCGCAGAAGTGGGATGAGCTGGTTAACTCGGCCAGCACGCTGCCGGAGCGGTTTAAAGAAGCGGGCAGCAACATGATCAGCGCGCTGCTTGAGGGCATCACGGCCAAATGGGACGCGCTTAAGGCCAGACTGTCATCGATGACGGATTTGCTGCCCGGATTCATGAAGCCATCGGCAGATAAGGGCGGCGCGCCACCGGTCAATCCCTTAAGCCCCGCATCCCCGACGGGCTTTGCCGGACTGTTTGACAATGGCGGCTACATCCCCGCCGGTCAGTATGGCATTGCGGGCGAGAACGGGCCGGAGCTGGTCAACGGCCCGGCGCGCATTACCAGCCGTCGCCGTACTGCCGCACTGGCCGCATCGGCTGCGCTGGCGCTGGGTATGGCCGCCGCACCTGCAGCAGCCCGCCAGCTGCACCCGATGAGTCTGCCCGCGCAGGCATATCAGAGTAAAGCGCAGCGCGCACAGACAGCGCAGCCGGTTGCCGCGCCACAAATCAACGCGTCATTCACCATCGTGCAACAGCCGGGAGAGAGCCAGGAAGATCTGGTTGATAAGGTGATGCGCAGGCTCAAAGCTGAGCAGCGTCAGGCAGAGGGACGCGCGCGCAGTTCTTATCGTGACCAGGGGGGATTTGACGAATGATGATGACGCTGGGGCTGTTCGTTTTCATGCTGGAAACGGTGCCTTATCAGGAGCTGCAGTTACAACGCAGCTGGCGGTTTCCGTCTAACAACCGCGTGGGCTTTCGCCCGTCGCTGCAGTTTGCCGGGCCGGACACCGACACGCTGACGCTTTCCGGCGTGCTGCTGCCGGAGCTGACCGGCGGCAGGCTGTCGCTGTATGCGCTGGAGCAGATTGCGGAGCTGGGACGCGCCTGGCCGCTGATAGAGGGCAGCGGCACCATTTACGGCATGTACGTGATTGAGAGCCTGAGCCAGACCAAGGCCGAGTTTTTCAGTAACGGCGCGTGCAGGCGCATTGAGTTCACACTCACGCTTAAGCGTGCAGACGAGTCGCTGGGCGAGATGTTCGGCAGCCTTAGCGGCCAGCTTGACGCCATGAAAAGCGCGGCGGCAGGGGTGGCCGGTAAAGTGACTGCAGCAGTGGGAGGGCTTTTCTGATGATGCAGGCAGAAAACTGGGTAAAGGGGGCGGCCAGCGCCCCGGCGTTTCGGCTGACGATGGAGGGCGAGGACGTCACCCAGGCCATACAAAAGCGACTCATCAGCCTGACGCTTACCGATAACCGGGGTTTTGAGGCCGATCAGCTGGATATTGAGCTGGACGACGCGGACGGCCTGCTGCAGCTGCCGCGCCGTGGCGTGGTGCTAAAGCTGGCGCTGGGCTGGGAGGGTGAGCCGCTCATCAGTAAGGGCAGCTATACGGTTGATGAGATTGAGCACAGCGGCACGCCCGACCGGCTGACGCTGCGGGCCCGCAGCGCCGATTTTCGCCAGACCCTGAACACCAAACGCGAAAAGTCGTGGCACGAAACCACAGCAGGCGAAATTGCGAAAGCCATTGCGGAAAAGCACAAGCTGGATTTAGCGCTGGGCGCCGACGTTGAGAAAATGTCAATCGACCACATCGACCAGACCAACGAATCCGACGCCAGTTTTCTGATGCGTGTCGCCCGCCAGTGCGGTGCGCTGGCCTGCGTCAAGGACGGCAAGCTGCTGTTTATCCGGCAGGGACAGGGCAAAAACGCCAGCGGCAAGGCGCTGCCGGTCATCACCATACAGCGTCGTGACGGCGACAGTCACCACTTTACCCTGGCTGACCGTGACGCCTACACCGGCGTGATTGCCAGCTGGCTGCATACGCGCGAGCCAGCGAAAAAGCCACAAACGAAGGTAAAGCGACGCCGCAAAACCACAGTGAAGAAAAAAGAGCCGGAAGCGAAACAGGGTGATTATCTCGTCGGCACCGATGAAAACGTGCTGGTGCTGAGCCGCACCTATGCCAACCGGTCAAACGCAGAGCGGGCAGCCAAAATTCAGTGGGAACGGCTACAGCGAGGCGTAGCCACCTTCTCGATCCAGCTGGCGCGAGGACGCGCAGAGCTTTACACCGAAATGCCGGTAAAGGTGATGGGGTTTAAAAAGCAGATTGATGATGGGGAATGGATCATTACCACGCTGACGCACAGCCTGAGCGCTGACAGTGGCTACACTACGAGCATCGAGCTGGAAGTGAAAATTGATTCATTGCAAATGGAATGATATGTATCCCAAAACAGATGTTTGTGTATAATTGATTAAAAATGCGATGGGGCTTAAGCGATGATGAATTGTCCTATGTGTGGTAATGCCGCACACACGAGAAGTAGCTTTCAGGTATCTAAGAATACTAAAGAGCGTTATAACCAGTGCCAGAACATTAACTGCAGTTGTACCTTTAAATCACATGAAACTGTGACTGACATAATCATGACACCAGGAAAAGTTTCTAGCGTTCCGCCCCACCCTGAAGGAGGTTCTCAGCAAGTCTTATGGATGTAAAAAATGCCCGCTTAGCGGGTTTTTTTTTGCCCCTCGCAAGAGAAAAGTTGATGGGCATTGAAATATGCAAAAAAAGTCTGCTGCCATTTTGCTGCCATCGAGACTATAGGCAACAAAAAAGCCACCCTTGCGAGGTGGCTTAATTGCTTGATTTTAATCACTAAATTTGGTGGCCCCTGCTGGGTTTGAACCAGCGACCAAGCGATTATGAGTCGCCTGCTCTAACCACTGAGCTAAGGGGCCAGCGGAGCGGGGATTATAAAGTATCTCTTCAGGGCAATCCAGCACTCAGCCACCGGTTGCTGAAATAAGCAGCAGTGATTTACCTGCTGATTTCTATAACAAATCTGGCGAACCGCGATCCCGAAGTCGCAAACAGGCACGGATCATACTTCTCCGTGCCTTTAGTGAAACCGGACTTCAGTCATTATGGCTGATAGCTGACTCAGCGCTGACGATAACGGGATGCTGATTGATTCCGTGAAAGGTGGGGAACCATTGCGCCGCGTGCCTGATCGTAGTCGTGCCACATCTGCAGATCCTCAAGCGACGGAATGGTTACCGTCTCCTTGCTGTCGAGTCCGGCAAGCGCGGCGTCCACCATCTCATCAACGTCCATCAGCATTTCAGCCGGGATGTCATTAATAGACTGGCCTGCGCGGTCGAAAATTTCCGTACGGGTCGCTCCGGGCAACACCGCCTGTACCTGCACACCGCTCTCTGCAAGTTCACGCTGCATCGCACGCGTCAGAGTCAGTACGTAAGACTTAGTGGCGTTATAAACGCCGTTGAACATCTCGTGCACCAGTGACAGCACCGAGGCGATATTGATAATGATGCCATTACCGCGCGCTTTGAAAGCCCGGCCAGCCGCCTGTGCCAGACGGGTGGGTGCCAGAATATTTAACGCCAGCATGCTGTTAATGCGTGTGATGTCCGCCTCCAGAAACTCACCCTCAACGTTCATGCCCGCGTTGTTCAGCAGCAGCGTAATCTGTGCGTTGTTCGCGAGCTCCGACTCCACGCGTTGCAGATCCTGCTCGTGCGTTAAGTCAGCCGCCATAACCGTCACCCGAATATCGTGCTGCTTTGCCAGTGCGTCAGCCAGGGTGGTGAGCCGCCCCTGATCGCGTGCGACCA
>Ga0302348_1000230_pt1 | contig 35709 bp, 32 predicted proteins | sample PhySR1_FD_202177 | JGI IMG/M metagenome (GOLD analysis project Ga0302348, IMG submission 202177) | Leaf surface microbial communities from sunflower plants in UC Gill Tract Community Farm, Albany, California, United States - DLSL S.R1... | ecosystem: Host-associated > Plants > Phyllosphere >...
CGGTGGCATGCGCCACCTCGCGGCCGGACTGGCCGTCAGGCGGCACTGGCGTTGATGTGAGGTTGGGGCTTAAAGACGGTTGAGGCTGCAAAGCAGCCGTGCTCGCCCCGCAGGGGCGCTACGTTCACGATAGTTGCCAGACTGAGTGACAGCCACACGGTCGTCAGCCTGTGTTCTGCTCTGGGAATACACCGCAGCAGTTATCGATACTGGCGAAAACGACGCGATACGGTTAATCCGGCGCGAGTCAGGCTGTGCAGCGAAATACGCCGGGCGTGGAATCAGAGCCGGGGCTCAGCAGGGGCGCGCACTCTGGCTGACATGCTGACCCAAAACGGCGTCCCGATGAGCCGTTACCGTGCGGGGCGTCTGATGAAATATCTGAACCTGAGCAGTTGCCAGCCTGGAAAACATCAGTACAAAAATGCCCGTCAGGAGCATACCTGCCTGCCGAATCTGCTTGAGCGCCAGTTCGCTGTGCCCGAGCCAGATCGGGTATGGTGCGGAGATATTACGTATATCTGGGCAGGAAATCGCTGGTGCTATCTGGCGATCGTTATGGATCTTTTGCCCGCAGGGTTATCGGCTGGAGTCTGTCAGCGCATGCCGATACCGCACTGATAAGCAACGCTCTGCGGATGGCTTATGAGACGCGTGGTCAACCGCATGATGTCATGTTCCATAGCGATCAGGGCAGCCAGTATACCGGTCTGAAATATCAACAACTTCTCTGGCGTTACAGAATAAAACAAAGCGTCAGTCGGCGGGGAAACTGCTGGGATAATAGTCCCATGGAACGCTTCTTCCGCAGTCTGAAAACAGAATGGGTACCGGTGAATGGTTACGCAGGCAATGACGAAGCCCGACAGCAAATTAATGGTTGCATATTGAACTACTACAACAGCGTCAGACCTCACCATTATAACGGTGGGTTGACGCCGGAAGAGTCTGAGAACAGGTACCATTTTTACTGTAAAACCGTGGCCAATATTACTTGACCACTACAGGACGCTCAGATTACAAACAGGCCAGAGTAATTGTCGCGATACGGACGGGGTAATTGTCGCCTAATAGGCCCATTGCTAGCGGTGGCTTCGATACGTCTAAAAGCCAGGTGGGTGTTGCTGATATTTCCAGCACGGCCATCGCCCTAGGCGAGGCAGAAGAACTAGTCGCCAAGGCGGTAGAGGGGCAGCTGATGCTTGCCCGAGCATGTCGTTGGCTGCGTCGCATTGGGGGGGATAGCCAGATCCAGCTGCGCTTGCCCATGCTGCTGTCGGACATCCATAGTCTGCGCCGCTACGCTCGTTTCCAGCACGATAAGATTCGCAACTTGCAGCAGTCGCTGATGACTACGTTGGATCTCAAGCAGAACCAGGTCATCAAGGTGTTCACGGTAGTCACCGCTGTATTTACACCACCAACCTTAATCGCTGCGTTCTACGGGCAGAATTTCGCCTACATGCCTGAGTTGGAGATCCCTTCGGGCGAATGGATCGTAATGGGGCTAACCGGCTTTTTCGCAATGGCGCCGCTAGCGTATATTAAACGAAAAGGGTGGATGCGATGAACCCGGCTACACAGCTGCCTGCTTGGATTCGATTACATGCTAGCAATCCTCAGAAGTTGGAGGAACTGTGTAAAGACCACTGCGTGGATTTGTTGCCTCAGCCCATTGCTCGACCGGGAGCAACGATGCGTATACGTTGCACCAGGTTGGAGGGCAAGCAGGTGTTGGTAACAGATCTTCTTTGGTACCAAGGCAACGATGCACAACCCACTTTTACGGTGGAAACTGGGCATCGCGTACTTCGTATGGAGCAGGTGTTTGAACGAATCCAGTCGCAAGGTTTGCCTGCCGGCAGCTCGCAGTCGGTTTCGCTGGTGTTGCTACACCAATTACTTGGCCAGACTGCATTAGTGCTCGATCGTATAGACCAGGGGTTCTCAGTATCCATGAAGACTATTCGTGGATTTCAGCTCAACGCAGGTACCGATCGAGTATGCGGTGCGGAGGACTTAGCAGAAATCGATAATCATTTGTCGATGCTCAATAAGCCGCTTCTCTTCGTGCTGCAATCTCTGCACGATCTTGAGCAGGCATCACTGCGGCTGCGTCGCATGGCAAAGAGCTCATCCACGTTGACAGTGGAACATGTTGATGAATTGGTTGCTGAGATCGAAGGAGTGCAGCGCCGAGCGCGATTGGTGCTAGAGTGTCAGCTCTTCCAGAGGAGCGCCGCCGGCGAAACTGTAGCTATGAGTGACCTAAACGTTAACAAAGTGTTTAATGTTTTGTGGGCGGCCTTTATTCCAGGCACAGCCTTGATAAACTGGTATGGGCAGAACTTCCGCTTCATGCCGGAGCTGTCTTGGGACGGCTCGCTCTGGACGCAGTTGCTCGCCGTATTAGTGCTGACCGCTGTGCCGGTTCTGATGGTTAAGCATTCCGGTGCATTACGCTAATTGATGTATAGTCAACATCATGGGGATGGACTAAGATGGTGGGCGTTTACGAGATCCTGCCCAATGACCGTTAACTCGTGGCTCAAAAGTTGACTGGGTTTTTACCTTTCTCTTACGTGTGTAGAAAGGTCAGCCGCATGAAGAAAAGTACGATGGGCTCATCGACGAAAGTGCTTATCGATATTTTCCTGTAGAGGTCTTTGCTATCGGCGTTCTGCCCTCAGTAACACTTCTAACATACTAGTGTCCCACCCAGTTTAATGACAAATTGGGACACTAGTTTCTAATAAGGATGTCGAATTTGCTGGTGATTAAAAGGGGTAACCTAAAAACCTACAGCATCAACTTGAAGACTTTCCCTATTTATTATTTAACCATGGAGATGTCGTGCTCCAGAAAATGATATCAGCACCGAGATAATCTTCTGCAAATTTTACAAACTCATCCTTACTAAATGGCTTGCCCGTATTAGGGTTCGTATAGGTTAAGGTTGGTTCCTGTACGGCCATGGAAATAAGTTTCAGTTTGCTTTTGTATTTATTGAAGAACGGGTATGAGTTCTTCATTTGGGCCTTTCGGTTTGGAATGATATCTGGTCCACCAAGTCCTATGTTATTGGCACTGGCAAACTCAAATATCCGTCCCATATAATTGTGGTCGTTGTTCCATTCGCACGGCCAGAAATTGACATATTGTACTACAATTGTTTTTGAGAACACCTTTCGCGCAAAGGCGAGGTTTTCCATCTCTCCAGCGAAGTAGTTATCGCACGAGAATCCTTTGGGTAGCTTTTTCTTATCAAGATCAATAGCAGTTTCGGGTAAGTTCACACCATAAACTTGACCATCGAAACGCTTTGCAATTGCGGCCAGCAAAGCCTGATAACGTTGGCGCACAGCTGGGTCCCATTGACGTGCTACCCAACCCGCCCCAATAGGTTTCCCTTCGCCAGGATTATCAAATTGTTGCGATATCCCACCGCCATACCTAGTGTCATTCATCAGATAATCTGGAACGTGTCTGGCATCGTGTTCAAAAAAACGGTCTTGAATTTGAATAAATAGTTTTTTATTGGCTATCTTGAGACGAGCTAGATCCTTCTCAATCTGCGAAAAGTCATATTTATCCTTCTTTGGTTCGAGTGATCGCCAATTATAAACGATCTGCGCACCGCCAATATCGCTACGCGACATCATAACTGATGCTGCCTCTAGCTCACCAGAGCTGGTATAGATAAAGTTTTCGGATGTTTTAGCTAATGTAGGCAACGCTGCAGTAAATAGAGTAACTGTAATAATAAACTTAATTCTTATTGTCATAAAACTATCCTTTCTAAACGTTCAGTGAAGTGTTATATCTAGTCTGTAGATATAATTGAGTTATCAAGATTATATGAGAGTGATAATACACCACCTAGCTTGTTTTGCTTGGGATTAACCTCCACATTAGAGATGGTTTACCTATACAGATTCTATCGTGTGATACTTAGCTGCTGGCACAGATTATCGGTTTAGGTTAACATTAGATGTAATTTAGGTAGTGACAGCTTATATGAACCTCCAATTTTAAGAGTTCAGACTCAGGTAGCAACAAGCGTTCATCAATCAACATATGCTCAAATTAAGCCTGTGCTAGATCACTTTACACATAAAGTAACAAGCTTTAAGTTTTTATACTTCCGAATAAATCATGAACAAAAAAATTTCATATGGCAATAACGACTTACGCTACAATCCAATTTTCTCCGTTAACCTGACTAAATTTGCTAGTGAGTTCGCCCGCATTTTGCGCATGGCATTACTGCGGCGAACCTTCACAGTTACTTCGCTAAGACCGAGTTGATATGCGATCTGCTTGTTCAGTAAGCCTTGAACGACTAGTTTCACCACCTCGCGCTCGCCTTCGTTAAGCAATAGCCAGCATGACCGCAATTTAGCTACTATCGCATCTTGCTGACGCTGAGCATGGTTCTGTTCGATTCCTTGATGGATGGCATCTAGCAATTCTTGATCACGGAAGGGTTTAGTCAGAAACTCAATTGCGCCAGCCTTGATGGCCTTTACGCTCATGGCGATGTCGCCATGCCCGGTGATGAACACTACTGGCAAGTTTAACCCTAATCCCTCCATCTTGCGATGAAAGTCCATTCCGCTTTGCTCCGGCATGCGTACGTCCAGTATGAGGCAGCTTGGGATATCTTCGAGCTGATGGGTGAGGAATTGCCTGATGGATGCAAAAGTCCGTACTTCTAAACCCACAGAGGCAAGGAGATCCTCCAGGGCAGAGCGTACAGAAATGTCGTCATCAATCACATATACAATAGAAAGGGGTTCTACGCCGGAACCGCCGAAATTTCCGTCACTGCCAGTGAAACCTCTTTTCCATCCACGAATCCGTTACCTGTAACACTGACTGACATCGTGTGATATTCAGGATGTTACTGGTAAGTTGAGCCAGTCATGCTTTTTTTAGTTTTGGAAAAAAGCAATAAAAACAAATGAATATATCTCATCCCTCTTATTTTTGATAAATATTCCTTGCCTATCTATCTATTGATAGGTAGGGTGCAGGCATACTTAATCACCAGGAGGGATCACCCATGAAACGCATTATCCATACCACCGTTGCCGCACTTGCTCTTACCCTGGCCGGCTACGCAGCCGCCGCAGATGAAATTAACCGTCAGGACGCTGCGGGTCTGATGCCGTCAGGCCATATTTCTGCCGGTAATCTGTCAACGCCAGACGAAGTGACCGCTGCGCTTAAAGCCAGAGCAGAGCAGGCCGGGGCCTCTTACTTCCGTATCACTTCGCTTGACGGTAAAAATAAATTTTACGGAACCGCCGTTATCTACCGCTAAGGTACGTATAACAGTGCCCTTCATACATAACAGGAAAATGCCGTGTCTACTTACGACAAAATACTTCGCCTGACGGATACCTTAATTCAGCAACGCGGATTTCTGGGTTTCAGCTATGCCGACCTGGAAAAAGCGATTGGTATCAGAAAAGCCAGTATCCACCACCATTTTCCGGGGAAAACCGATTTGGGTCTGGCCTACTGCGAATACAAAACCAGGGTGTTTGGTCAGCTTGACGTTGCCCTCCATGACATTGCTCCAGGGGTACAGCGACTCAGGGCATACCTCGATGCGTTTGCCGGCTGTGCAGAGAGAGAGGAAATGTGCGGCGTTTACGCCATGCTGTCGGACAGTCACCAGTTTTCTCCTGAACTGCAGAAAGCTGTCAGCCGGCTGGCGCAGACGGAGATGCTGATACTGAAAGACGTCCTCGCTTCCGGGCAGAAAACCGGCGAGCTAAAGTCCGTAGTCCCTCCTGATGAGCTTGCCATCATTGTCTGCTCCGCACTGAAGGGCGCGCTGATGCTGAACCGGATCCCTCCTCATGATGCCTATACCGGTGCCGTTGACGCTTTAATGTTGATGATTGATGCCCGTACCTGATTTCTGACAGGGCATAGTTTTTTGCCTGGAGAATAGAATGAAAAATTTTATCCATAGTTTTATCCGCTCAGACTACGACATGGTTATTCTTCGCCTGTCGGTTATCACGATATTTATGTTGTTCGGGACCTATAAATGGTTTGATTTTGAAGTGATGTCCCTCGAGCCACTGATCTCTTCAACATGGCTGAATATCCTGTATATCCTTTTTGGTGTCCACGGGGGGAGCTACTTCCTCGGCGTAGTGGAAACCCTTACCTTTCTGGCACTGATTATCGGTTTCTTCAGACCTGCTGCCGGCGTGCTGGGGGATATCATCGTTATCGTCACAGGTATCACCACACTGAGTTTGCTGCCACAACTGGGGAAAATTGACAGCTTCATCATAAAAGATGTCCTGTTAATCGGTGCCGGTGCTGTCCTGCTGAAACATGACCTGAAAAGATATTTAACTATCAGGGCCTGAAAGCCCTCCCTGTAACCCAAAGGAAAAATTATGAACATGAACTGGAATGAATACAGAAAAAACCTGCTTAAAAATGTCGGCTCACTCGGGACTGAGATCCCTGAAACCCTGAAGGGCTATCAGACTATCGCTGAATCTGCCAATCGTCAGGGCGTGCTGGACCAGAAAACACAGGAGCTGATTTCCCTGGCGGTCGCCGTAACGACCCGGTGCGACGGCTGCATCAGTATTCACTCACAGGCGGCCCTGAAAGCCGGTGCATTCAGAGAAGAAATCGCCGCTGCGCTGGCCGTGGCTGTTTCCCTGAACGCGGGCGCCGCAGTAGTTTATTCATCACATGTGATGGAAGCCATAAATCAGTAAAGCATATATAATGAAGTATATAACGATGGCAGGTAAGCTGTTATCAACTCATGGAGGAAAAAATGAAGACCAGACTTAAAGTTATCCTGCTAATTTCACACCTGGCTGTTCTGGGAGCGGGTACCGGCCTGGGGATTTATCTGCTGCCGGTACTGACCGCCCAGGAAAATGCTTCGCTGAACGAAATCAACGATGTGCGGAAGCTGGCAAAATATAAGGGTGAATTCAGCCGTAATCAGAAAGGCAGCGATGTTTTTCACTGGGCGGAAGGAGATCTTTATGTAACGGACAGTGAAATCGCCTTCAAAGGTGAAGTAGCACCTGGGCCGGATTACAAAATCTATCTAACGAAAAAACAGGCGGTAGATAAGAGTTCTTTTCTGGAAATGAAAAAAGAGGCCGTGCTGATTGGAGAACTCAAAAACTTTGGTAATTTCAGAAAGAGTATTCCTGACAGAGTTAACGTCAATGAATTCACCACCGTTCAGATATGGTGTGAACGGTTCTCAAAATTTATTGGCTCTGCGGAATACCGGCATGAGGCCGGACAATAATCATCTGTGGTTCTGTTTTACGAGTAATCACTACAAGGAAACTGAAATATGTTAAAGAAAACCGTTATAACCAGCGCTTTTGTGTCTGCCCTGTTACTCTCATCCTCCGGTATTGCGGCCGCCGCCGCCGGCGATAAATCCGGCGCGCAAATGCCGGCAGCCAGCCGGCACGTCATGTCGTCAGATTCTTACGGCGAAATTATTGGGCAATTCAACAGCCCTGACGGGGCGGTCGTGGGGGCCACTTTGCCTGGCAAAAGTGTTTCATTCAGCATTCCGGTGAAGAAACATCACGAACAGTATCTGCATTTTGCCTTCATGCATGCCGCCTCTGCGTCAGAAGGCTGGTTCTTTGCCCCGGCGTCAGAACAGGGGATTAATCTCACAGGTCTGATGACTGAGGACGGGAAACCGGTAGACATAACGGAACAGATTGCTCTTTTCCGGGCTCCTGCTGCAGACCAGCTTGTGAAAGTTACAGCAGATAGTGGAAAACTCAGGCTCGGGGCTGCAGCGAAGTTTATGACGGCAAAACTGACCCGTCATAATGGTATGTTTGTCATCAGCATTAAAAATATTTCTGAAGGAGACTACGAAACACCATTTTCCTCCGGTGTGTGGGGCGTGACAGGAACCGCAGTCCGAAGTTTCGACCATGAACCTTCTTCAGCCTTGTCAAAACTGGCCACCACAGGGCACAGAGGCGAATTGTATAAACTTGCTCAGAAAAAAATACCAGAACAAAATAACGCACTTTCAATGGAGCTGACCAGAGGTGCCATTAAAATGGCCGAAGAACAGATGGCAGGTCATAAAAAAATAGGTAGCATCAGCGGAACTGCGCTAACTCAGGGAGAGCTGGAGAAGAAATTTGCCATGGCTGCGGCGCAAATGGGGGCCAGATATTACGTTATCACTGGCCTCAGTAATAACAACCATGCCTTTGGTAACGCTGATATCTACGAATAACTAAAACGCTTTATTATGCAGTGAACGTTATCCCCCATCCTTGAGGGGCAAGGGGATAACGTTCAGGATTATCGCCACCGGGAATAACAGATGAACACCGATTTTTCTTACAGAGATTTATTTCGTGACTTAAGTTCGCTAATGGCGGGCGAAACCAGCTTTGTTACCATGATGGCTAACACCAGCGCGCTGCTGTATAACCGTATGGAGAATATAAACTGGACCGGTTTTTATGTGCTGGAGAAGGATATCCTTGTTCTTGGACCATTCCAGGGGAACATTGCCTGTACCCGAATTCCGGTAGGCTCCGGCGTTTGCGGGACGGCAGTTGCAGAGGAACGGATCCTGTGCATAAATAATGTCCATAGTTTTAATGGTAATATTGTCTGTGATACAGCCAGTAACTCGGAAATCGTTTTACCTGTCCGGATTAATAATACCGTCGTTGGTGCTCTGGACATAGACAGCCCCGCATTTTCCCGTTTTTCATCAGAGGACGAACTGGGATTAAATAAACTGGCAGTACAATTCGGTAAAATGGCTGAATTAACCGATTATCTTAAAATTGTCTCTCCTGTATCGAAAGATCGCGTAAATAAACTCTATTTGCATACCAGTCCATCAGTTTGTGGATGATATTGATATGTTTTTTAATCAGTCCTGTTTATGGCGTGAAAGAGTGCGGTAGATTGTTGGTCTGGATACCGCAAACAATTCAGCCAGATCGCTAATCGAGTACTGGCCAGTTTCCCGCATACGGCATAGCTCTTTTTGCTGTTTTTCAGACAGTTTCGGCTGCTTCCCCCTTAATTTTCCTTTCGCTCGTGCAATCGCCATGCCTTCGCGAGTCCGCAGGCGTATCAGGTCGCCTTCAAATTCGGCAAACGTGGCCAGCACATTGAAAAACATCTTTCCCATAGGGTCTGCCGGATCGTAGAGGCTGGCTCCCAGCGCCAGCTTCACGCCTCTGGCCTGTAGTGCATCCGCTATCTCTCGTGCGTCAGGAACTGACCGCGCCAGCCGGTCAAGCTTGGGAACAACCAGCGTATCACCGCTGCGCACAGCGGCCAGCGCCTGATCAAGTCCGGGCCGTTGCCTGTTTGAGCCAGTCAGTCCTTTGTCGGTGTAAATCCGCTCCGGGGAGACGCCGAGTTTCATCAACGCCTCATGCTGGGCGGTCAAATCCTGTTTGTCGGTGGAGCAGCGGGCATAGCCAATCCGTATTTCAGTCATAAATGTGTACGTTTAAGGGACCATGAAAGAGATTGATATCGTACCAGTTATGTGAGACAAGGTCAGCAGTGATTTTAACTGAAGCGCAAATATCATTTTTTACTGTCCGCTGAGCGATCCTCTTACGGACATTATCTTCGGGGTCAGGATGACAACTCGCAACAAAGCGACAGGCAAAAGTGAACGACTGGCAGTTTTAAATAGTGCCGAGCAGGAAGCTCTGTATGCTCTCCCGGATTTCGATGATGCTCAGCGACTGGAGTTTCTGGCGCTGGTGAATCTGAACTGGCACTGGCCTGCAGCCGCCTGGGGCTTCACGCTCAAATGTATTGCATCATTCAGATCGCTTACTTCAAAGCCAAGCACTTGTTTTTCCGCTTCGGGTGGGATGATGTTCCGGATGACTGCAGCTTTGTCCTGAGCCGTTATTTCCCCGGGGAGTCGCTGCCTGACAAACTGCCCTATAAGCACGAACGCTATGCTCAGCGGGAAAAAATCTGCGCGCTGTACGGTTACCTCCCGTGGTCATCGGCACTGTCTTCACCGCTTGAACAACTGGCCGCCCACATTGTTCATCGCGATGTCACTCCCGGCTTTGTCGCCACTGAGTTGATCATCTGGCTCAACGAGCACAAAATCATCCGACCCGGCTATACCACACTCCAGGAGCTGGTAAGCAGGACTCTTTCTGATGAAAGGCAGCGGCTGGGGTGTATCCTGATGGAGCGGCTTGATGACGCCACCATCGATGGTCTGAAAAAACTGATTGAACGCGATGATACCCTTTCCCGGCTGGCGATCCTCAGGCAGGATGGACGTGATTTCGGCTGGCGCCAAATGGTCCAGGAACGGGAAAAACGGGCCATACTGGCTCCATTGCACAGTAAAGCCTGCGACATCCTGCCGACACTGAATATTTCTCAGCAAAATCTTCTTTACTACGCCAGTCTGGCAAATTTCTATACCGTTTATGATCTCCGTGAACTGAAGCCCGATCAGACCCGCCTTTACCTGCTGTGCTATGCATGGGTTCGTTACCGCCAGTTCAGCGATAACCTGGTGGATGCGATGTTTTTCCATATGAAACAACTCGAGGACGAGAGCCGCAGCGTGGCTAAACAGCTTCTGGCTGACGTCCAGGAAAAACACCGGCGTGAAACATCTAAAATAGGGCGACTGCTGTCGCTTTATGTTGACGACAGCGTTCCTGATCCCACCACCTTTGGCAAAGTCCGCCGGCGGGCCTGGAAAATCATGCCGCGGGAGGCACTGAAAACCACCGCACAGCGTATGAGTGTAAAACCCGTCAGTAAACTGGCGCTGCAGTGGCAGGCCGTGGACGGGGTGACGGCATTAATCCGGCGTCACCTGCGACCATTATTTTTGTCACTCGATCTCACCAGTGTTGTCCACGACAGCCCGTGGGCTGAAGCGCTGAGCTGGCTCAGAAAGGTGTTCAGCAAAAAGCAGACGCTTTCACAGCGGTCACTGGCGGAATGCCCGCCGGGTACATTACCGCAACGGCTGCGCCCTTATCTGCTGGAGTTCGGCGAGGATGGTGAGCCCACAGGCCTGAACGCCGGGCGCTATGAGTTCTGGCTCTACCGCCAGATAAGAAAGCGTTTTCAGTCGGGTGAATTCCACCTCAATGACAGTCTCCGCCACCGCCATCTTTCTGATGAACTGGTACCGGAAGGGGAACAGGCCGCTGTCCTGGCTGAAATGAATATCCCGTTTTTGCAAAAGCCGGTTAAATCGCAGCTCAGGGCGCTGGAGTCCGAACTGCACGGGCAGTGGAAAGCCTTCAACCGCGAACTTAAGCAGGGGAAGCTGAAACATCTGGAATACGATGCAGTAACGCAGAAACTGACCTGGCATAAATCTGTGCTCAGCCGTCATAAGGTGCAGGAGAAGCGATTTTATGAGCAGTTGCCATTCTGCGATGTGACCGACGTCTTCCGCTTTGTTAACGGCCAATGCCGGTTTCTTCATGCCATGAAGCCGCTGCAACCCCGCTATACCAAAAAGAATGCCGATGCAGACAGCCTGATGGCGGTCATCGTTGCCCAGGCGATGAATCATGGTAATCGTGTGATGGCACGAACCAGCGATATACCGTTCCATGTGCTGGAAACCACGTACGAACAGTACCTCCGCCTGGCGTCACTGGTCACGGCCAATGACTACATCACCGATGCCATAGAGGCACTGCCGATTTTCCCGCGCTATTCGTTTGATCCTGAAACGCTTTATGGTGCCGTTGACGGGCAGAAGTTTGGCATTGAACGGCCGACAGTAAAGGCCCGACATTCACGTAAATACTTCGGCCGCGGTAAAGGCATGGTGGCCTACACGCTGCTGTACAACCACATCCCGATCAACGGTTACCTGATTGGCACGAACGACTATGAAGCCCATCATGTCTTTGATATCTGGTATCGCAATACCTCAGAGGTGAAACCCACGGCCATCACCGGCGACATGCACAGCATCAACAAAGCCAACTTTGCGATCCTGCACTGGTTTGGCCTGCGCTTTGAACCCCATTTTACGGACCTGAACAGGCAGTTGCAGGAGCTGTACTGCATCAGAGACCCGTCGGCCTATAAAAAATGCCTGATCCAGCCCGCCGGACAGATTGACCGGGACCTTATTATCCGAGAAAAAAGCAATCTCGATCGCATCGTCGCCACGCTGGGGCTGAAAGAAATGACGCAGGGGACGCTGGTCCGCAAACTGTGTACGTACACCACAACCAATCCGACCCGGCAGGCACTATTTGAATATGACCGGCTGGTCCGCAGCATCTACACGCTGAAGTATCTGCGCGATCCTCAGCTGGAACGCAACATCCGGCGTTCCCAGAACCGGATTGAATCTTATCACCAGCTGCGTGCCGCAGTGGCCAAAGTCGGCGGAAAGAAGGAGTTAACCGGGAAAAATGACATTGAAACAGACATCAGTAACCAGTGCGGGCGGCTGATTTCCAACGCGATCGTGTATTACAACTCGGCGATCCTGTCGCGATTGCTGGAACGACTGGAAGCGGAAGGCAATGCCAAAGGCATTGAGGCTTTGGCGCGGATATCGCCGGTGGCCTGGCAACACATTTTGCTGAACGGGCATTATACCTTCCAGAGCAGCGATGAAATTATTGACCTGGATGCGCTGGTTGCCGGGCTGAAACTGGGGTAACGGAAATTTCGGCGGTTCCGGCGTAGAACCCCAGAAAGTGTCTCAGTTGCTGCAGTAACTTGGTTAATAACGTATGTTCCTTGTCTGTAGTGGGCACACTGAACGCAAATACAGCACCGCCTCCTTCGTTCTGTTTGGCTCATATTTGGCCACCATTAGCCTCTATAATGGTTCGGCTGATACTCAGCCCTACACCGATACCTTCTTCCTTGGTTGTCCAGAAAGCTTCGAATAGCTGGTCGGAAACACCAAGTGGTAAACCCACGCCCGAATCAGATACCGTGAAGATGATATTTTCATCCTGATGAGTAGAGTTGACTCTGATAGCTCGTCGAAATGTCGGTACTACTACTGTGGCCTCTATGGCGTTAAGGATCAGATTACCAATGACTTGTTGGATCTGCACACAGTCGGCCAGCGCGTAAGGTAAATTGGGGGCTAGTTCGACCGTCAGCACTATTCCTCCTTGTGCCATTTCGCCTTGCGACATTGTCAGGACTTCTTGGGCTGCCTCGTTGAATGCGAACGCGTTAATATGCGGAGGCTCCCCCTTAGTAAGGCTACGTACACGTGCAATAGTGCTGCTGGCACGGCTAGCGTCACCGAGAATGCGTTCAAGTGCCTGGCAGGCTTTGTCCAACTTTGGTGGCTCCTGTGCTAGCCAACGCTGACAGGCATTGCCGCTAGTCACGATAGCCGCCAGCGGTTGGTTGACCTCGTGGGCAATCGAAGTGGCCAGACCTTCAAGGCTCTTCACACGTGAATGCGTAACAGGCGGGCCTGAGCCTCGTAGGCTGCAGCTCGCACAGATTGCATTTTGCATACCAAATAGCCTGTAAGGAGGATCGAAACGATGCTAATGAGCATATTGATCAAACCTGCTCGGTAGTTCCCATGCGTCGTCATGACAAAACTGAGCAGAGATATTCCAATGCACGTACCGGTCAAAACCACCAGTGCATGGTTGTTTAGTACACGTGCTACCGTCAGTATCACAACTGTATAAAATACTGATACTGCAACCTCGTAATTAGTTGCAGTATCAATAAGGAATATTATCGCCATCGCAATAGCCATCAGCGTGATGCGTTTAGTCCGATATTGCCTTGATGGCTTTTGAGGGGGAGCTGTTTCATAACAATTTCTCGATATATATTTCTCCATGATTAGGTATAGTCTGTACCAGCCAACATCAACATTATTAGCAAGTACAACAGGCGAAGAAATCCACAACATATAGTGCCGGTGGTCGTTTAATGTAACCATTTGATATTAAATGCTAAAGTTTATTTAGCAGAGATTTCATATTGGTCTCACCTAACTTTATTAATCCGGAATGGCGTCGCGAGTATATAGTTTTGCGACTAATGCTGAATTTAAAAGCACTTGAGGCAACTGGTTCACCCTGTAACATTAAAAGCAACGCTATACATTCCTTATTAGATAACTGTAGAGATTTATTATGTGGCGTAATATCTTTTTTTATATTGTCAAGATTATTCGCCAATAATATCAAGTCACATATTTTTGAAGCCGGTAATTTCGAACTTTCTATACTAACGTTCACATTGCCACCTATGCGTATAAATATATCTAGAATTTTATCGTTATTAAAATCAGATAGAATCGTCACTCTATCAAAACGGCTCATTTCAAACTCCCTGAGTTGTAACAGCAAGGAAAGAGCAATAGTGGGGATGGGCGGCAAATTTATGACCAAAAAATTAAATGTATTAATTTTTATTGTCTTTTTAATTTGTCGAATGGATATTATGGAAAGCAAGTTGGACAATGAGTTTTCATGTGAAATCTGCCATTTTTTCTCGAACTCTGTTCTTATCCGTAAAGCTTCTATTAGTCCTTCTCGACTATAAAAACAAGGGTCGACAATAATCAATTTTAACTCTTTGGTAGAGTCGCATTTTTCGCTATTTTCTGATACTCTATCATGTATAATCAAGTTAGATGTACCTTATTTTTGATAAAATTTTATAAGCCATCTCATCTTAAATACAAGATGATGGTATCGAGGGTGTTAAAATCTATCTCTCGTCGATGGAGATTGTTTTATAACGGATGTTTTATTTGTACTTTCGAATAATCATAACTATCACACCTATTTTTTAAAAAAAAAGATGCCAGTTATTTCAAAGCCGGTCAATGTCCAAAAATGGATGGGTGGAAAGTTGAAAAATATCATTCTCGCTGTTATTTGTCTCGATTGCCCATGATTTAATGATAATGTTGGTAAAATAGTATAAATGATAAGTGTGATTTTGATTTAGTGTTTTTATGGGGGGCTTGCTGGTAGGGGCTACCATTTCGAAGTAAATGATAAATTCAATAAAATTATAAAATGAGAATGATTGTTTTGGCTGGTTGATATGTGATTGAATTTATTAATTGGTTTGTATATGTTCAGGGTAATTATTGCAAGGTTCGCGATAAGGTAGCTTTTGTCTTATTAAAATGCCTTAAATTAAAAAAAAACTTTGTTTACCTGACGCGTCTCGCCCAGGGGATCGCCGTAATAGAATGCTGAAGACTGGCCTTTGTGTAGTGGACGCATCACTTCAATACCTTTGGTAGTGGCGTAAGCTGTCTTCATGGAGTTAAATCCCAGCGTGGCGGCGGTTATCCTCTCCAGTTTTTCATGAGCACGCTCAATGATGTTATTCCGATACTTCGTATTCAACGTCAGACGGACACCGACCTTCTAGTTTGAGCAGAGCGAGAGCGCACGGCCATAGATGGGCGCTTTATCCGTGTTGATAAAGCGAGGGATCTGCCACCTTTTTGATGTGGTCAAGTTAAACAGGACACTTTTTCCTCAGCCATCTGTTCATATCGCACTGGCGATAAATAACCATTCGAAGCATGGTTTCTGTCAAGATTGTAATAACGCATATAGTCTGCAACATCACGTCTCATACCAGCCCGTGTCGGCTGCGGGATCAACAGCACCCATTCATGTTTCAGGCTGCCCCAAAAACGCTCCATTACCGCGTTATCCCGGCATGCGCCAACATCACCCATGCTGCTTCTGAGCCCGTAACTGGTTAACAGCGTCTGGAAGCGCTTGCTGGTATACTGCGCTCCACGGTCGGTATGGACGACCAGCCCTGCTGGCGGATTACGCAGATTGTAAGCCTGCATGAGGGCCCGGCAAACCAGAGACGATGTCATTCGCTTGTCAATGTGCCAACCGACGATCCGGCGGGAATATAAATCCATGATCGCAGCCAGGTACAACCAGCCTTCACCCGTTTTCAGATACGTAATATCACTCACCCATACCTGATCCGGCCCGGGAGGGTTGAAATTCTGATTCAACAGGTTTGGGGCAAAATCAGCCCCTTTCTTCGGTTTCGTTGTGACCTTCCAGGCACGACGTTGCCGGCAGACAAGCCCCTCTTCGATCATGATTTTTCTGACGCGCCAGCGGCTTATGGTGACGCCTTCTTCACGAAGCTTTTTAACCAGCGTCCGGCTCCCGGCACTTTCCCGACTGGCGGAAAATAACGCCCTGAGCATCACCCTGACTGCGGCATCTTCCGGCGGGCGGGCTGTCGGCTTTTTTCGCCAGGCATACCATGCGGACGGGCTAACGCGCATCACGCGACAAAGCGTCCGGAGCCTGTAATTACCTGCGTTATCGAGGATAAACTGGTATCTCACGACATGTGCTTCGCAAAGAAGGCGCTCGCCTTTTTTAATATTTCCTTCTCAATGCGTAACTCTTTGTTTTCCCGGCGTAGCCTTCGGAGTTCAGCTTGCTCATCTTCGCTGAGCGGACTTTCATGGCGCTGACGCGCGGCGGCTACCCAACTGCGCAATGTTTTGGCACTGATCCCCAGGGAAGTAGCGGCGCGTGCAACAGAGTAATTTTGCTCCAGCACCAGAGCCACCGCTTCCTTTTTAAATCCTGGTGTAAATTTTCGTTTCTGATTCACTAAACACCTCCATTCTGGATGTAAGTTTAGTGTCCTGATTATTCGACCACATCATTATATAAAACAGCAACCTATGCCTATGATACCAAAAGTGGTCGAACGCGCTCATTCGATTTTATACTAAAAGATGAATTTAAGCGGGGCAGGCCTTATCAGGTTTTGGACGAAAAGGGTTATTACAAAAACAATTACCTGACGTTGAAAGGTTCTTCCTTCCCGAGTGGACATACGTGGTCGGGTTTTAAACAGGCTATCGTTTTGTCATTGATATTCCCTGAACGAGGGAGTGAGATATTTTCTCGCGCCCTGCAATTTGGCGAAAGCAGAGTGATCGTAGGCGCTCACTTCCCGACCGATACTATAGCTTCGCGAGTCGGCAGCTATTTCTCTGTGGCTCAATTGTTGGCTGACGATAGCATTGCGGCTACGCTCGCCGACTTGGCAAAGGCGACCCGAAGTGAAATCGTTAAGGGTTGTCACGAAAATACCGGTGGCTGTATAGCTGCTACACAACCTGGAACCCCATTGTATTCAAGCAACAGCATAGGTTACTACGGAAAAAAAGAGCCAGCCGAGGCTCCTCGTATTACCCCGGATGATATGCCGGATAAAGCCGGTTACTTATTACGCCTGCGTTTCCCTTATTTGACCGAGACCAACTGGCGCAGCATTTTGGCCAGCACCGCTTACCCAAGCAATTCTTTAGCAGGATGGACGATACAATCGGGTAACCCTGACTCGTTTTGGGGCGTTATAGATTTACCCAAAGCTTACGGAGGTCCGGCCTATCTATATGACTCTCTGGTGGTTAATCAGACTTTTAACCCTACCTATGATGTTGCTGGTTTTTCTTTATCAGACGAATGGAAAAATGATATCGGGGGACCAGGCAAGCTGATTAAAAATGGTGAGGGCAGCCTGACACTTGCAGGCAACGATCGTTTTGGCGGTCTGGAGGTCAATCAGGGGACGCTGATTGTTTCTGGCAATGCGCAATACAGCGATAAGTCCGTGGTTAACGGCGGAACTCTGGTCATTAGCGGAGTGTTAAATTCAGCCCTGTATATAAACCGTAGCGGTGTCGTCATCGCCGATGGTGCAGTAAACTCGACTTTAGAGGTTAATCAGGGCGGTTTGCTCAGCGGTAACGGGGTGTTGAATAGATTAACCGTTAATCAGGGCGGCGTGGTCACGCCGGGCCACTCGATAGGTGTATTGAATGTAGCCGACAAGGTGACTTTTGAGCCAGGCTCGCAATATTGGGTAGAAGTGGCCGCTAACGGTAAGAGCGATCGAATTCAAAGTATGGGCACGGCTATTTTGAATGGCGGCAACGTTAATGTATCGCTGGAGAACAGCGCCAACCTGCTGACGCAAAGCGAGGTGCGCAGCCTGCTGGGCCAGCAGTACACCATCCTGAGCGCGCAGCAGGGGGTGAGCGGGCAGTTTGACGCGGTGGCGCCGAACTACCTGTTCCTCGGCACCGGGCTGAGCTACCAGCCGGCCGGGGTGACGCTGAGCGTCGGGCGCAACGGCACGAGCTTCGCCAGCGTGGCGCAGACGCCGAACGAGCGGGCGGTGGCGGCGGCGGCGGATGCGCTGGCGGCGGGCAACCCGGTGTACGAAAGCGTTCTTAACAGCGGCACGGCGGGCGAGGCGCGGCAGGCGTTCCGTCAGCTGTCGGGGCAAATCCATGCGGATATCGCGTCGGCGCTGGTGAACGACAGCCGCTACCTGCGTGAGGCGCTGAACGGGCGGCTGCGTCAGGCGGAAGGGCTGGCGAGCTCGTCGGCCATCAAGGCGGACGAGGACGGCGCCTGGGCGCAGCTGCTGGGGGCGTGGGACCACGCGTCGGGCGACGCCAACGCCACGGGTTATCAGGCCTCGACCTACGGGGTACTGGTGGGGCTGGACTCGGCGGCGGCGGCCGACTGGCGGCTGGGGGTAGCGACCGGCTACACCCGCACCTCGCTGCACGGCGGCTACGGGTCGAAGGCGGACAGCGACAACTACCACCTGGCGGCGTACGGCGACAAGCAGTTCGGGGCGCTGGCGCTGCGTGGCGGGGCGGGCTACACCTGGCACCGCATCGACACCAAACGGTCGGTGAACTACGGGATGCAGTCGGACCGTGACACGGCGAAGTACAGCGCGCGCACCGAACAGCTGTTCGCGGAAGCGGGCTACAGCGTGCAGGGCGAGTGGCTGAACCTGGAGCCGTTCGTCAACCTGGCGTACGTGAACTTCGAAAACAACGGCATCGCGGAAAGCGGCGGCGCGGCGGCGCTGCGCGGCGACAAGCAGCACACGGATGCGACGGTGTCGACGCTGGGGCTGCGTGCGGACACCGCGTGGCAGGTGACCCCGGGCACGACGGTGGCGCTGCGTAGCGAGCTGGGATGGCAACACCAGTACGGCGGGCTGGCGCGTGGCACCGGGCTGCGGTTCAACGGCGGCAACGCGCCGTTCGTGGTGGACAGCGTGCCGGTGTCGCGTGACGGCATGGTGCTGAAGGCGGGGGCGGAAGTGGCGGTGAGCGAGAATGCCACGCTGTCGCTGGGCTACGGCGGGCTGCTGTCGCAGCACCACCAGGACAACAGCGTCAACGCTGGTTTTACTTGGCATTTTTGACATACGATGCAAAGGGCCGGGTTCCAGCCTCAGTGTGCTGAGGTTGCAGAAGCCGGCAGATAATGTGTATGAAGTCGCGGTAATTTCAGGTTGGATCAGATCAGAAATTGCCGCAATGTTACAACATGGAGTAATTTTTTCATGAAGAGTCTGGTGTCGAAATGGCGTTAACGTTGTTACCAACTTTACTAAGCTCTTACAAACGAAGGTATATCGTTATACTGGGCATTATACGTTCACGTTACCGGAGGATATTTTGAAGAGAGAAATGAGGATATTAAATTTCAATTTAAACAATGAATTATCTCCTTAGCGTACGTTTTCTTTCCATTGGCCCGTGCGCTGTGAAAAGCCGCACTTATCTTGCAGGTGAAAATCCTGCTCCGGAAGGCGCAGCCAGCACCACCGGATAGCGAGTCTTGCGCTTTCCCGGGTAACCTGGAAGGTGAAGCGTAGGCAGCGAAGTATCCGAGCCGAAACCAAATGGTGAAAGTGATACCCCCGAAATGGAAGCGATTGTGGAAGCCGACAGATGGTTCAACTGGCAGGCAACAGGTTACCGGAGGCCACACTGGCGATATGCCAAAGGAAACCAACCACCGGGGGCACAGGCGTCAGCGAGTTTACAGAGATAAGTGACGGAACACAGGAGATTCGGAAATTTCCCGCAGGAACAGGGTATCTGCGGCACAAGTGCCAAACACAAGGCCGCAAAGACGAATTTCCGGAAGTCGGAGTCAGCCATAGTAGTGATGAAGCGGGTAATGACCGTGGAGCGAAGGGCTGGCAGACAGATCGAGCGTAAGAGAGAAACAATGACCGTACTCAGCAACGACGGACAATCATGGTTAACGAAACTTGAGCGCATAGGTGAGAAATCAGCCTGTGACAGGTCGGTCGTGTTCAACAACCTTGGACACCTCATCGATCAGAGCATGTTGAAAGAACAATTCCGGCAGTTGGATGGGAATAAAGCTGTCGGCATTGATCGTGTGACAAAAGCCTGCTGGGGTGAACAACTGGATGAGAATATCAGCGGTTTACTCCAGCGCTTACGGCGGGGCACATATTGCCCCAGCCCGGCCAGAATCACAGAAATCCCAAAAGAAGACGGTAGTAGCAGACCTCTGGCCATTTCTGGGGTTTACCTGCTACTTGGTCTGGAGTAATAGGTGTGGCAGAGGGCGTAATCCCCTGGCGCTCACGCCTGAGCTGGCGTACCCAGCTCTCAAGCGTGGTAGAACCGACATTCATCGCTTCACTGGCTTGTCGATAGGAGTAGCCCTTATCAACAATCAGCTGTGCACATTCCAGCCTGAACTCGGGGGTGAAAGTACGCTTAGTTTTCTTGTTCATTAAGTCACCTGTTTTGTGTTGAGGTGAGAATATCACCTTTAATCAGGTGGCCAAATTTACTGTGCCACTACACTCGCTGAATATGTGTGGGGACACTGATCTGTCGGGAGCCGGATGCGGTAGTTCCGCAAGTCCGGTTCTGAGGAGGGGCCCGTCCGGGTAACCGGCGGGTCTACTCACCTCAAACCCCATGTAGCACCTGCAGTCACGACTGCAGGCAAAAGGACCTGCACCCACGCCGGAACCGCCGAAAATTTCCCGACCAATGAAATTCGCCAACCTTAGCCCCACAAACCCCTCACCACCACTGAAAAGCGGCCCCGCCCCCCGGCCAAAGGCCGGGGAACCGTAGCCGCCGACCGAGCGATTCCAGCTGCGCGGCCGGGATACCGGTCAGATCGCAGAAACATTCATCGATTGAATATACTTCCAGTCGCGGCGTCAGCTGGCCAAGGATAGCCATCACCCGATGCGACAATTCGGTACATTGTCACTCGAGCTTCACACCCCGCAGTTACCCGCAACGCATGTCAAGATAGGCTACCTCTCACGGCAGAGAGGGTTTCATTATTTGCTGTCAGTAAATCGTCAACAACATGAAACAATTACATTATCGACTTCGAGTCGCACATCCCCCAAATTTGTGGATAACGTCCTGGTTGTGAGTGGCGCGGCGCCGTTGGCGGAATATTTGAACCGTGTCGGTCGTGGTGTTACGCCGGTTCAAGCGCGATGGTGTGGCAGGCTGACATGCTGCCCTGCCGGCGCGTACACAGTCCGTACTCGGCCATCACATGCATAAACCGGTCGGCGTCACCGACCACCCGAAACGTGACGGGGTGCAGATGGCGACCGTCCTGGGCAAAAGCGGCATTCAGCGCCGTTTTTTCGACGTAGAACCCGTTATGCTGTGACGGTGTCGGCACGACGCCGGACTTCCACTCTTTCGCGTCCAGCACATAATTGTCCCAGCCCTGATCTTTCAGGGTTTCGGAGGCGTAGGTGAGACGGAACAGGTCGGATTGAGCGGCCAGGTTGCCGCTGCAGGAGCGCCAGAGGTACTCCAGATGCTGGCGCAGATGGCCGGCCGGGCCGTGCTTACGGCCGAGGTCGAGTAACCACTGGATATCAATCGCGACGCTCCTGGGGAAGCGTTTTTGCTTTTGGGCGGTGGCCAGCCAGCGGATCAGGAACAGGTTTTCGGCATAGGGCGTGCCGGCGATACCGTCCTGGCGCGCCAGCCCCAGCGCTGCCAGGGCGCAGAACGCCAGATGGCTGAGCGCTGAGGTAGTGTTCTCTGTGGTAACGGATGCGGTTTTATCTGACAATGGCTACCCTGCCCGCCGACGCAAAGGATTAGTGGCGAATTTGTGCCAGGTCGTCAGCGGTCAGGCCGGTCATTTTCATCACCGCGTCGCGATCGAGGCCGTTGGCCAGCATGGTACGGGCAACTTCGAGTTTGCCTTCGAGTTTGCCTTCATGGCGCCCTTTTTCAATACCGCGCTGTTCACCCAATTGGATACCTTTCTGGATACCCTTCTCGATACCTTTTTGTTCAAGCTGTTGTGCGATGGTCATCAGTTCATCCTCATGTTGCGGTACCCGCAGGGCCAGTTCGCGAACAAATGCCTGCGCATCCGCCGATTCACCGGCCTGGATAATATAGTGTATCAGCGAAATTACCTGTGGCGAAGACAGATAGCCGGCCAGCAGAATGGCGGACAGCCTGTCGGTCAGTTCGGCCAGGTCGCGCTGGCGAATATGTTTCTGCAGCAGGGTCAGTGCGGCCATGCTGCGGTGACCCATTATCTCTTCGTCGGGAATGACGGTCACATCAACCAGCGGAAAATCGCCGGTGTACAGTTTCTCCGCCAACGCCGGATCATCAAACTCCTGCAGCCAGTTGGTCGAGTAAGGGTACGGGCTGCGTTTGCCGGTGTAGAACAGTACCGGAATGACCAGCGGCAGCTTTTTGTGGCCGGCGTCAAGGTGACGCTGCATGGCGGCGACGGCATAGCGAATGAGGCGAAACGCCATGTGCTTATCCGGACTGGACTGGTGCTCGATAAGCACGTGCACGTAACCGTCAGCGCCGTCGGTGGTTTTCAGGCTGTAGAGCACGTCGCTGAAATACTGGCGCAGGTCATCTTCGACAAAGGAGCCGGACTCCAGCTTCAGCGTGCTGAGGTCACAGATGGCCCGCAGTTCGGCCGGCAAATGTATCTCCATGAAGTCGCGGGCAATTTCGGGTTGCGTCAGAAATTGCCGGAAAGTGGCATCATGGGGCGTTGGATTTTTTTTCATGGCGCTATCGTAACATGTTCGGCCGCCGGCCCACTATCGCTGAGCGAAGGCTTCACCCGTTCTCCGGGCAGAATAGCGTCGGGGTGTTGCTGCCGCCAGGTTTTTAATATTCGGTAGACGCTGGCCCGGCCAATGCCCAGTTGGTTGGCAACCGCTTCGCGGGTGAGTCCGGCCAGCGTCAATTCAATCACCTGCTGCGCTTTCGCCTGAGCGGTGGGTTTTCTTCCTTTATATGCCCCTCTGGCTTTCGCGCGGGCAATGCCTTCCCGTTGCCGTTCCTGACGCAGGCGTGTCTCGAATTCGGCGAATACGCCCAACATATCCAGGAAAGCCTTGCCGGATGCCGAAGAGGTATCGATGGCCTGCTCGGTCGCCCTGAGCTTGATGTTTTGCCCTTCAAGCTCATGAACCAGATTCTGCAAGTCGCGCAGACTGCGTGACAGGCGATCGATACGGGTGATCACCAACGTATCCCCTTCTCGCAAGTAATCAAGGCAGTCATCGAGTGCCTGGCGGCCCTCTTTCCTGGTGCCGGTCATTTTCTCCGAGAAGATTTTACGGCAGCCGGCTGAAGTCAGCACCGCTATCTGATGTGTCAGATCCTGATCTGTCGTGGATACACGAGCATAACCGACGAGCGCCATACGATTTAATCTCAATAGATATTAGATAATGAGATTTTTGCGTATCAAATTTACTAAATCAAGTTATGTGATACTTATTTTGGACAAATCACCCTTGCTCTCACAAAGGTATACCCAAAAAGGACGATTGGTGGCGTCGGGATGTGAATTTTGATTTGCAGTTATTGTGAGCACGGGAAAGATGATTGCGAGCATGAAAAGATAAACGCGAGCACAGTGGCAGTTAATGTGAGCATAAGGAGATTTTCATTTGCAATTAATGTGAGCAAAAAAAGCCGATAAACGCGAGCATGGGGGTTTTCAAACGCGAGCCGCTACACCTATTTATAAGGCTTATTACATCACGCTTTTGTGGTATCGGGTTTAAGTTACACAATGGACTAACTGCCCACTTCGAATTTTTATTATCGCTCAATACATCTACCTTAACTGTCCAGCTCCGCGTTCTTTGTGCGTCGTAAATAAATTTGAGTACAACATTGGGAAAGCTTTTATAAATGCCATCAAGCTTAACTCGGTTATCAATAATCTCTTGCCTCAAGGCAGACAAGCGTGTAATGAATAAACCAGCATTATATTTATAATCATTTGATTTGTATAATTATTTTTTTACGCTCAACTTCTTTCCTTACGCGGTTTCGTTCTAAGCCAAATGATTTATCTGCTTTGAAATAAGTTCTCGCACAATGGCCGCCAATTAATGCCTCTTGACCATTTAGGGTGACACCGAGCCAACCAATTTTATGTTTCTTATGGCAAATACTTTTTTAGTCCTGACCTGACAGATAACGTCTTCATCAAGGCGATATTCTCCAACCAATTCTTTAAAGTTATCCGGGCTGATTTCCTGATCTGGAGAAAATGCTGGTCGCTTCTCTATTTCGATAAACTGGAAAAAATTCAGATTTTGCAACCATTTATACTCCTTATTCAATCATGATCTGTTTGAATATACATAACTGATTAAATATACATCAAACTAGCATGATGAACAATCCTGATTCAATGCTTTGGCTTATTCGCAGGGGGTCATAGCCAGTACAGAAAATTCTTGTTCGTCAGCCTGTTGTACCACGTTCAATGCACACTGAGCGAACAATGCCGATCAGCGGCCGGATCAGCATTTCTCAATGCTAAACTGAGTCGGCGCCGGTTCAGTAAGGGTAGGGGTATCAACCCGCTTCACCGAGGGTAGGGCGAAATGAGGGATCATGCTACGATACCACGATGAAAACGACACCCACCGCGCACGACGCGCTGTTCAAACAGTTTTTGACGCACCCGGAAACCGCCCGCGACTTTCTGGACGCACACCTGCCACCGGCGTTGCGTCAGGCATGCGACCTGAACTCCCTCCGTCTGGAATCCGGCTCATTCGTCGAGGACGACCTGCGTGCGTACTACTCAGACGTGCTTTATTCGCTGAAGGCCGGGCAGGGCGACGGCTATATTTACGCCCTCATCGAGCACCAATCGACGCCGGATAAAAACATGGCGTTTCGGTTGATGCGGTATGCCATTGCCGCCATGCAACGCCATCTGGCCGCCGGCAATGAACAGCTGCCGCTGGTGATCCCCGTCCTGTTCTATCATGGTCAGGTAACACCCTACCCGTATCCGATGAGTTGGCTACAGGGCTTCAGTGCTCCGGCGCTGGCCGGCCAGCTGTACGGGGGCGATTTTCCACTGGTTGACGTCACGGTCATTCCGGATGATCAAATCATGCAGCATCGCCGGGTCGCCATTCTGGAGCTGCTGCAAAAGCACGTTCGCCAGCGTGACCTGGCCGATTTGCTGGAACAGCTGGTCACGTTGCTGCTGGCCGGTTACACTACTCAGGAGCAGCTGACATCACTGATGCATTACATGCTGCAGGTTGGTGAAACCCGCAACCCGGGCGAATTACTATCAACCCTGGCATCACGGGTGCCGGAACACGAGGACACGCTGATGACAATTGCAGAGAAACTCCGCCTTGAGGGCGAAAAACGCGGGCTGGAAAAGGGCCGCTTAGAAGGTTGGCAAGAAGGACGTCAAGAAGGGCGTCAAGAAGGCGAGCGCGATGCAGCGCTGAAAATCGCCCGCGCCATGCTGGCCAGCGGGTTCGATCGCGAGTCGGTAATGAAAATGACTGGGCTGACGGCTGGCGACTTGGCACACATTCGCCACTGATAGAGCGCCACCAAGCTTTCCACTGCCGTACTCGTCAACCGAGACGAGTACGGCAGAAAAATCTCCGCTATTTCCGACCTTACTGAATATTATTTAACTGCTCAGACAGTCCCCCCTATTGGCCATTCAGCGCCGACCTTTAAGCATCGCCACCGCGTCGGCCTCCGGCATCTGGAATTGCACCCGATGCCGCGCCGCCACATCCAGCGCAAACACCTTCGTATACACCTCCGTGGAGCTTACCGACTTGTGCCCCATCAGCGCCTGCAGCACCTTGAGCGGAATGCCGGCATACAGCATGTGCATCGCGTAGCTGTGGCGGAAGGTGTGCGGGGTGACGGGCACCGAGAACGTCACGCCGTCGCGCGCCGCGGCGTCAACCGCCTCCGCCAGCCAGCTGCGCACCGTCCGATCGGTGATCGTCCACAACCGCGCCTTTTCCATCCGGCCGGTGCGCGCATTGCGGCGCTCGAGCGGAATTTTTAGCGTGGCCACCATCATCTGCAGCTGCGCGACGTACTGCGGATCGGACAGCGGCACCACGCGCGGCGGCGTGCTGGCCGCCGGCAACCGGCCGGCGCTGCGGGTCGCCTTTTCCGCGCGCTGCTTGAGGGTGGCCAGCTGCACAAACGGGTAGGGCGGCGCCAGCGAGAAATTCTCGCGCGCCAGCGCCAGCGCCTCGTTGATCCGGGCACCGCTGTTCCACAGGGTGGCCAGCAGCAGTTTGCGGTGCAGATCCGGCACGTAGTGGAGCAGGGCGCTGATCTCCGGCGCCAGCAGGTATTTGGGCAGTTCGTCATGGACGAGGGCCATCTGGCGCAGCGCCAGCGCGGCCGGGTAGTCGATGGCGACCGGCAACGAAACGCCTGGCGCCGATCGTTGCGCCGGCATCGCCGGGTAGAATTCCGGCACCACTAGACCGTTCATGTGTCATTCCTCTCGGCCAGTCGTTGTTTGTGCCGCGACTTACGCTCTTTGCGCCAACGTTGCCACAAGCTTTTCTGCGGTGACCAGCGGTAGTTGTCGAGGCGGGAAGTGGGCATACCGGTGAGCTTGCGCAGGCGCTTGGCCAGGAACAGGGCCCGCAGCCCGAGACGCGCATACTGGTACTGCCTTTCGCGAAAATAAAGGAGAAAATCAGGCGTGTAATCATACTCGTGTGTGGTATCTATCGCGTTGTGGGCCTCAGCCTGCAGAACGCTCATTTCCCGCAAACGGTACATGACCGGGGCCGGTAGAGCACGCCAATCCCCTGTCACATCACCAAACTCCAGGGACGGGACCGACGTGGTGGCACAGTAAAAGCCTTTCTCGTCAGGACAACCGTTGTCATGCGTCGCCGACGCACACGCCGCCGCATAGTCTTCAAGCTTGAAAACCAGCTCCGTGGCGATGAAATAGCGCTCCCCCGCGAGTTTCTGCTCAGCGGCCGCCTGCTCCCGTTTGCGGGTAAAGCGGTGCGTCAGCCCCACACCACCCAGCGCCGCCCCAATAGACGCTACTGCCGTGATGATTTGTGGCGCCAGGTTGGCGCTGTCTTTGACAATTTTCACGCCTTCGGTGGCAATAAACCAGTCACCCATGCATGTTCCTTATTGGGAATATTCCATCCGCCATTATTGACACCTGTCATCATCATTATTTTGGTCCAATCCGCTTAACAGTTTTCTTCGTCACAGGGCCTGGGCTCAGTAAGTTAAGCTGTCCTCGGCACAGCTCCATTTTTAAGGTTTGCTGCTCTATACGGGCAAGAACTGGCCCAAGATCAATGGCGTTTTCCGTAGCACCGGTAGGTCGGGGTGGCTTGACGAGGCACCAATCACATTGTTGCTCGTCCCATTCGGCCACTTCATCGCCATGTGCATTCAGGATCAGAAAGTAGTCCTGCCCCTCCGCATCTTTCGTTTTCCTATAGAGTGCTTTGTCGCTACTCAATTGAACGAGTAGTGCAATGCGTTGCAGTAAAGATTCACTGCCAATGATTTCCGTCATGCGCAGTCCTTGTGTCCCCAAAAGTCCATAATGAAATTATCACGCCCCAAAATCACCTTGCCCGTCCCACCAGTAACGATGATCGCCCTCGCAGTTTCACACCGCAAATATCACTTACTTGATAATAAGCAACCATATAGCCACTTCGTTAAATTACCGGACGGCGGTTTTCAGGTGATCCGACTTTCTGGATTATGGGAACTTTCCGGAAGTGTACCACGGCGGAAAAAAAATCACAGCGCGGTTGTCGGCCGAAAACCGCCGTTAACGATCAGCCCGGTAAAACACAATATATAGAAGAAAATGCAGCTTGGTCGGTGCCACATATTGTGGTTTTCGGGGTGGCGGGGCAGGGTGACGATCCGCTGATCCGAAACACCGGTTTTCGGATCTGCGACGCCAAAACGCCGACCGCGGCACTGAGCTTAGCTAGCAGACCAGCCAAATGGTTAGCAACGGGTTATTATTGATACCACAGTAAAATGAAGCTAGCTGCATTGGGTAAGGCATTGTAATTTCCATTTGTGCTTTATAGGATATTACTATCATCACAATAGATTCCTATGACGGCAGGAAACCGCCATGCTAAGCCAGATGAACCTCCGCTTTCCGAAATCCCTGATCGCCGCCCTGAAAAACCGGGCCGCCGCCGAAGCGGTGCCGGTCAACACCCTGGCCGAACGTCTGCTGCAGCAAACGCTGGCCACCTCGGTCGCCGGCGACGAATACCGCGCGCTCTGCGCGGCGCCGTACACCACCCTGGGACAGCTGTACCGCAAGGTAGTTCGCGCGGAAACCGTCGACGGCCAGGCACTGAGCCGCGCCGAACTGCGCTGGCTGTTCGCCCAGGCGCAGATCGCTTACCGCGAGGGCCGCGGGCCGGTCAACCGGGCACCGCTGTCCGCGCTGCTGCTGATCACCGATGCGCTGCTGGAGACGGCGGTGGGCGGCGGGCTCGATGTCGATCCCCACTATTACCGGCGCACCTTCGGCCTGCGCGGCGAGGACTGGCTGCAGGCGCTGCGTGACCGCTTTACGGCCACACGCACCCCGTCGGCCGGCAGCGCCGAGTTCTTCGCCCGGCCGCTGGCCAGCGGCGTGCTGAACCTCGACGACTTCAGCGACGAGGCGCTGGCCAGCGCCTGCACCCCGGTGCGGCTGCGGGCGATCTTCCCGCTGGCGGTCGCCGCGCAGCGCGCCGACGATCCGGCGCTGGCCGATTACTTGGCGCTGACCGCGCCCTTCGTGGAGCGCCTGCAGCTGATCGCCGCCGCCAGCGAGCTCAGTGCCACGGTGGAGATCGTCGCCGGGCAGGGCGCCTATCCGGGCGCCGACGACGGCCTGCCGCCGTACCTGTCCCTGCATATCGGCGGCGCGGCCTTCCAGTCGACCTTCAGCTGGCCGGTGTTCGCCGAGCTGCGCCGCCTGCTGCGCGCGCGTCAGCACGGCGATCGCACCCGCAGCTATCAGGGGCGGCACGTCTCGCTGCATGTGCCAGAGAGCGGCGACATCGGTCTGGTGCTGCCGAATTTGCGGCTGCGGCTGGCGCCGGATACTCTCACCGCGCTCGAGGCCGATCTGCTGACGCAACTGGAGCATCCGGCGGCCGCCGCGGCGCTGGCCGAGCTTGCCGCGCTGTACGGCGATCTGTGAACGCCGCAATAACGCAATATTGTCAGATTTACCCTATAGTGAGGAGCGTTCGCCGAGGCGCAATCTTGTAGTAACCGCTCATTTTTAACCAATGGATCATGACATGAGAAAATCTACGTTTGCTGCTCTGCTGTTACTGTTACTGTTACTGTGCCTGACGCCGGCGCTGGCGCTCGGTGCCACACAGGCCCCCCACGCCATCATCAAAACCGCCCCTGGCTCCTGTATTAGGTCTTCTGTTTTGTCATGGCTCTGCCGCTGGGCGCCCTGTATCTGCTTGCCCTGTTGCTCAGTAGTAAAAGACCACCTCCTGAGGAGGTGGCTTTACACAACGCCCCCTAAAAGGGGGCAATTTTCGAGTTAATCCTGCAACAATTCCATCTGCTGTTCGATCTATTGGTCCTTCTTATCCTGATGCTTAACGTATCGCCTGATAATTTCTTCGTTTACTCCGACCGTATCGACAAAGTATCCCCTTGCCCAAAAATGATTGCACCACAACTTCTTTCGTATATGTGGGAAACGATTGTAAAGCAGGATTGCACTGCGTCCTTTCAGGACGCCCATCAACGTCGAAATCGATAGCTTCGGGGGGACTATCACTACCAGATGCACATGATCTGGCTGAATATTTAGCTCAAGAACTTCACAGTCCTTCATGTTGCAGAGGATATAAATTGTTCGGTAGAGCTCTTTGCCCACCTTGTCGCGGAGGATTTTAAATCGATACTTCGGCGTCCAAACCAGGTGGTATTTGCAACACCAGAACACATGTGATGAACTCCTGTATAAACCCATGTTGGTGATTTCCTTCTTACTTGTGGTGAGTAAGCTGGAATATTCCGGCATGGGTTTCCTTCAGGCTAGAGCCTCACAGGTTCAATCACCACCTCCTAAGGAGGTGGTTTAAGGCTAACAATAAAAAGGCCGCATAAGCGGCCTTGCTTTACGTTAAATACCGGCGGCTTTGTTGACCTTCTCCACAAGCTTTTCATTAACCAGCACGCTGACCAAGCGTCATTATGATGGCAAAACCAAAAATGCCCAAGGGCGTATCCAGTATCACGCCGTAGGCAAACGCCGTCAGCGCCGTTGCAGCCATGCCCGCCCCGTGGGTCTCAATCTTCACGAAAAGGGGTCTGAAGTTCTGCGTCTGGATCGCTTTAGGCAACTCGACAACGAAGACATCGTAGGCATCGTTGGCATCGATGGCCTTGCCTGTGTAGTTGAACGCCTTACTGAACTTGGCAATAGAGTCCAAAAAACATACACATGACAATGAGGTTTAGTACCAAAGGATTTTATAACCAATTGATTTATAACCGTGCGTTACTACAATTTAAACCCAAGGCAACGATCGATACTAACGATCAATAAACAATTTATGATAGCTTTAAGCTATTAAACGTACAGTGGTCGATCGATTTAAACAATTTGCCAGCTGTTCTTTTTATGCGCTAAGTTATTTTTTTGTAAATAAGACGGATAAAGATATGCATCTCACAAAAAGAATGCTCTGGATATCATTAGCATTGTTATGCTTGGTATTCTGGGGGGGGCTTTATCATGTTTATTATTACATTATGAAGAAGATCATTATGAGTAACTGCCAATATATGAGATTGGCACTCAATTCGTTGCTTGTTGGTGACGTGATGATAAAACCCATCGATTATAGAGTCTTTAGCCTAGATTGGAATGGCGACATTTCATTATTTATTCATGTAGATAGTTCTGACATCCAAACGATATCAGAACTAGCCAAACATAAAAAGTCAATCCTTTTTAAGGAAACCACCTTCATAACCCATCGCAATGCAGTGTCATTTTTCAGTTTTATTTCATCAAGACATGTAAAATTTATAGACCAAAGCATTAGTGCAGAGGAAATTAAAAGCAAAATTCACAATGGTCATAATTTAAAACCTCATGGTGGATATTATGAAACATTAACGACTAGTGAGATGGTTATTTTTAAAAAGTTGCTTGCTGGTATGCGTTTGACGTCAATTGCAATTAGTAACAAGAAAAGCATTAAAACTATCAGCTCTCAAAAAATAAGTGCTTTGCAAAAATTAAACTTAGCGAACTCAGCTCACTCTATGGTTCAGTTTGCCAAATATCTCAATGGGGTTGGGTAATGGTATTCAAGTAGATTCTTCATTCGACGCCATGAGTATTATCATGAAAACATATAAATTCATATGGAATTGCTCAATTTCTAAAACATCATCGAAACAGAAGGATATTAAAATGAATTATCAAAGCAGTAAATCCTTGTGCAAAAAAAAGTACAAACTGAGTACTCTCGCAGTGTCAATCAGTTTGATAACCTCTGTTGCTATTCCTGCAACCGCAGCCACCATCACTACAAACGGAGCAGTTATTCTCTCTAATCCGGTGACTACTCCTATGTGGAATGCCGGCTCCTATACCTATGTAGGCTCTGGGGGGACAGGGGGACTCACTGCCTCGCAGGAGGCGGTCATTACCGGAACGAATTTTTATGTTGGCCAGAACAGCGGGGATACGGGGACGCTGGATTTGTTCGATAGCGGTACCACCCTGACGTCCGGCGGACTCACTACCATTGGTGAAAATGGCAACGGTACGCTGAATATTTTTAATAATGCCGTCCTGACCAATAACTGGAATAAATCCACCCCGGGGGGCTCGCTCAGCTATTCCTTTAATATTGGTAACTGGGCTGGCTCCCAGGGCATTGTCAACGTTTCTGGGACAGGGTCTGCACTTAATGTTACGGGCACTGGCAATTACAGTGGCATGGGTATCGGTCTTTACGGTTCTGGCCTGCTGAATATTAACCAGGGAGGAACCGTGAGCACTCCCAGAGTTCGCTTAGGTTTTGCTTCTGCCGCTGATGGTACGGTAATGGTCGACGGGACGGGGTCTAAGCTATCGATAAGCGATCCCAGCCAGTGGATGGTTGTTGGGGTGAACGGTACTGGCAACCTGACTGTCAGTAATCAGGGGCAGTTGGATAACGCTGGCTATTTCCGCATTGCAGAAGGCACTAACGGTGGCACCTCCGGTACCGGCAATGTGCAAGTGCTGAGTGGTGGTATGGTGAATGTCAACCAATTTACCGACATCGCCTTTTTTCAGAATACCAACGGACAGTTACGCGTCAGTGATGCAGGATCGACCTTTACATCAAGCGGCAGGATCATCGTCGGTCGCCAAGGTAAGGGTACTCTGACCGCCTCCAATTATGGCACCATCCGTAGTGGCCAGGGAATTATTGTTGGCTCCAACATTCTGGGAACCGGTAATGTCAATATAGGTGAAGGAGAAATAGCAGGTGTGCTTGATGTGCCGACGGTAACAGGCGGGCCGGGCAGTGCCAATATTAACTTCAACCACACTGACGATATTGATTTTGCGCCCCAGATGTTGGGTACGCTTAACCTGAATAAAAACGGGTCGGGTACCACTACGCTGATGGCCAACAACACCTATAGTGGACGGACAACTGTCAACCAGGGCAATCTGCAGGCCGGTGCTGAAAATGTCTTCAGCCCAAACTCCTCCCACATGGTGGAGAGCGGTGGACAATTAGACCTGAACGGTTTCAACCAGAAGATTGCTTCACTGACAAACAGCGGCATCGTTAAGATCGCCGGCTCCTCTGGTGGCACTAACCTTAATGTCACCGGAGATTATGTCGGCAATAATGGTCGACTGATCTTTAACACAGTGCTAGGGGATGATACTTCTGTCACAGACAAGTTAGTTATTGACCGTAATGCCAGTGGTACTACTTATGTGACTGTCAATAATGCGGGGGGGACCGGAGCCAAAACGATTGATGGTATCGAACTGATTCATATCGGGGGAACCTCGACAGACAGCGCATTTAGCCAAGCCGGTCGTATTGTAGCAGGGGCTTACGACTATACACTTGTTAAAGGGAATACATCTGGAACAGATAGACAAAGCTGGTTTTTGACAAACAAACTTACACCACAGCCTGAGCCTGAGCCTGAGCCACAGCCTGAGCCACAGCCTGAGCCACAGCCCGTGCTTGTTTACCGCCCTGAGTCTGCCAGTTATACTTCCAATCTGATGGCTGCCAATACGTTGTTTTATACCAGGCTTCATGACCGCCTTGGCGAAACTCAATATACAGATGTCCTGACCGGAGAGCAGAAAGTCACCAGTATGTGGATGCGAAATGTTGCCGGGAGAAAGCTATTCAATATGGCAGACGGTCAGAATAAAACAGCGGCTAACCGCTACATCTTGCAGATTGGTGGTGACTTGGCTCAGTGGAGCGGTAACGAAGACCAGCGTTTTCACCTTGGCTTGATGGGCGGATATGCCACTCAACATAGCAATACCCGCAACACATTGTCTGGATATTCATCCAAGGGTAGCACCAGCGGTTACAGTACAGGTCTTTACGGAACCTACTACCAAAATCAGAAAGACAAAAGTGGGTTGTATGTTGACAGCTGGGTTCAGTACAGTTGGTTCGATAACACAGTTAATGGAGAAGGTCAAGCCGAGGAGAAATACAAATCACGCGGGCTGACCGCCTCACTGGAAACGGGATATTCTTTCCTCGCCGGAACTTATGAAACCGCTTATGGCATGGAAAATCGGTTTTATATCCAACCAAAGGCACAGGCAATCTGGATGGGGGTTAAAGCCAGGGAGCACAAAGAGAATAACGGAACGCTTGTACAGGCCGTCGGTGAGGATAATGTTCAGACCCGCCTGGGTGTTAGATTATTTCTGAATGGCAAGAGTCACGTTGATAAGGGAACTGCACGGGAATTCGAACCGTTTGTCGAGGCAAACTGGATATACAATACCAGGCAGTTTGGTGCGCGATTGAACGGTGTGGAAACTGCATCGTACGGCACGCGTAATGCAGGCGAGTTGAAAGCGGGTGTGGAAGGCAAGATATCCAATAACTTGAATGTTTGGGGCAACGTAGCTCAACAGATAGGTGGCAAAGGTTACAGTGATAGTCAGGCTATGTTGGGCGTGAAATATATGTTCTAAAGAACCTGTTCAAGAGTCTGTGCAACTATTATCCACTCGTTAAAGGTGATAAGTACCCACTAACCCGGGGACCTCCGCCGGAACCACCGAAAAACTGGCCAGCCGGAATTTTAATTGGTTCCGGCGGAGAACCCCTTCATTAAGAGGCATCAGTTGATATCCAGTTGGCGTAACGCCAAAGACTTTCCTATTATTAGATGAAAATTTCTTAACTTAAGGATATTAAAATATGCGAATGCGTATCGTCGCCCTTCCATTGATTTTCTCAGCCTTTATTTCAACCAGTGTGCTGGCAACGAATAAACCGGAAAGCAACTGTTTGCTGACAGCTCAAAGTCAGGCTGAACTGAATGATTGCGCCGCTCAGACTTACAAAAATGCAGATGGGGAGATGAATAAAGTCTATAAAAAAGTCATGGACACGTTAAAAACATCCCCTGAAAAAAGTAAGGCGCTACTACAGGCTCAGCGCGCCTGGCTAAAATTCAGAGATGCTGATTGTGCGTTCTTGAGTTCAAACTCTGCAGGAGGAAGTATTAACGCTATGAATAACGCGTTATGTTTGAATGAGCGAACAACGGAACGTACAAATTATCTGAGCAAAATAAAAAATTGCGACATGGGTGATCCTGAGTGTCAATAAGGGGTTCATGGTTAGGAGATTGAATCGCTTCTTTTGGGAGCACCTGACCATGAAAAGTGACACCGCCTACGCCATTACTGCTGCTGATCTGCGTGGGCTTTGATGTAAAAATACTGTCTTCGCCGTATTTTTAACCTGAAACCCTTTTTTCAGGCGCACCGATCCCGCTCAGGCATCCGCAGCCATCGTTTTTTCGCCATCTGTTGCAGCCTGTCTGAGAGCATTTTTGTGGCGTGCTCACCTGCCACGGCGCCGGCAAAACGCAGCCGGCCTTTGCAGAGGATGCACTGGTACGGGTCCGTACCCAGGAAGCCTTTCATCAGCACCGCGAACCCGGGGCGTTTCGGTTTTTCCCGTACCGTCATTTCCAGCGCTTCGTAAACCTTCGGCAGCAGCGTGCCCCGCTTGCGGTTAGCCAGAAAGCCGTAAGCGTCGCATTTGAACCGTCTGTCAGAGCTGCCCGCTTTCCCTGAAAATAATGTCCATCATCTGCTTTAATGGACATTATTTTATGAGTGAACGGGCATGGTTGCTTGAGGTCTTTCGTCTTCACTATCAGGAACGGCTGTCTCAGAACCGCATCGCCAAACAGCTGGGGCTGCCCAGGTCAACGATCAACAG
>Ga0302348_1000234_pt1 | contig 35405 bp, 60 predicted proteins | sample PhySR1_FD_202177 | JGI IMG/M metagenome (GOLD analysis project Ga0302348, IMG submission 202177) | Leaf surface microbial communities from sunflower plants in UC Gill Tract Community Farm, Albany, California, United States - DLSL S.R1... | ecosystem: Host-associated > Plants > Phyllosphere >...
CTGCGCTGGAAGGTCGTTCAGGCTCATGGAAAGAAAAGCCCCGCTCGAGGCGGGGCTGTTATGTCGGTGTTTGGCCTGTTACGCGTTCACCACGCCACCAACGTCGTCTTTGGTCGGCGGAATGGTCACGGTCGCAATACCAGCGATCTGTGGATCGCCGCCGAGCTGCGGGTTGGCCTTGGCAAGGCCGGTCCATGCCATGGCGTCGCCGTATTCCTTCGCGGCCATCTGCATCAGGTTGCCGCCGGCTACAGTCTGCTGTTTCGCGCTGCTGTAGATCGATCCGACGTTTCCCTGGATGCGACCCATGACGCGGTCCAGCTGCACCAGCGTCGGCAGGTTCTGCGTCGCGACAATCTGCTGCGTGATTTTGCTGGCCTGCGTGCTGATCGGGTTGTTCGGCAGGATGCCGCCCAGCGTCGTAACGTTCATCATCGTGTTGTTCGTCTGCGCGATTAGCGTTTGCGCCTGCGTGCGGAACGCCGCGATAGGCTGCAGCACACCGTTCAGCGTCGACTGCGCAGCGTTGGCGAAACTGGAGACACCCTGGATGGCTGACTGCACAGTGCTGAACGCACTATCAAGGCCGAGGCCGCTCACCGTCGACATGAGACCCGATGCGATACCCAGATCGCCGGAGATCAGGCTATCCACACCGGGAATGCCTTGGCCGGCCGTCGACAGCGTCAGGTCTTCCACCACCTCGCACCAGATCCGATACGGGATCTGGTAGAAGCGCTGGAAGTCGGCCCGAAAATCCTTGACCACCACCACATACGCCAACTCGTGCCATTGGAGAACCCGCGCCACACCATCGGCGCGCATGGCGTCGAGTTGTAGCGCACGCGCTACGGCATTGTCCCCACGCAACCACCCGGTCCATTCCTTCGGCCCGGAGAACGCGCCCATCGCGTCAACCACCTTCACACCACCCACCAGGCGGTGAACGACGAGAGCCTGCTCGCCCCCAAAGGGAATCGACTCGGGGATTTCCTGCTGCTGGAACTGGAAATCGCCGAGTTGAAGGATGAGGTCGGACATGGGTTATCTCAGCGCAGATGGGCGAAGCCCCATGCTCGGATCGAATGTGGTTGGGCCGGTCGGCGGGCGCGACAACTCTTTGGCTTGCCCCTCCGCCATGAACTGCAGAAGCGTCCGGCCATCCACCTTACCTGTCACATGCACGTTGATTGGCCTTCCGGCATCCGTCTTCACGTGTGGGCTGCCAGTAGTACCGGTCAGGTTTTTGCCTTCATTGGGGTGGGTCACGTCGTAAAGCCAAGTGCCCAGCGTCGCGCCTTTCACGCCACTGGCCTTTTCCACCAGCGGGTTGATGACGTTGTCGTTCAGCCATCCGCCGGCTTTCCAGCCAGCGTAGGCGGCCATGAAGACGCCGGCTGCCTTGGCAAGCCCAGCTAGGCCACCGGCGACGCCCGCCGGGCCTAGCGCGCTTGCGATTCCACCCAGGTTGAGCAGCGCGAACCCAGAAATCGCAGCCTTCAGAAGCAGCAAACCGCCACCCAGCAGCATCAAGCCGGAAAGTGCCGCCGTGGCGAGCAAGATGACCTTGGTAAGACCCGGGAAATCCTTGGTGAACTTCGTCACTCGATCAATCAAGCCGATCAGCAATTCCATCCCACGAATCGCCAGCGGCAGGATCTTCTGGCCGAGTTCGAGTTTCAGGCTCGCCAGCTTGGCCTCAAGATCAATCTCCTTGCCGGCCATGGTCTTACCGCCGCCCTCATAGAGCCCCGTGATGTTCGCGGCGTGTTTGGATCGCTCGATGTACAGATCGGCAATCTTCTGCTCTCGGACGAACTGATCCGCGAGGTTTGACGCCGTGCGAATACCGAACAGCGATGCCAACTGCATATTCAAGTCATCGCCCTTGAAACCCTTCTGCTGCAGGCGCGGCACCACCACTTCATTGATGTACTTGAACGGGTTTTCCGTGAATTCCTTCGCGCGGATGATCCCCTCTGGATCGACGCCGGTGATGTGCCCAGTCTTTCCATAGTGGATCGCGCTCGGGTCCAGCAGGCCAAGCCCGGCCATGCGTTCAGCAATGCGCTGCGGCATGCGTCCCATGGCCCAGTTCTGGAACATGGACATGGCCGACGTACCCGTACGAGAGCCACCAGATTCCTGCATGAAGTGGCCGAGCCCGTAGAAGAACATCTCGGGGCTCATCATCTTGGTGGAAACCCCGCCGGTCTTCATAGCCGCCAGGTAGTCCTGCGGCTTCACCAGACCGCCACTGGCCACGTATGCCTGCGTCATCATATTCAGCGCTTGGCCGAACTTCTGCGGGTCTATCTGACCGGTTTCGCGGTTCACCAGCGCGCCACGCAGTTCCGTCACCTTGATGGCGGCTTGAAACATCTGCTCAAACTTGCCGCCATGGCCTTCGCCCATGACCGACTCAAGACCGAACTTCATCTTGGCCAGCATCGGCACGACTTCCTGAGCGTGATGGAAATCCCCCATGATGGAGGTCGCCTCGCGCAGCAGCTTCATGTTGTCGCGGGCCGACTGGCCCATGACGTTCATGCCTTTTGCGAACTTGTCAGCTTGGGAGGTCACTGCATCGCCCAGACCGAGCGCGCGGAAGCGCTCCAACTCGGTCTGGTACTTTTTCGCCTCTTCCAGCGGGCCCTGCAGCAATTTCAGGCCACCAGCGCCAGCAGCGGCTAAAATACCTCCTGCAGCCGCCATCTTTCCGATCTTGGCAATCCGGGCCTCAAGTGCCGTGGCATCGGTGTGAGCGGCCTTGAAGTAACGCGACAACGTAGCCAATCCGCGCGTGACGTTCTCGACCAGCGAGATCTGTACTGCGATTTTGTAGGCGTCGATGCTCATGAATATCCTCTACCGAACGCAGGAATGGCTGGCTGACCGGGTTTCGTTCGTTCAATACCCGCGTATCCGGCGAGTCATGCCGCAGCACGCCATGCCGCGCAAACTGGCTCTGGAAGAGCGCATCCTTGTGGGCGCCTTCTCGCTCGTCTTGCTTGTGGTCGGCGCTGGTCTCGTCATCGCCGGCTGCTTTGTGCTCTACGTGATCCTCACTGCCTAGACCTTGTAAGGCAGCGCGCTACCGCCGACGATGCCGGTAATCACCGCCCCGCCGACGATCTTTTTCACTTCATCGATGTGTTCGTATGCCGCCGCGCCGAGAAACGGCCGCGGCGGGATCTTGTCGGTCCCGAGTTCCTGATAGACGGCAATATCAGACGTCGAGCCAATCGCGGCCTCTAGCCCTTTGGTTTCGTGGCCCATGGAGTCGCGCAGTTCGCCACTTCGCAGCAGCGGATCGTTCTCGGTGAACCCTTTGCGCACCCGATCTTCCTTGGTGCTGTCAGCCAACTCTGGCCATGCGTCATGCATGCCGTTGGCCGCTTGGTATTCCCCGATCTTGTCCTTAGCCGCCTTGTCGATCTCGGCGGCGGCTTTTTCAAGCCCGTGCTCGAGCGTGACGAGCATGCGCGCTTCGGCTTCCAGCAGGTGGAGCGCCATGTCGGCGAGCGATAGATTCATTCCCGCTCCTTGAACGACATGGTATTCAGGTCAAATTCAGCGCCATGAAACTCGCTGCACTTGATCGCCATAGCCTGCCGCATTGCATCATCGAGAGAAAACGCCACGTCGAACGGAACACCGTTATGCACGAGCCACATTGCCTCGTGAAACGGGCCGTCCGTCAGGAGTTTTTTAGCTCGGTCTCCGGCGCCGCCTGACGCACGAAGTTGTCGGCAACGCCGCGCTGGGCGGCTTCGTTGCCCTCATCACCCAGGCGCTGGTACAGCGCACGCAGTTGCGCCTCGGTGGCCGGCGTCGGTACCGGGTCACCATCGATCGCGCTCACGTACTTCAGGTGCGCGACCTCGGCAAGGTAAAGCATGTTCAGCTCGCTGCCGCCCGCGGCCTTGGCAAAGTCAAGATTGGCCAGCGGATTCGGCTTGCGCAGCGTGATCTTGCGGCCCAGCGCGTCGTCCACGACGACTTCGCGCGCACCGCTCTTGATCAGTTGTTCAGACGGGCTCGGATTGATGGTCACGCTGGTCATCAGGACACCTTGATGCGGCGCGAGGCCACGAAGTTGATCGATTGCTTGATGGTGGCGTCGCCAGCGCGATTGCCGGCATCAGCGAACGTCATCAGCACGCCGTCATAGCGGAACTGCGAAACCGATCCATTGGCTTCCTGGATGGTTTCGTAGATCTGCGCGGGCGCTTCGTTCACACCGGCGTAGTAGCCCGCTTCGAGCTGGGCGAAGTAGTTGTCGAGCGTGGCGTCCTGGCGCTCCACATCGAACGAGCCCGACCAGCCATCGAAGAAGCGCACGTGGTCGGTAATGCCGTCCAGGCGCTTGACGCGCACGTCGGTCACGTCCTGCTTGCTCTTGAAAGCGGTGATCTTGTTCGGTTGCAGCGTGCCGTTTGCGGTCTGGATGACCAGCGTGTAGTCGCGCCCGACCGAGTAATTGCTGATTGGCATTGCTTCACCTATGGGATGAGGTTGAGGCGAGCGAAATCGCCGAAGTGTTGTTTTGCGGCCGCGTTGTAGGCACGGGCAGCTTCGATCTCGTCAGTGAAGCACCCCAGCGACAGATGCTTGTCGCCGACTTTGATCTTTGCGCGCCATTTCTGGTTGGCCTTGAGCCAATAGACACCCTTGAACTTCGACGTGCACCTCGCATGCTTTCCGGCATTCCACATGTTCTGCGTGCGGGTGCAGAACCGAAGATTTGATCGCCGGTTGTCGACGCGATTGCCGTTGATGTGGTCGACGTGCCGCCCCTTCTCGGCGCCGAGTATCTGCCGGTGCATTCGCACCAACGTGAGGCGACCAGATGACTTGTCGCCCCGCACCACATACCCGTTGTCGTTCCGGTGCCACTTGAAGACCGAGAGGGAGGCCCAGTCCTCATCATCGACCAAAGCCTCCCCGCCATTACCGAGCGGGATCGTCTTCATTGGTTCGACGTGCTCGTGCGAATGACGGTCGCTTGGCTCCCCTCAACATTGACGAGGAATTTCTCGATAACACTGAGGTAGATCACCTTCACGTCCGCCTGCATGTAGCCCAGCGCGACGCGGTTCATCGGGTTGTTGTTGGCATCGATCTGCACCGAGAACGACGGGCCGCCGTTGACGGCGCCGATCATCCCCTGCTGCTCCATCGAGCTGAAGAAGTTCGACAGCGTGGCGGCCGCTTGTGCGCGCACCGTAGCCGACTGCAGCTGACCGACGTACTTGCCCATGCCAGCGTTGATCGTGCTGGCGATGTAGTTCGTCATGCGGGTGTAGTTGTCACCCTGCGTGAGCGAATTCGAACTGGTGTTGTGACCAGCGCGGCAGCCGAAGTACGAACCGCCCGGCACCGGGTTGGTCACCACATCGATGCCAGCCTGAATCAGCGATTGCAGCTCGGCAGAACTGTAGACCTGGTTGGCGAACGTCTTCTGCGTGCCAACCACACCATAGATCTGCTTGTTCAGGCTGCTGTTCTGCGGCGACAGGTTGGCCAGCAGGCCCGCCACGAAGCCTTGCGGCGACACCAGGCGCGTCGTTTGGTTGACCGTGTCGAGCCAGTACACCCAGTCGCCAAACAGCAACTTGAAGGCATACGAGTCGATGCCGGCCGTGCTCTTGGTGCTGACCGCGTTGGCGATCGTGTCGCCCGCCGGCCCGACACCGATCATGTAGATGCCCTCGGACAGGCCGAAGGCCACCTGCGTGGCCCACGTGGTCGAATCCGAGCAATCGGCCAGCATGGCCACCGACACGCCCTGATTGCGCAGCGCGTACATCCCTTTGCGCGGGATCGTGTCTTGGCCGATCAGTACCGAGCCGCTGATCGTGGTGGCGCCGTCGGTACCGCTGGCCAGCGTGAAGGTGGCCGCCACCGGCGCCGTGGTGCCGGCGCCAGCGGCTGCCGTGATGATCTGCGACGGGCCGCGCGTGACGCTGGTGCCGTTGTTGATCGCTGCAGCGATTGCCCCCCACAGCGGCCCACCGGACAGACCGGCGCCGATGTTGTCGAACACCTCCGGGGCGAGCGCCGGCGCGGCCACCGTCACCTTCCAGGTGCCAGTAGCGCTGCCAGTGGCAAGTGCGACCGTCACGGTGTTGCCCAGCGTGCCGGTGTACTTCGCGGTCAGCGTCAAGCAGTTGGTCTGCACAGCCGCCGTGGCCGCCGTGTCCGTGCCGTCGGTGACGCGCACACAGCGGAAGTTGTTGGCACCCTGCTGGACAGCCACAGCAACAGCGGTGCCCATGTCGTAGGCGCGGTTCTGGATCGCCCCGAACGCCTGGGCGTACATGGCCATGTTGCCGATCAGCGTCGGCGAGTTGGTCGGCCCCCAGGTTGCCGTGCCGACCACGCCGAGCACATTGGTCGGGACGCCATTCAGCAGGGCGACCTGCGGCGGGACGATCTGGACATACAAGTCCGGAACGATGAGGGCGGTCGTGTTGATGCTGCCCTGCTGGACGATCGGCATTCGTGCCTCCGAGAAACGAAAAAGCCGCCCGGAGGCGGCACAGAAATGGGGATGCCGCGCGTAGGCGGCGTGGATTGGTTACTTCTTCGCCTTCGGAGGCGCATCGTCGGCAACCTGCACGACGAATGCGGACTGCTCGCTGGCCAGGACTGCCTGCACAGCATCCGGGTCGGTGATCTCGTCGCCCTGCTTGTAGGGGCCGAAAGCGTCTTTGACAACCAGTTTCATGGTCACTCCACGATGGTCTTGATGGGGAACTGCGCATCGAGCGACGGTCCGGCGCTCACGTTCTCGACGGTCGCTGTGATCTGGCTCAGCGTGGCCGATTGGAACGTCGAGAACTCCACCGCATACATCAGGTCGCGCCGGTATATGCCCTCTTTCTGCTGGCTGTCGTCTTGCCGGCTGTTCTTGTAGCGCAGCGTGGCGTTTTGGTCAGGTAGCGTCAGGTGCACCACTCCAGACAGCGCGGAATCGATCGCCGAGGCAATCGGGTCGCGCTGATCGAAGCAGTTCGCCCAGATCGTGACCATGTAGGTCTGTTCCTGGCGGCGCGTCTCGCGGGTTGCGACGCCAACACCGCCCACGCGCGGCGAAATGTACTTCGCGCCCGGGATCGTCACGACTACGCCGGCCGCCGTGGCCGTCTGGTCAACATTCACCAACGCCGCCAGCGCCGTCGCGATGCTTGCCAGCGTGTCGCCAGCCTGCACCGCGTAGACGTAGGCCTTGTTGTCGATCACCAGCGCCGCGTTCTGCGGCGTGCTGACCGTGCCGCCGACCGTCACGGCCTGGCCGGAAAGCGTCAGCGTGACGGTATTGGCCGGCACCGACGGCGTCGACCAGTCCGACATCGCCGAGCTGATCGTCCGCAGCATGTTGGGCTGCGGGAACACCGATACGTGAATCTTGTTGGCCGCCAAGTCGGCACGCAACTGCGCCGAATCCGGCCAGCCCTGATACACCAGCACTGGCACGCCAGCGATGGACGGCTGGCTAGTCCCGTTCGGGTACACGATGCCGGCTATCGTCGTCACCAGCGCGCTGGAAACGTCTGTGATGTCGGCCATTTACGGGTGCGCCTCGGCGACGTTGAGTTTCCAGCCCTGATCGGTCTTCTGCGCGCCGCCGATCTGGAAGCGGCGGTTCATGTCGTCGATGACGATGTCGCCAGCGCCCAGGGTGATCGGCACGCTCGCCGGCAGCAGGATCACGTAGCCTTGCTCATCCGACGACGTCGGCAGCTCGTCATGCTTGCGCGTGCGGCCGCCGAACAGGATCGATGCGGGCCAGCCCTGAGCGCCCTTCGTGCCCAGAACGTAGGTGTCCTCAGTGGCGCACCGGCCCGAGTAGCCCACCGCACCAATGCCGGAAGGCGCCGTTACGCGCGTCACCCACACCTGGGCGTTGCACTCGACCGTCAGGATCGGCAGCTCGTCCTGCATTCCGGCAATGAAATGCGTGCTGGTGCCGCGCTGCAGGTAGTCCCCGACTCGCGTCTGGCGCCCGTCGATCAGGCAGTACCAAAACGGCTTATCCGGCAGGTTCGGCTTCGTGTATGTCCAGTCCTGGGCGTTGAATGAGGCATTCAGGCTTGCGACCTTGTTGCCGGCCGCCAGTGGGTTGCCCACGCCAGCCGGGCGGAACACGTCGTAGACGTAGCCGATGCGCAGCGCTGCCTTACCATAGCCGGCGTAGATCTTGGCCTGCAGTTTGGCTGCGTTCATCGGCTTCCCCTATTCCAGCGCCAGCACATCGATGCCATTGCCGCAGTCGTTCTGAAAATGGCACGCCACAGAGACCGCTTCAATCGCAGTGCAGCCAAGGTGCATGGCTGCCTCAGCAAAATCACGGCCAGAGCCGAACGCGACCTTTTCAGACTCGATTGGCATCGGGTATGGGCCAGTGCTGTACAGATCAACGCCGTCGCGGCGAATGACGATCAGCGATGAGAGATCCTCGCGCGCCTTCGTTGGAAAGTCAGATGGCACCGCACCGGCCTTGAACCACGCGCGAATCTCGGCCGCTACATCCCAGTCGCCCGTCATCGCGAGCAGGCAGTCGCCATGCCGCTGAATCTTCGTGACGGTGCGCGCTAGCCCGACGGATGTGGCGCGCTTGTCTGCCGCCAGCGTCCTGCCATCCCAGGCGATCACGGTCATGACTCAACCTCCAGGGCGACAGGCGGCATCGTGCCGCCAATCACCCACAGCGATACTGAACCGCCAGCATTCAGCCGCTCCAGTTCTTCGGCGGATGGTTTCCAGAATGACGCGACGGCTGGCACACCGTTCACTTCCGTCCGGGTGATCGGCAACGCGTTCACCGGGAGAGACGATTGATCCCATCCTTCCGGCGCACCGAGCACGCCATTGTTCGACGGATGCTGAACTCGCTGCATGTCAGGCCCTCGCAACGCTGATGCCGCCATTGCCAAGAATCGGCCCAGGCGCGAACCCGATGAACTCGCACAGCCGGCGGCGCCACGAGTCAAAAAGGCGATCACGATCGCGTTGCTCATTGGGGTTGTGTTTCCACACGGCCGCTTGGTCAGTGTCCAGGTTGTCGCTCGTGGTCGGGATCGCCGTCTCGAGCGCGGACAGGTTTGTGAGGTAGGTATTGATCAGCACCGCCTCTTCGCTTGCCGAAAGCGTCGTCAAGCGCTGGTGCAGCGACATGATCACCATGCCAAACCGACCGTAGACGATGTCCTGATCGTTCGTGATCTGCATCGTCGTGCCAGCCAGCGGGTAGCCCATGAAGCGCCGCACATCGGTCAGTTGGGCATCGGTGAGCATGCTTTAAGCCTTGTTTGCGTCGTCCAGCAGTGCTTGCAGGTCCGCCTTCTTGGCGCCTTCCGGGATTTCGACGCCTTTTTCGGTCAGCGCAGCCTTCAGGTCGGCAACGCTGAGCGCCTTGTCCGCCTTCTTGGCGCCTTCCTCGTCGAAAAGCTCATGCTCTTTCGACAGGTCAGTCTCGTTGATCACGATGTAGCCCAGCGGGTTCTCATCGGTCACCGGCGAGACGATCTTCACGGTTTTCAGTTCCATGCTCACTCCAAGGTGAAAACGGGCGGCCAGACAGCGCCGCCCGTACTGGCTTAGCCCAGCAGCGCGGCGATGTGGTTCTGCTTGATGGCCTGCGTGCCCCACGCCAGACGCACGTGGTAGACCAACTGCATGAATTGGCGGTACACAGCGACGTCGTAGACGATGCCAGTCACCGGATCGGTGATCTGCATGACGTCATCCGCCATATCCATCGCCTTGCCATCCGGGCCGATCGGCATCTGCGGCGAACGCGTGATGAGCTGAATCGCCGACTTGCTGAACGCGAGGTTCGGCGTGGCCGTGTTGCCGATCGTCACTGCGGTAGCCGATGCCGGGATCGTCTGCAGCAGCCCCGGGGCGGCGAGCGTGATCTGGCCGGGAGCCGAAACGCCCGTCGCAACCACATATTTGTTGGAGTCACCCGCGAACGTGACCGTATCGCCCGCGAGCGCAGTGCCGGTGCCCGTGATCAGGTTGATCTGGGTCGCGCCGATGGCATAGCCAGCGGTATCGGTCGTGTAGCTCGCGCCGGTGCCCTTGGTGACAGCCTTGATGGCAGCCGAATTGCGGATGGCCATGCCTTCCAGCTCGCCAATCATGCCGCGACGCAGCAGATCGTCCGTGCCGGCTTCGTTCACCTTGAACAGCACGTTCTGCTTACCGCGCAGGTTGGCGATGCCGGCCGAGCCTAGCGCCAGCTGCAGATCGGTCTGCGGCGCACCGTTGTCGTCGAGGATCTTGCGAACCTGAGCGATGTCCGACAGGTCGCCAGCAGTACCGAAAGGTGCAGTGCCAGGCGTGCCATAGGCGCGCGAGGCGTTCTGGTATGCGGTGGTGAACAGATCCAGCTCGATGGCATTGCCGAGGGTACGGAACGCCTGAGTGAACTGCTCCACGAGAACTTTGCCGTACGTTCCGGCGTTGTTCATGCCTCGCTGTTCTTCACCGTTCCAGCGAATCGGCACGTGCTTCGACTTGCTGATGGTCATCGACACGTTGCCGATGTTCTGGTCGCCGGTATTCGGTGCGGTAACGGCCGGCGTGTTGTCGGCCATCGTGCTGGGCGGCGTGATCGGGATCAGAATCGACTCGTTGAGCGCCGCGCGTGCAGCGCTGCTGTTGCGGGAAACCGCCGGGATCAGGCCGACCATTTCGCGCGAGACAACATCCAGCGCCTCGTAAAGAGTCGGGATAAGGCCGGTGAGGGTGTTTGCGCCAGCGATCATCCCGCCCTGCATCGGTCGCTGGACTGCACCCACCAGCACCTCATACAGGCGTGCGGCGGCCTTGGCCATGGTGGCCATGGGGTAGATCGCCACGACGGTGGCGATGGCCGCGAGCGTCAGCACGCGGATTTTGGAGATGAAGCTTTTCATGTGGGCAGACCCTCAAATGAAAAAAGCCACCCGGAGGTGGCTTCTATTTCGATGGACGGACCGTCAGTCCGAGATGGTTACGTTCGGGTCACGAGCCGCCTTGGCTTGATCCACAGGCGAAAGACCGTCGAACTGGGCGCGCGTGATCGTGCGCCCGCCATTACCACCACCACTGCCGCCAGAAGCGCCGCCCCCACTTGCACCGGTGCCCTTCAGGATGGTGTCCCGATGGGGGTAGTGCTCAATGAGGACTTCCAGCGCTTCGTCGAAGGCTGCCAGTTCGCCCGGGTTGGTGCGGCTAAAGATCTTGTTGCCGGACTTGTCGTACGCAACGACATTGCCGTTTTCGACCTTGAACGCGTCACCGAATCGGGCCTGTACGAGATCGGCCGGGATGGTCAACTTGTCCGTGATCAGCTTGGAGCGCGCGAAATTGCCGCCGACCTTTTCCTGGACCAATGCGGCCTGAAGATCGTCACGCTCCTTTGTAACTGGGGCGTATTTCTCTTCGACAGCCTTGATCGCTTCGGCCTTCACCCGCTCGACCTCGCCGGCATCCACCAGCTTCTTGTCGTCCAGGTTCTTGATGATCGTGAGCGCCTTCGCCGCCGCGGCCGCATCGGTCAAACCGGCGTCTTTGAACGGTTTCAGCGCTGCTTCAGCAACTTCCTTCGCTTCGCGGTGACCCTTCGCCTCCGAATTCAGCCGACCGATCGTGGCGACAGTGCCGTCACCGTCGAACGGCGCTTCTTTGCCGTCGGAGTGAACGAACACGGGCAGCTTCTGACCGTTGACTTCCTGGAGAACGATGTGACCTTCAGCGTCGTACTTGAATGGCATGGTGGCTTACTCCGGGCATCCGCCCTATGTTCCTGTGCGGCATCCGCCGCGATCGCCCTCCGGCATCCGCCGTCTGGGCACGAAAAAGGCCGCAGGGATTAGCTGCGGCCTTGGTTAATGGGTGCGGCACGCAGCCGCTTAGTCGTTGAGAGCCGCCCCTTTCTTGGGGCGGTTGTGCTTGATGCGCTCCTGCTCACTCTTCCAGGTCAATTCCGGACTGACGACACCACGGCGCTGTGTCTCGTTGAATAGGGTTTCGTCGGACAACGTGCCGTCGACGTTCATGTCGCGCAGCAGTTCGAGCGATGCCTCGGCGAGCGAGGCGACGCCGAAGTCTTGGAAAATCTGGATGTGGCCGCCTTCCGGCTCACCAACCCACTCAGCGGCAAGCTGCAAAGCACCATCCAGGCTGTCTTCCAGACCTTGGACGATACGCTGCAGCGCGCATGTGCCGGGCTCGTTGTCCGCGCGCGTCTGCGTGACGCTGGTGTTGCCTGGCTTGATGACCAACAGTTCGGCGCCGACCTGACGCATGCGGTCTTCCAGGTCTAGCAGGGCTAGACGGCCGGACTCGATCGCCGCGCCCGTGTGCTCGACGTAGCGCAGATCGCCGTCGGCGTCCTCGCATTTCACGGCAGAAGCACCGCCAACCGTGATCGTGTTCTCGCCCAGCATCTTGGCGAATAGGATCGGCACGCGCGCGACGTGCAGAATCGTCTGCTGATCGCTCTTCGACTGCCAATGTTCGACGTTCATGTGCGCCAGCTCGGCGAGCGGCGGAACGCCAGTCATAAAGCCGGTGCGCTTACCGTAGAACGGCACGAACGGGATGCGCGGGAGGCTGACTTTGCCTTCGTCGTACAAGATCCAGTCCGGCTTGAGGCTGTCTACCGACTTTTCAGACTTGCGCCACACCTCCCACCGGCCCGGATAAAGCACACGGACCTGCTCGATTTCCTTCTCACCGAACGCGCCGTCTTCCTCAACTACGGCTTCCAGCAGCCGCAACTGGGTCAGCGTCTCGACGCCGTTGATGCGCTGCGAACGCCAGCCCAGGATGTTGCCGCCCAGGATCTGCACGAAGTACGGTCGCACGCCGGCTGCCTGCTCAGCGGCCCGCGTTTTGTACATCTGGCGGCCGCGTTTGTCGGTCGTCTTCGGAAAATCAACCAGGATGCCGCCCAGGCCGCGCGCGAGAGCCTCGATGCAGAGACTGTCGGCGAAGCTGTGCAGGTTCCGGCCTTGCAGATCGATGTCTTCCGACCAACCCACGATGCGTGACGGCACATCGTCACTGAGCGTGATCGGCTTGGCGAACGGCTTGCCGGTGAGAACATCGACGGTGCGCGCAAAGGCCGGAAACAGGGTCGCGGTGGCCGCGCGCGCCTTATACGCATCGTCCTGCTCGTTCGGCCACTGCGGCAGATACCGCTTGCCAGCCTTGCGCATGGCCGTGGTACCGCCCATGAGGGCATCTATCAGCGGCCAGTCTTCGGCCATGGCGGACACGGCCTTAGATGGTGTGCGGACGTCGCTCATGCGTGGTTTTTCGGTTATGCGGCCAGCGGCTCGACCGTGGTTTTGCGCCTGATGATCGGCCAGAGTTTCACCAGCGTGTAGCCGCCGGCGTCGTTCACGTGGTCATGGCCCGTCTTCTTGTCAGGCTCGCCGTTCTTGTCATACGGCTGCTGCTCAAGCGCCTCGGTATAGACCGGGCAAAGTCGGGTATTGACCTTGAGCCTGCGCTTGCCCTGGTCGTTAAGGATCAGGGCATTGACCGCATTCAAGCGATCGCGCACGGCTGGATTGGTCGAATTGACTTCAATTTGGAAGCCAGCGGCTTTCAGGATGGAAAGGTCGGACTCGGAGGCATTCTTGCTGCTTGTGTTCTGGCCACTCGCGTCAGGATAGATCTTGACGTGGTGGCCCTTGTCCTTAAAACGGTCCTTCAGCAACTTCGCCATGGCCGGTGTGTCGCGCACGCCAGTGAGTTCACCCACCGCGTGCGGCATGCCATCGCGCACGACAAACACAACAGCCGCCATCTTTAGGACATTGAAGTCCATGCCGACGTGCAAAGGCTCGTTGGCTGCAATCTCTGCGTCTGTATGGTTCAGTTTCCGATCGAAATCCGGATAGACCGAACCGCTCGTCAGGTTGACGAACTTGCCGCGCAGATACGCATTGATCAATTGCGGCGGGTAGCTCTCGCGCAGGGACGAGATGTAGTCGTCCGGCAGGTTCAGTGCGTTGTCGTACGTGCTCGCCTGGATCAGGCCGTACAGATCGCGCAGCGTGGGCTTCTCGCTGAGCTGCTTCACGAACTGCTGATAGACGAACTTGAACCCCTCAGGGGTCGTCGTCACATCCACGCCGTTCTTCAGACCCGGGATCTTGTAGCGCATCCGGGCGATGATCTTCCGCCAGGCCATCTCGGCCTTGATCAGCGGCATCACATCCAGTTCATCGATCAGCGCATGGCCGATCTTGAAGCCGACGATCTTCTGCGGATGCTCCATCGAGCGGCAAATCACAGTGCCGCGGCACTGGCGCCCCTCGAAGACATGCACTTCGTGGTTCGCCTGGTTGATGACGACGCGCAGCCCCATGATGAAGGCCACCTCTTCCATCGTCTCGTAGAAGATGTCCCGAATGTGTGGGTAGGTCGGCGCGAAGTAGCCCTGATTGATCCCCGGCCACTCCCAGAAGTGCTCAGCAATCGCCGTGCATCCAACCCAGGTCTTGCCAGACCCGAAGCCCGCCACATACGCGCGGAACTTGTGCGGCATCTGCAGAAACTGCGCCTGCGGGATGTTCAGCGTGGCCTCGATACCGTCAGGCAGCGTCTCAATCATCCCCATCTGGGTCATCCCCGGGCCGGCGCGCGTCCTGCACCTTGAATACGAAGCGCTGCGGCGTCGGCGGATTGTCTTCGGCCGAGTCGCCGCGCATCCGATTGACGAATATGCCGCCCGTCTCTTTGGCCGCCTGCTCTACCAACTGAGCCGCGAGGGGTACGTTCCCACGTGCGGCCGTTTTCTCGTACATCTTCTGAAGCGCCCGCAACCGGAAGGATTGGCTGGCGATCGGGATCTCTGCCGTCTCCTTCAAGAAACGCTCGCGAGTCGCCTCAAACATGGCAACCCACTTCTTGGCGAGACCCCGCGCGGTCTTCTTGGTCGGGTCGTACGATTGCACCTGCATACGCGTCGTCTCGACCTGGAATTCTTCCCTTACGGCGTTCACCACCTCGCTGGGGGTGTCGTAACACGCCAACGCCTGCACGATGAACGCTTTCACGTCATCTGTGAGCGTTGCCATAGGGTTTCTCGTCCGTTAGTGCCCAGTATGGGTTAGGCGGCGCGCGCCATACAGGTGCCGCAGGCCATGGAAATGCTCAGCGGGCGGACCTGTGGAGTGCTGTTTGCAGCACTAACAAGTTGCGCCAAAGCTCCATTCGGATCGCCCATCCCGTAGCGCCTCACAACGCCGATGAACTCCTCTACGTCATGGCCGCGCAGGAACAGCTTCGGAAAGCCGTCCTTGGTGAAGGCTGGTGCACCGAAGGCGTCTTTCTCCTGACCGATGTGGTAAAGCTCGTGCTCCACCAGAGCACAGAACTCAACGTCTGAGCAGTTGGCGCAGTACTCGGCGTCCAGAGTGATGAGCCAAGCGGGCACGCGGCCAAACCATTCCTTGAGCTGCTGCTCCTGTCGACCTCGCTGCCACCGCCCTACCCGGAACAGCACCTCTTCGGTCTGCCCGAGCACATGGCGCCCTTGCTTGACGTAGCGCTCGGCCGCCCAGAGGAAAACCACATCAGCGTGTAGCAGGTGGACATGCTCCTCGTTGTGGAGCGGTCCTTCCTCGATGATCTGCGACTGCGCCCATTCCGCCACGTCTTTGGCTGGGGCGTAGTGGCGCGTCCAGTTCTCTGGATCAAGCAGCCACTCAGGCGGTCTCGGACGTGTTATCTCGCTCACGGGCATAAAAAGACCGCGCCCGCCGGCCGAAGCCAAGCGGGCGCAAAGCTGCCTTTCGGGCAGCGAGGAGGAGACACCGAGGAAACGCACTGCAAAATGGGTTGCGGGGGCAGGATTTGAACCTGCGACCTTCGGGTTATGAGCCCGTTGCTCGTTCCGCTGAGCTACCCCGCTGTAGTGACTGAGGGAGGCACCAGAGCTTAAGACGCAGTCACCGGTTGACCTTCGCGAAGGTATGGGCGGGCAGGCGCTACTGGTTTTTCATCCAATGCGGCCCTCACGGCTGGCGAATGACGCTCCGGGGTAACGCCGGAGGTTGCGCATTTCTGCTGGCCCTGTCGGCAGTCGCCATGCGTGAAGGTGCCGGTTGCGCCCGGCGTCCCGTGTTAAGGGGACCGCTTCGCCACCCTTTCGGGCGCGTGCATGTTGAGGGGCCGGCGCTGATCTCCGGCATGACGAGACAACCAATCTGACCCAGCGTCTCGGGTATTGGCGTCTTGCGCATCAGCCTGCGCATTCCCTCACCCAAACCGCCAGCCCGTTCGCCTGTCGGGTCATTTCCCTGTTGGCGCGCTTAGCCCGTGTGGGCAGCCTGCGGTTTGGGTGAAGCGGCTGGTTTCAGCCGTACAGGGCGCAGAGCCACACGCCCCACCAGAGGTACATCGAGATCGGCGAGAACATCAGTCGGCGTCCTTGGTGAACAGCGATTCGGCGCGGATGCGCGCCAGCGACATGCGGGCGAGCTTGCGGGCCTGCTCGCGCTTCTCGGCGGCCGCTTCCTCTTCCTGCTTGTCCTGCAGCACCAGCATGGGGTCGCGGTACGACTTCTCGGGCAGCGCGGTGGATGGCAGCATGATCAGCACCAGAAACACAAAAGCCCGCGGCGTGCGGGCTTGAGGAGGTAATCGGGTTGCGCAGCGGGATTACATACGCCACACGGGGCGGTTATTGGCCGCGCCGGCCTCGGTCATTGAGAACGAGCAATCTACGGCCCAAAGCAAAAACCCCGCTCAGTGGCGGGGTCTGTTGTGCGTTTCGTCTGAGGACAAGCATCCCTCCAAATGGATGCTGTCGCGGTCAGAGCCGGAAACGCCGCAAGGGCTTCAGTAATCTACGCGCAGGATAGTACAGGCGCGCGGAGTTTACAAGGGCTTTTCGAGGTCCGGCACCTCTTCGCCGAATCGATATACGACGTAGGCGCGCATCGCGGCAATCAGATGCGTTGGGCCGCCCATCCGGGAGCGCGCCAATGTGCGGCCCATGTCAGCCCAGTACCAAATTGGGACGCTTCGGGAATGGCGCTCAATGGTGAACGTGCCAAGTTCGCGCTCAATGATCGGCCCGGCATCATCCCATCGCCGGTGATACTGCGGACAAGGCTTCACGCTGGCGAACTGGCCCATCTTCAGCCAGTAAGTGCCGCTGTTCGGGTCCGGCGCGGGATGAGCCGGCGCCAGAACTTCACCCTCCGCGCGCGCCACCCACAAATCAAGCAGGGCACCTTCCAGTTCCGCGACTTTCACAACTCACCCCCAGTCATCCGCTTGCGCATGTCCGCGAGTATTCGAATGGCACCCTCGCGGTCACCGCCCATGACGCAACTCATGGCGTCGTCTGTAAGGGCTAGGATTTCCCCATACAGCGCCCTGATCAGTTGCCGACGTGCAATTTCTAGTTGCCGATCAAGCATCACATGGTTCGCAGAAAACTCCACGCCAATACGAACGGAAAGGTGGTGGCGCTGACTGAAGTAGATGTCCGGGTGTTTCTCCGGCGCGCTATCCAATGTCTCTTCCAGCAGTCCAGCGCGGGGGCGCCAGCTTTCCATGCCGGCGAAGTTGTCTGGCGCGCGCTCATTGGTATGGTGGACGCGCATTTGCCTGAGAAGGTCCGTCATGGTTGTGTCTTCCTCTTGGTTGTGGTGTACGGCAGCCGTCAGGCGGCCACCGTTTGCTGCATCCGCTTCACCGCCGCCGCCATCTCCGCGCGCGCCACCTCCCCGTCAATCACATGCGCCGCGATCGAATGCGCCTTCGCCAGCCGCACCTTCCAGTGCTTGAGGGTGTGGTGCGATGCGCCGTACTTGCGCACCAGGATTCGGCAGACGATCTCGGGCGGGAACTGGTGGACGTAGTGCAGCTGCAGCAGGCGCTTCGAGATCGGGTCCGCGATCCGCTGCCAGGCGCGCTCGACCAGCCAGCCGTCGTGCACGTCGCATGGGATACCGGGCTCGCGCACGTCGCCGCGCTCTGCGTCGCGGATGGCCGTGGCCAGCTTTGCCCATGAGGCGCAGCACTGCGGCTGGGTGCGCGGGTCACGCACGGTGCGGGCCCAGTTTTCCAAGCGCTGTTCAATTCCCATTCCCCGCTCCCTCAGACTTTGACCAGACCTTTTTTCTTCAGCACCACCAGCGACCGGATATGCCCCAGCAGCCAGTCCATTTCGACCTCTTCGCGCGTCACGCCCGGCGGAGGCGGCCTTTGCCCGTCGTACACAGCGTCACAGGCGGTACAGGCATAGGCACCGCACAGGTCGTCGGATTTGTGCCCCATGCCTTTGCCGCCGGCCGAGCCGCGGTAGTGCGACCAGATCGTGGTAGCCGGATCAAACGTGCAGGCGCCGGGGATGCGCACAAGGCAGTCTTCGCCGCGTGCACTCTCCCTTATGCGAGACATGCGAACCTCCATGCGTAGCCACCGGCGGACTTTCTCAGCCCCTTGCACACGTGCAAAATATTTGCCACTCCACCACCAATCTGCTTGTGAGCCGCGCTCGCACTGCGAAATACCGCAATCGCAATACCAGAGGTCAGGCAGATCTGCTCAACCGACCTGCCTGCCTTGTTTTCATTGCGCCTACCAAGCTGCACCTGACTGATACGCTTGCGATGCGACTCGGTCAGCTTCTTTCCTTTTTGTGCCCGCGACATCAACCGCTTGGTTTCTTCAGAGTGTTTTCGTCCTGCGCCGGCTTGCGCGACCTTCTGCCTAGTCTTCATCGAATGTTTCACGCCCAAACAGGAACTGGCGGCCGGCGCAAGGTTGTAGCCAACCGACCTCTCGCATGCGCGCAGCCGATCGATCCAGAATTGCTCGCGTTCAGTCAATCTGCAAACGTCCGGGCTTTCGAGGATCGAGAACTCAAACCTTTCGAATCCATATTTTCTGAACGCCGAAACAATGGCCCTGCCATCTATGCTGCTGTCGCGCACGCTGTTCTTGTGTTTGTGAAAACGGGTGTAGAAGTTCACCGTCTGCCCAACATAAATCTTCCCGTTGTCGAGATTCGTAATCAGGTAGATCGCCGGGATTTTGTGCTCGCGATAGCTTGGGAAGTTTTCGCGGATCTTGCTCATTCCTCGAACCCCGACAGGATGGAATCCATCATCTCGTCAGCTTTGTCCTTCAGATGCGGCCACAGGTATGCAGCCGCGTGGCCGCCGCGCAGGAACGCCATCACCTTGTCGTGGAACTCGGCAAACTCGCCCTGCTCGGCCGCCGCGTAACTGATCGACTTCGGGATGGGCACAACGCCGCCCTTCGGGCCGGGAGCCCAAATCACCCAGCCTGCTCCGACTTTTACCCAGCACAGGTATGCGTCGAAATCCGTGAAGCGCTCCTGCGCATCGAAAACAGCCTGCTCGATCGCGAAGTGCCGGCGGTGATACGCGCCGCTACGTGCCTTGTGCGTGACGATTTCCACCGTCTCGCCCGGCTCCATGTTGAACAGACCGTTCACGAAGCGGCGCCACTGCTTCTTACCCTTTTCGCCCAAGCCATCGATGGCCCCGAACAGGACGCGCCGCGCCGCATCGCGGTCGACTTCCGGGATGGCGGTCGGGGCTTGCTTCACGAGGACGATCTCGCTCATGCCGTCACCTCGTCGCGCTCTTCTTCGTGGACCGGCACACCGCTGATCGGACGCAAGCGCCTGTCTTCGATTGTCCCCACCTCGGTGAACAACCCAGTCTTCGTTTCCAGAGGCCTGCGAGCACGAACATTCCAAAATGGCTCGGCAAGAATGTTCGACAGTTCGATGTCGATCGATAGAACCTCGACCACGGCGCCAATGTTTTCTTTGATGTCGCCAGTTACGATGTAAGCCAAATCCCCAGGTTTGCAGTTCATCGTCCAGCCTCCTGAAAAACGGTCTTGATGGCGGCGGCCACGGTGCGGCGGCTCGTCGAGTCGGCCAGTTCCGCGCCCAGCGCAAGGGCCGCACCGATCGCGCGGTACTCATCGCCCGAGCAGCCCCACTTCCCGGCGGCGTTGCCGCGCTTGAACACGCCGCGAATGGCTTCCAACCCCTCGGCCGCGATGCGCTTCTCGCGGTCGGTCATCTCGCGCGACAGCACTGCCGCGAGGTTCACGGCGGCGGCCAGCGTGTGCGCGCCGCGCTCGGTGCCGGTGCCTTCCTTGAAGCCCTCCAGCGTGCCCAGCGGAGTCAGCTGCAGGTCGGTCTTCATTTCCTGCGACAGGCCGAATACCAGCGGCAGGCCGCAGGCCCGGGGGCGGTAGCTCGAACGCTTGCGCATCACACCCTCGCCAACCGAACGCGATTCCAGCGGCAGTTCGCCGGCCGATGGCCGAGGCCCCCGCAATACGTGCAGTACCCGTTCCATTGCGCAACCCGCGTACCCTTTTCTGCGTACATCACACGATCCCCTTCTTTTTCAACCACTCGACACGCGCATCGGCGACCTGCTCAATCACCGGCACGAACGTCTTGCACGACTTCTTGAGCAGCGCCTTGTAACGGACATGCGGCAACTTCTCTTCGGAGCATTTGCCATGGCCCATCAGCGCCGCGCCGCGATCCTCCTGCAGCGAGAACTTGTCGCAGTCCACGCAGCGAACGTCGTTCATTGCGAGGTTTCCCCTTGCGTGCCGGCCAGGTACGTGCGCAACGCTTCTTGCGGATCGCCGACCAGCGTCAAGACCGCACCGGCCACCAAAACTCGCGTGATGCACGTCGGGCGCCCTTTGGAAACTTGGAAATCCAGCACCTCGATGTGCCGGAACTCTTCGCCGAGCAGAGCCGCGCGCTCATCTGCCGACGCCCCAACAAACGAAACCTTGCTCATGCCGCCCTCCCGATTGCCTGCTGCAGCATGCGCAGCGCCATGCCGCTCTTGACCTGATCCGTGGTGAAGCGCAGGACGCGCCAGCCGAGCACGGCGGCGGTCGAATACTTTTCGCAGTCGGCGGCATATCCTTGCGGCCGGCAGTGGCGTCCATACCCCCAGACCCCGCCCTCAACTTCAAGCGCGACCATCAGGGCCGGATTTGCGAAGTCAAACTTCCACCGGCGCGGCGGCGCGAAGCGGTATTCCCGCTCGAAGCCCTCAATGCCAGCGGCCCGCAGGTGCAGCGCGAATGTCTCTTCGCCGATGCTCATGCCGCCCTCGACATCTGGCCCGGCAGACAGCCGTAGAAAAACTGGTGCGCGCGCTCGTGCTCGGCGATGTTCATGCGAGCCGCCGCGGACACCTCTTTCTCGATCAACGCGTCATCGCCTGCAGCCTTCAGGACGCGCCAGCGGTACACGAAGCGGTTTTCGCCTTCGCGCTGCTGCACGCCCAGCTCGGCACCCTTTGCAGCGACGCCCTCGGGCGTCTCGTGCCATCCGGCGGCAGGAGCGGCTGACGCCCCCGCGCCCGCAACGCGACCGGCAGGCTCACGACGCACCCACGTGCGCCAGGCAGCCGCCCAATCGACCTTGCGTGCATTGGCACCGCCTTGCGCGTGCCAATGGTCCCGGAACTGTTCTGCGACCTTGCGGACGTGCTCTGCCGTCCAGTCGGGCCGCTCTTGCAGCGCCCAATCGCCCAGCGGCTTGGGGAGAACCCAGTCCAAGGGCAAACGGGACGCATTGCTTGGTGAGCGCGGTGCGGGCGAAGCTGCGCCGCTCCCACCTTTGTTTTTCGGTAACGCTTGAGATTGGTCTTCTTCTCTTCTCTTATCTTCTCTAGCTAACGCACCGCTAACGCTGGTGTTCGATTCCTGTAACGGTGTCGGCGTTACAGGTGCGTTACCGCGATGATTCGCAACCCGCTTTGCGGTCTGCGCGCGGCTCTTGGCCGAGGCGCCGTTGTGCTCGTTGAAGCGGGAAAGGGTCACGCCTTGATCCGCCTCGGTCAGCCAGCCCACATCCACCAAGGCAGCGCCGAAACCGGAGATACCGGTCTTACGGTCAATCGAGCGGAGTGTCAGGCCCGGCAGTTCGCCGTCCTCGGAATGCTCATCTGCGGTCGCCCACAGCCAGTACAGGCCGCCGATGATGGTCGCCTCGCTGGCGTCGGTCAGATCACAGAGGCGTGTCACCCGTGGGTCATCCCACAGGTTGGTGCGCATCTTGATCCACTCTCCGGCCATTACTGAAACAGGCTCCCCTGCTTCTGCGGCAGCTTCACGCACTGCACGTAGCGGCCGGTGACGGTGCATTTGCGGTCGTCGGTCAGCACAAGGCGCCCCGCGGCGATCAGCTCATTGCGGCGCGCGGACACGCTGGATTTCTCCATGGTCAGGGCCTCGGCGATCTCTGCGATGGTGGCTGTGCCGGCGCGCTCGACGTATTCGGCGATGCGGTCGCATTGCAGCTGGCCGGCGGTGCGGCGGCTGCGCGAGTGGTAGGCGTCGATACTGGTATCGGTGACGGCGGTTCTCATGCGATCCCCGCTTTGGTGAGCAGCTTGAGAAGTTCGGGGCCGAGCGCCTGGATCTGTTCGAGCGCGGCTTGCTTGGTATTGCGCTTGTCGCCGAGAAATTTCTCGACGAGGTAGTAGATGGGGGTGTAGTCGCCCGTCCGCTCCATATAGCGCTCTGCCGAATCGAGCGAGAAATGCCGGCTCGGGTCATCGGAGAGCTGCACGCTCAGGTTGCTGGGCGCCATATCCAATTCGATCGCAATGCGCTTCAAGCCGCGTTGGTAGACACCAGTGGCCACTACATCGCGCGCGCTCGCGTAGCGCTCCGTCAGGCCCGGCTCAAAGTCCAGCACCATTTGGTTTTCGGTCGTCTTGATATTTGGCGATCGCATTTGTTGTCTCCGGTTCTCACCGGTTATCAATGCAGTGCAACAAAAATGGCGTGGACAGCCACACCAACCTCAAATCGGGCGCACCCCCTCAGTCATGAAACAATCGAGATCTCTGACCTTCTCAACTGCTCACATCCGGGGGATGCATGGACTTGCGAAACCACCACACGCTCAACGACGACGAGAACACTCGGGAGTTGATGAACGCGTTTCTAAAAAACTCCGACTACTTCCACGAAGCTCTCAACGAAGTCCGTTCGGGGACAGGAGCGTTACTCGCAGAGTTTTTGAAGCTGTTTCAAGACGCAGGAGTTCTCTCCGATGCAAACGTAGCAACGATGCTTTTTCTGGCCGAGAAAGGGTCGGGTCATCCAAGCTACGACTCAACTCGTCGACACCTGATCGCATCAATTCGAGCGCGTATGCAGAGCGACGAGCCTCCTCAACAATGAAAATCAGGCGACGGATCGGATCCCGAGGGATCAGACGCCGAGGGAATCGCGTGCGGCGCACGGCTTCATACCGTTCTGATCCCCGTCTGACAGTGAGGAGTTGCCGCTTCCGCTTCATGCACCCTCCTGTTGGGAACTGTCCTCCCCAGTTGTTGGGGCCATCGCTTGTTTCAGCAAAACCCCAACTGCAATCAGCACACAGTCGCTGCAAATGCATGCGTATGGCGCGGCAACGAGCGCCAGAACTTCGTCCTGGCTCTTTCCGCAGAAGTGGCAATAGCGAAGAAGTTGGTCGCTCACGCTGCCGCCCCTTCGCGCTCTTGCAACTCAGGCCAAAGCCGTTGCCAATCCGCTGGACGAAGCCGTTTCCGGCTAATTCCGGTGGCGCTTTCAATTGAAGGGCAATGGATCGCGGCAACAGGGCGCCGACGCTTTTCGTCGTCGCTAATCCATTGCGTAACCATTTGAGGGGTAATGGTGAGTAGCCTCGCCAAACTGCTCGGCCCCCCAACCTTCTCAACCGCCTCTCGGATCGCCTCAAGGGCTTGCGGGTCAACTTTGCTCATGGACACCAGCATAAAGCATTGCTTACCAAACATCAAGCATTGCTGCGCGATTGAAAGCAATGATGTAATCCGCCGCATGAAAACGACCACTGACACCGCCGCCTTGGCGCATCGCATCTGCCAGGCCATTGAGGAGTCCAAACTCACAGCGGCGCAGATCGCCGCCGAGTGTGGGGTCACCCCTCAAGCCGTAAATGGATGGAAACGGACTGGCCGAATCGGAAAAGGTCACCTGCCAAAGCTCGCTGAGATGACAGGCAAGTCACTTGAGTGGTTTTTGGGCTCTGAAGAACTGCCCAAGCCTCAAGTTGGGGGCAAAGGTTTCCCGGCGCGGCCGATTGCGGTCTACGAATCTCTAGACGAGCTTCCGCCCGAGACGACGGTTTTGATCACGCATGTGGACGTGGCCCTGTCGGCAGGCAACGGGCGTGAGACATGGCACGTGGAAGAAAAGGAGCCTCTACCCTTCCAGGCCGATTACATCCGACGCCTAAATTCGAGCCCCAAGAACTTGGTGGCCGTCAAAGTGCGGGGCGATAGCATGGAGCCGCGCTTGTTTGATGATGACACCGTTGTGGTGGACAAGGCAGACCGCAGGATTCCCGCGAGCGGTGGCGTGTTTGCGCTGGTCTATGCAGGCGAGATGCTGGTCAAAAGCTTATTCAGGATGCCCGACGGCTCCCTTCGCGTAGTCAGTGACAACAAAGAAAAACATGCACCGTTTGAGGTGCCAGTCGACCAGATCGAACACATCGACATCGTAGGCCGAGTGAAATACCGGTCCGGAATGGGCAACTTCTAAGGCGCCCAAAGGGGGGAGTGAAAACATGAAAATTGAAGCTCTAGCTGCCGCGTCCCTGGCTTTCATGCTTGCTGCATGCGGCGATGACGTAGGGAACAAATCAGAGCCCGCGTCGGCGCAAGCCCAGCAGACTGAAGCCCAGCCGAGCGCTAAACCTGTCGCACGCAAGGAAGACAGATTGAGGCCCGAAATGCTTGTTCAATTCCCCGTGTCAGCTGTCGCGTGCCTGACCAAGGAAGGTTTGCAAAAGGCCATCATGCACGGCATCAATGGCGAAACCACGAAGCTCAACGCCATGATGATCGCGCCCAAAAACAGCCACGGGGAGTGCATTATGGTCGATCCCAAAAAGCGCTATAAAACTCTGTCCGTCGAGTACAACGTCGATGATTCTGACCTTGGCCTTGTCGAAATTGTTGGCGAAGGCAATCAGTCAGACCATGGCGCCTGGGCGTTGACAGTCGGCGCCGTTCCAGCAACCAAGACCAACTAACGACCCATCCCCTCTTTCGCGTCAATGCCCGCTTCTGCGGGCTTTTTTGCGTGTTGCGCCAAAGCATCGCTTTATTCTTACCAAAGCATCGCTTGACTTTGAGAAAGCATTGCTTTATCTTTCACCCATCGACGCACCACACGGTGCCAACAGATGGAGAGCGAGATGATCAGCAAGACGAAACAAGACTGGCAGGTTGGCGCAACCGTGAAGGTTGGTTTCCTGACCCTCGTCGTCAAGGCTGCGGTGGCCACGCCGGGCGACTTCGCACCGGATGCCTACATCCTCGCCAACCAGGCCGGCACCCAGCTCTACAAGTTCGTCCCGCACAACGGTGTGCAGAAGATTGACGTCAGCGAGGCTCGCGAGTTGATGGCCGAAGCCAAAGCCCACGCCGCCCGTCTTGCTGCCGCTGCCATCAAGAAGGCCGCCGCGACGAACGAGATCGACGCTCTGTTCGCCTGAGGCGGCCGTCATGGACTTCGACCTCACACAAGACGAAAAGCGGATCGGCGACTTGATCGTCAACGATCCGACGTACTGCTCGAGCGACCAAGGCTACGACCCGCAGCCCTACATGGCGACGCTGATGCAGTACCTGGACCGCGGCGATTTTTCGCCTGCCGAGATGGAGCGGACGATGAACCAACTGACGGCGCAATGCCTGCGTGACGTCAAGTGGACGCTCACGAACGAAGCCAAAGAAGCAGATGACGCCGCTGACGCGCTGATCGCCGAAGACGAAGCCCGCGACCGCCGCGAGCGCGCCCTTGGCATGTCCCTGCCACGCGCAGCCTGAGGCGCCCATGGGATTCAGCCTGACACCCGAGGAATACATCACGCTCGCGCGCTTCTGCGCAGTGGTCGTGATCGTGGCGATGTTCTGCGGCTGGGCGATTGCGAGCGTGGGCAGCCCCGAGCAACCGGAAGAGCAACACGAACAAGACGACGAGCGCAGCCAACGGCGGCGCTGCTGATGAGGGGAATGGTGATGGAAAACCAAGTGGGTTCGGACTCGATTGAAACGCCCTATGTAGTCATCTTCAGCAAAGGCGTATGGCAAGCGATCCACAAAGAGCACGCATATCTCATCACAACCGCATCGAGTCTCGTTGAGTTGCGGGAAAGGATGTCGCGTGAGCACCGAACAAAGCTAATTGCCGCCTAACCGGCGCTGCTGACCAACAGGGGATGAACGTGAGCAAAACAGCACAAGCTCTGAACAGTTATTTGCATTTGGCGCGCTTGCCGAATGCATTTCCTTACGACGTTGCGATGGCGCGCATGTATGCGTCATGGCTCATCAGCGGCGACTACCGCTAACCCCCGCCACTGAACACGAGAGAGACGAGACATGAAAACCATTGAGATCAGCGGTCACATCTTCACGCGCACCGACCGGTTTAGCGTTGAGCCGGACTTCATTTTCTTCGCGTGGGACGCGAGCGAAACCAACCCGGACTACATCAAGGTTTGCGATCACACGATCCATGCCGAAGTCCCCGACGATTTCGACCCGCGTGCCGCTCAGATTGCATCGCTGGAAAAGCAACGCGAAGCAGTGCGCGCAGAGCTCGGCAAGCGCATCAATGAGATCAACGATCAGATCGCCAAGCTGCAGGCGCTGACGTTCGATCCGGCCTGACCCAAAAAGGAGCCTGAGCATGGACAAGAACAACGGTGGGCCGGCATTGCAAAAGACGTTGCGCGATGAGTTTGCGATGCGGGCGATGCAGGCAGTGCCAATGCCTCAAGGCCACATGCACGACGTCGTCGAGGTCTACGACCGCATCGCGGCGCATGCCTACAAGATGGCCGACGCCCTTCTGCGCGCAAGGGAGCAATGACATGGATGCGAAGCCCCTGAACTACGACCCGACCGACCCAGACAAGATGCGGCTTCCGTTAGGCATCACCTGTGGCGATTGCGTTCATATCAACCGCTGCAAGGCCATCTACGGCCACACGGAGACGGACACCTATTGCGATTGGTCGCCGTCACGCTTCAAGGCGGCCGCAAAAGCTGGGGCACTGACATGAACCAAGCCCAAGACAAAGCAATCGCCCGCGCTTCCGACCATGAAAATCTTGTGGGGGAGTTGGTGGGGGCTCTCACGGACCTTGTCGAAGCGGTGCGTCCGTACGTCTATCCCACGCCCGACAAGCCGAAAAGCCTGTGGGCAAAGGTTGAGCAAGCGCGTGCACTGATCGCCAAAGCGGAGGCCCAGCAATGACCCCGACCGAATTCCGCGAATACCAGCGCCGCAACCGCCGCGTGCTGTACGCCTGCTTCGCTGGCCTAGTGGTCTGCGTCGCAGTGCTCGGCAAGTTCCACGGGAGCCTGTGATGCGAGTCCACCGATCCGAGATCGTCGACTACAAGGTCTACCACTCAATGACTGAGGCCAACTACCCGGGCGTTGCTCTCGAAGTTACGCAGCGCACTACGTGGAAAGACTGGGCGGCAGCAATCGCCACCGGCATCGGCGCAGGCGCAGTGATGGCGTTTGTCGTCGGCTGCGCGGCCGGCGCCCTGATTAGATAACCACAAGGAGCACACCAAGATGACGCAAGCCGAACAATCCACGGCCCTGACGCTGCCCGAGCGCGCCGCTGTCGCGCTGGGCACCGCCGAGCACGAAGCGAACCTGCTGGTGCTGGCGAAGAAACACGCCGACATCGTCGAGATCAAGAACCCGGCCGGTCGCGAGCAATGTCACGGCGCCATGATGACGTTGGCCAATGCGCGCATTGCCATCAGCAAGGCCGGCAAGGAAGCGCGCGACGACGCGACGAAGTTCTCGAAGGCTGTGATCGAGGAAGAGAAGCGCCTCATCGCGATCATCGAGCCGGAAGAAGATCGGCTGCGCAGCCTGCGTGACGCGTGGGATGCGGAGCGCGAACGCGAAAAGCAGGCCAAGGCCGAAGCCGAAAAACGCCGCATTGCCGCGCTGCAGGAGCGCATCGACCGCATTCGCAGCCATGCCATCGACTCTGTGGGCGCACCCGCATGGAGCGTCGCCGACGAAATGCAGCATCTCGAAGCGCTGGCAATTGATGCTTCGTTTGAGGAATTCCAAGGCCAAGCCCAGCTTGCCAAGGACGAGACGCTGGACAAGCTGCGTGAGATCCACGCGCAGGCCGTCGCCCGCGAAGAAGAAGCGGCGCGCCTAGCTGTAGAACGCAAAGAGTTGGATCGCCTGCGCAAGGCCGAGCAAGAACGCCAAGCGCAAGCTGCGGCGGCACGCGCAGAAGAAGAGCGCCGCCTGGCAGCAGAGCGCGAAGCCCAAGAAGCGCAGTTGCGCGCCGAACGTGAAGCGCACGAGCGCCAACTGGCCGCCGAGCGCGCCGAGGCTGATCGCATCGCCCACGAAAAGCTGGCCGCCGAAGAGGCCGAACTGCGCGCGCAACGTGAAGCCCAAGAAGCGGAAGCCCGTCGTCTCGCCAATGAGCGCGCCCAGCTGGAACGCCAGCAACGCGAGGCCGAAGAGCAGCGCAAGCGCGAAGAAGCGCAGCGCGCTGCAGCGGAACACGCAGCCGCTGAACAACTGCGTGGTGCCGCCCATCTGCTTCTGACGGCCTGCAAGGCAGCGCTGGCCGAAGGCCCGGACATGTGCTGCGCTGCGCAGCTGCGTGCGGCCATTGACGCCGCCGAAGTGGTCGACGCCGAGATGCCAAAAGCAGCTTAACCATTTTCCACCACGCCCGGCCGAGTCTCGGGTTAGGAGATCACCATGAACGAAGTAGCCGCAGTCCAACCGCAGCAGTTTGACCTTTCCCCCCGCAACCTGCAGGAGGCCATGGAGTTTGCCGGGCACCTGGCGGATTCGTCGATCGTGCCCAAAGATTTCCAGGGCAAGCCCGGCAACGTGCTTGTTGCTATCCAGTGGGGAATGGAGCTTGGCCTCAAGCCCATGCAGGCCATGCAGAACATCGCCGTGATCAACGGCCGCCCGTCCCTGTGGGGCGATGCCGTTCTTGCGTTGGTTCTGGCATCCCCTGCCTGCGAGTACGTCAACGAGTACGACGACAACGGCACGGCTGTTTGCGTGGTGAAGCGCCGCGGGCATGCCGAGCATGTGGAGCGCTTTGGGGATTCCGAAGCCAAGACAGCCGGCTTGCTGAACAAGTCCGGGCCGTGGACCCAATACCCGAAGCGCATGAAGAAAATGCGCGCCCGCGCATTCGCGCTGCGCGACAAGTTCAGCGACGTACTGAAAGGCATCCCCATCGCCGAAGAGGTCATGGACATTCCGGCCGAGCGGGACATCACGCCGCGTAACGCTTCGCCTTCTCAGATCGCACAAGCAGCGCTGCCAAAACCGGCAGAGCGCGATGACCGCCTCAACAACATCATTGCCGACCTGGAGATCGTCGCCAAGGAAGGCGGCGCAGATCCGCTTGCTGATGCGTGGGGCAAGTTGACCAAGGATGACCGCAAGGCCATCGGCCCAGACGAACTGTCACGCCTCAAAGCGCTGACGGGCGAAGCTGCACCGACCGATTCTCAAGTTCGGGAGCAAAGCAATGGCTGATCAGCGCACCGAAGAGTGGCACCAAGCTCGCGCAGGCAAGCTGACCGCCTCGTGCTTTGTCGACATTATCAGCACCACCAAGGGCGGCAAGCCGACCGCTGCGCGCGGCACGCTGATGCGCAAGCTGGCTTTTGAGCGCATGGCCGGCACACCCGCGCATGAAATCGGCGGCCGGGCTTTGACGTGGGGAACGGAGGTAGAAGAGGCAGCCGTCCAAACGTATGAGCTCGTCAGCGGCAACATCGTCGAGCGCAGCCCGTTCCTTTTGCATCCGCGCTACAACTTCATCGGCGCTTCGCCTGACGGTTTGGTCAGCGCTGTAGGCGGCATCGAGATCAAGTCGCCGCATGACGAGGCTGTGCACATCAATACCTGGCTTTGCGGGATGCCAGAGGAACACATGCCGCAGGTGCAGGGAAACATGATGGTCACTGGCCGGGCCTGGTGGGACTTCATCAGCTACGACCCGCGCCAGTGCGAGCGCCTTCGCCTGTACGTGCAGCGTATCCTGCGCGACGACAGCTTCATCAGTGAAATGCTGGCCTCCCTCCTGCAGTTTGAAGCAGAGCTGCAACAGATGGTCGCCGAGCTCGAACGTAAGAGCGCCTGACCATGGGAAAGCCCATCCACCCCAACTACAGCGGCCTGCACACCAGCAACGCCGCGAAGCGCCAGAGGACGCTGGCCCGGTTCCTGGCGGCGCTCAAGGATGCGGGCGATGAAGGCCTGACGTTCACCGAACTGCGCAAGAAGACGGTCGCGCTGGACACGTCACTGCGCGCGATCCTGACGTCGCTACGCGATGACGGCGTTGTACGCATCGGGTCGTTCAGGTTGATGCGCCGCCAGCTGGTGCCGGCCTACGTGCTCGGCGCTGGCGAGGATGCGTGCATCGACGACTACCGCGACCTGCAGGCCAAGGCCACGGCAAAGGAGGCGGAAGACGCCGAAGCCGCCGCACGCAAAGAGGCCGAGCGGCGTCACGAGAAATGGCAGCGCGATTGGAAGCCGCGCCGCGCCGAGGCCGCCTGGTTCTGAGGGGAAGACATGGACGAGAAGCAGACAGCAGCGCTGCGTGAGGTGTACGAGGCAGCTTGCCAGTTTCCGACGCTTACCACTTTTGTGAGGAAGGCAAACGGCGAGTACTTCAACAAGCTCCGCGAGATTCACTGGAAAGGCTTCCTCGCCTGCTACCAGCACCTTGCGGAGCAACTTAAGGACGGCGAGCGCTATCGGGCGATTCGCCAATGCGGAAAGGACTGGTCAAACCTTCGCGTGTTTGACTATCGCGGGGCAATTGATGCACAAGCACTTGACCATGAGGCTGATGCCCTTGTCGCCGCCCTCGACCAGCAGAAGGAGAAACAGCAATGACTCAGTGGAATGGCTTGACTGCTGATGAGAAAGATCGGTTTGTGGGTGAGATCGTCGAGCACGGCACCGAGTTTGTCGCGCCGCTCTATGCATTCGTGGAAGAAATTGCAGAAACGGTGCGCCAGAAGAACGTCCACCTCCGCGCGCAGGCTGATGCGGCCCCTGTTGCGAAGTGGCGCCGCAATGCGCTAGGCGGCATTGAGTTCACCGTCTTGGGCGATCCGCACGTGACTGACGAAGCCGAATTGTTTCTCCACCCCTCCCTCCCGGCAGCGCAGGGGTTGAGCGATGCAGTAACCGCTTTGCGTGACGCAATTCAAGATATGCGATCCATCGGGCACGAGGTGCCTGAATCCGCATCCCTCGTCGGCTACTTCTGCAATCGTCTCAAACAGAGTGCCGCGACAGTGGCCGAGCCGAGCGAGTGTGAAATCTGCCGCAAAACTGGCATGGCTCACAGCGCGCACCAGCCTAGCGAATGGGTGCTAAAGCAAGCCGCCCAGCAGCAGGCCGAGCCGGTGGGGGATGAGCGCGCGATTACGCCCCAAGGCATGAAGTGGTTGCGCAATGCATATCCCCAGCTTGTGAAGGGCATGGAAGAACGTGGTCTGTGCCTAAAGGCCGTGGATGAAAGCGATCTGCAAGCGAAGTTGGCAGCAGATAAGAGGCACCACGAAGAGAGCTATCTGTTATCTCTGAACACAAATCCATGCTCGATCGATGATGAGCGCCCCCTGTTTGAGTCGCACGTTATGAATCGTTGGAACCTCAAGCCGTCAGACTTACTCCGCAACGGCGATGGTTATGAGCACAAAGGGCTAGATCATGCTTGGTATGGTTGGATGGCTCGCGCCGCCCAGTCCGGCCAGCGGGCGGGCGTAGCAGAGGTAAGCCGCGAAAAGCAAAAGCAGATCGCATGGGATGCGCATGTTAAGGCTGGGCTTATCCCAGGTGCCAATCTCTATACGTCGGCGCTGATGGCAGTTGAAGCATTTGCCGAGCATATCGCCGCCCCCACGCAGCAGCAGGAGCGGAGCGATGAAGCGCCCAAGGCTCTCGGTTGGATCAACGAGCAGACAGCCAGCATCTTGGAGGGTGGCCAAACCGTCTGCACTCACGTAAGCCCAGTGAAGACGGAATATGCGCAGGTATCGCTTGTGCGGGGGCAGTCGTGATCCATTACCACGGCATGCCCATCACACCGAACACAGCCGCGACCCGCGCTGTTTTCTCAGGGCACGCGTTTGTATCATTCATGCACCCCGAGCAGCTCGGCATTGTGCTTGACGTGGCGCAGTCGTTCGCGGTGGACAACGGTGCATTCTCTGCGTGGCGCTCAGGAAAGCCAGTCGAGGATTGGACGCCATTCTATGAGTGGGTGGCCGAACTGCACCGATACCCAGCTTTCGACTTCGCGGTGATCCCGGATGTGATCGACGGTGACGAAGCCGCCAACGATGCCCTGCTGGATGAGTGGCCGTGGCGCAAACGCGCGCCTTGGGTAGGCGCGCCGGTTTGGCACCTGCACGAAAGCCTTGAACGATTGGAGCGTCTTGCTTTGACGTGGCCTCGCGTATGCCTAGGAAGTTCAGGCGAGTACGCGCAGATCGGCACGGCACGCTGGTGGAACCGTATGGCCGAAGCGATGGATGCGGTTTGCGACCGTGACGGACGCCCTGTGTGCAAGCTCCACGGCCTGCGCATGCTTGACCCCGAAGTGTTCAGCCGCTTCCCGTTCGCCAGCGCCGACAGCACGAACATCGGCCAGAACGTAGGCATCGATTCGAAGTGGAAAGGAACCTACACACCGGCCAGCAAAGAATCGCGCGCCCAGGTCATGAGAGAGCGCATCGAATCGCGCCAGGCGCTCACCTTCTGGGAGCGCGCCATCGCACCTGTGCAGCAGGGACTATTCGCAGCCGCAGCCCTTGGAGAGAGCGATGCCTGACGTTGATGTGCACGAAATCCTGCGATTGGCAGAGGAACAGAAAGAGCAGCGCGCTCGCCAGCTACCAGACCATCAAGACTGCATCCGCTTGATGATCCAAATTCGCCTGCGATTGGAAGAAATGGGCTGGAAGAGCGGTACCTACGCACCGAAGGATGGCGCCTACTTTGAGGCCATCGTGGCAGGTTTCGCCGGGCCGTCGCAGTGTGCTTGGCTAGGATCGGCATTCTTTGTCGCAGACAAGGGCGATCTATGGCCTGCCGAACCATTCATGTGGCGCACCCAACCGCCCGCAACGCCGGAGGCGAGGCATGATTGAGTCGAAACTTTTGCCGTGCCCGTTCTGTGGCGGCGAGGCGAATGAGCCCAGCTATGACGGGCAGTACATGTCTGCGTCGGTGATTTGCATGACGTGCGCAGCCACGACGTTCGGAACTGGTTTCAAACTCTCCGCCATGGATGAGGCTCGATCAAACTGGAATCAGCGCCCCACGTGCGAATGGACCAAAGACCCAGACGACGAGTACATGCCCGATACCTGGGATAGCGCCTGCGGTGAGAAGTGGTCATTCATCGAAGGCGGTCCAGTCGAAAACGACGTGCGCTTCTGCCAAGGATGCGGCAAGACCGTAAAACTGGCGGGCGCACAACCGCCCGCGATGACGGGGAGGGATGATGAGCCAGCATAGGCATTTCCGGATCATGCAGAACGGCATGAACGTGGCGAGTGCAGAAGGCCCGGAAAGCCAAGCAAATGACACCATCATGCTCTACGCATCGCAGTGCGAAGAAGATGGCCCCATCGAGATTCAAGAGAAGGTAGCTAAGCGATGGAAGACCATCTATCGAACACCGCAAGACCAAGCATGACAGCAGAACTGACGAGGATTCTGGAGACGACACGTCTCGCATGGGGCCTACGATGATCCGGCACATTACAATCCGCAAATTCGCCGACCTGACCGGATACACGGAAAAGGCGGTGTACAACAAGATCAACGACGGCACTTGGCCGGAGGGCGAGGTTTGGACGAAAGCGGCTGATGGTCGCGTGTTGATCGACACTGAGGGGTACGAACGATGGGTAGAGACGGGAGGGGCGTTAAGAAAGCCTCGGAAAGCAGCATCCAAATCGCCTTCACGTACAAGGGTGTCGAGTGCCGCGAGCGCATTCGGCTCAAGCCCACCGCCGCTAATCTAAAGCGGGCCGAGCAGTGGCGAGCGTCCGTCCTGCTCGCCATCGAAAATGGCACGTTCGTTTACGCCAAGAGCTTTCCCAATTCCCCCAACGCCGCTAAGTTCGCCGAGTACAAGGGTGAGGTCCAGAACCTAGGCGAATACCTGGAGCAGTGGCTTGCGCGCAAGAAAGCGCACCTCAAGGCCAGCACCTGGGATGGCTATCGCAAGATCGTCAACTATCAGCTGATCCCGGCACTAGGCAAGGAAGTGCTGATCGACCTGAAGCGGCAGCAGGTGCGCGACTGGCTGGCGACGCTGGACTGCACGAACAAGCGGCTGGCCAACATCCAGAGCGTGCTCCGCTCTGCCCTGCAGGACGCTACTGACGAAGACGAATTGATCCCGGCCAATCCCCTGCACGACTGGACCTACGCGCGCCAGGAAGAGCCCAAGGAAGAAGACGAGATCGACCCGTTCACCGCTGAGGAACAGGCTGCCATCATTGCAGCCATGCCCGAGCAGATGGCAAACATGGTGCAGTTCGCGTTCTGGTCAGGCCTACGCACGTCGGAACTGGTGGCGCTCGAATGGCGCGATGTGGATTTCACGAAGGGAACGGTGCGCGTGCGCCGGGCCCAGACCCAGACAGCCGATGCCCCGGAAGGAACCAAGACGGCAGCCGGCCGGCGCGAGGTTAAGCTTCTACCCCCTGCCCTGCAGGCATTGACCCTGCAGAAAACGCACACCGCGCTGGCAAACAAGGAAGTTTTCCAAGACCCGCGCCATGGCGCGCGCTGGGGTGGAGACATGCAGATCCGGCTACTGTGGACGCGCTATCTGCGTAAGGCTGGTGTGCGGTACCGAAAGCCGTATCAGACACGCCACACTTACGCCTCGATGATGCTTTCTGCCGGCGAGCACCCGATGTGGGTGGCATCCCAGATGGGGCATGCCAACGCGAACATCACGTTGAAGACCTACGCTCGGTGGATGCCGGCGGCTGATCCGAATGCCGGTGGGAAGGCGGTCAAAAGGTTTGCAGCGATGCTGCGATTTCCTTCCGATTCTGTACAGAAAACCAGCGAAAACAGCGGAAATTAATCGCAGCGTGTTTCCCGCAAAGCCTTACTGCATATAGAATTCCTGGCGGAGAGAGGGGGATTCGAACCCCCGATAGGTTATTAACCTATACACGCTTTCCAGGCGTGCGACTTAAACCGCTCATCCATCTCTCCGAAGCCCGCGATTGTAGCACACCGTACGGG